>OJIO01000205.1_pt1 | contig 46298 bp, 50 predicted proteins | sample 1595621 | NCBI WGS metagenome assembly OJIO01 (sample SAMN05416776, study PRJEB24817) | seawater metagenome | isolation source: Sea water | place: Canada:Atlantic | collected 2013-07 | reverse complement strand
TGCATCAAAGAATTAATAACATGTGCGGTATCACCCACTACGTTTTCACGTAATTGCATCAGCGATGCATCAAAGAATTAATAACATGTGCGGTATCACCCACTACGTTTTCACGTAATTGCATCAGCGATGCATCAAAACGCTGGGTAAATTTTTGCCGGGGCTGAACCAGTTTACGATGCTGCTTAACACGAGAGAGCAGTCGTACCGGATAGCTCTGTCAGTGTTTATCAATGAAGTGGTATTTCACTTCATTTCTTTCGCGAAGAAAGCAGAAGCCTTTTTTAAAATCTCTTTCTCCATACGCAAGATTTTGACTTCCTGACGAAGCCGTTTCTGCTCTTCCAATTCAGTTTCCGCAGGCTTCGATTCACTGGCTGATTGCGCCTGTTTTTCCTTCCACCGGTAGAGCAAATTGGTGGCTATCCCCAGAGACTTGGCGGCCTCTGGAACGGAGTAACCTTGTTCGGTCACGAGAGCAACGGCTTCTTCCTTAAATTCTTGCAGGTACTGCTTGTAACTGCGTTTCTGGCTCATGGTTGGCACCTCTGTTGGCGAAGAGTTTATCTCTTCTTGAGGTATCCGGAATATTCAACCAGAACAGTCACGCCAATAGGGTAACCAGGACATATCCAGGACATATATAGACGCTCCCCACTTCTTGATATGTATGATTGATATATATGACGTAGTACGGCAACGTACTACAAACTGAAGCCATCATGCCAGCATCATTCAACAAACTGCTGATGGTGATAAAAGCTCGGCAGGGCTGGTGGGCGGGGCTTGCGTCCCGCACGCTCAGACATCAATGTCGGCACCCTCCATCGTCAAACCGATGGTAATACTTGCAGTATCTGCTGATGCAATTCTGGCAGGTCACGCTGAAGCGTATTCCAGACAATCTCAAGGTCCACCTTATGGTATCCGTGAGAGACCCGATTGCGCATGGTGTACATCACCTGCCAGGGGATATCGGCGTGTACCTCTGCAAACTCAGAAGATACACGTAAAATGTTATTGGATGCTTCGCCGATAACTTCAATATTGCGAATAACCGCATCCTGCACCAGTTCATTATTCAGAAAGGCCACTTCATCCATATCGGCAGTGTAACGGTCGATACGTTCGATGGCCTTGAGAATGTGCCCAAGGTAATCAGGCACCCTCAGTTCCTTATTCATACCGGCATGGCCTCAGAGAGAACCTGACTCCGAAACGCATCCGGCAGGGATCGTGGCGTCAGCACATCCACCGATACCCCCAACAGGTTTTGCAACTCCAGCTGGATGGCAGCTACATCCATCAGCGTTGTGTCGGGTGTCGGATCAATGAGAATATCGAGGTCGCTGTTATCGGTGTCCTGACCGCTCAGCACAGAGCCGAACACTCGCGCATTGCTCGCGTGATAAGCCTCCACTACCCGCCGAATCACGGCCCGATTCAATTCCAATGCTTCAGAGGGTTTCATATCTTCTTCTCTTCATAGCAAATCTGCTGTGGATTATGATGCCAACGGAGGGTGCTGGCCAGCATAGACCCGATTCGATTCCACAACAGGAACCGAACCTGCCCACATCCATTGAACTTACTGGAGTATCCGAACGGATACCCCAAAAATCGCCCCCGGTCTTCAACCCCTGCCCGCTTTCTCAATCGCCGGAATCACTTTGCCCGTAAGCTGCTATCGGCAGACTTTTGCACGACAACCCGGATCACCCAAATCAGCATTTCGCCTGATTTTATTTCATCCCGACAGGGCCATACTGATCGGAATCCCCGGAAGGAACCGATCATGCCGAAGCCTCGCAAGCAACGTGTGTCACTGGATGCAACGCCCTGGTATCACTGCGTTTCCCTCTGTGTGCGTCGGGCGTTGTTGTGCGGCACCGATCAGGCGTCGAGCAACGGCTACGAGCCCCGGCGTTGCTGGCAGGAGGAGCGTATTCTGGCGCTGCCAGAGATCTTTGCAGAGCGTAGATGTAATAACGTATTACATTAATCAAGTGATGTATTACCCCGGCCTGTCGGCCTTGGCTAATACATCCTGCGCTGAATGCCGACCCCTTTGTCCAGGCCCCGGCCAACAGCCAGTCGTTTAATCGTTACAGCTATGTAATGAACAACCCGGTCAGTCTGGTTGACCCGAGTGGTTATCTCTGGAATCCGGTTAAACCCCTGACCAAGGCAGTCAGTAAACTGGGCAGTTATATTGGCAGCCAGGGTGCCAAACTGGACGACTGGCAACGACAATATACCGATCAGTTTGGTGCCTGGTTCCGCGAAAAAGCGGCCAGTAATCCCCGAATGTTTGCGTTATTGCAGGTGCCCGCTCTGTCACCCTAGTTGTCCAGTAGGCGTTTTCGCCTAAATTCATCTCAGAGTGGGTCAAAAGGATTGCTATGCCGCCAGAAAATCAGTGATAGGGATGCGAGCCGTTTTTCATTTTTGTTGTTTGCATTGCTTTGAGCGGCAACCAAACCGGCCAGAGTATCACGTACTTTTATCGCTACTTCATCTGCCAGATCACTGGGTTTGGTTCGTCGATCATAGCGGTAGTCTTTTACTTCGATCAGCCAGGTGTGATTGCTGTTGATCGAAATAAAATCAATCGCCTTGGTTCCACCAAAGGCACTGTTAAACTGGTTTCGATAAAACGACCAGTTGTCGTATTGGCTGGAGTCATCACTTTCGAATTTGAAAGTCAGCTTTCCTTCGGTAAAACATTTCATCCTTGCGACTCCATAAAGCGATCTGACTGGGTTAATTCTTCATCAAGTAAAACCAGAGTCTGTAAATCGTCAAGATGATTACCTTGTTCCACTTCCATACCGCTGTCAGTTTGGCAAAGAGCAAAATAGCGATTCTGTAATTTTGCATAGTCCCGGTGCCCGGAAAGAATTTCCAGTTCGCGTAACAGGAACAAGGAGTGAGTGGCGACAATCACCTGAATTCCATGCAGACTCAGATTCAGCAGCAAGGCAGCCACTACCTTGATCAGTTTCGGGTTCAGGTTTGCTTCCGGTTCATCCCATAACAGGTAACCCTTGTCGAGCAGGGAGCCGGTGCTGATTAGCCGGGCCACCATTGCCAGTTTGCGCAAGCCTTCCGCTACTAATGGCATTTCCATTTTGCCACTACCAGGAATGCTTAAATAAAAGCGGCCATTCGGCTCCAGAATCACCTTGCCACCCATTGCCTGTTCGAGAGGCGAAACCAACTCGGCAACTTTCTTTTCCCGTGGACCTTTGACGGACAGGGCTCCCAACAGATCACACAGGTCGATCAGGTTTTCTTCAATATCAACATGTGATGTCCGGTACAGGCTGCTGAGCCAGTGGTAGGTGCTGAGTACTTCACGCGTAGGGATAAATACCGGTGCCTTGTCTTGCCAATTAATGGGTAGTTGATCTACCTGTACATCCGATTTGCTGTTTGTCGCAAAGCTGATATGGATATCAAGGTTCGATTCCACAAACTGTAACGAAATTTCACAGCGTTCTCTGCCCTGTTTCCTCCGCGCCAGTCGTCCCAAATATTCAGGTCTGAGTACATTCATCAACTTGTCAGCGTAAGCTTTCTGCAACAGAGTTTTGGTGGGCGCTTCGGATTGGGGCTTCAAGCCCTCTTGGGCACTGGTGGCAATCAGGGCATATATCGCCTTGAGCAAATGAGATTTACCGCTGCCGTTTTCCCCTACGACAACGTTCAAACCTGGAGAAAACGCCAGGTCTGCTTGTTTGAATACCGTCAGGTTGCGCAGTGTTGCCTGCTTCAGCATAGGGTTACCTTATCGATCCATTCCAGTTTGCTCATCAGTGCCGCCGGTTTCGCGTGATACCAAAGTGATCGGCCAAGTGTTGTTTTGCTTGTTGCTGGGTGGCTTTATCGGCCTGTTTTTACGTTCGGATAAAGTGTACAGGCGATAGGTCAGCAGGCGAATCACTTTGCCTGATTTCGGTATACGCACGCGTAGATAGACGACGGTAGAGTTGCAATCTGGTTTGTCACCAAGCGATTATATTGAGCCATCCTGTGTTTGGGATCACTTTTGGTTGTGCACCTTGGTTGTGCACCTTGGTTGTGCACCTTGCTGATAAACCTCCGCGTCATGTCTGACACAGAGGTCGTGATTCCTCAGTCCGTTGATTAGTACAGATCAAGCGCTGGCTGTTCGCTGTCGGCAACCACCCGGTTACGACCGGCTTTTTTGGCACAATAAAGCGCGTTGTCGGCCTTGAGTACCAGTTGTCGTGCGGTTTCGCCAGGAATGCTGCTGTCGACCAGCCCGATGCTGGCGGTGACGTGGTCGACGTCTTCAAACTGTTCTGCAGCAATGGCGGTGCGTAATTTTTCTGCCAGGCGGTAAGCGAGAGCAGCGGAGGTATTGGGCAGAATAATCATGAATTCTTCCCCGCCCCAGCGGCCAATTCTGTCGGTGTCACGGGTGTTGTTTTCCAGAATACGGGCGATGCTTTTCAGCACTTCGTCTCCCAACAGGTGGCCGTACTGGTCGTTAATCTGTTTGAAGTGGTCGATGTCCAGCAGCATCACCGAGAAAGGATTTCGTTCGCTTTGCTGGCTTTCCAGTACGGTGTCCAGCTGGCTTTCGATATAACGGCGGTTCGCCAGGCCTGTCAGCTTGTCGGTAGTCGACAGTACCGACAGTTCATTGTTTTTACGGCTGAGCTCGTTATTGGCGTTTTGCAACTGCTGTTCGACTTTATGGCGTAGTCCCATCTCGGTTTTAAGACGATGGTTCAAGCGCGCCAGTTTCCAGTTCCACAAGACGATGGCCAGCATAATCGCCAGCACCGCAGCCACCAGTTTCCAGACCAGGTGGTAATCCACTTGTTGTTCAAACTTCACGGCGACCCAACGCTGGAAAACTTTGGATCGTTCTTCTTCGGTAATGTAATCGGTCGCCTTGTTGAACATGGAGAGCAACTCCGGCGTATCGTTGCGCACGGCAATGGCCAGTTTCCAGTCTTCATCCAGTCGCCCGCCAATTTTGAGGTCGATAAAGCGGTCTTTGCGAATAGCGTGGCCAATCGGTGCAATGGCACCAATCATGCCGAAGATCCGGCCTTCCTCAACTTGCCGGAGACCATCGGTAATACTGGGCACTTCAATCACCTGCAAACGCGGATAATCCCGTTGCAATTTTTTCAGCAAGCCATAGCCACTGGGCACCGCGATGGTTTGCTGGTCGAGGGATTTCAGGCCATCCACAAATAACGAGTCTTCCTGGATGGCAATCACCAACGGCAGTCTCAGGTAAGGTTTGGTGAAGTTAAGTTGGCGTGCCGCCTCAGGGGTTTCAAACGCGGCCGACATGATGTCACAGCGGCGGCTCTTGGCGTATTCCAGCGACTGGGCGGTGCTGTCGGTCTGTACCAGTGTCAGGCTGATACCAATCCGATCTGCCATCAGGCCGAGGTAATCAGCCACCATACCTTCGTGTTTGCCCCCTTCACCGATTTTTTCCAGCGGCATCCAGTCGGGGTTGGCACAGAAGGTGATGTTGGGCTGTTTTTCCAGATAGGCTTTTTCAGCATTGGTCAGCGCCAGGCCACTGCCAGGACGGGCGATGTAGTTTTCGTTACCCATCCAGTGCTGGGAGATAGTTGCCAGTTCATCACGGGTGAGCGAGTCGACCGCACGATCCATGATGCCTTGCAGAATCGGCCAGTCGGAACGTACGCCAATACGCAGGTTGGCCAGATCTGGCTGACCGACGTCCACTTCGCCAGAGATGGTGAGGTCGTTGAGCATATTGCGGGCAATCAGATGGTTAAAGACGGCGGCTTCGCCCAGTGCGGCATCGGCCTTGCCGATCGAGACGGCCTTGAGACTTTCAACTGCATTTTTCACCAGGTGCAGTTTGATCTCAGGGTGTTCCTTGCTGAGTACTTCTTCATAAAAGAAGCCTTTGGGTATTGCTACGGTTTTGCCTTTCAGGCTTTCGATGCTCTCGTATTTGGCGCTTTTTTTACTGGCAATAATGTTCGGGTTCACCGCATAAGGGCGGGTAAAACGAATATATTCACGTCGCTCCGGGGTGTTAACGATATTGAGCATCATATCCAGCTGGCGCTCGTGCATCATGTGGAGAAAATCGCTCCAGCCAGGGCCACTGATGTACTCAATACGGAAACCGGTTTTTTTGGCGATCAAGTTCATCACGTCAATAGAAAAACCTTTGGGCTTGCCCTGTTCATTAAAGTTGAACGGTGGCCAGGCCATTTCGTTGTGAACACGCAAAACCGGGTGAGTAGCCAGAAAGTCCTTTTCGTCTTTATCCAATTGCAATACCTGAGTGCTCTGCAAGCCACTACTGAGCCAGCGGCGACCCAGACTATTGCGTTCCTGTTCGGTCACAGATTCCAGCGCTTTTTGCAGAATATTACGCAAGATTCCCCAGTCGGGTCGTACACCGATGCGCAGGTTATTGTCAAAACGCGGATCGTCGATACCGCCAATCACCTTGGTGTTGTTGATCAGATGATTACGCATCAGGTAATTCTGAATAGCGATACCGCCAATGGTGGCGTCGGCATGGCCAAACGATACCGCCTTGAGACTTTCCAGCTGATCGGTCAACAGCAACAATTTGATACCAGGGAAGTGGCGCTCAATGATTTCCTGATAGAAAAATCCCTTGGGAATCGCCAGCACCCGGCCATTCAAGTCGCGCAGGTCGCGGATGTCGTTATTGTCATCACGCACCACGATACCAGGCGGGTTATTGACATACGGGTCGGTAAACAAAATGTGTTTGCTGCGGTTTTCGGTTTTGATGATGTTGAGCATCACATCCAGCTCTTGCTTGCCCAGCATCGCCATAAACTCACCCCAACTCGGCCCGGTGATGTATTCAACCTGGATGCCCAGTTTTTCCGCCAGCAGATCCATAAATTCGATGGAGTAGCCTTTCGGGCGGCCAAATTCGTAGTAGTTGAACGGCCCCCAGTTGGTCTCGTTGTGCACCCGTATAGTGTGATGGTTCAGCAACCAGGTGCGCTCTTCTTCGGTGAGATTAAGATTCGCCGCTGGCCCGGCTTCTAACCCGGTTGCCAGACCATCAGCTTCCGCCGCCTGTAGCGGATTCAGCATGAGCGCAAACAAGAGCGTCAGCGCGAAAAGTGAATACAGCCACTGAGCAGGGTATTGCGGGGGAAAACGAGTAATGATCACAGAATGCCTTCGATGCCGATGAATGCCCAAAATGCTGGAAACACTCTGGCCGGTCTAACTGACTCATTCTATAGTACTAGCGATAGTTTAAAAAATGACAAAGTGGGAATAGCAGGCGGCAACTCCTGACTTATTCCCCGGCACTCCAGATGCTCGACAAAAATTTCCTGCCCGCCTTAACGTTTAAAGCCGTTCGATGCCCTTGCGGTCAATCCGGCGCTTTGCAGGTTTTTATACCCAGTACGACGTACAGCGGGCACCAGCCCATTGCTGCCGTTACCAATGGCACCAAACCAACAGCGCCCCACCAGGAGTGAAAAAACACACCCGCCAGTATCATTGCCAAGCCTGCGACGATACGAAAAATCCGATCACTCTTACCGACATTACATTGCATGTTCACGACCTCCTGCGGTGGTTATTCAAGCAACTGCCTATTCGTCTGTTGCCACAGTAGGCTTCCCGCCTGGCCGGAGCAACTCCGCCAGGATGATATATATCATCTTATGGCTATATATCTAAGTAGTCGTTACAGCCCGTTGTGGTCATCCATCAACCAAGCCGCATAGACGCCATAGGCCATAGATAAATAGACAGACCAGCACCCTCTTTCACATTGCCTTCAACTGGCACTACTGCGTTGAGATTTACCCTTCCTCAGCCTCTCGACAGCGGCCAATCCAGACGTCAGAATCAGCCTTCCTTCTTGATGATGGCCACCCACGACACCTTATGAACTACTGGCTGTTTAAAACAGAACCGGATGCCTTTGGCATTGATGATCTGGCATCCCGCCCGGAGCAAACCGAGCCATGGGATGGCGTGCGTAATTATCAGGCGCGCAATTTCCTCCGTGACGAGGTGAAATCGGGCGATCTGGTGTTTATTTATCACTCCAGCTGTAAAGAAATAGGGATTGCCGGGCTGGCGGAGGTGGTGCAGGAAGGCTATGTCGATCACAGCCAGTTTGATCCACAATCAAAATACTATGATCCCAAAGCCACGCTGGAAAAGCCGCGCTGGTATCGGGTGGACGTCAAGTTGAAACAGACATTCCCCCGCGTATTGCCACTCAAGACCATCAAGGCCATGCCAGAGATCACCGAACTGGGCTTGGTAAAGAAGGGCCATCGGCTGTCGATCATGCCGGTGAATAAACAGGAATTTGATATTTTGCTCCAGCGAGCCAGCTGATTAACCAGCGGGACACCTGCCCGCCACACACCCATGCAAGGAGAGCGTATGAAAATCTACGGCGATAGCCAGTCCGGCAACTGTTACAAAATCCAGCTGGTGTGCGCCATGCTGAATATCCCACATCAGTGGATTACGGTGGATATTCTGGCTGGCGAAACCCGCAGCGCGGCGTTTTTACGCAAAAACCCCAATGGCAAGATTCCGACACTGGAGCTGGACGATGGCCGCACACTGAGCGAATCCAACGCCATCATCAACTATCTGGCGGCGGATTCCGACTTGCTCCCCAAAGACACGTTCACACTGGCAAAAATGCAGCAGTGGCAGTGTTTTGAGCAATACAGCCACGAACCCTACATTGCTGTTGCCCGTTTTATTGCCAAATACCAGGGCATGCCCGCATCACGTCAGGCTGAATACAAGGCAAAACAATCTGGCGGTTACCTGGCGCTAGGGGTCATGGAACAACAATTGGCAGCAACGCCCTATCTTTGCGGTGACCAGCTCACCAATGCCGACATCAGCCTTTATGCCTATACCCATGTTGCCCATGAAGGCGGTTTTGAGCTTGAGCGCTATCCCGCAATCCAGGCCTGGCTTGACCGTGTTGAAGCGACGCCCGGATTTATTGCCATGGCGTGAACCAGGAACATCTGCGACCATCCAAGGCAGACTATTCCGGGAGATTTCCATGTCAGGCTTTCCAAACCAGCCATCACCCCACCAGCCAGCAACCAAACCACCAAGACCACCGTTGTCGCCGCAAGACGACAATGCCAAAACCCAGGCACTGATTGCTTACTGTCTGTTGGGTGCTGGCTACTTTACCGGCTTGTTCTGGGTCATTGGCGGGGTGTGGGCGATGGTCAAAATTGATGATTTCCGCGGATCGCTGTTTGAGGATCACTTTGTCAATATCATCAAAGTGTTCTGGTGGGGGATGGGCATGACGGTGATTGGCATTGTGACTACCTTTATTTTTATTGGCTGGCTGATTTTACTGGGGACGTTTATCTGGACGGTGTTCAAAATCGTCAAGGGCTTGTCTCAGCTAACATCGAACCGGGCCTACGCTGATCAAGGTTGACATCTGAATCATTGATGATTCAACCATGCACTATCAACAAAGCACGACATAAAGCAGACATAAAGCACTGCGGACAGATGCAACAGACACCAAGAAATATGCCAGGCCGGGCTGCATGATCAGACCGTCACCCTTCTTCAGTTGACAGCTTTCATGCGCGCCCTATGATGGCGGAATCTTAATAGTCAAAGGACGCAGTCTTGAACGAGGTTCCCTTAAGTGTGCTGTTCGGCATACTCGCGGTACTGATCATTTTTTCAGGATTCTTCTCCAGTTCCGAAACCGGCATGATGTCGCTTAACCGCTATCGTTTGCGGCATCTGGTTAAAAATAACCACCAGGGCGCCAAACTGGCTTCCAAGCTGCTCGAAAAACCCGACCGCCTGATCGGCACGATCCTTACCGGTAATAATCTGGTCAACTTTGCCGCTGCGGCGCTGGCGACCATCATTAGTCAACGGCTGTGGCCTGACAATCCGGATCTCGCCGTTTTCGTCAACACCATTCTGTTCACCCTGATCGTGCTGATTTTTGCTGAGCTGACTCCCAAAACCCTGGCAGCTATAGCCCCGGAGCAGATCGCGTTCCCGGCCTCCCCTATCCTGCTGGGACTGCAGTGGTTTTTGCATCCGTTTGTGTGGTTTGTAAATACCATTGCCAATGGTCTGCTGAAGCTGATTCCCATCGACACCAGCAACACCAATTCGGATCATCTGAGCACAGAAGAGCTGCGCACGGTGGTACGCGAAGCTGGATCGATGATTCCGAAGCGCCACCAGCACATGCTGCTGAGTATCCTCGATCTGGAAAAGATGACGGTAAACGACATCATGGTGCCACGGAATGAGATCTATGGGGTCGATCTGGACGACGACATGGATGTATTGGTCGAGCTGCTGCGTACCACACAACACACCCGTGTGCCGATTTATCGTGGCGACATCAATAACATCATTGGCATTCTTCATGCCCGCTCACTGGCACGAGTGATGAGTCAGGGCGAGTTTACCCGCGAGGATATTGAAGCCGCTTCACGCGAGCCATATTTTATTCCCGAGAGCACCCCACTCCATACCCAGCTGTTCAACTTCCAGAAAAACCAGCGCCGGATTGCACTGGTGGTTGATGAATACGGTGATGTCCAGGGGATTTGTACGCTGGAGGATATTCTCGAAGAGATCGTCGGCGAATTCACCACCGATGTGCTGTCGGCCAGTTCACCGGATGTACATCCGCAGGAAGATGGCAGTTTTATTGTTGATGGCACCGCTTTTATTCGCGATGTGAACAAGACCATGCATTGGGATTTACCCATTGCTGGCCCAAAAACCATCAATGGTATGATTGTGGAGATTCTGGAACATATTCCCGAATCGCCCGTCTGTTTGCGCATCGGGCGTTACCGCTTCGAGATCTTGCAGCTCAAGGATAATATGATCAAAGCCGTCAGGGTGACGCTGGACAAGCCACGCAAAACGAACGCCTAAGTCCGCGCTAGCCCGGCCGCCACAACAAGCAAGCCGGATTTCAACCCGCTTGCTGTTGCCCCTGCTCTTGCTGCACAGAGTCATCCCGCCGGGTAATCCAGCCGATAAAACCAAACGCCGGAATGTTCATCAATAAGCCGTACATCAACGGCACCATGGCCAATTCCGGCTGATGCAATAACGACAGCGCTACCATCATCGCCGTACCGGCATTTTGAACACCCACTTCCAAGGCAATAGTGCGACTGTCTGCCTGACTCAGCTGTAACTGCCGGGCAACGCTCCATGCCAGCAATAACGACGACAAACTCAGCGTCATAACGGCAGCGCCACTGATCGAGAACATCGTTTCCAGCAATGCCCAGTTGCTGGCCAATAGCAATCCGATCACAGCCAGCATGGCTAACGTCGCCACGGTCTTGATATGTTTCTCGACCCGAACAGCCAGAGCTGCAAAAAAATGACGAATCGCCATCCCGAGTAATACCGGCACCAGGGTCACCACGATCAGCTGTTTGGTCATCAAGCCTAGTGGCAAGCCGAACTGACTCATCTCCGCCCCTTCCGCCTGCATATAGACAGAAAATAACCAGGGCAAGGTAAACGGCACCAGCATACTGGTCATCGCCGTCAGGCAAATACTCAGCGCCACATTACCGCGTGCCAGTAAAGTAAACAGATTCGAAGTGGCACCACCCGGACATAAGGCCACCAGATACAGTCCTGCACCGGCAATCAGCGGTAAGTTAAATATCAAAATAATAGTCAGGGCGATCAGTGGCAGTAACACCATCTGCAATGCCAGACCCAGCAACGCCACCATGGGCTGGCGTAATACCGCGATAAAGTGCTGGCGGGTCAAGCCCAGCCCCATGGCAAACATAATCAGTGCCAGGACAACGGGTAAAACCACTTGTGAAACCATTTGCTGCATTTAGCGCTCCTTGCTATTGGGTACGGGGTTAATACAAACCTTACTCTAACGTCCATTGTGCAAATCAAGAACCTATTTAACGCAAGGTTTTGTTATAAGCTGCTCATGAATGCGGTCTGCTGATTTACAACCACTCAAACATCAGGCTTTGGCGTGTCAAACCAGGTGTTAACATATCGCACAGCAACGACCAACCCAATAACCATCCCACTTCCAGAGGAATCCTGCGTGTCGTACTGGTGGCTAGCCATTCGCCCGAAAACCATTCCAGCCTCAATTGGCCCGATTCTGCTGGGCACTGCACTTGCGTCCACCGAGACCACCATTAATGGCCTGGTATTCGGCCTGGCAATACTTTGTGCCATTGCCTTACAGATTGCGGTGAACCTCGCCAACGACCTGTTTGATGGCCTCAACGGTGTCGATACGGAAGCACGATTAGGCCCCGCCAGGATGGTGCAATCCGGTTTTATAACGCCCAAAGCCATGGCGATCGCACTGGCACTATTCACCCTGATGGCCATGTTGTGTGGCCTGACACTGGCCGCACTGACCCATTGGAACCTGCTGCTGGTCGGCATCACCTGCCTGCTGGCCGTATTTGCCTATAGCGCTGGTCCACTGCCATTAGCCTCGGTGGGCCTTGGAGAAGTCACGGTACTGATATTCTTTGGCTGGGTTGCCGTGATGGGCAGCTACTGGCTGCAAACTGGCGAGCTGACACTCACCGCCCTGCTATATGGCACCAGCGCCGGATTATTCAGTGTGGCTATTTTACTGGTGAACAACCTGCGCGACATTCCTACCGATCGTGCCAGCGGCAAGCTCACCTTACCGGCACGTCTGGGCGAAGCAGGCACGCGACAGCTGTTTCTCGGCGTTACTGCAGCTGCCTTGCTGATCCATCTGCTGGCGGCCTGGCCGCAGCCATGGCTCATGCTGATTCCCGTGCTGCTGTGCCTGAAACCGGTGTTGAACCTGATCCGCAGTATTCATCATCTCAGCGGAGGCGAACTGAATACCCTGCTAGCCCAGACCGCCAAAGCCGGACTGATCTACTGTGGCACCAGCTCCGTCTTGCTGGTGCTGCTGTCGTGACTTGCTGCTGTCGTGAAGAAGTACTGCCGTTTATCGATCGGAGGAACCGCAACGCCGACGCGTTTACCATCACCACCGAGGGTGAACCTCCTCCCCGTACCCGCTACAATGTTGCCCTTTGATTTTCACCCGTTTTTCCACCGGTAGCCCTTCCATGACAAACAGCACTCGCAAAATTCTGGTCACCAGCGCCCTGCCCTACGCCAACGGCTCCATTCACCTCGGCCACCTGCTGGAATACATCCAGACCGACATCTGGGTACGCTTCCAGAAGTCCCGTGGCCACCAGTGCACCTACGTGTGTGCCGACGACGCCCACGGCACCGCGATCATGCTGCGCGCCGAAAAAGAAGGCCGTTCGCCAGAAGACCAGATTGCTGCTGTCAAAGCGGAACACGAAGCCGACTTCGCCGCTTTCCAGATTGGCTTCGACAACTTCCACAGCACCCACAGTGAAGAAAACCGTGAACTGTCGGCGCAGATATACACTCGCCTGCGCGACAAAGGCCATATCGCGGTACGCTCCATCAAACAGGCGTTCGACCCGGAAAAAGAAATCTTCCTGGCCGACCGTTACATCAAGGGCGACTGCCCCAAGTGCTCCACTCCCGACCAGTATGGCGACAACTGCGAAGCCTGCGGTGCCACCTACAGTCCGGCCGAATTAAAAAACCCGTACTCCACCATCTCGGGTGCCACACCGGTTGAAAAAGAATCCGAGCATTATTTCTTCAAGCTGCAAGATTTTGATGCATTCCTGAAAGAATGGACACGCTCCGGCACCCTGCAACCGGAAATTGCCAACAAGCTGGCCGAATGGTTGGACTCCGGATTGCAAGAATGGGACATCTCCCGCGATGCCCCTTACTTCGGTTTTGAAATTCCTGATGCTCCAGGCAAATATTTTTATGTCTGGCTGGATGCTCCCATTGGCTACATGGCCTCGTTCAAAAACCTTTGCAACTCCGACGCCGGTCAGGCCCGTGGCCTGAACTTCGACGATTACTGGAAGGTTGGCTCCGATGCTGAGGTGTATCACTTCATCGGCAAGGATATCGTCAACTTCCACGCGCTGTTCTGGCCGGCCATGCTCACTGCCGCCGAATACCGTACTCCAACGGCCGTCAACGCCCACGGTTTTGTCACCGTCAACGGCGCCAAGATGTCCAAGTCACGCGGCACCTTCATCAAAGCCCGAACTTACCTCAACCACCTGAACCCAACCTACCTGCGTTACTACTTTGCTGCCAAACTGGGTTCCAGCGTTGATGATTTCGACCTCAACCTCGAAGACTTCGTCCAGCGCGCCAATACCGATCTGGTCAACAAACTGGTCAACATCGCCAGCCGTACCGCCAACTTTGTCTTCAAAGCCGGAGGCAAACTCAGCGACAGCTGTGCCGAGCCAGCCATGGTGCAAGAATTTATCGACGCCGGAGACCAGATCGCTGCGCACTACGAAGCCCGCGATTTCGGCAAAGCCATGAAAGACATCATGGCACTGGCCGACCGCGCCAACGAATACATCCAGGAAAAAGCCCCCTGGGCCATGAACAAGGAAGAAGGCCGCCAGCAAGAAGTCATCGACGTCTGCTCCGTTGCCCTCAATCTGTTCCGCCAGTTAATGACCTACCTGACCCCGGTACTGCCCGAACTGGCGGAAAAAACCTGCCAATTCATGAACCTCGACGACCTGAACTGGGAAAGCCGCAGCAACATCCTGCTGGGCCATGACATCAACAAATTCCAACCCATGCTGGCCCGCGCCGAAATGGACAAGGTCACTGCGATTCTGGAAGAAACCCAAACGGAGCTGGCCATTGAGAACGGCGAAGAGCCTGCGGCTGCCAGCAACGCTAACGCCAGCAAAGAGAGTAAAAAACAAGACAAGAAGAAAAAATCCAAAGGACCAGAACTCCGGGAAGACGGCAACGAAGTGATTGCCGACACCATCGAGTTCCCAGACTTCGCTAAAGTCGATTTGCGTGTTGCTCGCATCATCAAGGCTGACCACGTCGAAGGTGCTGAAAAACTGCTGCAACTGACGCTGGACATCGGCAACGGCGAAACCCGCAACGTCTTCTCCGGCATCAAGGCCGCCTACAAACCGGAAGACCTTGAAGGCAAACTCACCATCATGGTCGCCAACCTGGCACCACGAAAAATGAAGTTTGGACTGTCCGAAGGCATGGTACTGGCCGCAGGGCCGGGTGGGTCAGAGATCTACCTGCTGGAACCCAATGAAGGTTCGCAGCCTGGGATGCGGGTGATGTAAATTATTTGGCTTAGCTCTACTCTAAGAGTAGAGCTATTGCTTATTCATCGATACAAGGTGACAGCTAATGAATACCAAGAACAAACGAGCATCAGCTCCAGCTTCGATCAGTCAGCTCCCCCCAAAAGCAGGGCTGTTGAGTCAATTAAATCACTAAATATTATGCCAACCTCCAAAGCCCAGAAATACTTAAAAAAAGCAGGCATCTGAGAAGACCTGAACGCTGATTTCGACAAAGACTGGAAATCTATCGATGAGGATTTCAAGAAAAGTATCCTCCTGTTGTCGAACGCCTAAAATGTATATCAAGTATTCCCGCCCCCGCAGTATCAGGGCTGTTGCCTGCCTTTAAGCCACTTTGTCAGCTGGCCCTGCGGATACAAGACAAAGCGCTGTGGAACCATGGCCGCCCTTGTTATCCTCCCAATATGAGTTCAAACCCATACTGTGATTGCTGATGATACTGACGACTGAAGATTTTCTGCTAGCTGCCAAACGCGCTGAGATCAGCGCCCTGAAACAACTGTTAGTAAGTAGTGGTCTGGTCACCAGGGTCACCGATCTGATCCATGAACTGCAACGTGAACGCGGTTTATCCAATATTTATCTGGTCTCTCACGGGCAGCGCTTCGCCAGTCAACGGCTGGATGAGTTAAACGCTACAGAACAAGCGGAGCATGTTTTTCGGGCAGCGCTGTCACTGCTGGATCTTGATGGTGACTCACCTGCTTCCGCCCGCTTGTTCAGTGCCCTGGCGTTTGTGTTGCACTGTTTGGATGAGTTGCCAGCACTGCGAGTACGGGTGAGTGAGCAGCTACTCACTGCGGCTGAAAATACCCGGCTGTTCAACCGCATCATTTCCGGCTTGCTCAGTGTGGTGTTTGAAGCAGCCGATATTGCCAGCGACCCCGATATCACTCGCGCACTGGTCGCCATGTTCAACTTTGTTCAGGGCAAAGAATATTCTGGCCAGGAGCGGGCTTGGGGAGTGATCGGTTTTACCGCTGGCGAGTTCACCAAAAAGCAGCAGGAACGTATCAAGACCCTTCAGGATGCCCAGCACCGTTGTTTCGATATTTTTGCCAGTTTGACCCAGGCGGTGCCCGCCGACCAATGGCGTCAGGCAGAAAGTAGTGAAGCCACCATAGAGTTGAACAAGTTACGTAACATGATTGCCCGATTCCGCCGTAGCGATACGCTACCAACGGCGATCAGCGAAGTCTGGTATGAGCTGTCAACGCACAGAATTGATCAGATGCAGACGATTGAAAAAGAGCTGGCCTCTGAACTGCTTCACCTCTGCCAGCAAAAAATTGCCCAAGCGGAAAAAGATCTGCATCTGCATCACAACCACATCCGCGAGTTGACGGATATCGAGGAGCTGCCGTTGTCTGCGCTGTCTTCCTTGCCAAACTCGGTTAGCGAATCAGACAAACTGACAGTGACTCCCGGATTTAATACCAAGCTGGCCAGCTCGATTTCAGAACTGGTACAGCGCCAGGCTGAGCATCTGGAACGGATGAGCGATGAACTGAGGCAGGCCCGTCAGGCCCTGGATGAGCGTAAGCTGATCGAGAAGGCCAAGGGCTTGCTGATGCAGAATCAGGGGATCAATGAGGAAGAGGCTTACCGCCAGATTCGTCAGGCAGCGATGGATAACAAAAAGCGTATTGTCGAAGTCGCCAGTAATATCATCAGCGTCTCTGAAATGCTGCAATTAGGCAGCAGTAAAAGCGACTTGCTGGAATAATGTTCCAACACCAAGACTCCTTGGTTATTGTCCACTTGGTTACTCTGCTCCTCGTTACTATTCCTGACAGCCTTTAATTTTTTGGCATTATAAATGCCACTTTCCCAAACCCTCTCTAATCCCCGGAGTGCTGTAATGAACAAACTGGAAATGACTGAAGCCATTATTCTGGCCAAACAGGCCAAGGCATTAAGCTGGGAAGCCATCGCTGCCTCCATGGCGATGGGGACTGTCTGGGTCACCTCGGCCTGCCTGGGTAAAAACAGCATGCCGGAAAACGCGGCCAGTAAACTATGCGACATCCTCGAACTGTCTGAAGAGGTCAAAGCGGCATTGATTGCCTACCCCACCAAAACCTGGGAACAGCAAGTGCCGCAAGATCCGCTGGTATACCGCCTGTACGAAATCGTTGGTGTTTATGGCGATACACTGAAAGAAGTGATTCAGGAGAAATTTGGCGACGGTATCATGAGTGCCATCGATTTCACTATGGATGTCGAAAAAATCGAAGACCCCAAAGGAGATCGGGTACTACTGACGATGAATGGCAAGTTCCTGCCCTACAAAGCCTGGTAATCTGCACGATTCAGCGGGCCTGGTGGCCCGCATTTCCGAAGCACCAGCGGCGGTTGAAACAGTGGCAGCGACTGCTCGGTGCACACTGATTCAGCGATATGTTTCTCCCTGTCAGGACGCGCACTCATTTAGAGCGTCCGAAAAGTCATAGCCCTAAAATAACTCATCAATAATTCCATGAGCAATGGTCTGATTGATCACCCACCACGTTAAAATCATAATAAACACTTAAAAATCAATTGGTTGATAATACTGGCATATTAAATGCTTTATGATCTCCAGACGGTGAATCAATGGTGATTCCCGGTCTAGAAAACAACGACGTTGAGTGCTTCCCTGACTTTTGCCTGCGGATGGTGCCACGTCGTGCTCTGCAGCATGTCGAAACACCTCGTTCGGACAGGTTCAAAACGCCAGCGACCACTCAATTCAGTGACCTGAGCATTCGTGTTAGCCCTTTGGCGGCATGAACCAACTATTCGGTATCGACCTTGACCCGATACCTACCGAACCAGAGGAATTTGATATGTCCTATCTCGCGCCTTCCGAGTTTGTGACCAAGATGGTCGATGCCGGTGAAGAAAAAATCTTCATGTCGACCAAAGACACCCTGATCCGTGCCTTTATGGCCGGTGCCATCTTGGGTCTGGCTGCCGTATTTGCCATTACCGTTGCCATGAAGAGTGGCTCTCCGATTCTCGGTGCCTGTCTGTTCCCGGTTGGCTTTATCATGTTGTACCTGATGAAATTTGACCTGTTGACCGGTGTGTTCACGCTGGTGCCACTGGCACTGATCGACAAGCGTCCAGGCTGTAACATGCCGCAACTGCTGCGCAACTGGGGCTTGGTGTTTATTGGTAACTTCGCTGGCGCCCTGACCGTCGCCTTCATGATTTCTTTTATTCTGACTTACGGCTACAACACCGATGGTGGCGCACTGGCTGCCAAAGTCAGCCACATCGGTGAAGCCCGCACACTGGGTTATGCTGCTCACGGTATTGACGGTTGGCTGACCATTTTTATTCGCGGCATGCTGTGTAACTGGATGGTGTCCATGGGCGTGGTTGGTGCGATGATTTCGACCTCTGCCACCGGTAAAATGGCCGCGATGTGGATGCCCGTCATGCTGTTTTTCTTTATGGGTTTTGAACACTCCATCGTTAACATGTTCCTGTTCCCATTCTCCATGATCATGGGGGGTGACTTCACCTTCATGCAGTACCTGATCTGGAACGAACTGCCTACCGCACTGGGTAACCTGTTTGGTGGCTTCCTGCTGGTCGGTCTGCCACTGTATTTCACCCACGTACGCACCGGTGCCAAGCGCCAACTGGGTTCTTGATCCCTTCCCATGATGCAAGATAGAAGAGAGGGCCGTTGGCCCTCTTTTTTGACTAACAGATGTCAGGAAATCATGCATGACCCAACGCCTCTGTATTGCCGCAGGCCAATATTCTGACAAGGGCATTAAAGCCAAAAACCAGGACTACCTGGGTCTGGTCAGCCCCACTCCGCCCCAGCTTATTCTCAAGGGCATCACAGCGGCGATTGCGGATGGTATCAGTAGTAGCGACGTCAGCCATATTGCCAGTGAAACCGCCATTAACAGTCTGCTGGAAGATTATTACTGCACCTCGGAAACCTGGACCGTGCAACACTCCGGTGAGCAGGTCATGCGGGCGATTAACGGCTGGCTCTATTCGCAAACCCGGCGCAGTGAATTCCGCTTTGATATCAACAGGGGGTATGTCTGCACACTCAGCGCACTGATTCTGCGCGGCCATAACGCCCATATTTTTCACGTCGGTGACAGCCGTATATACCGGCTGCGAGACCAGGCGCTGGAACAGCTCACCAGCGATCACCGACTCTGGGAATCTGCCGAAAAGAGTTATCTGGCCCGCGCCATGGGCATGGCTGAAAGCGTGGAGGTTGAATATCGCCATACCAGCCTGCAAGCCGAGGATGTGTTTATCCTTACCACCGATGGTATCTATGAATACGTAACACCGGAATATCTGCGTGAAACCATTCGCCAGCATGCTGATGATCTGGATAACGCTGCCGAGCAGATCGCCCGGCATGCACTGGATAACGGCAGTGACGACAACCTGAGTATCCAGCTGATCCGCATGACTGCCGTCCCCGACAGCAGCCAGACATCGCTACTGCCCGACGTGACCCGGCTGCCACTGCCTCCGGCGCTGGAGCCAGGCATGACGTTTGATGGCTACGAGATCATACGTAACCTGCATACCACCAGCCGCAGCCATGTATTTTTGGCCCGTGATCTGCCAAGCAACGAAAAAGTCGTACTCAAGCTGCCGTCTGTCGAGCAGCAACACAATGAGGACTATCTCGAACGTCTGATGATGGAAGAGTGGATTGGTCGGCGCATCCAGAATGCCCACGTTATCCAGCCATGGATACCGGACAGACCTCGCCAATATCTTTATACCGTCAGCGAATACTTTGAAGGCCGCACCTTGGCGCAATGGCTAAGGGACAATCCCAAACCGACACTGGAGCAGGTACGCGTCATCATCGATCAGGTTGCCCGTGGTCTGCGTGCTTTTCATCGACTGGAAATGCTGCATCAGGATCTCAAGCCAGATAACCTGATGATTGACGATGAAGGGCGATTAAAAATCATTGATTTTGGCTCCACCAGCGTGCGTGGACTGGCAGAAATCGGACTCGACAATAGCAACGAATTGCCCGGTACAGCGCTGTATATGGCACCGGAATATTTTCTTGGTCAGGGAGGCCAGCCACAGTCTGACCAGTTTTCGCTGGGGGTACTGGCCTACCATTTACTAAGCGGTAAATTCCCTTATGGCGTGGAAGTGGCACGCTGCAAATCAGTGTCTGCCCAGCAGCGGCTGCAATACCGCAGTATTCTGGTGGATGAGGAGTCTGAAGTGCCTGCCTGGGTCGATGACGCTATCCAGAAAGCAACCCGTATTGATCCGTACAAGCGCTACGACGATATGTTCGAGTTTGTGCACGATCTGCACACACCGAATCAGGATTTTTTACGCAAGGCTCGCCCACCGCTGATGGAGCGTAACCCGGTGGCTTTCTGGCAAGGCGCTGCCATCATCGAGCTGGTCGTACTGTTGATTCTGGCCTATCAGCTGGTTGTTGGCTAACAGGACGCTAGCGACCGCTCAGAAGCAGGCGGTCATCCGTCACTTGCAGTTTCAGATCAAACAGATTGGCAATCAACGCCAGCGTTGTCTGCACATCGGTTTGACTGTAGCGCCCGGAAAAAACCTGGCGGGTATCCACCTGGTCGAGCACAATCTCACGCGCAGTGTACTGCTGCAAATGGGCAATCAGCTCAGACAATGGCTCTTCACTGACTTCACGCCAGCCACTGCGCCATTCCGCAGCGTCCGCATCACGAAACATGGAAAGTGTTCCTTCCGCCAGTCGCAACCCATCTCCGGCCAATAACTGCAAGGTTGTACCGGCGGCCGTGACTTCAACAATACCGTGCTCGACCACCACCACCAGATGGTCACCGCTACGATCAACATTAAAGGCTGTACCCACCACTCGGATTTGCCCGAGATCGGTATCCACAATAAAAGGGCGCTGTTTGTCTTTGCTGACCGAGAAGTAGGCTTCACCTTTATTCAGAGCAACATAACGCTGCGACTCACTCAGAGTCACCTGCACGCGGCTATCCGCATTCAGCACCACTCGAGAGCCATCTTCCAGCATCATGTTCTGCCGCTCTGCCCGTTCAGTCGCGTAACTGATGGTTTTGCTGGTCGCAGGTTGAGATAAAACAACATAGCCGATAGCTGGTGGTAACAGCAGTATCACCAGCATCAAGGGCGCCAACAGCGGCTGCAAGGACTCATGGCTGAACCATGCCCGAATCTGATCCAGCAGGCTTGTTGATGCCGACGGTTCAACCCGGTCAGTATCACCAGCAACGGGGGGCACTGAAGGATGACTGGCAGGAGGCCCTTCTGTGGCAGAGCGCTGTAGCACCGCAATAGCAAGCGCCTCGTTATCACCAAAATAACGGGCAATGTATTCCGCCGCCGCTCTATGTTCATGGCGTTGTTCAAGCCAGCTCTGATAGCTCTGCAGCTGCTCTGGCGTCAGCTCTTCCATGCGATCATACCAATCGGTAGCCGCCTCCAGCACATCATCAGAAAACATCAGTTTATTCATAAATCGCCTGCGAATGCGGTCAGGTCATGCCAGATATCCATTGGCCACCTCCCGCTTATTGTCGTGATTCCGATACGATCCAACACAGTGTTCAATGTGTATACCCTGCACCCGCCATCGCTTTGGCAATATCCATCATTGCGCGGGTGATGTGTTTTTTAACGGCTTCATCGGCAAGACCCAGCTGACAAGCAATCTGCTCACGAGACAAGCCCTCAACCCGTCGCAGGATAAACACCTGGCGACGTAGTTCTGGCATGGCAGCAACAACCTTGCTTAATAACTCCAGCTTTTGCCGGTCAATATGTTCATCTTCCATACAGATACCGACAGCTTCCGGCAAGGATTCAAGCAGCTCGGGCTGCCGCTTGCCAGCTCGCCAATAGTCCACCACCACCGAACGTGCGACCCGCAGGGCGTAAGCCACAGGACTGCTGATACGCTCATGATTGGTGGGCCGAAGTGAACGCAGCAAGGTATCTTGCAGCAAGTCATCCACTTCCTGAGGGTTGTTCACCTGACTGGCGATGTAACGTCGCAAACGGGGAATATCCTGGGTCAACTGGTGTTCGTAAGGCGCACCTTTGTCGTCATCGCCGGGTAACGAAGAAGCTGGATTTTTGTCGCAAGCTAGGCGGGCTGTAAATGCCTGGCTGGTCAGTTTCATGGCCAATCCCGAAAAAAGACGAAGGTTTCGCCATCAGACCACGCATTCATGTCATTTTTATTAATGGTAGCCAAACATCACGCCATCAACGTCAAACTAAACGCGGGCACTGGATCTGGGGCCAAATTCAGCCTCTCTTATCAAGAAGACGTTGAGTCATCCCAAAAGGGGACAATCATTCCTTATTGTTTTTTGCGCCGTCGCTTCAGATCTTTGGATGCCATGGCATAACCGCCATCGGCAGCATCCAGAAAATGCACATGGTGCTGGTAATAATCAAACACCAGACAAGTCAGCAACGCCGCTCGTGACGCATGGATGCCAAAAACCAACAGCCGTTGTTGCTCGAGCGCCTCTAATTGCTGTTCCAGCTGCATACGCTGGTCTGCAGTGCCTGCCAGTACCAGCCGTAAACCATCATCACATTTGCGGTAGTCGGTATTCGCCAGCAGGCGTTTGCGATAGCCAGTCCAATGACTTGTGCCAGACAGCCGCATCAGATATCGACCGGCCGATACCCGTCCAAAGGTACGGACGACATAATGCAGCCGTTTCCAAAAGCCATCCTCGTGACAGCGAATGCGGGTTTCAGTCATCAGCGATGCCGGAGAGGTTATCAGTCGTAGTGAGTCTGAACGCAGAGGGTGATGCAGGCTGTCATCACCATAGATAGAAAAAATACAGCGAGCGGCCTGGGCCAGTACCTCGGCGCGACCCCTGGCATCTGATGCACAAGCCTCGACCATAATGGCCACTGTTTCTTCCGCCGGGCTGGGCACTTCCTGCCAACGACACTCAAAGCCACCAAAGTTCGCGACGGCCGGAATTCTCTGGCTATCCAGCAGCCAGGGACTGCCTTCCTGTTTGATCCACTGTTCTGCCAGCGCCAGACCGCCGCCAGTAAACATGGCTTGCTGAAAATGACGGTGAGGCTGGTAACGAGCGACCTGCACCGGCGCACCGGCCTCGATCAACGACAGGGACGTCACCATGCCAATACGCAATTGCAGATCAAACTCACGGGTCGCCAACTGCTGGCTGGCCACCATTGCCCTGGCAACCGCATCGCGACAATCCGGTGGAATACACAAAGTCGCACCATCACCGCCAAAGACAAACGGCACCTGCAACGGCGCTACGGCATTGATCATGGCAACTATACAGGCGGCGCTGACGCTGTTGACGTCACGGTAACGCCCATTCTCAATCGCTCTGGTAGAACCTCGAATATCGGCGACCACCACCCACCAGTCTTGCGGTAGCGGTGAATAATTGTCGGTGTACGAAAACGACGAAAACTCCCGAAATGGGAGTATTCGCTCATACCAGTGTGGATTGCTACAAGCAGCGGTTCCCAAACCGTGTTTCGACATAAGGCTGTCAGCTCCGCTGCATAAAATGTCCGGAAGGTTTTTGTTTTCTGCTCGAACCCGCGTCAGCCTAGCGCAGCAGCCCATGATGACGAGCCAGCCAGTAATCCAGACTCAGATATCGACCACCACCAGTGAAAAACAGGCTCAACAGCATCAGGAAATAGGTCGCGGCAAATTCAATACCGTTGTTCAATATCACAAAGGAACCGCGCCCCGTCAGCCAGTCATAGTGGCCATGTTCTTGCAGAATACTGCGGGCAGCTTCCAGCCGTTCTGCCGAGTCGGCAACACGATCGTTCGCCAGCCAGCTGGAAGCATCGGCAATCGCCAACCAGCCATTTTCCCAGTGCACCGACAAGGCAGCAATCATCATGATAAACATCAAGGGTATGGATACCCAGCGTACGGCAAATCCGAAAATCAGCAACCAGGCCCCGAAAAACTCGGTTCCTGCTGCCAGCGCCGCCATCAATTCTGGCATCGGCAAGCCGAGGCCCCAAGCGGGGTTGCCAAACCAGGCCACGGTATCGTCAAACGCCATCAGCTTATTCCATCCGGCCTGCATCAGTACCGGAGCGAGATAGAGACGCATCAACAAGGGCGCCAGACCATCCAGAGGCTGGACAGATCGCAGTACCTGGTCAGCCGGACGGTAGAGAGAGGCAAGAAGGCTCATGAATATTCCTGTCTGGTGAGTAGAGAACGGGACGGAGAACAACTCCGCTGTACTTTCCAATCAGTCGCTAGTCGATCCGGTTTCTTACAAAATCATTGATCAGGCCTTTTGCAAGGTGTGTTTACAGCATCGGTCACAAGGAAGTATCGTCAGAAGATCCCTTGGTATCAGACTTTTTGTTCTTCGGCTCGTCATCCTGAGCGAAGGAGTGCATTAGCCCTCGCAATGTCTGCATTTGCAGGCCAAAGTTTTTACAGCCTGAACAGATCAGCGTATGAATTTTTAATTCAGCGGATTCGGCCAGTGTCAATTTACGCTCTTGCGCTTCCGACATCAGTCGCGTCGCTTCACGACAATTCATCATATCGACGTCTCCCGGATTCCGGAGAACCAGTTATTTTCCAGGCATTCCCGCAACTGCAATCGCGCCCGATACAGCAAGACGTGCAAGTTGCTGACCGAGACCGACTGGGCGGAACAGATCTCGTCGCTGCTCAGCTCCAGAAATTCCCGCATCATAAACACGCGGGCTTGCTGCGCAGGCAAGTGATTCAGACAAGCATCAAACACCGACCAGAATTGCCGCTCGTGCACCAGACGCTGGGGCGATCCCCAGTGTTGCGGCCGCTCATCCGCATGCCAATGACCACGACGGTCAAACAATTGGTCGTCCAGATCCTCGCCATTCTTACAGATGTCGTCTTCGGGCAGCACGTGCTCTTGCAGACGGTACTTTTGCCTTAGTGCATCGGTGATCTTGTTTTTGAGGATAGCAAACACCCAGGTTTTTAACGCCGCCTGACGTTTAAACGCCTCGGCATTTTTCAACGCTCCGGCAAGCGCCTCCTGCACAGCATCCTCTGCCAGATGGTCATCGTTTAATTGCAGGCGGGCAAACGACAACATCTGACTGCGTAACTGTTCCAGGAACCGACTATCAGCCAGCGTATTGATAGGTGTTTGGGACACGTTATTGATCCATTCATTGATAACCAGACACAATAGAACCACTGAACATAATAAAAACAATGAGATACAGGAATACCATCCGCGTTCCGCAGTGCCATTGATGAGAGTTTGTCAGACGTGAGCCTCAACGGTCGCATCGGTTGCCAAACGGGCATATAGATCCAGGTTCACCCACTGCCCATCAAATTCCAGTTGTGCAGGCAAACGCCCTTCATGCCGGTAGCCAAGCTGGGCCAGAAAATGTTCATGCCGAGCGGAGCCTGGCACCAGTGCCACTTCAAGACGATGTAATCCCAGTTCATTAAAGCAAAAGGCCTCAATCGCACCAATGATGGTCTCGAATTCGGCGACGTCTACCGCTGGGCTGATTTCCCACTGCAAGCGGGCGCTGTTGAGCATCCAGTTGATGTTGTACAGCGTGACCCGAGCCAGCAACTCGGCCAGGGCATCGACATCACCGCTGTGGCACTCCACCAGCCAGCAAGCGCCCTCCCGGCCCTGAAACTTCATCGAGGCCCGGCGCAGTTCATCCAGTGACTGTACCGATGCGTACATCGGAGGTTTGGGAATATGAGCGCTGACCTCTGGATCCTTGAGTAAACCATACAAGGCATCACCGTCCTGATCCATTACCGGCAAACGAATAACAAAGGGGCCGACTTCCAGATTCCAGTTCATACGTTTGCCTCCGTCGCGGTGTCCATATCGGTCGTTGCCAAAATGCGGTGATACAGCGTCTGCTCACAGTAGTCATGCTGCCCGAGACGCCAGCCATCACGCATGATGACAGAAGCTCGAAAGCCGATACTCTCCAGCATCGCCGGAATGGCATCGCTCTGCCCCTGAACCCAGGCATAGGCAAAGTTACGCAGGTGATATTTTGCGGCCATAAAGTGGATACAACTGCACAGTACGGCAGCACGATTCGCCATCGTCAGGGCTGATAACCCATCAATTCTCAGTGCCACTTTCAGCAGCGATGGTTGCCAGTCGTAGGCACTGGCCATCCCCAACAGCTGATAACCCGAAGCGTCGTCACCCAATTCAATCGCCCACATCATGCCGCGCTGGGTGGCCGCCATCTGCACGCTGAGTTCAATCATGCGATCCAGCTGTTCCGGCTGTTCCAACGGTCGCTGTCCCGGCAATTCCGGCTGCTGGTACACAACCAGCAGCGCATCACGGTCGGTGGCTTCCAGCGGACGGATACGGCCACCCTCAAATGTCAGTGTTGGGGTAAATTTCATTAATTATTCCTGAATAACATTTCATCACCACGATTGACACGTCACGGGCTTCACGCCTGATGCCAGCCAGTTTTATTCGTCGTCGTAGTCATCGTAGCCATGAGCGAGGTTTTCAAAGCGGGTGTATTTGCCGATAAATGCCAGACGATCTGTACCAATCGGGCCGTTACGGTGTTTGCCGGTGATGATTTCAGCGACGCCCTTCTCGGGGGTGTCTTCGTTATAAACTTCGTCACGATAAATAAACTGGATAATATCCGCGTCTTGCTCGATCGCGCCGGATTCCCTCAAATCGGACATCACCGGACGTTTATTGGGGCGTTGCTCCAGCGAGCGGTTGAGCTGCGACAACGCAATCATCGGGCATTCAAATTCCTTGGCAATGGCTTTCAGCGAGCGCGATATTTCGGAGATTTCCTGGGTACGGCCTTCGGATTTGCCTGACACCTGCATCAACTGTAGATAATCCACCATGATCAGTGCCAGATCGCCGTTTTCACGGTAGACCTTGCGGGCACGGGCGCGCATCTCTTGCGGGGTCAGCGCGGCGGTATCATCAATATAAAGTGGCAGATCTTTCAGCATGGTGACGGCTGCCGACAGTTTCGGCCAGTCTTCTTCAATCAGTTTGCCGCTACGAATCCGGCTCTGGTCAATTTTGCCGATCGACGACAGCATCCGCATCACGATGGATTCCGATGGCATTTCCATGGAGAACACCAGACAGGGGCGCTTGCTGGCCAGCAAGGCATTTTCGACCAGGTTCATCGCGAAGGTGGTTTTCCCCATCGATGGACGCGCCGCCACAATCACCAGGTCAGCCTTCTGGAAGCCGGATGTACGCTGATCGATGTGGTTAAATCCGGTGGTTAATCCGGTCAGGCCATCCGGCTGGTTAAACATCTGGTCGAGCTGATCCAGTGTCTTTTTCAGGATCGGGGCGACTTTCTCGGGGCCACCATCCTTACGGTTACCCTCGGCAATTTCCGCAATGGCTTTTTCCGCATCCGAGATCAGCGTCAGGGTTTCATCCCCACCCGGCTCATACGCTTTCTGCATGATATCGCTGGCAGCTTCAATCAGGCGTCGCTGCTGTGAACGTTCGCGCACGATTTCGGCGTAGGCATCGCAGTTTTCAATCGACGGCGTCATATCCACCAGGCGAGCCAGATAAGAACCGCCATTGATACTTTCAAGCTGACCGCGTTCTTCCAGTTCTTCCGCCACCGTCACCACATCAATGGCTTGTTCAACCGACGACAAATGACTGATTGCCCGAAAGATCAGACGGTGGTCATGACGATAAAAATCATTGTCGCGCAGTGTTTCACTGACCGATTCCCAGGCCCGTTCATCCAGCATCAAGGCACCCAGCACAGACTGTTCTGCCTCCACCGAATGCGGCGGTGTACGCTGGCTGGTTTCAGCGGTGTCATCGTTGTGATAGTCGTCAGTCATAGTGCCTTTCCTGAATATCGCCCAGTCTTGTCAGAGCTGCCCTGTCTACCTGCTGTGCGAAACGTCCGGCAAGTAACCTGGAGCAAAGGATCCTGCCACAGGCGTAATCGCCAGACATAAAAAAAGCACTAGAGAGCAACGCCCAATAGTGCCTTTTTCGCAGCTGGTGAACAAACATTCACCGAACTGACGGTTACTTATTCTGCAACAACATGCAGCTTCAGTACCGCTTCTACTTCCGGGTGCAGGTGAATCGCAACATCAAATTCACCGACGGCACGGATTGGGCCAGTTGGCAGACGAACTTCTGCCTTCGCCAACGCCACACCTGCCTGGGAAGCCAGATCCGCAATATCGCGGTTACCCAGAGAACCGAACAACTTGCCTTCGTCACCGGCTTTGACCGCAACAGACAGTTCGATTTCTTCAATCTTCTCTTTACGAGACTGTGCTTCAGCCAATTTGGCAGCCGCCGTTGCTTCCAGTTCGGCACGACGTGCCTGGAAGTGCTCAACGTTAGCCTTGGTAGCAGGAACAGCCTTGCCCTTGGGAACCAGGAAGTTACGTGCGTAGCCAGGCTTGACGTTAACCATCTCACCCAGTTCACCCAGGTTTGCCACTTTTTCCAACAAAATAATTTGCATCTTGAATTCCTCATTACAGGGAGTCGGTGCTATTCGTCACCAGACGCCGTGTCTTTTAGTCGCATGCGGATATCGAATACGCTATCCAGCATCGCTACGAAAATTAGTAATGTGTACATGTATGGCCCAAACACGATCAAACCGATATAAATCGGCAACATCCAGTTCGGACTGGCATTGGTGCCATGCACCACGCCATGGAACACTGCCAGACCTGCCAACATCATGGCGACGGTTAACACCGGCACCATGCCAGACAACTCCGGCGACAACTGGCCAGCAGCAAACACGACCAGTACAGCAGGCAGCGTGAAAGCCAAAGGCAATCGCAACTGTCGGAATTCAGCACCAAACCCTTCCGGGTTATACAAGGCACTCTGCCAATAGCGTCCCAACAACAGACACAAGATAATAACCAGCGTATGCAAAGCAGCCAGTACCCCATGAATCATGGGGCCAACCAAGGGTCGTAGACGCGCCTGCAAGTCCGGGCTGGACTGCAACGCTTCCATGACAGCAACCTCGCTGCGAGACACCACCAGGGGCAGTACATCGGCAAGCAACAAGGGCAAACACCAATAAATCAATTCTCCCAGTATTAGCGCTGTCAGAATCGCCCAATCAAGGCGCACCGAGTAACGTAATACCTGTGCAATCAGGATAGTTCCTGCTGACACCAGAACAGGCGTCGGATCGCCCGCCGCCAACCATGCCAATGCTGGCAAGGAAGACCACAAAACCACCGGAACGCTGTCCCTGGAGGGCTGGCGTAATAACACCAGCGCCTGTAGCGCCGCTCCCAGCCAGAACAGCATGGGAATGGCAAAAGCAATCGCCGCTACCAATATTGCTTGTAGTCGGCTTTGCATGGCCCATTGAGCCAGTTTTTTCATACCTGGTTCTCGTGTTGATTAAGGTAAACAGGCTTGCGGCTCAGTCTACCTAACCAACAAGACCAATCAATTATCGTGTGCGTCAGAATACGGCAGCAGTGCAATATAGCGCGCGCGCTTGATTGCTGTAGACAACTGACGCTGATACTTGGCGCGAGTACCAGTGATACGACTTGGTACGATTTTGCCAGTTTCAGTAACGTAGCCTTTCAGGGTTTCCAGATCTTTATAATCGATCTCGGTTACACCTTCAGCAGTGAAACGGCAGAACTTGCGACGACGGAAAAAACGTGCCATGAGTTAACTCCTCTCTTATTCTTCGTCTTCAGCGGAATCGGCAGAGTCTTCAACATCAGACTCATCGGTTTCAACCGCTTTTTCACGGCTGTCTTCACGCGGCTCGGAACGACGACGATCTTCGCGGCTTTCAGCGGCTTTGATCGGAGAAACTTCAGTGACCGCTTCATCACGACGGATCACCAGGTTACGCAGAATGGCATCGTTGTAACGGAAGTTGGTGGTCAGTTCGTCCAGGGCTTCCTGGGTACACTCAACATTCATCAGAATGTAGTGTGCTTTATGAACTTCGTTGATCGGGTATGCCAGGTGACGGCGGCCCCAGTCTTCGAAACGGTGGATAGAACCTGCGGAACCTTCGATCGTCGCGGTGTAACGCTCAACCATCGCTGGAACCTGTTCGCTTTGATCTGGGTGAACCAGAAAAACGATTTCGTAGTGACGCATTGTCAGCTCCTTATGGGTAGAAAGCCTTCCGGCCAATCCGGTAAGACAAGGAGTCCGTTTTTGTTCTTATGATCGGCGGCGCTGCGAACAGTCCTCAGATCAAACAGTGTACGGATAAAAAGGAGCGCGGAATTTACCAGAACAGCGGCTATAAAACAACCACATAACCAATGCCGCCGGATCGCCGGTAGGCGTTCCATTCCCTTCGTTGCCTCCACCGATAACACCAAAGACAGCACCAAAGACAACACCCACTCGCACCGCCAGCAACACACTTGCAAAACCCCACCCGCCACTGCGACATCCGGTCACATAGCCGCTACATAACCAGAGAGTTATTCTATTGGTGAGCTATGAGGGTAGCTCATCTCCCTTCCGCTGGGGCGCTGACCGGATTCCATCAGCAACCACCAGCAATTTGCGTTAAGCAACGCCCCGTCGCGGTCAGTACTTACTCATGAATACTGGCAGCTGCAGGGCGATTTTCTTTTTCAACTCACAACCGGCACGATCTCTTCTATACTTGACATGTTCTCCGTGTCGCAGACCCCGCACGCCATGAGACAAATAACCGTGCCACTCTTACCCATGCCGCTCTTGATACAGACTCTTGATACAGAGTAACGGCAACTGTCATCGCTTTAAAAAGGGAGCCATCCATGCAGATTCAGGCAAACATCTGGCAACGTGCTTACCAATGGATGTTACGCCGGGCGGAGATGGAACGCGCCAATCTGGGTCTGTTTGTGGCCGGTGCGACCTTCTTTTTTCTCGGTGGCAGTATTATCTACGCCGCCAATCTGCGTCTGGCCGACTCTGTTGGCCAGGAATTAATCACACTGCTCGGATTGCTGATTACAGCAGGCGGCGCAATCAGTGCCACCTTGGGGTATATTGCGCTAAGCGTATTCCGACTCATGAGGCACAGCCACAAAGATGACTCCAACTCTTTCTGATATTGAAATTTACCTGTTAAAGGCACAACCGGAACAGGTGCGTGCCTGGCTCGAATCCAGCATCGGCCCGGTGACCGAAACCGCCATCAAGGGCAACAGCCACTTCTGGCAATGTGAATCCATGGAAATGGTATTTACCGTTCGGGCGGAAGGGAATTTCGACAGTTTGTGGATCAAGCAAAACCAGTCCCCATGGGCTGACGACCTTGAATGTGCCAGGTCAGCCCACCATGTGCTGGAAACTGAAATCCGTTGTGCTGCACGAGAATGGAATGAATCAGAAAGCGGTGATCAACCGGGCTGGATCAAGCTGACACACGGGCAAGAAAAAGCCTTCGACTGGAAATAATTATTTCTTATTGCAAATACGAATAATTATCATTAGAGTGGTCTTGACTCGATCAGAAAGAGACCACACTCATGTCCGCCACGCTACTCGCCTTTCCGATGCAACCCGCCCGCACCCATTCCGGCACAAACCCATGGCCACTCCTGACGTCCGGTTCCAGTAATAGCCGTCGTCTGGAACAACTGGAACAGCTGATCCCGCTGCAAAACAACGCGGTTCTGCTGACACTCTGGGTTAATGAATACTTGGACATCGGACTTGATCTGGCCGCAGAAGCAGGCAGTCGCCATCTCCCGGCGCTGCAGGAAAGTTGGCTACGTCGTCTTTATAGCCACTTGCGTAACACCGCCTTCGCCGATGACTGCAATCCGCACTGTCGCCAACTTTGCCTTGAAAGTCTGTACCAGCCTTTTTTTGCCTTGCGCCACCTGTATCGGCAACAGCCCCAGGGCCGCCTCTGTATCCGCCGTCTGAGTCAGGATTTGTCGGCATCCACCCGTTACCTGATTTAACCGGAGCGAGTGTCATGCCAGACATAGCCATCCTCTACGACAGCAGTTGCCGTTGCTCTACTGCGACGGCCTGCGCACTGGAACACCATATTCACTGGGCTCCCGTTGCGCTTTGCAACTTGCTCAGTTGCGTACCAGAAGACATCCAGCCCTACCAGACACTGGTGCTGGCATTGCCGATCCATGCCTTCGGTACGCCAGAAACGCCTTGGGCGGACGCCTGGCCCATTCTGGAAGAATTGAGTTATCACGGCAAACAAGTGGTGTTATGCGGCACCGGCAACGAGTTCTGTTACGACGATGACCGCTTACAGGCATTGGCGCAGCTCAGCACCCAGTTACAACAGCTGGGGGCTGAGATGCTCGAAGGGCTGACCGACATGCCGATGACGCTGTTGAACCAGTGGCTGACACAACAGCATCCATGCCGCTGGCAAATGCAAACCCGGCTGATCTACTCGGATGGCCAGTCCACACGCCAGCAACCGCTGTACGATAGGGAACTGGAAGCACTGAGTGAGCGTATCCGGCTGCAGCAGACATCCAGCGCCACTACTTTAGCTTTAGCGCCACTACTCCAGCGCTACGACAATGATTGACTGGTAGTTCTTCCAGCGGGTCGGAATCACCACACTGCGGGTATTATCTGGCATATGAATACGTTCTGGTTCCCCTTGTACAACCACCGGCACCGAGATCAGAAAATCAGCGCCGAATGCCTTTCTGGCATTACCGGCGATGGTGTTGGCAATTTCGCCCACGACATCACACAGATGGGCTGAACTGACATCGCGCTCCCCCATGGAGGTCAGAATATGAGTCAGCATCGCCTTGGGACAAGTGTAGTAAACGCAGCCCCTACGCTTGCCGGAGATACCAATAATACCGGTAAAATCAAACACTACCGGGGACTTGCTATCCAACAGATAAGGCACCCCAACACTGACCTCTCCAACGCCAACCTGACGATAGAAATGAGTCAGACTATTAATAAATACCTCAATGGATTCTTTATCCATTCGTGTTCTCCAACCGGATAAATGAGATCGCCAGTACGGCGTCTAATCGCTCGCCAGTTCCGTCAGCGCGCTGTGTAATTCCTGGTCTGTAAATGGTTTGCACAAAAAACCGTGCGCACCGCGACTCAGTGCCTTGATGGCTGTGGCCTTGTCTGCCAATGCCGATACCACCAGGATACGGGCATTCGGACAGATTGACGCCAGAATCGGAATGGCCTCGATGCCATCCATGTTGGGCATGGTCAGGTCAATCGTGATCAGATCCGGGTCGGTCTGGCGCGCCAGACTGACCGCCTGCTCGCCGTCAGCTGCCGTGCCGACCACGCTGAAATCCTCCAATCCATGAGCGCGTTTGATTCGCCGACGAATAATCAGCGAATCATCAACAATCATCAGTCTTTTCATACCGCCACCGCTACTTCATATTGCTCAACCTGAGCAGGAATCAAAAAGGATATTTCGCAGTACTGACCAGGACGATTAGCCACCCGAATACGACCGTGTAATTGCTGGATATTAGCCTTCACCACATCCATACCGATACCACGACCACCGTGCTCGTCAGCCTCCTCCAGTGTTGAAAAACCGGGGTCAAAGACCAGACTCATAATTCTGGTGGCTTGCATGGAATCCAGTTGCTCGGCGCTGTACAGACCTTTTTCGATGGCCCGCTGGCGAATAGTTTCCAACTGGATACCACGGCCATCATCACGCACAGACACCCGATAGCCGTCGTCTTCCTGCGTTATTTTCAGCACCACCCTGCCAGCGTCATCCTTGCCACGCTGCTGGCGTATGGCAATCGGTTCGACACCATGAACCACAGCATTACGCAGCAACTGGATGGCGCAGTCCTGAACCACTTTGAGCTGCTCAGCAGGCAGATTGATACACTCGGGTTGTGCAAGCTCAAAAGTTACCTGTTTGCCTTGTTCCGCAGCAATACGCGTCACCAGACTCCCCAATCTGTCGCTATCCAGAGTACTCACCGCTACGGGCTCTTGCTGTCTCATCGGTGTGACACCAAGCACCTCAACCACATCTTTCATGTCGCCCAGCAAGCGGAACAGATCATTCAGCGCCAACGTCAACGGCAGGAAATCTCCCCCCTGCAACGACGCCATGTCCGCCATTTCTTCCAGCTGTTGCTCAAATTCGTGCACCGCACGAACAACCTCGGGCAAATTCAGGGCACTGGCATCGCCTTTTACCCGATGCATAATCCGCTGACTGCTGACTACCTTGTCGCGGAAGTCAGAACTACTATTAACCCGTTGCCGCAAAATATCGTTGACCGCCACCAGGCTGCTCTCAGCAGCGGTCATAAACAGCATCATCGAATCCTTGTCGACGTGTAACAGCTCTTTCAAGGCGTTAATTTGCAGGCCATTGTTCTTCGCCGCCTGCTCCAGCTCACGCCGCAGTCCAACCAGCTCGGAGATATCCAGCACCGTTACCAGCACATGGCGAATCTCGCCGTTTTCAATCGCCCGGTTAAAGCGGAAAGACAGATGCTTCACCTGAAAACCACCACGGTCATCCGGCAAGCTGACTTCGATGTCCGAAAGAGGATTAAGCGAGCCAATCAGGTTTTCCTTGACGCTGCTGTTCAGCAACAGCTTGATGTACTCCTCGACCGTTTGCATATCGCTTTCTGTCACAAGACTCTTCAGTAACACCCGAAAGGAGGTACCGGCATATTCCTGATGACCAAAAATGTCCCTAATGGAGCCGGAGTATTGGGTACCAATGGTCAAGTTGCCATCCAGCAACAATAGGCCTTCACGTACATTTTTGAGAATTTCCGTGGTTTCGCTACGGGCTTCTTCCGCGACAGAATCACTGCGCCGCAACTGGCCAATAAAATGAAAAAGAATCAACAGGAAGTTGAGAATCGCCAGCGTAATCGCACCGGCCTGGATCATTCGCAGGGTTTCTGACTTGTTGCGTGCGATCGTTTCCAGATCGTTGGTCAGATCATTCATCAGTTTCAGCAACTGGTTATTATTGTCTCGAACCATTGGTGCCAGCCGCCGCAAGGCGCGTTCATGTCCCAAAGTGCCAGACGCTGTTGCAAACAACGCCTTGAATTCGGATGAAATCGGCCGCCAGATCGTCTTGGCCGCTTCTACCGCAGCACGGGATGCGTCGGATGAAACCGCGTCCAGCACCAATTCATTACGGCTGGCACCCCGCGTTGCCCCCCCCTGATCAAACGCAACCAGAGTACGGTCGAACAGCGCCACCGCCTGCTGTAATTCCTGGTAGGCCGATTCGCTTTCCCCACCCTCACTCAGCCGCTTGTCATAGTCATAAAATGCTTTTGCTGTCTTTTGCGACAGCATCCGTTGTCGTCCCGCCAGGTTTACGTTACTGGCATCTTCAGCCAACTGGGATGAAATATAAAAGTTCAGCACCAGTACGCCCGCATCCAGAAAAATAAACATGGCGACAGATAAAACCACCGCTCGATATTTACCCAAAAGTCCATTAAACATGTGCTAATCCCCTGACGTGTAGCGAAAAGTAACAAACAGCCGCTTTGCAGGTACAACTATTGTGCCAATGCATACATCAAAACAGGTCATCAATCCCTCAAAAGGGGTAAGTCCGCAGAAACAGCCACTGTGATTCAAAATTTTAGATTGTCTGACAAAAAGTTACAGGATGTGCTGGATGTCAAGCCCGCAAGATACATCCAATGTTGTGCAGCGAGCGCCCCAAAGCAAGGCACAAATAAGCTGCCCGCTCCATCGCATGGCGTCTTCAGGGTATTTACCGGAGATTCTGCAAGGCATGTCTGAACACCCTCAGCAGGTTGCGCCACAATGTATCGCAGCAGAGACCAATAACGGAGCACAAGCACCAGCGAGACCACCAGAACAGTGAGCTGTCGGGTGCTGTCTTGCGTGGCACTCGGTCATTTTGAATAGGAAATGTCTGTCCAGAGAGACAATTAGTTATATCCGCCGACGCCACAGCAGCAGTAATCCCGCCAGCAGTAGCAAGCCATTGATAGCGCCGCCAGAAGCACCATTACCAGAAGTACCATCACCGGCAGTCACACTGTCACCCGCATCGGCTTCGTCCGGTTCATCCACCGAGCCTGCTACTCCATTCAGAACCCGCAATGGAGCCGCTACCGAACCTTCGCCATCTCTTGCCGTAACCACGATGGTTACCGGCAGTTCGGCCAGCACGGTGGCAGTGGCCGAACCGGTCAGCACGCCACTGGCCGACAAGGCCCAGCCAACAGGTAAACCGCTGGCAACAAAATCCAGTACATCCCCTTCGGGATCGCTGAATTGCGCTGCCAGATCCAGGCTGACAGTGGCTCCTGCGCGAGTAATACGGACATCCGTCAGCGTGCTCACCAGCACCGGCGGCTGGTTCTGTTGAACACTGGCGTCTAGCCGTAAACCAATCACTACGGGGTCATGATCGGATGAGCGATAAGGATCCGCGTTGGCGTAGTTATCTACTGAGGAATAGCTTTGGCCATTGGCTTCGGTTTCATAACCCATCAATGAATCTTCCACCGAGTTAATGTGCCAGGCACCGGCACTGACCACATGTGAGGCCAGCGTCGCCGTCGCCAAAGCATGATCCAGGCTGCCCAACAAGCCGCTGTAGCTGTAGGTATACGGTGCTTCCTCGGTGGCAATATCTGAATGTTTGAGGTTGCTGTAACCGCCAGCCAGGAAGGCTTGCAGCGGGTCTTCCTGGCTATAGGCATTCAGGTCGCCGATCACCAGAACGGCAGTGGATGCCACACCGGTCGGTCTGGTCTGCAAATACTGCAGCAGGCCGGTTGCCGCACGGGTACGCACGCGGTTGCAGTTACCCTGACCATCTGCGCCTTCATTAACCTCTCCACACGAAGAGCCTTTGGATTTGAGGTGATTCACCGACACCGTAAAAACAAAATCATTAAATTCAAACGACTGGATGATGGATGGGCGATTTTTACTGTCGTCAAATAACACCCCTTGCCCATCACGCGGCGAGTTGGCCGACGATAGAACTCTGGTTGTACCACTCAGGTGGATACGCTCCGGCCGATACAACAAGCCGACGGCGATCGCGTCGGTGCCTGTCCGGGCCGTTCCCGGATCAACGAAGGCATACTCATCACCGCTGGCCTGCAAGGCATTTACCGCATCCACCAGCTGATGAATGGCACTGTTTTCGCCATAACCATCATTTTCAATTTCCATCAGCCCGACCACATCCGCATCCATAGCATCAAGCGCCGCGACGATCTTGTTACTCTGCATCTGGAAGGCGCTATAGGTACTGGCCCCACGAGAGGTCGGGAAGCCGCCGCCCTGACCGTCACCGTTAAAATAATTCAGTACATTCATCGTCGCGATTCGCAGGTTGGCTGCGTCACTCACAGTTGGCGCGGTGGTGCGGGCATGGCTGGCGGCGATCGCGTATTTGCCGGGAATCAGCATAAAGTCGTTATTAAAGTGATGTATCACGCCACTCAGGGTGGTGAAAGTATCCCCGATACGCACCGGATTGTCCGCACTGTAGCCAGTGGTCACATCCGGGAAGGGAATAAACGTCGGGTAATAGGCCTTCACCCCGTCATCGACCAGCAGCCGATCCCGGGCATACCGCTGTATCAGAGTGGCTGCTTCTGCCGAACCGGGCAAGACAACATCCGTCGGTTGAAAATGCAGTTCCGCCGACACCACAACCTGACCGTAGTTACCCAAGCCATAACCAGCCCCGTGCAGGTCAGAAATCACCAGACCCTGTTGATTCTGGATACGCATCCCCTCCAGCGCTTCCAGGCTGGACAAATCCGCTACTGGTAATACCAGCTTGATGACCAACGGCAAGGTTGCACCCTGGCTACAGACCGTCAGCTCACTGACTTCGTCCAGCTGGGTAACGCCCGCAGACTCTGTCACACTGGCCACCAGCCGTACCGTATCGCCTGCGCTTAGATCATAGTCGCTGCTTTTGACAAACACCCCTTCCGAACTGCTGGCATCGCTGTCGGCATCTGCGTCTTCTTCCTGAATCCAGAAGCCACCGTAACCGCCACGGGCATCCAGTGTAACGACCGCCTCAACCACCACACGGGTGTTATTCAACGGGCTGGCATCGTTGTTCGCGTCGTCAATTGCGCCTTGTACGGCGCTGATCCTTGTCACACCGGCGCTATCGCCACAGCGGCCAGAGACCAGCGTTTCACTGTCGTCAGAACAGCGATTGGCAGCCCCAGGCGTGGCAACTGCGACCTGGAAGGCATTACCCGAGCGGACCGTCGTGTCACAGCGCTGGGACGACTGGGTATCCTTGTCACCGTGTTGGGCTTCATCGACCTGAATCGAGTCCGCAAGCAGCAAGACATCCAGCAAACCGGCATCATCTTCGTCACCGGTGCCGTACACCAGGGCATCCAGCAGCTGATTAGCCGTCACCGCCGTCCCGTTCGGGAAGTCCGCCGCCGGGGCCGCATACAGGGCAACGGCATCGGCACCGTTCTGTAGAATATTGTCACCGATCTCAACACCACACCCGGCGACATTGGCGGTGGAGCCACAGACCACAAAATAGCCTTTGGCGTCGGTGCTGAAGCCAGACAAATCCAGCGCCAGATAGGATGTGTCACTATTGCCATTAAACAGCACCAGCGTATAACCATTAAGTGAGCTGGAGCCACTGCCGCCATCGTAAAGCTCGATAAATTCCGCGCTGTCGGTGCCGCTGGTATCCGCATCCACTTCATTGATCAGGAGCTCGGCCTGACAGGTGTGAGTCAGCAGGGAAATGCCTAGTGCTGAAAGAAACGTGCGCATGATCGCAACCTGCTTATCATCAGAGGATTCAGAAAAGACGGAAAACAGCGGTTTGCCACGCCGGATCCCAAAAGCCCGGCAGTATGACGGCGGAATATTGCAGCACCGCGCTGTTTTAGTGACAAAACTCTTGTTTAATCAAGTCAAGGGCAAGATGTAGCTAAAGATAGCGCGGTGCTGTATTGACGGCCCCAGTGTAACGAACTATCTGCTTACCGGGGTTTACCGGCTTAATACACACGCCTGCCAACCCGCTTCCATTGATGCTTGAGGTAACGGCTTCAGGTCGATCAGTTCCAGCCGGTTCTCAAAAGCAATCACCTCAACGTCGCCCAGTATCTGCTCGGTCAAAGTGCCTTCACGCCAGTTCAGCGCCACAACCCCGGCATCCGTCGCCAGCACGCCCTTGGCTCGTTCAACGTCCAGACTATAAAACCAGCCCCGCAATGCCGCTAACGAAAACACCCAGTCTTCCGCCAACAACCAGCCTAACGCCTGATAGCCATCACCTTGATGCGCTAAAGCCCGGAAGGATTCACCAAGAGCCAGCTGCAGGGGTTGGGTCAAATCCAGCATGAGCGGTAACCCCGGCGAATCCATTGCTGTTCCCGCCGATGATATGTCCGCCGATGCTGTCGTTGCGGTGCTCTCAACCGCTGCCAGTAAATCGGGCGACAGCTGCCCCTGAATCACCCGGACAGACTTGAGATGGGGGTTATCCACCTGGCGCTCGGCCACCAGCGCATCAAACTGCAACAGGTCTTCTGGCTGACACACATCCGTCTTGTTAGCCACCAGCACATCCGCGACAGCAAGCTGGTCGGCATAAATCTCATGCTGGCGATATTTTGATTGGCTCAGGTGACGCGGATCGACCAGCGTCACCGTACTGCCAACCGACAGTACGTCCTGGTAACCGGGCTGATTGAGAATCGCCAGAATCTGGCGCGGGTGCCCCAGCCCGGTGGGCTCAATCAGTAAAACATCGGGCTTTGCCCGGGTAATCAGACTGTTCATCCCGATCTGGAACGGCAGACCGGATACACAACACAAGCAGCCACCCGGCACTTCCCGTATCGCCACACCGTCGCCCAGCGCCTTCAGCAGGGTGCCATCCACCCCTACCTCGCCAAACTCGTTCACCAGCACCGCCCACTTTTCGGTAGCAGGCCGGTGCTTGAGCAAATGCAAAATAGTGGTGGTTTTACCGGTGCCGAGAAAACCGGTAATCAGGTAAACGCGCACCGTTTTTGACACCGGCTTCGTGAGAGGTGTTGAGAGAGGCGCAAGTGGCTTGCTAGAGGCTGGTCTGTCAGGGAGTGCCATATCAAAATCCGCAGCAGGTCAAAACGTTATACACTAACATAAGTGATTCATTTTGCCTGCTGCGCACTGATACTCAACCCAGCTCCCGTATGACTTGCAAGGGAGCAACGTTGACGGTTTTGCGTAACAACAGCGTGGCCAACCCAGCCAATAGCCATGCCGCAACCAGCGGTAACCACAGCCAGATCCAGCCGAGGCCGGCATAGGGAATATCCAGCACCTGGGTGTACAAGGCCCAGCACAAGGCTTCGGCCGCGACCAGCGCCAGCAATGCGGCAATCAATCCCAACAGTGAGTATTCGCTGACCTGAGCCTTGCGAATCATCGCGCTACTGGCACCCAGCGTGCGTAACAGAGCACCTTCTTGGAGCCGTTCCCGCAAGCTGGCCACCAGCGCCGAGACCATCACCAGGGTCGCCGCAATCAGCACCACCACCAGAATCAGTTCCACCGCCAGGCTAACCTGATACAACAGCCCTTGCAGCTGACCCAGCAATGCCTGCATATCGAGGATATTGACCGCCGGAAATTCCCGAATCAGGCTGGTCAGCTGAGACTGTGATTGTTCGGGCACATTAAAACTGGTGATATAACTGGGTGGCAATTGCGCCATAATGTCTGACGAGAACATCATAAAAAAGTTGGGACTGAGGGACGTCCAGTCCACCTCGCGCAGGCTGCTGACAGTCGCTTCAAACTCGACGCCGGCCGCCCGAAAGGCCAGCCGGTCATCCAGTTTCACCCCCAGCCGCTCAGCCAGTCCGGCTTCTATTGACAACTGTCCGGGGTGGATCATTGCCTGCCAGTCTCCGGCAACGATGCGGTTGGAAGCGGGTAATTGAGTATCGGACGTTAACGCCAGATCACGATCAATAGCGCCGATATCCGCCAACCCCAATTGTTGAATACTGTTGCCGTTAATCGTCAGCAACCGTCCCGGCACCATGGGATAGAGGGTTTTGGAGGCAAAACCACGTTCTGCCAACGCCTGTTGAAACGCCTGCTTGTCAGCGTTCTGGATATTCATGGCGAACACGTTCGGAGCGTTATCAGGCAGGTTGGCCTGCCAGTCCGCCAGCAGGTCGTTACGCAGCATGGCGATCACAATCATCACTTGCAGAGTCAAGGCAAACGCCAGAACCTGTCCGGCCGTCTGGCGACTGTCGCGGCTCAGATGCTGCCAGGCAAAACGCCAGTGTAATGCCATTGAGGTATTCTCCAATCGCTGGCGCAACCCGGCAATAACCAACTGCAGTGCCCCGAGTAACATCAATACCAGCACCGAACCACCGCCCATCACCAACAGGGTGAGCTGCAAGTCACGGGTGAAGACCCACAGCAACAGCGTCAGCGACAGCAACGCCAGCCCGGTCATAAGCCAACCGGCCAGTGGCACGGGGGTCAGATCCCGGCGCAATACCCGCAAGGGCGACACGGTTGCCAGCGGCAGTAGATGTGGCAGGCCGAATCCCAGCAAGGTTACCAGTCCAGAGCTGAGTCCGAGCAGCCAGGCCAGCGGCGGGGCAGCAGGCATCTGCGGCGGCAATACTTCTGCCAATAATTGAATTATGCCCGCTTGCAGACCCACCGCCAGTACGGCACCGATCGCCGCTGCGGCCAAACCCAGTGCCACCAACTGCCAGAGGTAGAGCCGCAGCACATCACCACGATGCAAACCGAACGTCCTCATCAGGGCACTGATATCGAAGTGCCGACGAGCATAACGCTGAGCCGAAATTGCCACTGCGATACTGGCCAATACCACCGCCAGCAGTGATGCCAACGCCAGATATTGCCGGGCTTTTTGTAATGAACTGGCCATCCGCTGATTGCCGTCTGCCAGAGTTTCGAATTTTTCCTTATCGCTGAGCGGCCAGTCCACTTGCAATTGCGTTAATGCCGCCGAGTCACCCTGCATTAACAGGCGATAGTTCAAACGGCTGCCTGGCCCCAACAAGGCGCTGCCTTGTACATCATCCCAGTGCACCATCATCCGTGGCGACAAGCTGTAAAAACCACCGCCCCGATCCGACTCCTCAGTAATCTCACCGGTAACCCGGTAACGCTTGTCACCCAGCTCCAGCTCATCTCCCAACGCCGCATCCAGCAGCGCCAGTAACCGGGGTTCAACCCAGGCTTCGCCAGCTGCCGGGCCATGTTGCTGCAGCACAGGCAGCTGATTCCCAGCCGTTATAACTTGTAGCCGGGCCTGCATCGGATAACCGTTATCCACCGCCTTGATCGCAGCCAGGGTCATATTGTCGCCATACAAGACCACACTGGGAAAGGACAACACCTGTGCGGTCTCCAGCCCCAGCTGCGTGGCCAGCTGCAACTGCTCTGCAGTAAAGGCCGCACTCGAACGAATACGCAGATCGGCCCCCAGCCAGGCACCGGACTTGTCATCCAACGACAGTTCGAGACGAGCGCTGAACAAGGCAATCGCCGTGGTCGAGGTGACAGCAATCAGTAGCGCCAATAAAATCAGCGTCAACTCCCCACTACGCGCTTCGCGCCACAACAGCCTGAGCGCCAGTCGCCACTGCGCCAGCAGCGGCAAGCGTGTTATGTGTAATTCCGTCATACCGACGCCCCGGTCGCCACTTCCTGCAACTGACCATCGGTCATGCATACCTGACGCTGACAACGTTGCGCCAGTTGTGGGTCATGGGTCACCAATACCAGAGTGGTGCCATGCTCTGCATTCAGCTGAAACAGCAGGTCTTCAATCTGTTTGCCCGTCGCACGATCCAGGTTGCCCGTCGGTTCATCGGCAAACAAAATACCCGGCTGACCAGCAAAGGCCCGTGCCAGAGCAACGCGCTGCTGTTCTCCTCCCGACAGTTGGCTGGGGTAATGGCTCATGCGATGGCCCAGACCGACACTTTCCAGCAGACGCCTGGCCTCTGGCAGCGGTTTGGGTTGCTGACGAATTTCCAGTGGCAACATCACATTTTCCAACGCCGTCAGACCCGGTAACAACTGGAAATTCTGGAACACAAAACTGACGCCCTCTGCCCGTACAGACGCACGTTGGTCTTCATCCAGCTGATCGAGCCGGTGCCCCAGCAATGACAATTCCCCGGAAGAAGGCAGATCCAGCCCCGCCATAATTCCCAGCAGCGTCGATTTGCCGCTGCCCGAAGCGCCAACAATGGCCAGACTGGTGCCAGCTTCCACTCGCAGAGAAACCGCATTCAGTAACGTCAACGGCTGCCCTCCGGCTTGCACTGTTTTGCCAACACGGGTTAACTCAAGGGCTGACGTGTGGCCACAGGCAGCCGCAGAGGACGTTGTGAATTTTTCAAGGGAGCAAAGAGAGATGTCGCTGTTATTACGCATGGCTAGTATCAAAACCCTGTTATTGGCACTGGTCATATTGACCGGATTACCGGCACTGGCAGAACCTCTGGACAGCGGGCGCAGCACCGCACCGGTTATCCTGGTACTGGGAGACAGTATTAGTGCCGGATTCGGTGTACCGATTCAACAGGGATGGGTCACTCTGTTCCAACAACAGCTGCAACAACGTGTTCCACAGGCAATAGTGGTGAATGCCAGCATCAGTGGCGACACCACCCAAGGTGGTGTGGCACGGTTACCGGCACTGATCAAGACGCATCAACCAGACCTGCTGCTGATCGAACTGGGCGGTAACGATGGCTTGCGCGGTACACCGCTCACGGTTATCCGCAACAATATCGAACAAATGATCACCATGGCAGAACACGAAGGCATTATGGTGATGCTGCTGGGCATGCAAATACCGCCCAACTACGGTGCCCGCTATGCGGATGGTTTTGCCAGCATTTACAGCGATCTGGCCAACCAGCAAGAAACTCTGCTGCTCCCCTTTCTGCTGGAAGGCATAGCAACCCAACCAGAACTAATGCAGGCCGATGGAATTCATCCCACAGCAGCAGCACAACCGGCCATGGCCAGTGCGGTCATCAACGCCATGACAATCTGGATTGAGTTCGTCACCAATGAAATATAACCAGCGAAATGTAACCAACGCTGGGCACAATGAACGGATCAGCCTCCCCTTGCCGACAAGGAAAGACCCACATGAATTATCAACCCATGCTCGACCTCGCACTGTCACTGGCACGTCAGGCTGGCGACGCCATCACACAAATGCGTAATGATTTGCAGATCAACTTCAAATACGACGGTGCCGAACTGGTCACCCAAGCCGATGTCGCCGCCGACCAGCTGATCAGCAACGGCATTCTGGCCGCCTTTCCGGATCATCAGTTGTTATCAGAAGAACTGGGGCCAGAAAACAGCACCCAGTGCGAACACCTGTGGATCATTGACCCGATCGACGGCACCGTCAATTACGCCCATGGCCATCATCAGGTCGCCGTATCCATCGCCTACTATCACAAAGGAGAAGCCAAAGCAGCTGTAGTGCATAGCCCCTTCCAGGATGAGACCTTTTATGCATTGGAAGGCCATGGAGCCTATATGAACGACCAACCGATTCACTGCTCCGCCAAGACTGAGCTGAATCGCGCGCTGATAGCCACCGGCTTCCCCTATCAGAAAGATGACCTCGACTACCTGATCGGCCGCCTGGAACAAGTACTCAAACACTGTGCCGACCTGCGCCGGGTCGGTGCTGCCGCACTGGATATGTGCTGGGTTGCCTGTGGCCGACTGGATGGTTACTACGAAAACGTCAAGATCTGGGATTGTGCCGCCGCGCAACTGATTGCTCGAGAAGCGGGCGCCCGTCTGGGCCATATTCACCCGTTGGCAAACAACGACAATCCGCAGCTGATCAGCCGCAATATCATGATCGTCACACCGGCCCTGTTTGAACCGTTACAAGCGCTGCTGCAACAATCTGACGTCCGATACGGCCGTGGTTAAGTACTATCAATAAACCCGGCCATTTGTCCCAGACATAACGAGACATTTACTGAATTCAGACCAGGCTTGAGGTGCTAGCGTGTGCCTCGCAGAACCACCTCCGTGTACATCCAGGGAGCTAGCTGCTAGCTGCCCTGAATAGAGTCTTGAGTATTCTGCCAGAACACGCCACTTACCGACGCACCGGATAAAAAGGCTCCCCCCAATGCGCCGTCGCATTATCCATCATGATGGTAATAATAACGGGAACCAGAGAGGCAGAATATTTCTCCCATCACGAACCTGACTGCGGTTCACTTTGCCATTCCAGGTTGCTCCACCATGCACCAGTTGATTACGGAGCGTATAAAGTCTATCCATCACGATATTCAATACGTCCGCTGTTTTTTGATTGGCCAATGCCGACTTGGATTGATCCCGTGCTCGGTTAAAGCTGATTTGCCATTCTTCTATGTCCGGCTTCTGGTTGTGATAATCCCAATAACGCTGGTAAACATACTCGTTACTGAGCAGCAAACGTATTGGGCCAGAATAGGTATCCCACAATAAGTCAGTGATGACTCGTTGATGATCGAGTGCAACAATTCGGGTAACAAAATAACGAAAAGTACTGGCTTCGCTTTCGCGGTATTCGCCTGCGTCGTTGGCATACGCTGCGTTTAGTGAGATCCAAAGGAAGATAAAGGCACCATCATCATCGTCACACTGCTCAGCACGGTGTAACCAGCTCAAGGCCCGTGAACCCGCAAATCAAGAAACTCAGGATAACCATCACGCTCATGACGATGACGCTGCTTGAGGGCAGCAAATCCATCGGTGGAACCGGAAGTGTCAGGGGTTGGAAAATGTGTACTGGCCATTGTCATCACATCCATGCGGAACAGCCTTTAGGAGACATCTATTTAATCCTGCACGGCTCTGCGCGGGGCTGCCGGATGATCTCGACTCTGTGTCGCCGACGTTTGACTTGACCCGTCAG
>OJIO01000199.1_pt1 | contig 47891 bp, 25 predicted proteins | sample 1595621 | NCBI WGS metagenome assembly OJIO01 (sample SAMN05416776, study PRJEB24817) | seawater metagenome | isolation source: Sea water | place: Canada:Atlantic | collected 2013-07 | reverse complement strand
GCTAGCCCACAAATCTCTGATTTGTTACACTAGCCGACATGTTTGCTGTGCAAGCTATTTGGCTATCATTGCGTTTTTTGCCTTGACTCACTTTAAAGAATTCTAAATTATATTCCGACATTCCAAACCGTAAATGGTATTAGATCAATCAATAAATTGAAAGTGCAATAATATAAATAGGTAACCCTCTAGTAAATAGAAGCTTTGTCATTGTATATCAGAAATATTTTATTAAAATATAAGACTTTTAACGCACTACAGTAATAGACCCAGTCTTGACTCTTGCTTCGCCATTCCTTAATGTGTAGTTTATAATAAACACATATACTCCAGGCTGCACCACTTGACCATTAAATTCACCATTCCATCCGCTTTGAGTTTCATTGAAGAGCATGTCCTTTTCTTCAAAGATAAGTTCACCTGCACGATCAAATATTTGGATAACATTCATATTTTCTGGTGAGCCGCTGTTGTAAAGCATGAAATTATCATTTGTCCCGTCACCATTTGGGCTAAATACATTAGGATAAAAGATCTCTACTTCATAATCGATATCTAAGGTTATAGTTGCTGTAGCCGTACATCCATTTATATCTTCCGCAGTGACTATGACTGTTTCTTGATCTGCACTTATCTCTACCTCTTTGCCTTCAGCGAGGAAGTTGCCATCTGCATCAGTCCATATGATAGTATTTAGTTGACTATCATCTATGTTGACATCGGCAGTCAGAAAACCATTCTCACCATATTTGATTGTGACCTTAGGTTCTGTAATAACTTCAAAAGGTGCAGAACTTATGATTTCAAAAGTTTTGCTGACTTCACATTCATACTGATCAAAAATTGAAATGGTATGCATACCTATGGAAAATTTCATAGATGCTAGATCAGTAAACATGGTTCCTTCATGTAAATATATGAACGGACCTTCTCCTCCAATAAATGAAGTTACTTCTATAGTGCCATCTGATCCAGCAAAACATGTTGGGTTGTTGACTGTAAATTCAAAATCACTGAATAAATTATTGTCTTCTGTTATTCTCACAGTGTCATGACCAACACAGCCTACAGATGGGTCTGTCCCAGTCAATATAAAAACATCTGGGCCACTAATAGTTAATATTTCGGATGTTGAAGCTGGTCCACCATCTATATTTGTCCATTGATAATCAAGTGCTGGATCAAGAAGCGTTGTTATATCTATGTCTTTTTCAGAATCGTTACATCTCCAGATGAAGTCTTCATTTAGATTGAGAGTAGGATCATAAGAATTGTCAATAACAGTGAATGATCGAGTAGCTGTACACCCATTGCTTGCAGTCACCGTAAGCGTATAATTTCCTGAAGACTGCAAATTGAGAATCTGATCAGTCCATGTTTCTGTGCCTGACGCCCAAAGAACGGACACGATAGTACTATTTGATGAGTATTGTGCTACTGGAATATTTTCACTACAGTCGAAATCATCGTGCATGATTGTAAATTGAGGCATTGCGAAATCCGCCAAAACCTCAGTATCTTCTGATATATTGCAGCCATTTGTAGTAGTAATGGAGGCAGTATAGATTCCTCCTTCGGTCACAGTAGGAGATTGATCGTTAGTTAAAAACCCACTAGGTCCAGTCCATGAGACAGATGCAATATTATCTGCTGAAGTGAGCTGGATAATGTCCGTTGTATTATTACAGTCCAAAGAAGGAGGAGTTAGAACCACGGTTGGTAACTGATCGTCGACTGTAACCGTATTAGATATGGTTTGGAAACACCCTGTGGCGTTCAGTGGCACAGCATGAAATGTAAATGTACCACCACTGGTAGCAACATAACTTTCGGCGTTGGATACTGTATCACCTACCTCATTGAGCCAGAAGATCTGAATTGAGTCGGGATAATTAGTGGTGTATTCGGCAGTCATCTCTGCATCTTCATTGATACAATCGATTAGCGTTTTTGCTATTGTAAGGTTAACACTTAGGTCAAGTTCTACTAATTGTATTTGAATAAAAGTATCACAACCATTTAATGAGAAATTGAAAAGATTTGGAGTGCAGTATAAACTATCATTAAATTCGAAGCAATCACTTGGGCAGATATAATGGGTGTCAACTGGCAGATCAACCCTGTCTTTGACTCTTATTTCTTGGACAATTATGGTGCAGTTTTCTCGGTCAGTACAGGTTACATCTACGTCACTAAAAAATGTTTGACCACAAAAATCAACTGTCATAGTCGGGCAGAGTTCTATCAATGGCAGAGTATCCAAAGTACTTTGTCCGATGGTTACTGTATATATTACATCATCAGTGCACTCGCACATCCCTCTGCAAGTTGCGTATAAGGGGTTGATACTCATGATAGGCTTTATCGTATATGTGCCAGGAACATTCCAAGTGACTTCCAGAGAAGCACGAATATCCAAACTATCATAATACATAGGAGTGGAAAGAACTGTAAAACCAGTGTTTGGCGTAATTTCCCAATCGATATATATGATGCTATCCAATAAAGCATTGGCTATAAATGGATTACAGCCAGTAAGGTCTTCAAGAATTTGACTAGATGGTTCAAAAATATAGGTCTCATCAAACCCCGTACAGCCAAGATTATCAAAAAGTTGATTGGCAACGCCACAATCTTGTTGGCATTCTACATTTACAGGAATATTTTCTTTACAAACACCACTTATTACATCTATAGTGAAATCACAGACGGCATTATTATATCCATCAACATAAAGATAATAGATGTTTCCAGGTATTATTACAATAGTTGAATCTGGTTGTAAATCAATACTGCCGGTAGCTCCTTCTACGGTATTACAGGCTATTTGTAAGTCATCACCAAGCTGCATGTTGAGATTACAATCCATGTATAAACCAGCGGAAACTCCAGGTCCTGAAATATCGAAAGTACAATTATCGAAAGTAATATTTATTTGAAGAATTGTATCATCGGCAATAAAAGAAAACCATTGTGTGTTTTCTGCGGTACCACTATTTCCACAAATAGGAAATGGTTGTGGTAAAGGAGATAATGCTTGAAGTAAAGATCCATTATACCCATCAAGATCAGATCCACAGAGATACTGTGCCTCATCACATAAAAATCCATAGTTAGCTGGGACAGGAAATATATCCTGTCCATTCACCTCTTGAGTAAGAGACGTTAAAACTATGATGATAAATAAAAGGTATTTCTTCACTAAAGTATTTTGTTAAATCCGAACCGCCTGCAAAATTAGAAAATTCAGTTTCGATAACGCATTATAGACTGACATATTGGAGAAAATGATGCAATAAAAGTCATATATTATATAAGTGGATGTGTAAGTGCTTGGAAATGGTGTTTTGGTTGCTTTTTTATGATATAGAATGGCACTTTGTACTTGAGTGAAAGACTATTTTTTTAATTAAATATTGTTACTTTAAAACTCTTCCAACAGGATATCTCATATAAGTGGGTTCAAAATGAGGAGAACTTTCGTAAACAAAATTCAACTGAGCATAAGCACTCTTTGCAAATTCTGGATCTGATGCTTTTTTCTTTTCAAGTGCTCTGCGTACATCAGGATTTTCTTTGAGAAACTCGGCTGCTAGATCTTCAAATACATATGAAGAAAAATGTTCTTTTTGCATCAATATACCATCAAAGAAATTCCAAGCGAACCAGGAGTCAGGCCCTTGTGGTTCTAATGTCTGCAGAATGTATTTGTTCATTTTTTGATCTGTGCGGATCATATAATCACCTTCATGATATTGAATGTTTTGCATAGACTTAGAAACTGCTACTTTACTGTGAAGAAAATGACCTTCATAAGGTATTGTAGGCGATTGATAATCTAAGATTTTATAGATCTCTACTTCTATGATTTCATTTGCATCAAGCTGGCTTACTTCCACCCCATTTGCTATCATTCTGTCAACTATTTGCTTATGGGCTCTTGGTATAATATATGCGCTTGGTTTCTTGACGGTAAGTTTAGATTTATAGGTATTGTAAAATGGAATTGCTTTTTCATATGGAGCATTATGATCATAATATAGTCGATCCAATCCACTTACCTCACTTGGTTTATACTTTGCTCCATACCCTTTGAACATTAATTTTCCCACAGCTTCAATATCTAATTCCCAATTCAAATCGAAATCAGACTTTGTCTTTGTCTTGTAGATGGCATTTTTTCTTGCCTTAAGTATTTCAGTATGGTTATCTTCTACGTGCTCTAGCATTGATCTCATGAAATGATAAGTACTCATCACTCTATCTTTGAAAGGTTTGAGCATATGGGTTTCAGGCATAAACGAAATACTGTTATGGAGACTAGCATATCCAGAAGAATATCGTGCAAGATCAAGAAATCCAGCGATGCCTTCTTCAGGCGTAGTACGCGCATACACATAAGGTGTCATTTCATATCCCTTTTCATTCATTTTTGAGAATAGCTCAGGAAGCATTGTGTCCTGCATATAAGTGCTCAATGCAGGTTCCATTTTATCTTTTTGAGTTGGGATCAGTGTCATCACATATGGATAATCAGCTCCATTTGAGGTATGATTATCGATGAATATATCCGGACTCCATTTAGTATATAATTTGTTGAATGATCTAGCATTTTCTGTGTCGCCTTTTATGAAATCACGATTCAGATCAAGATTTTGTGCATTTCCTCGGAAACCGTATGCTTTTGGCCCCTGTTGATTTGCCCTTGAGAAACTCCCTCGATTGAGGTGGCCACTAATGTTATAAATGGGGAGGATAACTAGTACTGCATGATCCAATAAGGTGTTTCTTTTTTTTCTCAAATCTCTTGCCAACATCATACTTGCATCGACTCCACATGGTTCACCCGGATGGATGGCATTGTTGACTAAAATGATAACTTTCCCATTTTTTCTGATTTGCTCCGGGTCGAACTCTCCATCCTTAGTAACTATTACTTCATGAAGAGGGTTGCCGCTATCTGTCATCCCAAATTCATTGAGCTTAATTGATGAGCTGTATGCTATTTCTAATTTTTGATAATGAATGATCGCTTCGTCATAGGTAGCAGTATAGTTCCCATCTTTTTCAAATGGGGTGATCAAGTTTTCAGATATTGGGTTTGGGCCTTGCGCCATGAGTTGGTTGTTTGTAATAAAAGTCAATAATATAAGTATAAAAAAGATGAATATTCTATGCATAAAAATGTGCTGTTATTACTAAATATTTAATTATTGAACTCTTAATTTTCCACAAAATCCATCAATTCATCCACATATTTTCTGGAGTTGAATAGTCGAGGGACTTTATTTTGGCCACCTACTTTGCCTTTACTAGCAAGCCACCTCAAAAAAGTTCCTGGGGGTACGGGTACGATTTGTAATCTTGTTAAAGCCATGTCTTTATATCTTTTGGCAGCGTAGTCAGAATTTATTTTTTGAAGATTATCATCTAGTAACAGCTCAAATGCCTCTATACTATCAGGTACTTTTTCGAATTCTATCAACCATTGGTGACCACCTTTGCTACCTTGCTTCATATATATAGGGGCCACAGTGTAGTCAGACACTACAGCTGGGAGGGCGTTAATCGTTTCTGCTATTGCCTTATCAGTATTGGCAACCATTACTTCTTCACCAAATACATTGATGAAGTGTTTGGTTCTGCCGCTTACAGATATTCTATAAGGCTTAATAGAAGAAAAAATAACAGTATCTCCAGGTATATATCTCCACAGCCCAGCTGAAGAACTAATTACTAATACGTAATTAGTATCAATTTTTACTTCAGATAAGGGAATCGTTTTTGGTTCATCATTTAGTAATTCCTCCATTGTAATGAATTCGTAATACACATCATTATCTAAAAGAAGAAGCATTCCTTTTTTATGGCTTCTATCTTGAACCCCAAAATATCCTTCAGAAGCATTGTACACTTCATAATATCTAAAATCAGGATCAGGTAGGAATTCTTTGAACTGATCTATATATGGATCAAAACCAACACCGCCATGCAAATAATACCGTACGTTCGGCCATACTTCATGCATGTTTTTAGCTCCTGTTTCTCTTAAAATTCTCTTGAAAAGAACAATTGTCCATGTAGGAACACCACCAAACATAACTATATCATCTTGGATGCAGATATGGGTCATCAGTCTGATTTTTTCCTCCCAATCTTGCAGACACGCTGTTTTAAAATCTGGAGAATAAAACGGTCGCCCTACTGTGGGCATTCTATGAAGGAGGATGGCAGATATATCTCCAATCGTTACTTTAGGGTTATGCTCCCATGGGTTCAAAGAACCACCCATGATTAAGCTTTTCTTTAGAAAGATCTCACTCTCTGGATCTTCATGGTAGGTGATTGCCATTGTATCCCAGCTGGCTGCTACATTATTTTTATAAAGTGAATCTTCAGTTACAGGGATATATTTTGATCTATCGTTTGTAGTGCCGGAGGATTTAGCGTACCATTTTACGATTCCTGGCCAAAGAACATTGCTCTCTCCTTTCATCATTCTATCGATGTATGGTTTTACATCTTCATAATCGATTAAGGGTACGTTTTGGATAAAGGATGCATGGTCAGTTATTTTCGAGAAACCATATTTTTTGCCGTATTTGGTGTCTTTAGCTCTGTTTAGTAAAGAAATGAATGTTTTTTCTTGTACTTCAATAGGAGCATTTCTCATACGTTCGATACGATTGTATCTAAGTTTGAGATATTGTTTTACACCCTTATTGAATAGTTTTTTCATGGTTGAATTCTTCTGCACAAGTATAAGGAAGAATAATTTGATAGGTTCATCTTTTGGTTGCGTATTTCATTAAGTATTTTCCATGAAAAATTAAGGAATTTTATATTCCGCCTTTTCCTATTCGAATAAAAGAAAATTTACAAATCGTGATTGGTGAAAGTATATTTAGTTGCATATGCAACTTGGTAAGCTATTTTAATTTGATTATAGATACTTTTTAGGCAATTTCATTGTAAATGAACTAGTTATAAACATCTAATATTTTCTTAAAACTCAACAAAATGGATGACCTTTGTGTTAATAATCACATTTTTGACCCCTTATAGGAATTAATTATTTCAGTATTATAAATAATAGATTCTACAGAGAGATTCAACCCCCAGATCATTACCATTAATTGTAAGCAGATGAAATATACGTTTAGTAAGTTTTTTATAATCGCCGCAGTAATATTGTTTGTTGTTAACTTATCAGCACAAGGTGTGACTCGAATCAGAGGAAATGTTTTTGATGCCAGAACGGGAGAGCCACTACCCTTTGTCGATGTAGGACTGAAAGGTACCAATGTTGGTGTTTCTACAGATTTAGATGGATATTATAATATTGAGACTAGGTTCCCAAGCGATACAGTATTTGCAGCTTTTATTGGTTATGAAACTATATTTAAGGGTATAACTATCGGAAAGACAAATAAGATTAATTTCAGAATATCAGAGGAAGGATTGTTGATGGAAACCGTTGAAATCAGAGAAAAGAAAACGAAATACAGTAAAAAGAACAACCCCGCATTAGAATTAGCCAAAAAGGTAATGGGGAACAAGTATACAAATAGTCTAAAAGGCAAAGATTACTACAAATACAATCAACAAGAGAAGATAAATATAGATATCAACAATATCACAGAAGAATTTAAGAACACAAGGTTTGTAAGAAAGCTGGATTTTCTCTGGGATTATATTGATACATCAGAAGTAAATGGTAAAACTTATTTACCATTATTTATGAGAGAAAACTTATCTACTATTCATTATAAAAAGGATGGTAATCGATTAAAGGAAGTGAGAAAAGCTTCAAAGTTCACCGAAATAGATAAAACGATAGATCCTGGCACGATAAATAATGTGGTAGATGCTCTATATCAGGACATAGATATCTATGAAGAAAAGATATCCATATTGGAGTTGCAGTTCGTTAGTCCATTTGCAGATAAAGGAGATGATTTCTACCGATACTATATTATAGATACGACAACAGTGAATGGAAAAGAGGCCATTAATCTTGCCTTCATACCTGCTGTAAAAGGAAACTTTGGATTTACTGGGAATATTTATGTTTCAAATGATGATAAATTTACGATCCTGAAGGTGGATATGGGTATCATCGATGGGATGAATATAAACTTCGTTAGAGACTTGAGAATAGTGCAAGAATTTGAAGCTTATGGCGATGATTATATCAAAACTAAAGACCAGTTGGTTATAGATTACTCATTGGTAAATAATAGTTTTGGGATGTATGGTACTCGAACAGTCCATTATTCTGACTATGACTTTTCGAAACCTGAGGATGAATCAATATTCGGAAAATTGGAAAAAATAATATATCTGGATGAAGCCGAGAAAAGAGATGAAACGTTTTGGCAGGACAATAGGATTCAACCATTAGAGAAAAATGATGAGGAGCTCTATTCTATGATCGAAAGATTACAAAATGATAAGTATTATAAGACTTATGCATATTTTATGAGAATCGTTTTTACAGGATATGCTCCATTAGGTCCGGTACAGTTTGGATCAATTGCTACATTTGTTAGTTTTAATGCTGTAGAAGGGCTCAACCTAAGGTTTGGCGGTGAAACAAGGCCAGAGCTTACTCCAAAGTTGAAATTGCAAGGTTATGTAGCTAGAGCAATGAAAACTAAAGAATGGAAATATAGTGGAGGTGCACTCTATACATTCAACGACAATTTTAATGATAACCCAAGACACTTTTTGAGATTTACTATAGAGAAAGAAAGTATATTTCCTGGACAAGAGCTCGAGTTTTTTAATCCAAGTAATTTCTTTTTATCATTTCAGAGAGGAGATGCGACCAAGATGTTAATGGCAAGAAACATTGAGTTGAATTATGTTCGTGAGACGTCAGGGTTTAATTATCATATCGATGTAAGGAGAAAACAAAGGGATCCTTATGGATCTTTAGAATTTTTCAATTTTGATAGTGATGGAAATAGAAATACTCTTGATAATGTGACAACTTCTGAATTGAGTGTGGGATTTAGGTATGCACCCAACGAACAGTTTATGCAGGGGAAGGACACTAGAACTCAGATATATAATGAATACCCAATCATGAAAGTTAATTTCACCCAAGGATTTGATAATATACTTGGCGGAAAATATAAATTTAGCAAGCTTAAGTTAGATGTCTTCAGGCAATTCGAATGGTTGACTTGGGGTAAGTCTAATATATTATTAGAAGGAGGAAAGACTTGGGGAGATGTTCCATATATCCTTCAAAATATACCAAGAGGTAATCAGACATATGCCTATCAATTGACATCTTACAACATGATGAATTTCTTGGAATTCGCTGCCGATCAATTTGTTTCTCTTAACGCAGAACATTTCTTTATGGGAGCCGTGATGAATAGAATACCATTGATCAAGAAACTGAAGCTAAGATCTATATTATCATTCAAAGCGTACTATGGCACATTGTCTGATCAGCATAATCCAAACCTTAATCCAGGGTTGATACAGTTTCCAACAGATGAAGCTGGTGTTCCGACTACATTTGTCCTAAGTGATAGAGAGCCATATATGGAAGCGAGTTTTGGAATTTCTAATGTTCTAAAGATTCTAAGATTTGATCTTGTACAGAGACTCAATTACCTTGACCAACCGGAGGTGCCAGCACTATTTGGTAATAAAGGATTAGGGTTGAGAGTAAGAACTTTAGTTGAGTTTTAATACTTAAATTCTCCGATGCTTGCGTCGGGGTCATAAAAAAGATGTTTTTGCATAAAACGCCTTATCACAAAAAAGATCCGATTTCCGACCTTTAGGTTGGAAAAATTTTGGCTAATGCTCCATCCGCTTGCGGTGGGGTAGTCAAAATTTAGGATCTTTTTTACTATTGAGAGTTATTTAAACGGATAGGTCGTTTATCATGGTATCGTTTGACAATTCAAGAATATTATGAATAAACTTTATCTTATTATTCTAATAATACTTCCGGGGGTATGTTTTTCTCAGTCAGAAGCACAGATTGACAAAAGTATTGATTCACTGGCTCTTCTTTTATCATCTTCGACTAATCTAAGTGAACGTGGAGATATTATTCATCAAAGAAGAAAATTATATAGGTTAAAGCAAGAGCGAAGTTCTCAGATAATATACCCAAATCTTGATTCAATAAATCATGCTGAAATAAGGACGATAAATGATCTCTGGACATTGTCGACAAAATCAATAATCACTCCTTCTTATCGAGAGAGTCTTTATTCGGTAATATCAAAACACAAAATTGGCCTGGACATTATGATTGATAATGTTGAATTTATGATGTGGGATATTAATTCCATGTCTTCGGATGACCTGAGTAACTATCCAGTCTTTATGTTCTTATCTAATACCAATTACGTTTGATATTGTCGGTTATTATTTAGTTTCTTCTTTGCGATCCTTCGTTAAAAATACTCACGATTATTACTCAGTGTAACAATTGATATTTCAATTGTGGGCTGAGAGCTATGCTTTTGGAGTAGTATATTTATTTATTGGTCAGTGATTACGTTGTATTCACTATTGCTAGCCCACAAATCTCTAATTTGTTACACTAGCCGACATGTTTGCTGTGCAAGCTATTTGGCTATCACTGCGTTTTTTTGCCTTGACTCACTTTAAAGAATTCTAAATTCTATTCCGACGTACCAAAACGTAATTGGTATAAGAACTTTTCTTCTAGTTATTTCGACTATATCGAAGAAAATGTTTGCGATGATTCTTATATTAAAAAGTTAGATTTTCTTCTTTTAACCACGTTTCAAATGGTGCAACAAGACATACTTAGTAAACAAAGAATGTGTTGGGATAAAACAAAAGGAAGTTATTCGTTTATACCTGTCAATTTTTGAAAATTAATTTGGGTTTTAAAGAAGAAAACCTACTTCTTACTCTCCCGTATCTTTTTATACAATTTTGTAAAAAACACCAATACTCCCATCACTACAATAATAGACACGACTAATATCAATGGATTAGTAGCATTCTTAAAGACAGCGATAGCAGAAATTAATATCAAAAATAAAGTAGGTACTTCATTAAATAATCTGAATTGAGTAGATGAGAACCCTGTTTTCCCTTTTTCTAATTTCTTGATCAAGGACTTGCAATATCCTTGATAACCAGACAAAAGTAAAACAAGAAGAAGCTTAAAGTGGAGCCAAGAATTGGCCTTAAGCCAACCCCAACCTGAGTCTTGTACCATAACAAAGATCATACCTAGACCAAATATCCAAGTGATGATCATAGCAGGGTTACAGATTATTTTGTACACTCGCCATTCCATAATATTGAATTGTGCTTTCAAAATATCTTGTTTGGGTTGATCTTCATCATATGCTTCAGTATGGTAGACAAACATACGCACCAAGTAAAATAGGCCTGCAAACCAGGCCGTAAATCCTACAATATGTACTATTTTGAAAATATAGAATGCATTCATAAATTATGGGTTGTGGTTGTAAAGATATCTATAATCTGAGTGATCGGGATCAGCTTAGGAATGATACATTAATAAAGTACGTTTTTATGAGCTGATATTTAGTCATTCTCCATGGCAAAAAACGTAGGTTATGCATCGCATAGACGAGGCTTTTTAACGCAGAAGAAGGGAAAAAGATCAAGCAGAAGAATGTAATTTTATTATTGTTTCATTCCTTTTTGAAAAATTTGGACCTAAACTCCAGGGTTAGTTTATAAGGTTAGATGTTTGGAGGCTAAGATTTAGGATGACACATCGTTATTGGATCAACACTAGAGTAATACCTGTGGCCTGATCGCATGTGCCGCAAAGCATGTTAATATTTATTTATAAAACCTCGAATTCAATCACGAAATTCTAAAATTTACCTTCAAAAAAGAATACATAGCATATTACTCAATTCACTTGTTATCTTTGCCGCCATGCAGTATTTATCATTAGAAAATGTTAGTAAATCTTATGGTGAGAAGACGCTCTTTGAAGGGCTCAACTTATCAATAAGTAAGGGAGACAAGATCGCTCTTGTAGCCAAAAATGGAAGTGGCAAAACCACTTTGCTAAGAGTGATTTCGGGAGATGAGGCACCAGAGGGAGAAAACGCAAAAATCCACTTTGCCAAAGACATAAAGATTGCATATTTGAAGCAAAATCCTGAACTTAATCCCAATGACACTGCGCTAGAAGCAATACTCAATAGTGACAATCCTGCCATACAAGCCATACAGGCATATGAAATGGCTGTGATAGATAAGGATGAGATAAAGATCCAACAACAAGTATCCATCATTGAAGATCTCAAGGCTTGGGACATCGAAGTGAGAATCAAGGAAATATTGAGCAAGTTAAAATTAGACTCGCTAGATCAAACGATTTCCTCTATGTCAGGAGGTCAACAAAAAAGAGTAGCCTTAGCCAAAATATTGATAGATCAACCTGATTTTTTGATCTTGGATGAACCTACGAATCACTTGGATCTGGAGATGATCGAGTGGTTAGAGATTTATCTACAAACTGCAAATCTGACCTTATTTATGGTGACGCACGATAGGTATTTTTTAGAAAGAGTCTGTACTGAAATTGTAGAGTTGGAACGAGGTATTATGCATGTTCACAGGGGTAATTATTCTAATTTCCTAGAGAAGAAAGCTGCTCGTATGGCCAATGATGCGGTTGTATTAGATAAAACCAAAAAACTATATGCTAAAGAGTTGACCTGGATTAGGCGTCAGCCAAAAGCTAGAGGAACGAAGGCAAAATCTAGAGTTGATTCGTTTGACGATATCAAAGCTAAAGCACATATTAATCTTGATGATGACGAATTAAAAATCCATATCAAGGCGGCTCGTATGGGCTCCAAGATCGTGGAAGCGCATGCGGTACAGAAATCATTTGGAGATACGGTGATATTGAATTCCTTTACCTATAAGTTTACTAAAGGAGAGCGCGTAGGGATAGTTGGACCTAATGGAGCGGGGAAGACTACTTTCCTCAAACTACTGACAAAAGACATACGACCAGACGGTGGTAAAGTTGTCATAGGAGATACGATTGTATTCGGCTATTATACACAGTCGGGTATGAATCTATCACAAGACAAAAGGGTGATAGATGTGATCAGGGATATTGCAGAATATATACCTTTAGAAAAAGGACTAAAATTGACAGCAGAGTCACTTCTAGAACGATTCATGTTTCCTCGGTTACAACAGCAAGTATACGTATCACAGCTGAGTGGAGGAGAGAAAAGAAGACTATATCTCCTTACTGTATTGATGGAAAATCCGAATTTCCTTATTCTCGATGAACCAACCAATGATTTGGACATTGTGACGCTTAACGTGCTGGAAGAATATCTAATGGATTTTCCAGGATGTCTCATCATAGTATCTCACGATAGATATTTCATGGATAAGTTGGTAGATCATATGTTCGTCCTTAAAGGTGATGGGGAAGTGAAAGACTTTCCAGGTAATTACACAGAATACCGAAACAAACGAAAAATAGAAAATCGTAATCAACCCAACAAAGAGGTAGATGCTGAAAAAGAAGAAAAGAAAGAAGTCAAAAAAGCCAGCTTCGAGCAACGTAAAGCCTACAATCGAGTAATGAAGGAGATTGAAAAGCTTGAAGAAAAGAAAGCAAAAATTACCGAGTCATTTAATAGTCCTGACTTGACTCCGGATCAGATTACGGACCTGTCTAAAGATTTATCGACTGTAAATGCGACCATAGAAGAGAAAGAAGAGTTGTGGATGGAACTGGCGGAGTTAGTTGAGGATTAGAATATAGCATAACGTTGACTAGCTTGTAGCATCCATCTCAGCTACTAATTGGGGAATATCCAATTATTATTTGTAAATTGAGGAAGAATTAAACCAAATTACTACAATGATTCTCACGTACTTATTTTATAGTATTACTTGCATTTTGCCAATTCAAAGTGGGACAATCTATTCTGAATATCAACCCTTTTCAAAGACTTTAGATAGCGAATACAGGACTGAGGAAGGAATAGAAAATAATTCGCTCGATGTAACGAATATTCCTCTAGAATTACTTATAGATGCTCATGCAGTAGTACGATACGAGCATAAGATATGTAACATATTGTCAAAAGACAGGCTGCAGATTGTAGTTGAGAAGGCGGTCACAATCCTTTCAGAAAAAGGTATTCCTTCTGGAGATATCTCTATATATTACAATGGTGAAGCGGATGATATCAAAGACTTAAAAGTTGAAATTTTAGACGCAAAAGGAAATCGATTAACGAAGATTAAGAAAAAAGAAATAAATGATGTCAGTAGTTATGACGGATTTTCAATAGCGAATGATGCAAGAAGGAAAACCTATCGGCATGTGTCAAATTCGTTTCCTTATACTGTCTTATTGTCATATAAAAAGGAATCTAACAATACGCTGACCATACCTTCATGGTATCCGGTATGGCAGACGAATGTTTCTATAGAAGAAAGTATTTATAAGATTAACTCTAATGTGCGTCATCTTACTATTAGGCACAAGTCATATAACATTGAACTGTATGGAATAAAAATAGATGATCAGAAAAATATATTTGAAGCGAAACAAATCAAGGCTATAAAATCAGAAAGGAAGACACCATCTATCTATCATTTTTTACCTTTTGTAAGATTCAGCCCATCTTCATTCCATTATTTTGATTTTGAAGGTTCATACACGGATTGGAAATCATATGGCAAGTGGATGTATGATAATATGTTGACGGGAAGAGGAGAGTTGCCTCCAGCGTTAATCGAAGAAATAGAACAAAAACTGATTCCCGATTTATCAAATGAAGAAAAAGCTAAAATAATATACGACCATGTTACGAATTCAACTAGGTATGTAAGCGTGCAACTAGGGATTGGAGGTTTCATGCCATTCAAATGTGCCGATGTATATAATCTGAAGTATGGTGATTGCAAAGCTTTGAGTTATTATACCCAGAATCTGATGCAGCACTTCGGCATAGAAGCTATTTATACAGAGATAATGAGTGATAGAGAGTACAATTTTGATTTTGATACAGAACTGGCTGGAGTAGATCAATCAAATCATATAATTCTATGTCTGCCTAATGATGGAGATACGACATGGCTAGAGTGCACTTCGAAAAACAACCCGTTTGGTTACACACATTCAGGTATCAATAATCGAAAAGCATTGCTCATCAAACCTGATGGTGGTGAAATAATAACTACATCTACCTACACAGCAAAAGAGAACTTATCTGTCAGAAATATTGTGTTGCATTTAGAAGAGAATGATGGATTATTGATTGATTTTAAGAATGAACATAGAAATCTGAAACATGAAAGAATGCGCCCCTTCTTGGATGTACAAAAATCAAAACGGGACAAGTACATCAAAGAATATTATTACCATCAATTGGCATCTCTAGAAATAGAATCATACCACGTAGCGATGAATGGTGAGCGTGCAGTCTTGCATGAAGAAGGAAGATTCTTCACAACAAACCATATAGAAAAAGCGGGCAGTTATAAAATGATCCCTCTCAATGTATTCACGTTCAATATTCCAGATAAGTTGAAAACCGACCGATCATTTCCGATTTATGTCAAAGATTATACATCTGATAGTATCAATATTACAATGGAAATACCTTTAGATATGACTTATGTGGCTGGCAAAACGGCGATTAGAAGTTTCGAGAATGAATATGGTAAAATGCACTCCAACCTGATCTATAATGAAGAAGAAAAGAGCGTCAATGTAGAAATATATTTCCAACATAATGCTGGGACTTTTCTTCCAGAGTCAGTAAATAATTACAACGAATTTGTACAAAACTTAAGAGAATTAACCGGTCAAAAATTAATCATAAAGCCAACTGAATAAATCTTTATCATGAAATACATAATTACAATTATCATTTTAATCTTTTCCCTGAACATTGCAGCAGGGCAGAAGCCAAAATTTAAAAAAGTAACTAAAGAAGAATTGCTAAAAGAAATGAGTTTTATTGATTCAATGGCAGACTCAGAATTTCTCTTTAAAGGGTGTAAAGTAAGTTTTGATTTTAACAGTCGTAGTGGCGGATTTGATGTAATATATAGACATCATCAAAGAATAAAAATATATCAGAATGAAGCCAATAGAATGGCAAATTTTTCTTTGCAATATTATCATGGCGGAAAAAACTCAGATAGTGAAAAAATAGAAGACCTTGAAGCTTATACTTTTAATTTAAAGGATGGTGAAATAGAAAAAGAAAAACTCTCGAAAAAGAATATTTATGATGAAGAGGTGAATAAGTTTTATAAAAATAAAAAATTTGCGTTTCCTGCTGTTGCCGATGGTAGTGTTTTGGAAGTAAAGTACACACTAAGATCAAAGTATTACTTCAATATTGATGAGTTTTATTTTCAATCTGATATACCGGTCAAGTATGCTGAATATACGATAGGAGTTCCAGAATATTTTAATTACACTGTTAATACAAAAGGATTGGTACAACTGGATATAGCAAGCGAAAAGCAGTTTGATAATTTTACATATTCCTATCAAGTGGCAGATAGAAGTAAAACATCCGCGATGTCTGGAGGAAGTATACAAGGAAGACAAGATAGAAGAAGTGAAAAAATAAACTATACAAAAAACGTCTCTATATACAAAGCTAATGATGTGCCAGCAGTAAAAAACGAACCTTTTGTGTATACAATGGACAATTACAAAAGCTCTATAAGACACGAGTTGTTATTCACAAAATACCCAAGATCTTCAATTAAGTATTATACAAAAACATGGGATGATATAGCCGAGTTATTAGAGGGAAGTAATGACTTTGGTGGTCAATTAAACTCGAACTATAAGCAATATAATGATCTAATCGGAAGTGTAGCTGATATGGACACCATTCAAAAAATACAAACGATATATCAAGCGATAAAAGCTCAATACACCTGGGATGGATATCTAAGCCATTATACAAATAATGGTATAAAGAGTATGATAAAAAGTGGAACTGGAAATATTGTTGAGATTAATCTATTGTTGGTTAACCTTTTAAGAAAAGCTGGACTTAATGCTCATCCGATGGTGTCGCGGGAGAGTAAATCAGGTTTTTTAAATATAGCCAATCCGAGTATTTCACAACTCAACTATGTAACAGCGGTAGTAGAGATCAAAGGTAAATACATCTATCTTGATGCATCAGACAAAAGGCTTACTCCCAATACACTTCCCAAAAGAGCACTAAATATAAAAGGTATAATAATCAATGGAGAAAAGGGTGCCGAGACTCAAATGATGAACCCAAATAATGGTAAAGAAAATAGAATATATAGTTTATCAATTGATGGGGAATCACTTAGTGGAACCTACAAACAAACAATTAAGGATTATGCCGCATATTTAACGAGGAATACATATGGTGTAGAATCTGATTTTATTTCCTCCTTAGATACAGAAAAGAAAACATTCACAAACTGTATTGTTGAAAGCTACAATAATCAATCTAATATTAGAGTGACAAGCGATATCAAAGCAGATGGTTTTGTGCAATATATCGATGAGAAAATATTTTTAGACCTTCAAATTTGCGAAGAAAATTTCAACAATCCATTTAAAGAAGAATCTAGAGATTTCTCACTTTTCTTTAACAATAAATACTCAAATGTGGATATGATAAAGATCAAAATTCCAGAAGGGTATAAGGTTGAAAGTACTCCAGAGAAACTTAATATTACTACACCAGATAAGTTGTTAACGATAATGATAAACTTCAGTGTAGTAAATGGTGAAATAGCTATGACTAAAAAGACAAAACTTTCACAGACAATAATAAGCCCTAAGTATTACCAAGCAGTAAAAATGGTTTACGACCAAGTAGAGGCAAAAATGAAAGAGAAAATAGTGTTGGCAAAAATTTAAAGATTCTTTGGGGAAGAGTTACTTTTCCACCTTTTCTATTATCTCACTCACCAATTTTTCCACATAATATGCACCGCCTACAGGGTCCATAACATCTTTAAATCCTGATTCAAGTTCGAGTACGTTGTGGATGTTTAGCGAAAGTCGAGCATCTTCACTTCCATCATATGGAGTCAATACCACATCAGCACACCCCATAATACCCGACATGACTTTATATGTTTTTTCTATGAGATCGTAATCTCCAAGAGTGTTGGATCCATCTATGTCATATCTAGCAATAAGTTTATAATTAGATATATTGTTTCGTTTAAGTAAGATCCTTAGTGCTCTGAGACTAGCTATTTCGAACAATAAATTTTTACTCAAAGTGATGATGATATCGAATTGATTTTTCGAATTGATTTCACCTAATAGAGATTTGAATTGAACTACTCTATTAGAATCTGAGATGTGCATTTCAGTAACATGGTCTTTTCCTATCCATCTGATATTAGGATATTTCGTATCGTCCAAGCCTTCTTTTGCAGCGTTTATTTCTTCTACTGACCAAGAAGTGCAATTTATTCTCACATCTAAATATTCAGTCATGACATTAGATAATACTTCTGTAATATTCATATGATTTTCGAGTACAAGATTTAATCCATTCGCACCATGATTAAGAGCTTGAAGTGCAAGGGAATTGATTTCCACAGCATCACTTCCTTTGATAGTTGCCATATTGATCCAGGGTTTCAATCCTTCTATAGTATGATTAAGCCCAGCTACCTCATCTACTACTATATTAGGCTCCATCACAATACCAGAATCATACTCTGTTTTGAGATCATCCAGAGATTGATCTTCTTTCAGTTTACTGGCTATGATTTGATTCCATTTGGACTTTGTACTCATCTCATTGTTACTCATAGTTGCAAAAAAACGAAATTAGTACGAGACTTTTGTATTCATTCAACATTATCGAATTAGCAGAGTTGAAGATTTGATTAACTGTTGTTTTTTATTTTGATTAATTGATTTGATAAGCTAGCCATCGCTATTTTGAGGTCATTCGTCATTCTATAATAGTCCTTGATATAAATATTTGGTTAGTTCTATATTTGGATGTTATTATTGTATTCTCAATCAAAAACTATGAATCGACTATTATTTTTTGTCCTCCTTTGTGTTTTTTCGTTTTCGCTACAAGCTCAAGAAGAATGGCCATTAGAGAGATGTATTCAGCATGCACTGGACAATAACCTTAATATAAAACAAGCTGAAATAGGTGTAGGTTACGCGGAAATAGATCAAAAACAATCAAATGCAAGCAGATATCCTAGTTTAAATGCGAGTACTAACTTGAATTCTAACTTTGGTCGTACGATTGATCCAAGTATTGATGCCTTTACTACTCAGAATTTTATCAGTAGTAGTTTAGGATTGAATACAGGAATCACAATATTTAATGGTTTCAGAATCAGTAATAGTATCAAGAAAAGTAAAATTGATAAAAGTGCAACTGAGCTAGACCTGGATCAATCAAAAAGGGATATTGCACTTGCGGTAGCCAATGCCTATTTAAGTGCACTCTTTGCAGATGAAAACCTAGCAATAAATGAATCGCAACTAGAGACAACAAAAGAGCAACTTGTTCGAACAGAAAAATTGATTGCAGCAGGAGTAAGGCCAGCAAATGAATCATTAGACATCTTAGCTCAGATAGCTACGAATGAGCAGATGGTCATTGGTGCAGAGAATAGTAAAGTTATTGCCTTGCTAAATATTAAACAATTGCTCAATCTCGATCCTGATGTAAGTATGACTTTACAAGCGCCACAAAATGTAAATGTTGAAGCAGATCCAGATTTATTAACATTTAATGAAGTATACAATTCAGCACTTAAAAAACAACCAAATGTAAAAGCAGGAGATCTAAGGGTAGAAAGTGCAATCATGTCAGAGAAAATTGCTAAAGCTGGTTTGTTACCGAGTCTCAATGGTTTTGCTAGCATTGGAAGTAACTATTCTAATCAAGGAAAGAGGTTAACAGGAGTAGAGAATGTAATAAATGATGAAATAGTCGTGATCAATGGTATGGATGTGACAGTGGGATTTCCTGGGGTTGAAGCTCAATTTGAAGATAATCCATATTTCAATCAGATCGATGAGAACTTGTCTTATGGAGCGGGTGTAAGCTTATCAATTCCGATATATAATAATTATAATGTCAAAGCAAATATCGAAAGGTCGAAATTAGGGATCATCAATGCGCAAACACAAGCTGATATTCTTAGGAATCAATTAAAAGCTACCGTACAACAAGCACTTGTGGATGCTAAAGCTGCAAAAAGAAAACTCAACGCATCTGAAAGAAGTGTAGAAGCTCAACAGGCGTCATTCTCCAACGCCGAAAAAAGGTTTAATGCTGGTACAATCAATACATTCGAATATGTAACTATAAAAAATGCTCTAGCTCAAGCAGAAGTCAATAAAGTTATATCGAAATACGAGTATTTATTTTCATTGAAGATATTGGACTTCTATATGGGTAAACCAATCAAAATATAATATCATCATATAAGGAATACGATAAAGAAAACGACAACTCAACTTTCATACAAATGGAAAAGAACAAAAAAAAGAAAAAATCAAATAAGTGGCTGATCATTGGTTTAATAGCAATCATAGGTGTTATGATCGCCGCCGCAATATTCAAAGGTAAAAGCAAACCAAAAGGAATTGAAATTACCGCTGAAAAAGTTGAAAAACGAACTATAAAAGAAACGGTATCTGCTAGTGGTAAAATTTTCCCTGAAACAGAAGTCAAAATCAGTTCGGATGTATCTGGAGAGATTGTAGAACTTTATGTTGAAGAAGGAGATAGCGTATATACTGGTCAACTTCTAGCAAAGATAGATCCTGATGCATATTTCTCCGCAGTTGAGAGAGGTGAAGCAGGCCTTAATTCAGCAAAATCTACTTTAGCAAATGCAAAAGCTAGTATAGAAAATAGCCGAGCACAAAAAGAGCAAATAATAGCACAATTAGAAAATGCCCGCACCATTAATAATAGGAATAAAAAGCTATTTGATGATGGTGTTATCAGTCAGGTGGATTACGAAACATCGCAGACGAATGTAAGACAACTAGAAGCGAACCAAAGAGCATCAGAAGCTAGTATCAAATCCTCAGTAAAAAGTGCAGAGGGAGCGGGTTTCCAAGTAAAAAGCTCTGCAGCAAATCTAAAAGAATTGAAGACGAATCTAAGTCGGACATCCATTAAATCTCCTACGAATGGTATAGTGTCTAGCCTATCAGTAGAGCAGGGAGAGCGTGTGGTGGGTACAATTCAAATGACAGGAACAGAAATGATGCGTGTTGCTAATCTAAATACCATGGAAGTTCAAGTAGATGTAAGTGAAAATGACATCCTAAGAGTGAGTCTCAATGATGAAGTAGAAATTGAAGTAGACGCATATTTGGATATAAAATTCAAAGGTGAGGTGACAGAAATAGCAAACTCTGCATCTAATATATCTGGTGGTGGAGTTAGCTTAAATACGGATCAGGTTACAAACTTTATTGTAAAAATCAGAATCGATCCTTCATCTTATAAAAGTGTATTAACGGAAGGGAAAAAGTACCCATTCCGTCCAGGTATGAGTGCCTCAGTAGACATCTTTACTAATGAAGAAAGTGATATTCCAACGGTGCCTATCCAATGTGTGACGGTAAGAGAAAAAGATGAGGGTGATGATAAAAAGAAAAAAGATAAAGACGAAGAAGATCTGATTGAGGTTGTATTTGTAATGTCTGGAGATACAGTAAAAATGGTAGAAGTAACAACTGGAATTCAAGATGATGAGTATATTCAAATCCTAACGGGTTTAGAATTAGATGAAGATGTTGTGACAGGTCCATATTCTGCAGTTTCTAAAAAGCTAAAGGATGGTAAGACTGTAAGAATCAAAGAGGATAAAAAGAAAGATAAAGAAGAGGAGGAAGATTAATCCTTTTTTCTACTGAACGTAGAATATTTAATTATAAATGTCTGATACAATTTAAAGTATCAGACATTTTTTTTCTAAAAGATTTGCAATGGGGTTCCAATATTAGAATGAATCAAATTCTGAGATGAATTAAACTTTTATACTTAATTTTAATCAAATTGGAGATTAAGTATTATTTCAGTCATACTTATCGTTAATTTCGTGGTATGAGATTTATTGTATTGATAAATTTTCTGATATTGATGATCGGCGGCAGTCTTACTGCTCAGCACTCGTATAAGCAATTTAGTAGTGCTCCTCTTGTTGATGTACTAAAGGTTATAGAAAAGAAAAATAAGATCACATTTTCTTTCGAGTCAGAATCAGTAGGGGAATATGCCATAGATATACAGTCAGGAAATTATTCTATGCAGGCTGTTTTGGATTTGGTATTTGGTCAAACGAGACTTACTTATGAAATTTTGGATGGGCAACATATATTACTAACTTCGGTAAATTTAATGCCAGAGCAAAACTATGTATGTGGGTATATATATGATCGAAATACAAATAGTCCCATAACATATGCGACTATTTTTAATAAAGACAAAACCATAGGCGAAGAATCAGATACACAAGGTTATTTTAAAATGAATGTATCTGACAAAGACAGATCAATTTTTGTATCATATCTTGGATATCAGATTCTAGAAATTAAATTAAATTCCAATATTGGATCTGATTGTGCTTCATATTATCTCGATGAGAAAATTGTAGAATTTGAAACCATAGTACTTACGGAATATTTATCCGACGGAATAAAACTATCTGCAGATGGAAATACTATCATAATGCAACCTTCAGAAATGGATATGTTGCCAGGGTCAGTAGAGCCAGATGTTTTGTCTTCGATTCAATTTCTTCCGGGAATAATAAGTGTAGATGAGACACTTGATGGACTAAGCGTTCGAGGGGGAACAGCGGATCAAAACTTGGTATTATTCGACGGGATACCGATGTATCATACCAGCCATTTTTTCGGGACAGTTTCTGCTTTTAATCCATTTATTATTGAACAAGTTCAAGTACACAGAAGTGGAGTAGGCAGCGAGTACGGAGGCAGAGTTTCTAGTGTGATTGATATAAAAAGCGACAGTAAGATTGCTAAAGAATTTGATATAGAAGCGGGGATAAATTTTACGCATGCATATATAAATACAAATGTACCTCTATGGAAAGGATCATCTTTTTTGTTCTCGACCCGCAGAAGCATTACGGAACTTTGGAATTCTCCTACATTTATTAAATATGCTGAAAAGGTATTCCAAGGCACTAAAGTAGATGATGCTGATTTTAACAATGCAGGCATCCCTTTCAATGACGAATTAAGATTCAATGATGCTAACTTTAAGTGGATGTGGGAGGTAGGAAAAAATAAATTTACGATCTCAACTTTAGGAGCACTCAATGTACTTAATTATAGAGCGGAGATTCCAGAATATGATGCATTTTCAGTTGACTTTCTTAATCTTAGAAATGCAGGTTTCGATATGAAATGGGAGAGAAAGTGGTCAGATAAGTTCAGCTCTTCTATTGATTTTACAAATTCAGAATATAACTATGAGTATAACCTTTCTTATAGGTTAACAGACCAAATTGATCTGCCACCACCAATCACTCTAGATACAAAAAACAAGATAATAGACGGAGGATTTAATTGGACCAATGATCTTATCCTTCGAAATGGACAGAATGTAAAATTTGGTTACCAATTCACAGAAAATATAGTAGATCTAACATACAAAAGTAAAGATAGAATGGAAGAGAATGAGAATGGTGAAACATTTAAAAATGGTCTTCATTCATTGTTTGGACAGTATTCACTTACTGTTCCAAAACGGCTACACCTTGACATAGGGTTAAGATATGCATACTCTAATGAAATTAAAAACAACTATTTTGAACCTAGGATTTCGCTCATAACAGATGTTTCCAATGTTTTTAAATTAAAATTAAGCACAAGTAAGCATTTTCAGTTTGTAAGCCAATTAGTAGCATTTGATATCAATCAACTAGGACTAAACAGTCAGATTTGGGTGGCTTCTAATAATAAAGGTATCCCTGTCATAGAATCTAATCAATGGATGGGTGGGTTTATCTATAAAAAGGACAATTGGACACTTGATGTCGAGGGTTACGTCAAAGAATTAGATGGGATTACCACTTTGACCAATAACTTTGTTTCTCTGCCAGAACAACCGCCATTTAGTATTGGAAAATCAAGAATTAGGGGGATAGACCTATTACTCAAACGAAGAATAGGGAGATACAGAACTTGGCTCAGCTACACATTGTCTCAGGCTCTTTATGATTTTATATTGCTTACTCCGGAAGCAGTACCAGCATCTCATGATCAAGGACAAGTAATGCAATGGGTCCATACTTATAAACTCAAAGAATGGGAGTTTTCACTAGGTTGGCAAACTCGAAGTGGACTGCCTTCCACTTTAGCAAAAGGAGTAATTGAGGGAGTAAATGAAGAAGAAGAACAAACTTGGTCCATAGACTATCAACCGCTTAATTCTAGTAGGTTACCTGCATATAGAAAACTGGACGCATCAGTTGTTTATAATTTTGGAGACAAGAGTAAATTTCATGGTTTTGTAAGCTTTTCTCTTCAAAATATTCTCAATAGAAATAATGTTATAGGAAGACAATATATTCTTGGTGATGACGACGAAAGCGGTGTTCCAGAATTGATAGAAATTAATAAATTGGGTCTTAAATTGACTCCAAATGTCTCGCTTAATATTAGATATTAGAATGGGACATAAAGTGTTCGTCCTTCATAATTCTTTAATGTTATTGATAGATATATTGTCAGCATTTTACAATTCTCGCTAAACACAAAAACATTTTTCTATAAAACTAATTGCCCAAAAGATATTTTAATATACCTTTGCGCATGGAAAAGAACTTTGCAACCACCCACAACCACATTTCTGAGGCACTTACATTCGATGACGTTTTATTGATTCCATCATATTCTGAGGTTTTACCCAGGGAAGTGGATATTTCTACACAATTTACAACTGATCTTAGACTCAATGCTCCTATAGTATCCGCAGCTATGGATACTGTGACAGAATATCAGCTTGCTATTGCAATAGCACGTCAAGGTGGTATTGGTATGATTCACAAAAATATGTCAATCGATGCGCAAGCAGAGGAAGTACGTAAAGTAAAAAGATCAGAATCTGGAATGATTATCGATCCAGTGACGCTTAGTCATGATGCGCTTGTTAGAGATGCTCTGGGGTTAATGAAGCTACATAAGATAGGTGGTATTCCAATTGTAAATGAAACCGAAAAACTTATTGGAATCCTTACAAATCGTGATCTTAGATTCGAAGTAGATAAGATGAAAAAAGTCAGTGAAGTAATGACGACTGAAAATCTTGTCACTGCTCCAATAGGAACAACTTTAGATCAGGCCAAAGACATTCTTCAAAAACATAAAATAGAAAAACTTCCTGTTGTTGATGATAATTACATCTTGGTGGGCCTTATTACTTATAAGGATATACTCAAAGTAGAGAATTATCCGAATTCCAGCAAAGATAATCATGGTAGATTAGTGGTAGGTGCTGCTGTAGGGGTTACTAATGATATGCTAGACCGAATGTCTGCATTGGTAGGAGTCGGTGTTGATGCTATTACAATTGATACCGCTCATGGACATAGCAAAGGGGTACTTGACGCAGTAAAAAGAGCAAGAGAAAAATTCCCTTACCTACAAATTATTGGTGGTAATGTTGCTACAGGAGCGGGTGCAAAAGCACTTGTGGATGCTGGAGTAAATGCAGTGAAAGTAGGCGTTGGTCCAGGATCAATATGTACTACAAGAATCGTAGCAGGTGTAGGTGTTCCACAACTATTTGCCATTAAAAATGCATATGAAGGAATTAAGGGTAGTGGAGTACCTATAATAGGTGATGGTGGAATTAGATATACGGGTGACATCGCTAAGGCTTTGGCTGGAGGTGCAAATACAATCATGGCAGGATCGCTCTTCGCAGGTACAGAAGAAGCACCTGGAGAAGCATTGATCTATCAAGGAAGAAAATTTAAAGTCTATAGGGGAATGGGCTCACTCGGAGCAATGGAGCTTGGGTCAAAAGACAGATACTTCCAAGATGTAGAGGATGATGTGAAAAAACTTGTACCTGAGGGTATAGAAGGTAGAGTGCCTTTCAAAGGTACTGTCGGTGAAGTGATGGTTCAATATATTGGAGGCCTCAGAGCAAGTATGGGTTATTGTGGAGCAGGGACAATCGACGAAATGAAAAATGCAACTATGGTCAAAATCACCAATTCTGGTATGATGGAGAGTCACCCGCACAATATATCTATAACAAAAGAGGCTCCTAATTACTCAAGAAGATAGAGATAGGATTGTGAGATTTTGTGAATGAGGATAATATAAGCACACTTGCTATATTATTCTAATTCAACATTCAACAATTTTATAATTCTGAAATTCAACAATTATATATGCTTTCCATACACGGTGACGATTATTTCATGAAGCAGGCTTTGAGAGAGGCCCAAAAGGCCTACGAGGAAGATGAAGTTCCTGTAGGAGCTGTCATTGTTTTTGATAATAAAATTATAGCTAGGACGCATAATCAGACAGAGCTACTGACAGATGTCACTGCACATGCTGAAATATTAGCGGTCACAGCGGCATCAGATTTTCTTGGGAATAAATACTTACCTAAATGTACTTTGTATGTCACTTTAGAGCCGTGTATCATGTGTGCCGGAGCTGTTTTTTGGGCACAGATTGGAAGAGTCGTTTATGGTACTGGAGATGACAAAAGAGGCTTTATGAGATACGGCAGGGAATTATTGCACCCAAAGACAAAAATCGAATATGGGGTGCTGCATGAAGAATGCTCTGGAATAATAAAGAAGTATTTTCAAGAGAAGAGGGAAGTAATTTAATACTTAAATTCTCCGATGCTTGCGTCGGAGTCATAAAAAGATGTTTTTGCATAAAAACGCCTTATCACAAAAAAGATCCGATTTCCGACCTTTAGGTTGGAAAAATTTTGGCGAATCCACCATCCGCTTGCGGTGGGGTAGTCAAAATTTAGGATCTTTTTTACTAGATGGTTTAAATAATTGACTAATTATTTAAAGTGCATGACCGTGTTTACAATAAGTGTAAATTATCAAATTATCTGATCTTAATCTTTGAAACAACGAAGATTGGCGAGTGGACCATGTCTAAATAGATGTGTATTTATTTAATGCAAAGGCCTTATTTTTTCACCACTTGTTGACTCCAAAATATCCGCTCCACATTCTCATCAGGATACAACTCCACATGATAATACCCACTAGGATATCTCGTAATATCTACAGTCACAGATAATGTACCACTTGATATCTCTTTATTCTCCACTATCTGCCCATCAAGATTGATAACAGAAAGCTGTCCTCTATCAAAACCATCAGGCACTTCAATGGTATACCGCCCATCTGATGGACTAGGATATACAGTGAGATCTCTCCTATAATAAACCGCATCACCAAATACTGAGGTAAGCGTAGGATCACACTTTTCTTCTTCGTCTACTCTGAATCTAGGAAAGTTGGGCATACCGCCAAAGTTGGATTGTTGAGGTAATTTGACTCCATTTTGTACAAACTCGCAAGCAGTACCTAATTCATTTGGCTTTTTGATCACATGATAAGACCTTGTTCCACTCGTAGGGCACATGTATATCTTACAGTCAGGAGCTTGTGCCATAAGAAAAAAAGTAGTAGAAAATGGATCTTGTGTTCCATTGTAAGTATCTATTAATCGGATACCGTTTTCTTGAACATTTTCTTCCCATAGGTCTATTTGATGCAGAAATTGACTGGAAGCTGTATATATAAAACGGCTATTGGGCGACCACTCCACACTACAGAAAATACTTGGACCCGTATGTACATAGGGAATTATTCTTTCTTGAAAATTGAGATACCCTGTTGATCTATCGAAACCATATATTAGTAGACCATCTACCTCATTGTACATGGCATATTTAGTACCATCAGGACTAAACTTCGCTGTACCTGAAGCGGAGGTATGACTTAAAGTGAAAAAGTAATCACTATTTTGAATTTGATCTAATCTAAATCCATCGGAGTCTATCATGTAAGTATGAAAGACTGAATCATCTATTGGAGCTTGAATTACCCACCAGTCTTCTCCATTTTCGTGGTTTATCGCAGTAAGATAACTAGAAAGAAACCTTACACTACTGTCGAACACTTTGTTTTTTAGAACAACATCTCCAAGTCCCCCCTCCCTTGTCATGTCTACCTTACTGTACCACAGAGGTAGAGAATCTGTAAGACCGATCCCATTAAATATTTTTGGTTTGTGTAGTATATAAAACTCATCCTCATCGGCTGGATCTGTTAATGTTATATGATCTTGAAAACTTCCAACTGTACCATCATTACACCTTAAGTTCAATAGTTGCCAAATGACATTGTAACTCAATCGATCGCCATCTGGCATCATTTCAAAATCTTTATTCATTACGGCACATCCATTCATATAGAACAATAGATTACCATCCTTATCACAAATTGAGGTATTTGCTTTACCTATTCCAATATTATTATCATGTTCAATAACTTGCTCATCTGGTATATTGAAGTCGAAAATATAACCATTAAATCCAGATGAAGACATGTCTTGACCAAACAAACAGATATAATCTTGTTTCGTCTGAGCTGATGCAATATGTGCAAGAACAAGAAAGATAATCGTTAGTAAAAACTTGTTCATAATTGAGCTCTGAACTGATTCGTGCTACAAATTAGTCAAATCAAATTAGGGAAGAATAAAAATGGTATATTAGTTATTATAATGTCATAAGTAATATCGATGTTTCAGCATTATGTGTACAACCCTTTCTCCTGTCTTACCCTTACGAAGGGCAAGATGTTCGAATTGTGCTCGATGCATAGTGCATCATGGGTGTCTCATAGAGTTCAATTAGCGGGGTAAAAAATATTTTTATTAAACCTTTACGCTCTCAAATAATATTTTGTTTTATAGCTATTAAAATAATATTCTGCTATATGCTTAGTTATTAATTATAAATATTGCTACAATTAATCTAACAACACATTTCACAACCATTTTCCCTTTTCATATTCATTCATTTTTTGGACATAAATCTATAAATCCAAAACCTCTTTCAACCCCTTAAAATACATGCCTTTTGATAGCAATATTGATAAGAAATATCCATACATTTGCACCAAATTTGAGAAAGGACTGAAATGGAGGTTCTTAAGAGACCAATTTATCTTTCTCATTAACTATAATTTTATAGCACAATATGTCTGTAATTAGAATAGCATCTAGATATGCAAAATCTCTTCTTGATCTAGCCAAAGATCAAAATGTGATGGATGAGGTAGTAAGTGATATGGAAGGGTTTTCTAAAATGGTAGAAAACAGAGATCTATATTTATTGCTAAAGAGTCCTATTATCAATATGGGAAAGAAATCAGAGATCTTCACAGCATTATTCGACGGGAAATTTAACAAGCTTACAAAAGCATTTCTTGATATAGTATTGAGAAAAGGTAGAGAAGGTCTTCTTCCTGAGATCGCTACTGAGTTTATGAATCAGTATAAAGCTATGAAAGGTATTTCTTCAGTAATATTGACTACTGCTGCGCCAATTAGTGATGATGCAATAGAAGTAATTAAAGCTAAGTTACTCGCAAGTGCGGCTACTGATCAAGTGGTAGAGGTAGAGACAAAAGTAGATGAGTCTATTATCGGTGGATTTATTGTAGAAATAGGAGATAATTTGATTGATGCAAGTGTATCCCATAAGTTAGCCGAGCTAGCTAAGGCAATGACAAACAAAGAGTACGAGAAAGCCTGATAGATTTTGTAAATGATATTCTTTTCAAAAGTGTTGAGAAACTATGAGTCTAGTAGTCAAATTAAGACTATAAAAAGAAATAAAAGAAATCACTTTATCTGTGGGCTTAGCTCAAAACAAAAGTGAAACTGAATTAAATAAAACAACAATTTTAAAATTCAATAGATATGGTTGATGTAAAGCCTGATGAAATCTCTGCAATCCTGAAACAACAACTTTCTGGATTCAAATCAGAAGCGGAACTAGAAGAAGTAGGTACAGTACTCCAAGTTGGTGATGGTATTGCTCGTGTATACGGACTATCAAAAGCACAAGCGGGAGAGTTGGTATCATTCGAAAATGGTGATAATGCCATCGTTCTTAACCTTGAGGAAGACAACGTAGGTGTGGTACTTCTAGGAGCTGGCGACGGTATCAAAGAAGGATCTACTGTAAGAAGAACTAACAAGATTGCATCTATCGATGTAGGAGAAGGAATGTTAGGGAGAGTAGTAAATCCTCTTGGTCAGCCTATCGATGGAAAAGGACCAATCACTGGTGAAAAGTATGAGATGCCATTAGAGCGTAAAGCTCCTGGTGTAATCTTCAGACAACCCGTAAGTGAGCCATTACAAACTGGTATCAAAGCGATCGATGCGATGATTCCAATTGGTAGAGGACAGAGAGAGCTTATCATTGGTGATAGACAAACTGGAAAAACAGCTATTGCAATTGATACAATCATCAACCAAAGAGAGTTTTACGATAGAGGAGAACCTGTATACTGTATATATGTAGCATCAGGTCAAAAAGCATCTACAGTAGCACAAGTAGCGAAAGCACTTACTGAAGCTGGAGCAATGCCATATACAACTATCGTTTGTTCAGCGGCATCTGATCCTGCACCACTTCAGTTTTATGCACCATTCTCAGGAGCGGCGATTGGAGAGTTTTTTAGAGATACAGGAAGACCTGCATTGATTGTATTTGATGATTTATCAAAGCAAGCAGTAGCATATAGAGAGGTATCACTACTTCTTAAGAGACCTCCGGGTAGAGAGGCATACCCAGGTGATGTATTCTATCTTCACTCAAGATTATTGGAGAGAGCTGCCAAGGTGATCAACAATGATGAGATCGCGAGAACAATGAACGATCTTCCAGAGTCATTAGCTAAGTCTGGTCTCGTAAAAGGTGGTGGATCATTGACTGCACTTCCTATTATTGAAACACAAGCAGGTGATGTATCTGCATATATCCCAACAAACGTAATTTCGATTACAGATGGTCAGATATTCTTGGAGTCTAACTTATTTAACGCAGGTATCAGACCAGCGATTAATGTTGGTATCTCAGTATCAAGAGTAGGAGGATCTGCTCAGATCAAATCAATGAAAAAAGTAGCGGGAACACTTAAGTTGGACCAAGCACAATATAGAGACCTTGAAGCATTTGCTAAGTTCGGATCTGATCTTGACCCTGCAACACGTGCAGTACTAGAGAAGGGTAAGAGAAACGTAGAAGTTCTTAAACAAGCTCAATATTCTCCAGTATCAGTAGAGAAACAAGTTGCGATTATCTATTTAGGATCTAAGGGTCTATTGGGTGATGTACCTGTTAATAAAATAATGGAATTCGAAGAGACATTCTTAACTGCTATGGAAACACAAGCTCCAGATGCTCTAGAATCTCTAAGAAAAGGTAAACTTTCTGACGAAGCAGTAGGAGCTATAGAAAGAATCGGTGCTGAAATTTCAGCTCAATTCAAAGTGTAATTTTTCAAAAATTGTCATCCTTGGTTAATTCTAAGGAGCTAAATAAATAAGTATGAGTGGACAATTAAAGGAAGTAAGAGAAAGGATCACCTCTGTACAATCAACACAGCAGATCACTAAAGCCATGAAAATGGTATCCGCTGCAAAGTTGAGAAAAGCGCAACAAGCGATTACAGAGATGCGACCATATGCAGATAGGTTGAATAAGATGTTGAAAAACATCCTGTCTAATCTTGAAGGTGATGCAAGTACATCTTTTGGAGTAGAAAGAGAAGTAGAGAATGTTGCTATTGGAATCGTAACCTCTAGCAAAGGACTTTGTGGTGCGTTTAATACAAATATCACAAAAGCTGCTATCGCTAAGATTGAAGGCGAATATGCTGATCAAGCTAAAAAGGGCAATGTAACCATCGTAGGTCTTGGTAAAAAAGGAATTGAATCCTTAAAAAAGAAATACCCAAATCTAAAGTTCGTTAACGAACATGTTGGTATATTTTCTGATTTGACATTCGATGCTATATCTGCAGGAGCTACACACTTGATGGATGGTTTCTTAGATGGCACTTATGACAAAGTAGAAGTTTCTTATGGCAAGTTTAAAAATGCTGGATTACAATTTCCTCAATGTGTACAATATCTTCCTGTACCGAAAGTGGAAAAAGTAGAAGGTGCTTCGAAAACTAAAGCGGATTATATCTTCGAGCCTGGAAAAGTAGAATTACTTGAACAATTGGTTCCTAGTATCCTTCAGACAACATTCCGAAAGTATGTTCTTGATACACACGCATCAGAACATGGAGCAAGAATGACAGCCATGGATGCTGCGACTGAAAATGCAGAGGAGTTAATCAAAGACCTGAAGATCACTTATAACAAAGCGAGACAAGAAGCAATTACTAAAGAGCTATCGGAAATCGTAGGTGGTGCAGCTGCATTGGCGGGCTAGTGTGGCTTGTTCATAGAACAAACGCACGTACAGGGTAGCTATTATAGAGTGGCTTGCGAAGCAAACACTCGGGATAGCGGACATTAAAAAGTAAGTGTGGCTTGTTCATAGAACAAACGCACGTACAATGTAGCTATTATAGAGTGGCTTGCGCAGCAAACACTCGGGATAGCGTATCATTGATATCATAACAATAGATTTAATTTCTAATATTAAAGAAATAGAAAACAAAAGGCTTACCGAGAGGTGAGCCTTTTTTGGTTTGGGGACTATATTGCATCACTGCGTGAGCCCTTTTTCGGTTTGTACTAAAGTACGAAACGCCAATAACCGCTGCCAATAAAATGGCCTTCATACTTTCAATTATGAACTTCACGATTTTGCATATCAAAAGCAAAACAGCACGCAGACAACTTGCATCACTACGTGAGACTTATTTCGGTTTGTACTAAAGTACGAAACGCCAATAACCGCTGTCAATTAATGGAGCGAAGATGAATACACTAAAATGCCTTATACCGAGCCACCAAACTCTCATCCTCTTCCTTGTTTATAATTTCATCTAGAATACCTTTTAACAAAGATACATTCTCCTTATTTTCCTTTTTAGCACTTTCATCAATTATAGAGCCTCCAGCTTCTGTGAATTTATTTTTGATAGAGTTCAGTGTATTCGTAGCTAGGTATCTACGGTACATGTTATCATTTTCAATCCCCATAGTCTTTAGCATATCGACTTTAGAGAGGATCGTTTTTGTATCTTGATTAAGTAGCAATTCACTGTATCTTCCAAAGACATTGAAGAGTTGGTATACATCAATCTTTGACATGTTGTCTTCGATGTAGTTCAAGTATTTACCATCTCCAGTTTCTGCAAAAAATCCTGCCAATTGACCTACTATCGCTGATGAATTGTCAGACATCAGCTTTTCAGCATATTTGATTCCTTTTGTAGGTTCATACTGATATATAATATCTAATGCCGGTTTTATTGGGCTGTATGCTTGTTCATTTTTTAATACTAATTCAGCAAGAGGCACCGCCTTTTCTCCCATTTCAAAACTGTATTTCATTAAGGCATTTGTACGAACAGATGAATGTGGATCTTCCGTAATTAACATTTTTATCTTATCCATTTCTGACATGCCTGCAGTCGTTACACCGAGGTTTCTCAATATGTGGTGTTTGTCTTCTATTAACTTACCTGCTAGATTTGCAATTGCAGGATTGCCATTTAACATTTGAGCAGCCATTCTCTTGTCAAAATGATTAGGAGAGTATTGAAGGAGTGCCATTAGCTCTGTATTGTCTCTATCTTCTTTTATTTCACCTAATAAGGTTGACTTACCATCTAGAACTGTAACTAGAGGTCGATCATTTATACCATTGATAGTAATGGTATCTTTTCTTGCATCCACGACTACAGAATGATATGAGATCATACCGTTTGGATCATAAATTGCGGCTTCTAAGGGAAGAATAAATATAGGTCTGTGATTATCGGCATCTTGTACTTGACTTGTATAGATCTTCACCTTACCATCAACGTAGTCATAAGATACATCCATGATAGGATGTCCTTGATCTAGGTACCATTGATCAAAAAACCAATTAAGATCTTGCCCAGTTGTATCTTCGAATGCCATTCTTAGTTCTGCAGTCTCTACAGCTGTGAATTCATTGTCTTTTAGATATTTACTTAGTGACGCAAAGAAAGCATCATCTCCTACTATCTGTCTCAGCATGTGAAGCACAAGGCCACCTTTGTTATAACTATGAGCATCAAACATATCTTCTTTATCTGAATATCCATAATGGATTAGTGGGTGTGTGCCTGATTGTTGTGCCATATAGAGGTATCCTTCCATCTCTGATATTCTGATTGCATCGGCAGCATCTTTACCATACTTGTGTTCGTACCATAGATATTCACTATAGTTGGCGAATCCTTCATTCAGCGTAAGGTTAGCCCATGATTCACAAGTGACAAGATCACCAAACCAATGGTGAAACATTTCATGCGCTATGATTTGATCATTTTCATTGTCGATGAGTTCTCTTTTTGTTTTCTGTACAAAATCTCCGAAGATTACACCTGTCGTGTTTTCCATAGCACCCGATACATAATCTTCAGCGATCACTTGACTGTATTTATTCCATGGGTATGGGTAGTCAAGCAAATCTGAAAAGAATGTCAGCATTTCACCTGTATGATTAAAAATCTCTTTTGCATCTTCTTCGTATGGAGGATCTACCATGTACTCAAGTAGTTTTCCATTCCAAGAATCTTTAACCCTAGCAAAATCACCGATCATCATCATGAATAGATATGGTGCGTGAGGTTTATCCATCTTCCAGTAATCAGTCTTGGTTCCATTTCCGTTTTTACGTGAAGAAACCAACGCTCCGTTTGATAATGTCTCCAATCCTTCTTCTACTGTGATGTAGATCTCTTGTGTACATCTTTCGTTTGACTTATCGAATGTCGGAAACCACTTACTGTTATTTTCGGTTTCACCTTGTGTCCAAATTTGTCTAGGTTTACCAGGTACCTCATTCATTGGATTGATAAAGAAAAGACCTTTGTCAGATGTGATAGCAGCGCTTCCACCGATAGGACCTTCATTCGGTTGAGCCGTGTAATCTATATAAAGGTGGATCTTCTGGCCTTTGTTATAAAACTTATCAAGTATTACAGTAAGTTGCTGTCCATCATAATTGTGCATCAAAGACATACCATTTTTACTGTTAGTCTCCTGGTGGTCTAAGTTTTGTAATTCGATGTTCATGGAATTAGCTTTACTTCCATTACTATTGTTGTGGTGAGCACCCTGAACATCGTTTCCCAATTTTACCTCATGGATTATAAACTGTTTAGCATCCAATACCACCTGATTGATAGGGTAGAACAAAGGCTCTAAATCCAAATATGCCTTGCCCAGCACATGTTGTTTTTCCCAATCAAAGGCAACTTCTAATTTGGTGTGGAGTAGATCATAGTATCGTGTAGCCTCAGGATTATACGGAGGAAGTACATATACATCCTCCTCACTCTCAATATAAACGGGAGCAGATACGGTAAGTGTATCGAGTAGTTCTTCTTCGTATTCGAAAGGTGCTTCGTAGACTATTTCTTTGGTAGTACCGCATGACGCGAGGACTAGCACAATGGCTAGTAATGAGAGTTTGTTCATGTATTAAACGATTTGTAGTGTTTGTGGTGCGAAGGTAGGAGAAAAGATTAATGTTTTAGAATCGTTTTTGATTCGAATAATGGCTCTATTATTTTTCCATTCCCTCAATATAAAATATTGACTTTCGAACTTAGTCCAAATTGATAATCGTATACTTTATCAAGTCTTTTACGTACATCCTGATTGGAGACAATATTAAAATCTAATGATAGTTCAGGTCTGATTTTAAAATTGATTTTTCTGGATTATCTAATCTTTACTATCCTTTAATTGAGGAAGGTAGATTCAAACTGAAAAACTTTCAAATCTTAAGACTTAAGGACTTTATTATATTGACCATCTAATCAAGTAGATAATATCTCCCACCTATTTGTCAACTATTTCACTAAAGTAACATCTCCAAAAAAGTATATTTTATCTCCGTTAGACTTTAACACAATAATTCGATAAATATAGACGCCACTTGTTACATCATTGCCATTAGATTTGCCATCCCACTTCAATTCCATAATGTTAGGGTTAAAATTTTGATACACTCTATTTCCCCATCTATCGTAGATCTTACAAAGTTCCAATTTTATTAAAGGGTCATTTGTGAAAATTTGAAAGAAGTCATTTGAATTATCTCCATTTGGAGAAAAAACATTCGGAATGAAAATATCACTTATTTCTTCATCAATTTTTATATTTATTGTATCGCTGAAGAGGCAGTTAAATTGATCAGTGTAAAATAAAATCAGCTCAACATCTTGTTCAACAATGATAAACGGATCAAGACAAGAAGTACATGATACAAGGTTTGCGTCAGACCAATAAAATGTATCAGGCTCTTTAGAAAATTCAATAAAGATTTGATGTGGTGTTCCTAAAGTGATGGAGATATTAGAAGGAAGACTTGCTTCAATTGGTGAATGAAATTCAATGGTAACTTCCAATCCTTCAGAAACGCATCCATTTATGTCTTGGGCATAGATTACATAAGTACCAGAGTCTACAATTGAATAATCTGTCTGTTCAGAAAAGTCAAACCCATCTATTGAATATAAGTAAGGTTGAGATGAACCTTGAGTGTTTATTATTTCGACTTGGTAGTCTTGATTGTCAAGGCAAGGATCATAGTCAGTAATCAACTCGAAATCTATTGGATTATAATAATATGTTGTGAGTACTAGAGAGTCACATCCGAATTGATTTTGATAAAAATTGGTATCAATTTGTACATCATTAGAGTCACATGTAAAGGTTTCAATAAAGGTTTTGTTTTCTTCTTGTAAGATGGTGGAATAAACAAAAGTGCTGTCACAGTCTCCAGAAAATACTATCAACGTGTCTTGTTGCAATTCTTCAAAAAAACATGTTTCTGAATTCACAAAAATAGTATCCAGAGGTATATAGATAAAACTTGTCATGACTATACTATCGCAACCATTTTGATTGGTGTAATTTTCTGTAAATACACCTATCTCGGAAATTTTACATGAATTAAATTCTAGTACTGTCAGGTCGCTTTCTAATGGTAACAATTCCAATAAAACTACGGTATCACATATTGGACCAGGTAGGATAAAGTTATTGTATTCTGGTTGCTCAATATCACAACTATATTCTGTTATTTGAATTGTATCATTCTGAGATAGATAGGTTGACGTGATTACCAAACTATCGCAATTATTTATATTGACTAAAAATAGAGTGTCAGCACCGATCTGATCAACATCACAGGTTGTAACCTCATTGTATAATGTGTCCCCCTCTGAGTATGTAGTATAGATGAGTACTAAGCTGTCGCAATTATTAGTATTGACTAAGAATAGAGTATCAGTGCCCATCTGATCAATGTCACAGGAAGTGACATTATAATAAAGTGTATCCCCCTCAGCATATATAGTATTAATGACAACTAGGCTATCGCAATTATTTGTATTGAATAAGAATAGTGTATCAGCGCCAATCTGATTAACATTACACGTAGTAACATTATTGTATAACGTATCACCTGGAGTAAAGGTCGAATTTGTAATTATTAGACTGTCACAATTTGAGGAGTTGGTTAGATAAACTGTATCTAATCCTACATCTAAAATATTGCATGTATTTACCTCTAAATTAAGCGTGTCAGAAGGAAGTAGTATAAAATTTAGCTGGATAAGACTGTCACAAAATTCGTTGTCAATTTGGATTTCAATTATGCCTGCTTGTTCAGAATTACAAGTGAATGTATCGATTTGAATTATTTCTACATCGGTAATTATTGTTATTTCGGCATCAGATGAAACAGCGTTACCACATAAATCTGTGGCAGTAAAAGTTACTGTTTGTGACTCATTATAATTACCATTGAAGTTGTTTTCTAAATTATAAGAGCAATTGTCAATTACGTCGGAATATGCATTTTGAGTCAACCAATTTTCTATAAGTATTTGGGCATCATCACCACAGGGTATATTCAGATCTTGAGGTAGACTATCAAATACAGGAGCTTGGTTATCTACAATATTGAAAAAGGCAGTTTCAATTATTTCATTTCCACAGAAATCACCAAAAGTAAATGTTACTTCGTTTTCAGAACATGCCTCAAAATCGGATATTTGATAGTCCGTAAGGGAGTAGAAATCAGTGCAATCATCAAATACTATTCCTCCACCAAAATTGTCAATCCAATCAAAAAATATACCCTCAACATCTTCATCACAATTTACCACCAAATTAATCAAAGGCTGTGCGATTTCTGGTGGATCTAAGTCTATCACAAAAATTAGTTGGGTATGATTTGCAATATTTCCACAATCATCCTCCACCGTCCAGGTCCTGGATATTACAACTTCACATAAATTATTAGAACTGAATTCTTCCGTAAATACAATAGACAAGTCATTATCACAATTATCCAAGGCTTCAAGATCTATAGATTCAGGAACATCATCAATGCATTGGAATGTGGCATCTGAAGGCATCGTTATTATTTCTGGAAGCTCAATATCTTCAATACATGTAATCAAGATTTGTATATCATCAATCAACATTCCACAACAATTTACATTGGTGTTGCTCTGAAAGCAAAGATCCATGATTTCTGCAGTTGCGATAAAAAAATAAGAAGCTTCAAGCCATAGATTGCTTCCTACATTGGTAGCATTCCAAGTTTCACTTAATGTAGTTCCTCCATTTATTTCGACAGTAGCGGAAGCCATATCTAAAGCATTATGAATTGCGTAATAAAAAACCAACTCATATTCTTGACCTATTACAAATCCAGAAATTTCTTGACAAATACTACCTACAGAAGACCCATTTATATCAAGATGTGCAGTAGAAGGATTAGGATTTCCAGCTCCTAAATTATTATGTCCATCGTCATGATGACTAATTGATCCTGTGACTATTTCCCAGGGCCCTAAAAATTGGCCAACATTATAATCAATCCACCCACCATCAGGTGGAAACGGAGGAATTTCAAAATCTCCACCAGGAACTTCGATCTCTGAAATGTCATCACAACAACAAATTTGTGCATACAAATTGCTGTTTATGGCTGATAAAAACAATATCCAAAACAAAAACAATATATTTCTATTGCATTTTTTTCGCATGATGATTATGTCTGCTTGATCACTTTACTGTTTTGGACAATGACTAAAATTCTTTTAAGGAAATTCAAACGCGCTACAAACATGGACAAAGGGATTGTTTTAATAAGATTTTATTTGTCAAGTTATACAAAAATGGCGATTAATTTGAGCAACATTAAAATTAGCTATTTGAATAGATCTAAATATAAATCAATTAACTCACCTTATTTTTAGTGTGGATCATACTATTTTTGAGATGTTACATTTTCAATAGGAGGACTGAGAATTGTTAATTTGTAGGATGTGAAATATTTGTTCACAAAAGAGAAATTAAATTTAGTATTGATTTTTCAATTATAGAAGGCTATGTGGTATATCAAATTGCATGTTTATTTCCAATATGATATGTACACCAAAAAAAATATTGTCATATATTGTGTTACTTGAAGTAAAACAGAATGAATGTTTACGCATTTATGCCGTTGAATAATTTATTCTAGAGTATTTGAATTTAAAAACATCCAACCCCCTCCAAAAATGATTTTAGATAACTTGTATATTAAGAAAGCAATATTTTTCTTAATTTTTATAATTTCTATGGCAACTGTATCTGTGGTAAATGGCCAATCCATCAATGGAGTATACAGCGATGGTGAAGTGAGTCTTCATCTTGAAGAAACGGAAGAAGGGGTCATGGGATTATTTGCTGATTCGGATGGTAGTTATTATGAAGCTATTTTTGTGTTGGATGAAGAAGGCTTAATCGGATTGCTCGGTGAATACTATGCCTACATACCATTTGAAACAGAGGAGCTGACATTAATAGTCATGCCGATGGATGGGAATGAAGAGCCGATTGTGGAAGAAGCTGTCGAATTTGTATTGACTTATATATCTGAATTACAAAAAGATGTGCAACAAGCGGATTATTCTCAGATAAGGTGGGCTCCAATTAAGAGGTTTGGTTCAGATTTTTATCCTTCGTATGTATTGGCGACATCTACTTGGGCGCAAAATACAACATTAGAATCGGAAGAAAATTCCTACAATTATTATGGAGACAGGAATGGATATTTTGGTGTGCAAATCGATAAGTTTCCGATTGGCTCCATTGTTCGGATTGAGATTGAGGGTGAACCATTGGTAAAAAAAAGTAGCTATACCATAACTGTTTCCAAAGATGGATTGACAGAAATTTTTCCAATTATGGAATATGATTATGATGCGTTAAGAGAAATAAAACAGGCCAAAGCGGTAAATTTTAAATATGCCATTTATTTGAATAATGAATTGCTCGGAGAGACGCTTGAGGTCGTATGGACAAGAAGTATTAATGATGCGGTATTTATTGGCCAGGATCATCACGGCAATACGCATTCGCTAAATTTCATTTTTGCCGCATATGTCAATGAGAATGAACCCGACTTGGATCTTGAACTGGGAAAAATGCTGGACCACAATATTATAAATAGTTGGAAAGGATATCAAGGAACAGAAGAAGAAGTAATGATGGAGGTATTTACAATGTGGTACCATTTTCAAAAAAAGGGATTCAAATACAGCAACATAACTACCCAAAGTGGAAGTGATGATCGATCTAGCGGTCAAGTGGTGCGGTTTGTCAAAGATGCTTTGAAATCCTCTCAGGCAAATTGCATTGATGGCACGGTGTTGTTTGCATCGTTTTTATATAAAATAGGGATTGATGTATCTATTGTCCTAGTGCCAGGTCATGCATATTTGGCTTTTAGTAGGACTGAAGATGGGAGTCAGAAGTTGGCATTAGAAACGACAAGTATGGGCGGATTGGATATTGAAAATGTATCTTCAACGGGTGGACAAAGGACAGATGTTGACCAATCCTACGCCTCTTTCATAAATGCTATTGACTATGCTACAAAGGCATATTACGAAAAAGCCGAACCAGGTATCAAACAAGGAAATCCAGAGTATATGGAAATTAATATCAGAGAGGCAAGACAGCAGAAGATAAGGCCGATAAAGTAGAATTTTAGGGTTGGAGATTATTTTGTTCTTGCTACTATACCCCTTTGAAATACTCAGGAATTGTGGATAAGCTTGGAAAGACTTTTAGAATCTGGTTAAAAAAGGGTGCCACGCTATATTAGTTATAGTAAGGTAGAGCAAAACGAAAGAAAAACGTAGAAGCTTGATCAGAGGTGTTTTTTGTAAATGTTGAAATTTAGGCGATTCTAGGTGGAAAACCGATGGTTTCAAAACGAGAACATACGAAATTCATTATATGGCATTGACGATGAATAAATACAAACTCTAAGCATTGCCTAGACCTATATCAGAAAATTATTATTCTATGTAAAACTTGGTTACTATATTTACTTAGTCGATTTTAAAAGCAGGTTACTATTTTGGGGATTCAATTCTATAGACCATATAGGTACTTATTCGTGTCTTGTAACAAGTAAATAATTCTAATGACAAAGTCAATTACATTTTTTGGAAGATTAATTCTGGTTTTATCTGCTCATTTGTTTTTCTCTATAGCTATTTCTGCTCAATTTGAGGCATTACCTTGTGACGATCCTGATAATAATGGAGTTGGGTGTTTTTGCGAAACAGCTGGAATATTATGTACTCCGGATGATTTGGATGGATTTGAATTTTCAATGTCTGATGTAGCTAATACTGGTGATTTGGACGGTGATTTATGCCCAGGATTGCCTGATGGAGGTTTTCCCCATAATGTAAACTTTTTTGCTTTTATAGTTTGGTGTGAAACTATAACGCTTGACGTATTAGTTAATAATTGTACTCCAGGGCTTAATACAGGAACTAATACCAACAATTTTGGAATCCAAATGGCATTATTTGCTAATTGTCCAACATCTGATGGGGGTGGTTGGAATGCTGTTGAATGCGTTACTAATGGGGATGAAACATGTTTCGACTCAGCGGGCGAAGTTCCGAACATGCAGACTTTTACAGCTACTGGCTTAGAAATAGGTGGTACTTATTATTTTATGGTGGATGGCTGTGCATTATCAACATGCAATGTGGCTATAAATGTGGTAGGGGTTTGCGGAAATGGAGAAATTACTCCTTGGGAAAATGGAATATTCGGCCCTCAAAGTGTCTGTATTGGCGATACCGAAACGTATACTGCAGAAGATGTCACGGTAGGATTGGATGGTGCTGAAGAATATTATTATTACTTAGATGGTGTACATATAGATGAGGGTGAAGAGCAATATACGATCGATATCAATTGGGATATTCCAGGGAGTTATGAACTTTGTGTGGATGTATCCAACCTTCCTTGCGTTCCGGAATCCGATTCTCCACCTCCTAACTGCATGACAATTCTTGTAAATGGACCTGGAATTGGAAATATCCAAGCAGACCCAGCAACGCTTTGTCCAGATGAAACAAGTATTATTACAGTTGTTGATACGAACCCTGATCCAGCTCTTTCTGGATATATAATTATTATCGGTTCAGACGGAGCGGTGGTTCAAATAGTTGAGGCACTTACCGCAAGTCTGACATATGATCAATGCGGAATATTTACTGCTTATTACTATAGCTTTGTTACGGCTGATAATCCATTGCTTCCAATGGTGGGAAATGTATGGACACTTCCAGATTGTGTAGCAAATTGTTGTTCTTTGGATGACATAGGCATTACTTTCGAAGATACGGAAGATCCTGTATTTTCTGGTGAACCCGCCGATATAACATTGGACTGTGTGGAAGATATAATAGAAAATGAAGAAGTAACTTGGACGGACAATTGTGCTGGTACAGGTACAGTCATGCCTGTAGTTGTGGAAAATTATACACTTTGCGCCGGTGGTACAATAGATAGAACATGGACATTTACAGATGGCTGTGCCAATATTGGGACATACACTCAAACCATTACGCTTGATCCCATACCTGAAGCTGTTTTTGTGTCACCCCCTGCAGATAGCGTGATAACTTGTGATTCTGCTCAAATATTCATGCCTGTCGAATTGGATTATACAAACATGGCCACTGGAACATGTGAAATAAGTGGAACAGTCAGTCCGACATCAGCAGGTACATTTGATCTATGTGGAGGTTCTGTGACTTATACCTGGGAGTTTACTGATGTGTGTGGACGGAATATAAGCCATGCTCAAATGGTCACAGTAGAACCAGTTTCAGAAGCTAGTTTTGTAAATCCACCAGCGAATATTACCTTAAATTGTGAAGAAGGACAAATATTTACTCCTCAGACCCTGACGTATACAAATGAAGGAACTGGAAATTGTGTGATCGAAGGGACAATTGATCCTATAAGCGATGGTACTTTAGATCTATGTGGAAATTCTGTGACTTATACCTGGGATTTTTCAGACGTATGTGGACGTTCTATAAGCCATACTCAAATGGTTACTGTAGAACCAATTTCAGAAGCTAGTTTTGTAAACCCACCGGGGGATATTACCATAAATTGTGATGAAATTGAGACATTTACTCCTGATACTCTAATGTATACAAATGGAGGAACTGGCAGTTGTTTGATCGAAGGGACAGTCGATCCTACAAGCGATGGCACTTTAGATACTTGTGGCATTTCTGTAACATATACATGGGAATATATTGACGATTGCATGCGTCCGATAACACATAGTCAAACCGTCACTGTCGAGGAAGATGTAGCTGATTCTGTGCAATCAGATGAAGATAAACAGGAAATTAGTGTTTTCCCCAACCCATTCAACAATCAGATTACGATTGATCATGAAGGGCTGAAGGAATCGGATATAATAATTTATAACCTTAATGGTGAAAATTTGAATTCAATGATTGGCATTGGTGTGAGTTCTGAAAATGCGGTGATCGAGACTGCAAATCTGCGAAATGGAATTTATATTTTGAAGGTTAGATTAGATGTAAAATTAATTTATAAGTATAGATATGAATAGGGTATTTGAAGAAAAGGAAAAATTTGCTGGGTAGATGATTATTTGTAAAACCATTTGTGGTCTTTTCTGATTTATTGCTTTTATCCCTGTTTTTATCCCGATTTGAGTTGTGGTTGAAAATGATAGTTAGTTTTGTTAACTTACATAGATATGGGTAGTGCAAAAGATAAAATACATGAGATTTTAGCCATGGCAGATATAAAGGTCAATTGTGATAGGCCGTGGGATATACAGGTCAATGATGAAAGGTTCTATAATAGAGTTTTATCAGAAGGAACACTTGGACTTGGGGAATCTTATATGGATGGAGATTGGGATTGTGAAGCGATGGATGTCATGTTTGATAAGGTGCTTAGAGCCGATCTTGAAAGTAAAATACAACCTCTCAAAATGGTGATTCCAATTGCTAAAGCTTGGTTAATGAACAGCCAAAGAAAATCTCGGGCATTTGAGATTGGTGAGAAGCATTATGATATTGGAAATGATCTATACGAACGCATGTTAGATAAGAGGATGACATATACCTGTGGCTACTGGAGGGATTCAGAGACAATTGATGATGCCCAGGAAGCTAAGCTTGATTTAATATGTCGGAAGATTGGTGTCAAAGAAGGTCAAACGGTCTTAGACATTGGCTGTGGGTGGGGCAGCTTTGCTGGATATGCGGCAGAGAAATATGGAGCAAAAGTAACTGGAATTACCGTGTCTAAAGAGCAAATTTCGCTTGCAAAAGAGAGATACAAGCATTTAGATGTAGAGTTTAGATACCAAGATTATAGGGAATTAGATGAACCTTTTAACCACATTGTATCTGTCGGAATGTTTGAACATGTAGGACCTAAAAATTATAAAACCTATATGGAAGTAGTGAAGCGTTGCCTTATGGATGATGGCTTATTTTTACTTCACACAATCGGCACAAATCATAGGAAAACTGCATTTGACCAGTGGACAGATAAATATATATTTCCAGGTGGCGTGCTTCCAACTTTGGCACAGGTAGCTAATGCTTCAGAGCATGCATTATATCTCCGAGATCTTCAGAATATTGGAGGTGATTATGATCGGACACTTTTAAACTGGTACGAAAACTTCGACGAGAGCTGGCACGAATTAAATGGTTACAGTAATCGCTTTTATCGAATGTGGAGATTTTTCTTATTAAGTGCTGCAGGTGGGTTTAGAGCAAACAGAAATACACTATGGCAGTTTGTATATTCTAAAAAAAACAGTAGCTCTCAATATGATTCTGTAAGATAAATATACTAATGCTGCATCTAAGTATCCGAATGCAGAGGATTCAAATTCATTCCTTATTTTCAGTCGAAATGAAATTCCCCAATAAAAAAGCCTCAGAAAATTTAAATTTCCAAGGCTTTCTTATGTTGACCTACTAGGACTTGAACCTAGAATGGCAGAACCAAAAACTGCTGTGTTACCAATTACACCATAGGTCAATTTAGCATCGCATTTCTGCTAAGCGAGCGCAAATTTATAACTTTTCAAATTCTTATGCTACACTTTTGAGACTTTTTTTTCAAATCATCTGTTTTTAATAATTTCACTTTAGGTTTTTAGAGTATCAAAAGCGTATTCTGCAAGATTTGCTCAACACTTTATTTTTTCAGAAGACTTAGCATTAGAAAGAGATCCCGCCCATTATTGCTAGATAATCGGCTATTGATGTGTGCGTTTTGAGTGTTACTCCAATGTATGGTTTTCCATAACCTTTTATGTTAGGCAGATATATTCCTGTAACTACTTTTATGTAATTTGACTTGGTTTTCGCATATGGCCAGCCAACATAGAAACCTAAGCGGAATCTGTTGAATACCGCCCCATATCTAAATTCATTTTCTATATAAAGGATAGATCGTTTTGCCATACGGCGAGAATCCTCTTCCGTTTCGAAATTACGTTTGAAGAAAGTGTAGGCTCTATCATTGTACTCGTATTCTGCACCGGCGAGGACAGTCATGAATTCCTTATATCTATATCCTGCACCTAGAGAAATAGCGTGGACGCCATATTTTGGACCTCCCGTAGTTGAATGTTCAGTAAATCCATAATGATACTGAGCGTCTACGATCCATTTTCGATAAGTTGCAGACTCTTCATTGTTTCTGATACTTATCGATTCTTCATCTTTGAGATTTCGGACTTTAAATTTGTAATTCACATTCAACGAGGCTCCATATATATTGAGTCCAGTATTCGGGCTAGAGCTAAGTCCATTAGATAAGTGTACCAAGCCTGTTGATAGACTGGTGGTCAATCTATCATTACATGGATATTCTATTCCGAATTTAAGTGAAGAGATATTATTCAGATTTGAGCCGATCGCATTATTGTTCGGATTGTCTATAGGATCGAATGGTTTTGTTAGATAGGCCACTCCAGTGCCAAATTGCATGTTGAGTAGAAGTTTTTTATACCGAGCCAAAGAAAAATGCAGCTCAGGAACTATAGCAAATGCACTCCCCAATACTTCATTACCAAAGTCGACATAGATTCCATTAAGGGCTATTCTAGGCTTTTTCCAGAATCTTTCCCAAGCTTTATCACCGTTTGTTTGATAAGTGTAGGTAAGTCTAAATTCGTTTGTTAAGGATGGTACATCAAATAATAAATTATCTCTATGTTTTATGACTTTAGAACGTGCATATACGGCAGATATCCCATGCTGAGCTTGCGTGGATGCTAAACAAAAACAAATACTTAAGCATATGAGATATGCGATTCTTATCATGCTGGAAAGGTAATGAAATGTTTTAAGCCGATTATCAATGAATTTAGTATAATATCTCTAATTGTAGTGAGCTCGTGAGGTAAGACCTATAGATCAATTTAGTTGAAAAGGTATTGGAATCTAAAAGTGATAGCTATTGATTGGCTTTCGTAGAAAACATGCAACTGTGTTGCTAATGGAATCGCGTCTACCGTTTGACGTTTAATGTTTGAGTTCCTAACAATGCATTTTATTAGTATTAATTATAATCGGAAAAGAAAAGGAAGGTAGAATAAGCGTATAATTCAGAAATACAGCGATTTGTGTAGCTTTCGCGAAACAAAATCATATTTAGGTTTAAGGTAAGTGGTGGTAAGAGGGATGGCTTTCAAAGAAAACACCCGTTTCGCAGAAAACACACGTCGCATTTTTGCTATTTTTTTTCTCTAGATTATAAACATATTTACGATTGGGCACTTTCGATAAAGATGCCTCGGCTGGAAAAAAGGAGGGCTGTCTGGCAAGACAATCATTGGTGGAGAATAAAGATATATTTATGAATCGATCGACTTTGTATTTAACTACAAATTTGCCTCTCTTATAAAAAGATAGAAAAGTGTGATGAGTAAAAGAAGTAGTCGTCAACATTATAAAGCGATCAAGTGGTTTGTAAAGCAAACACGTAGATCATTATAGAGAATCTGAGATTCTCGGGATGATCAAGTAGTTTGTAAAGCAAACACGTAGATCATTATAGAGAATCTGAGATTCTCGGGATGATCAAGTAGTTTGTAAAGCAAACACGTAGATCATTATAGAGAATCTGAGATTCTCGGGATGATCAAGTAGTTTGTAAAGCAAACACGTAGATCATTATAGAGAATCTGAGATTCTCGGGATGATCAAGT
>OJIO01000198.1_pt1 | contig 48027 bp, 43 predicted proteins | sample 1595621 | NCBI WGS metagenome assembly OJIO01 (sample SAMN05416776, study PRJEB24817) | seawater metagenome | isolation source: Sea water | place: Canada:Atlantic | collected 2013-07 | reverse complement strand
CTGATGGATTTTTTCTCCATAACAGGACGCGTTAACTAATTGAGAACGCCCCCTAACAACGCCAGCAGTCTTCGTGCCTCTGTTTCCTGTACCACCTCGCCTACTTAGCCGTGAAACAGCCGTGAAATAGCCGCAAGCGTAAACCTCATTTATAGAATGCAGCCCAAATAAAAACCCGCGCTGATTACTCAGTGCGGGTTTTTATTTGGCTTGGTAGCCGGAGGATGATGGAGGTTATTTACCTCACATCATGCCGCCCATGCCACCCATTCCGCCCATGCCACCCATGTCTGGCATGGCTGATGCCTCTTTAGGAATCTCGGCAACCATGGCTTCAGTGGTGATCATCAGGCCAGCAATGGAGGCTGCGGCCTGCAGGGAAGAACGAGTCACTTTTGCTGGGTCGAGAATACCCAGTTCAATCATGTCGCCGTACTCGCCAGTGGCAGCGTTAAAGCCGAAGGCGCCTTCGCCTGCTTTAACTTTGTCGACAACCACGGAGCCTTCAGCACCGGCGTTGGCGGCGATCTGACGGATGGGCGCTTCCATCGCGCGCAGGGCCAGTGCAATACCGACGTTCTGGTCTTCGTTGTCGCCTTCAACCGCTACGCTGCTCAGAGCACGGATCAGGGCAACACCACCACCAGCAACCACGCCTTCTTCTACCGCAGCACGGGTAGCGTTCAGGGCATCGTCTACGCGGTCTTTTTTCTCTTTCATTTCAACTTCAGAACCGGCACCTACTTTGATAACGGCGACGCCGCCAGCCAGTTTGGCTACACGTTCTTGCAGCTTTTCTTTGTCGTAGTCAGAGGTAGATGAAGCCATTTCTGCACGAATCTGTTCAACACGGGCAGAGACTTCAGCACCGGAGCCAGCACCATCAACAATCACGGTGTTTTCTTTGCTGATAACGACTTTTTTGGCCGTACCCAGCATTTCGAGGCCTGCGGTTTCCAGTGACATGCCGACTTCTTCGCTGATGACCTGACCACCGGTCAGTATCGCGATGTCTTGCAGCATGGCTTTACGACGATCGCCGAAGCCTGGTGCTTTGACAGCAGCCACTTTGAAGGTGCCACGCAGGTTGTTTACAACCAGTGTTGCCAGTGCTTGTCCTTCAACGTCTTCTGCCACAATCAGCAGTGGACGGCCGGATTTGGCGACGTTTTCCAGCACTGGAATCAGTTCTTGCAGGTTGTCGACTTTTTTGTCAACCAGCAGGATCAGTGGATTTTCCAGCTCGGCGGTCATTTTTTCTGAGTTGTTGACGAAGTAAGGTGACAGGTAGCCACGGTCAAACTGCATGCCTTCAACCACTTCCAGCTCGTCTTCGAAGCCTTTGCCTTCTTCAACGGTGATGACGCCTTCTTTGCCGACTTTTTCCATGGCTTCTGCAATCAGAGCGCCTACGGTTGCATCGGAGTTGGCAGAGATAGTACCCACCTGGGCAATGGCTTTGCTGTCGGCACATGGCTGGGACTGGGCTTTCAGCTGTTCAACAACGGCGGTGGTTGCCTTGTCGATGCCGCGCTTCAGATCCATTGGATTCATGCCAGCGGCAACGGCTTTCAGGCCTTCGTTGACGATGGCTTGTGCCAGTACGGTGGCTGTTGTGGTGCCGTCACCGGCTTTGTCGTTGGTCTGGGAAGCGACTTCCTTGACCATTTGTGCACCCATGTTTTCGAACTTGTCTTCCAGTTCGATTTCACGTGCAACAGAAACACCGTCTTTGGTGATGGTTGGGCCACCAAAAGACTTTTCCAGTACGACGTTGCGGCCTTTAGGGCCCAGTGTCACTTTAACGGCATTTGCCAGTACGTTGACACCGGCCAGCATTTTCTGACGAGCGTCATTGCCAAATTTAACTTCTTTAGCGGACATAATGTTCTTTCCTCAAAATTATTCGGTTACAAACGGGGATCAACAGGAAGCGTGAATCAGGCTTCCAATACGCCGTAGATGTCGCTTTCGTTCAGAATCAGCAATTCTTCACCATCGATGTTGATGGTGTTGGAACCGGAGTACTTGCCGAAGACCACGGTGTCGCCCACTGCAACAGCCAGAGCCTGTACATCACCATTGGTCAAAACGCGACCGGTACCGACAGCTACCACTTCGCCCTGGTTTGGTTTTTCAGCGACAGATCCTGGCAGCAAGATACCGCCAGCAGTGGTTTGCTCTTCTTCCTTGCGACGAACAACAACACGATCGTGTAAAGGACGGATTTTCATTTGAGGTTGTCTCCAATGTATAAAGCAATGTTTACGGTGTGCGGGGCCGATGGTGTCTTACACTCGCCCCAAATCTGTGTGTTTCGATAATTGGGACGCCGCGATGGTTTTCAACACCCCGACGTAAAAAAAATTGTATTTGGTGGTATCTGCAACAAACGACTGGCTCAGTCTTCGCGACGATATTCGCCTTCAATCACTTCCGGCCGATGGCTAGCTGGTTCAGGTCGGTCGACAAATGGCGCTGGCTGCTCTGGGTCGGATCGACTGGCAAAACCGCCTCCGGCGACCACAACTCGGGGTTTGATCAGTTTCAGTACATGGCCAACCAGCGCCAGCCGGACGACGGGAGCCAACAAGGCAAATCCGACCGCATCCGTCAGAAACCCGGGGGTCAGCAGCAAGGCGCCAGACAAGGCCAGCAAGAAGCCTTCTGCCAGCTCGCGTGCGGGCAGTGTCCCTTCCTGCATTTTCTGGCTGGCACGCATGAGTACGTCCATGCCCTGCTTTTTAAGAATATTGACACCAATAATGGCGGTCACAAAGATGATCACCAGCGTCCAGATCACGCCGATATAGCCGCCTACCTTGATCAAAACAGCCAGCTCTAACAGCGGCACAACAATAAACAAGACTAAAAATGGCACGATTACCTCCAGGTCTGTGCTTGAAATTCTGTAGGGTTGGATACTCCAACGCCCGAAAATTCCAATCGATATGATGCGCTGGAAGCAACCAGAGCGCTTCATGTTGTACTTAATCGGGGCGCATTGGGCAAAAAGCAAGGGCAGAACAGCGGCAGATAACAATCCTTTGGGCCTTCGGCGCTGGTCTACACCAAAAGCAGGGTTGGGAGGAAACAACCATGGATTATACTGGGCCGATTTCTCAAGGCTGTCCGGTTGTGTTGAGCAGAACCGCCAGCTGCTATTGATGGCAGCGATGAACGTTTTTTATGCAGAGTAGATGGTTGTTGCCTGTCCCCTGTTTACAACGGAGTACGCTATGAATTTGCAAGACAAAGTGATCGCTATTACGGGGGCCGGCCAGGGCCTTGGCCGGGCAATGGCTGTTTATCTGGCCGCTCGCGGAGCACGTATTGCGGTGATTGATATCAATCAGGAGCATATGGCTGAGACGCTGGGTCTGATCGAGGCGGCGGGCAGCAGTGGCCGCAGTTATCGCTGTAATGTGGCGCAGGAAGATGAGGTAGAAGCCACCTTTGCGGCGCTTGCCAGTGACTTCAACGGCTTGCATGGTCTGGTGAATAACGCCGGGATTTTGCGTGATGGCCTGATGGTGAAAGTGAAAGAAGGTGACGTCAGCAAGCTGTCGTTGGCGCACTGGCAGGCGGTCATCGACGTTAACCTGACCGGGGTGTTTCTTTGTGGCCGTGAGGCGGCGGTGCAGATGATCCAGCACGATTGTCAGGGTTGTATCGTTAACATTTCCAGTATTTCCCGTGCCGGTAATATTGGCCAGAGTAATTATTCTGCCGCCAAGGCCGGTGTTGCCAGTCTGGCGACAGTCTGGGCAAAAGAACTGGCCCGCTACGGTATTCGTGCCAATGCCATTGCGCCGGGGTTTATTGCGACCGAAATGACCCAGAGTATGAAGCCGGAAGTGCTGGATAAAATGACCGCCGGAATTCCGGCGCGACGCACTGGACAAGCGGATGAAATCGCCCATACGGTGGCTTTTCTGATGGAGAATGATTATATGTCGGGCCGGGTCGTCGAAGTGGATGGCGGCTTGCGTATTTGAGTTGGCTGGCGTTCAGGCAACATTGATCCCAGTTGCGTGCCGGGGTGTCCAGCTCCCCGGCATTGTGGTTACACTGTCGGCCCAAATACTTCCAGAACAGGCCGCAACCATGGTTATTGCGCCCCGATCGGTGGCTCCGGTCACGCCTAACGATATTCGTTTGTTTACCCTGCTCGCCAGCGTTCCACCTGGCCGGGTGGTTACCTATGGTCAGTTGGCCGATTTTATCGGTGCGCCGCGACGGGCGCGCTGGGTAGGCCAGCTACTCAGACAATTACCGAAAGACAGCAGTCTGCCCTGGCATCGTGTTATCAATGCCCAGGGCAAAATCAGTTTGCCGATTCTTGAAGGTGGCCGCGAACAGGCTGAGCGCCTGCGGGCAGAGGGCGTGCTGGTGTCGGTCGATGGTCGCGTCAGTCTGCGGCTCTATCGCTGGATGCCTTGATGTTCGGCTATTCTTTTATTGGTATTTCAAACAGATGTTCTCTGGCAGGTAATTCTATGGCAGGTAATTCTCTGACAAATAGCTCTCTGACAAATAGTTCTCTGACAGGTCAATTATTACCCACCCTGGCCCTGCCCTGTCGCCATCCGGTTTATGGAGCCGTACCATGCTGACGTCAATTCTGATCGGTTTTGTGTTGCTGCCTTTATTGGTCACAACGTCCATTATGGTGGTTGCCGAGCCTCCCGCCGGGGTGATCGCCTACACTTGCGTCGGCCCACAAGCTCAGGTGCTGCTGGCCTACGACAACGGCAAGAATCGTAATGGCTGGGCGGCCTTTGGCGGTCATGGCGAAGACGGCGAGCGCATTGTTGATACCGCAGCCCGTGAGTTCCGCGAAGAAACCGGTTGTATGTTTGCCACCCCCTTGCCAGCTGATCTTGAAGGTCGCAAGCGTTCAACGGTTGGCCCTTTCTATACTTATGTGGCGGAAGTGACCTACGTTGATCCGGCGTCGATTGCCGCCTCCCAATGCGGTACGCCACGCGAGCGTAAGGACTGGATCTGGGTCAATCTGGAAGATCTGGTGGTTGCCTTGCGCAGCGGCGATGATGTTGCCGACGCCAGTATTCCAGGCAAGCGCTATCCCTTGTGGTTTGCCGGTCGACTGTCGTTAAAACAGGCGCTGAACGATGGTTTGCTGCCAGACTCCAGCGCGGTGTGTCTGCAAAACTAGTTCTCGTCCGGTCACAGCCCTTGCCCACTTATCTTTTGCCGAGGTTATCCTGGTGCTGATTCTGGCCAAAATCCTGATTACGTTTTTGACCGTTGTTTTGCTGGCCCGTGTCGCTGAGCAAATGAGTCCTCGGCATGCGGGGTTATTGGCCGGATTCCCGCTGGGAACCGGCATTGCGCTGTATTTTTTTGGTTGGCAACAGGGTGCAGACTTTGCCGCGACCAGTGCGGTGTTTACGTTGTCGGGATTAACGTCAGCGGTTTGTCTGGCCTGGGGTTATTGGCAGGTGATTCGTCGGCATACCGGTTTGCACTGGGTGCCGGTCGCGGTGATTTTCGGTCTGCTGTGTTTTTTTTCCAGCAGTTGGCTATTACAGCAGTTACCGCCCCATCGCGGCTTGGGTTTGTTGGTGGTGGTCGTGGCTATTGTGTGCTTCCGCACGCTGTTTCGTGCCATTGACGAGACGGCCCTGCCGAGCAGCGATCCTTACATTGGCGCAGACTGGTTCCACAAACCGCTGGTGCGTCTGTTGTTTCGCGCTGCCATGGCAACGTTTACCATTTTGCTGATTACCGGGCTGGCGGATGTACTTGGCCCACAACGCGCCGGATTACTGGCTGCCTTCCCGGTGAGTTTTTTTCCACTGCTGCTGATTTTGCATCTGAGCCAAGGTGCCAGTGTGGTGGCCCGCACCATTCGCCATTACCCGGATGGCCTCGGGGCTTTGGTGGTGTATGCCCTGTGTGTCAGTTATACCTACCCCGTGCTGGGACTGCACTGGGGCACCGCCGTCTGCCTGCTGGCTTCCTCGCTGTATTTGTTTGTTTATGGTTATGTACGGCAGCGACTGCTGCGGTCTGCCGCTTGAGTCTGGCAATCGCGGCTAAATCATGGCTTCGACGTCGAAGCCCTCTTCCCGTAGCCGGGCCATTTTGTAACGCAGCGTACGCGGGCTGATGCCCAGTCGTTCGGCGGCGTCCTTGCGGCTTGGTTCTTCCTTGATGGCCTGCAAGATCAGCTCAACCTCACGATGTTTGAGATCCTGACCCAGACGACCCTCATCCTGAACGATATCGACTTGCACCGTTTCCAGCGGTTGCTCAAGCTGGGGGTGTTTATTGCCGGGCACTGGCGTTAACAGCAGGTCGTTGACAAACAGTTGCGGGCCGGTCTGTAAAATCAGTGCCCGTTGCATGGTGTTGTCCAGCTCGCGGACGTTGCCTGGCCAGCTATGCTGCAGCAGTTTGTGCTCGGCTTCTTTCATCAACTGTGGTACCCGGCGTTTCATTTTATGGGCGTGGTGCGCCAGCAGGCGTTGAGCCAGCGGCAAGATGTCGTCAACCCGTTGGCGTAATGGCAACCACTGCAACGGGAACACACTGAGCCGGTAATACAGGTCTTCGCGGAATTTGCCTTCAGCCACATGATCGGCCAGGTCGCGGTTGGTGGTGGCGATAATCCGTACATCCAGGTTAATGACTTTTTTGCCGCCCAAGCGCTCAACCTGCCGCTCTTGCAGAACTCGCAGTAACTTGGCTTGCAGTCCAGCGTCCATTTCAGAAACTTCGTCCAGTAACAGCGTGCCACCCTGGGCCTGTTCAAATTTACCTGCCGAGGATTGATAAGCGCCGGTATAGGCACCTTTTTCGTAACCAAACAGGATGGCTTCCAGCATATTTTCCGGTATCGCTGCACAGTTAATGGCAACAAACGGCTGTTTATGGCGCTGGGAATGCTGATGGACATAGCGCGCCAGGACTTCTTTACCAGTCCCGCTTTCACCGCTGATCAATACCGTTGAGTCGGTCTGTGCGACACGTTCTGCCATCTGGAACAGTTGCCGGGTGGCAGTGGCAATGCACACTGGCGCCTCTTCTTGTCGGGATTTGGTTGTTCCCTGTGGGCGCACATCAAAGGGCTGCAGTAACGCATCCAGTTCACTTGGCTCAAAGGGTTTCATCAAGTAGTCGCTTGCACCCCGTTGCATCGCCAGCACCGCCTGATTGACATCGCCATAGGCGGTCATCAGTACCATCGGTAGCCAGGGGTGTTCCTCGCGTACATGACTCAGCAAAGCAAGTCCGTCCATTTCCGGCATATTGATATCGGACAGAATCAGATCCGGCTGCTGCTGCAGTGCCAGTATGGCTTGCTTGCCATCGGCAGTGGCAATCACCTGATGCCCTTTCAGTTCGAGACTGTCGACCACGGCTTCACGCAGTTGCGGATCATCTTCCACGACCAGAATAATCATAAGGTTTCCTCAAGGAGTGTCAGAGTCAGTTAACTGGCCAGCGTGGTTATCGACGGCAGACGAACCGCAGCGGCCAGACCGCCCAGATCGGAATCTTCCAGTGTCAGGATGCCACCATGGGCACGGGCAACGGCTTGTACCACTGCCAGACCCAGCCCGGTGCCATTGGCTTTGGTGCTGTTAAAGGGTTGCAGTACCCGTTGCTTTTGCTCGCAAGTCAGGCCAGGGCCGTTATCGGCAATCACCACCGAGATGCCGGGCGCTTGCTGATCGCCGGTCTGACGGGCAGACAGGATCAGCTGAACTTTGGGTATACCGCCATCACGACCGACTTCCAGTGCATTGTTCACCAGGTTCATCAGGCAGCTGACCAGCGCATCGCGGTTACAGCGAATACGGCTGGCCGGGCAGTTGTTATGGATTTCACAATGCCCCTGGTGTTGTGCCAGTGGCACTTCCATAGCGGCCTGAAGATCCTCGATCAGCTCCGCAATGGATATTTCGTCGTGCAAGGGCAATTCGCCGCGAGCAAAAATTAGCATGTCGCGCACCTGATGTTCGAGATGGCGTAACCGCTCCATCAGCTTGCCAGCAAAACGTTCACGGGAAGCATCGTTCAGTTCGACATCAGCCAGATGTCCGGCATAGAGTGTCGCGGCGGCAAGCGGAGTGCGTACTTGGTGCGCCAGTGACGCCACCATGCGCCCCATCGACGACAGTCGCTGATGCTGGGCCAGCTTGCCTTGCAAGGCGCGGGTTTCAGTCATATCAGTGAGCAACACCAGCTGACCGGGTTGCTGGGTCATGGGGGTGGTACGAATCAGTACCCTGCGGCCATTCACCAGCGAGACTTCGTGGCCATCATCATGACGCGGTGCAAAGCAGCGCTGGATAACCCGACGCCAGCGTTGACCAACCAGACTGTCGACGTCGGCCAGCCGTGCCAGCAGTTGTTCAGCAACTGGATTGGCCTTGGCAACGCAACCGTTCTGATCCAGCAGCAGTACACCGGCAGGTAGCAGAGTCAGCAGCTGTTCCAGTTGATTGGCCAGACGCTCTTTTTCTGCCAGTTCTCGCATTCGCTCGGCAGATACCTGAGCCAGTTCGCCGCTCAGTTGTTCAACCTGGCTTTCGAGCTGTTCGCAGGAGTCCGTCAGCTGTTGTGACATACGACTGAACATTTGTAACGTGTGCTGCAGCCCTTGGCGTGCTTGATTGCGACCGCCAGCCGTCATCGCCATAACTGCGGTGGTGTCTTCAATGGTTGGGGCGACACGGGTTTGAACCGAATCGGTACGGGCTGTGGACATCGTCATAAACACCTCACCATTCTGCATTTCTATCGCCAATAAATCAGCGTTCAGGCAGATAAAGCAAAGGCTGTGCCCACTTCTAAAATAAATTTAACTCATTGATATTTATTGACTTTTTATATGGTGATTTTTTATCCGCCAAGATACAGGCATAAAAAAACCGGCTCTACGCCGGTTTTCTATCACTGCAATACCAACTCCCCGAAGGGTCAGGCAAAGTCTTTTTCCTTACGTTGCAAGTTGTACTTGCGCATTTTTTCGACCAGGGTAGTACGGCGAATATTGAGTTTTTCAGCAGCACGAGCAACGACACCATTGGCATCATCCAGCGCCTGCTGTATCAATGATGATTCCAGGTCGGACAAATATTCACGCAAATCCAGTCCGTTTACGGGTAATAATGCGGCGCTTTCCAGGCTGGCTGGCGGCATCATTTCCTGAGCGAGGTCATCGCCAGGCTCACTCGCTGCGGCCAACGCTTCTTCTTCATCGTCTTCAAAATGGCGGAATTTTTTCGGCAATTCGTTGACCCCGACCACACCGTACGGGAAAAGGATCGCCAGTCGTTCGACCAGGTTAGCCAGCTCACGGACGTTGCCGTGCCATTCGTGACGACACAACGACATGATCGCCGCAGAGTTGAAGCGAATTGAGCCTCGTTTTTCGTTCTCCAGACGAGCGATCAGTTCATTCAACAACAGCGGCAAGTCTTCAACCCGCTCCCGTAATGACGGCATTTCGATAGGGAAGACATTCAGACGGTAATAAAGGTCTTCACGGAAGCCGCCGTCTTCAATCATGTTTTCGAGATTTTTGTGGGTCGCGGCAATAATGCGCACATTGGCTTGCAGTGTCTTATTGCTGCCAACCCGCTCGTAGGTATGTTCCTGCAACACTCGCAAAATCTTGACCTGCATACTCAATGGCATATCGCCAATTTCATCCAGGAACAAGGTGCCGCCTTCGGCCAGCTCAAAGCGTCCGGGACGGCTGGCAATCGCACCGGTAAAGGCACCTTTTTCATGCCCGAACAACTCACTTTCCAGCAACTCCGCCGGAATGGCACCACAGTTAACCGGTACAAACGGTTTGTTACGCCGACTGGAATGATAATGGAGGTTACGGGCGACCACTTCCTTGCCGGTGCCTGATTCTCCCAGAATCAATACACTGACGTCTTTATCTGCCACCTGCATGATCAGCTCACGTACCTGCTGAATATGGCGACTGGTGCCGACCAGGCTGCGGAACAGCTGGATGTCACGTCGCTCACTGCGGCCTTCACTATGGGAATATTGTTCGCGATAGAGCTGGCAGCGGTGCAGGCTGTCTAGCAATTTGTTGTAACTGGGAGGAGATTCTACGGTGGCGATCACCGAGCGACGTACGGAGTCCGGGAGACGATCCAGTCCGTGATCACGGCCAAGACAGATAATCGGTGCTGACTTGTCCCACTGGTAAACGGCTGTCATAACACCATGGAACAGGCCTCGACTGTCATCACCGACCAGCACAGCCGAAATATCCTGGCTGTTTTTGGCACGGCGATTGACTTCTTCCTGCCAGTGCTGACTGTCACTGACGATGACTTCTTCCCCGAGAAAATCAAGGATCACCTGCATATCGTGACGACGCTGGTGATCGTCATCGATCAGCAGGATTTTAATTTCTCTCCACATACGCAATCTTCCTTTATTTCAGGCAGTGCCTTATTCCACTTCCACTAAAAAACAGCGAATTCTCGTTGTCTGTTGATGGCTTGACCGGGAGTTGACTGGATAACCAGGGATACTGTCCGTCTGTTCACAAGAGCACTGAACTGTTATTTTTTATTTTTGGTGTCATCCAATTGACTCATGTTGCTCAGTTAAGTGCGTATTTTTGACGAAGTCAAATAATCGACGCAGCAATTCGTCACAAACGTATCTGACGTAACATTAGCACGACGGCAGACTACCCTAACGCCCTATTGTCTTACAATACCTGAAATAAGTATTAGTAATATCAATGACTAACAGACGCCTGGAAGATGACACCCACCATCACCCAAATGTTCGTGGTTGCCCGTCAGGTCGCACTGGTCAGGCCGAGATGTGCGTATTTTCACCCTGATAGCCTGAGAGCGGCTCGCGATTCCCCGAATGAGTCAAATAATCGTCGCGAATACCATCCCAGCCACGTTTGACTTCCAGCATCAAGCTCATGACTTCTTCAATCATGTCGGTATCGTTTGCTCTGGTTGCCTGTAACAGGCGGCGATTCATGTAGTCGTACAGTCGCTCAAGATTAGCGGAAATCTCTCCGCCAGAGCTGTGATCCAGACTGCTTTGCAAGGTGCTGATAATTTCCATAACCCGACCCAACAGGTTGGCTTTGGTAGCCATATCACCCCGTTTAATGGCCCCCTTGCTTTGGGCCATACGGGTTAATGCGGCTTCCATCAGCAGTTGGATCAGGCGATGAGGATCGGCATCCAGTACTTCTGAGGTCGTGTTCACTCGCTGGTATTGCTTGGCGCCCGATGAGTACATAGGGTCTGCTCCTTCCATTGTTGTTCAGCTTCTATTGGCTGTAGCGGCCAAACGGACGTTTTCTTTAACAAGAAGGTTACCGAATTAAGCGATCAAGCACATGCGCCGGGCATCCACTGGCGGCAAACCACTTCCGCCAGCCCGGTAAAAAGTGACCTTCCATGCCACTAGAAAATAAAAAATCCTTATAAATCATGATGATAAAAAATGGCACAAGCCCTGCTTAGGCTATCAGCAGATGATTGCTGTCAATCATCTAACAACCTGGGGAGCCTGCTAATGATCGGCTTGCCGCTACATCGGATCTGAATCACCAGCCACGGAATCCACATCGCCGGGGTATTTACGAGGGCATTTCCATGGCAAACCTGTTGCCACAATCAACCTCCCAGGAATTAACCTCCCAGGAATCAACCTCCCATGCCTGCGCTTCGATACGGGCGCGGTCGTTGTATCTGGCAGCCAGTTCCGCTTACACCCAGGCCGTTGAACATCAGGATGCCTTGACACTGCAACGGGCTTTGATACAGGCCGAACAGGCTTATCAGCTGCAGCCGGAAGATCTTCAGATTATTAATCTGTTAGGCCGTATTTGTATGCGTCAGGGCCAGTTGATACATGCCAGGGATTGGATAGAAGTTGGCCTTGCCATCAAACACACTAGCCCGAGTCTGCTGTACAGCGCCGGGCTGATCGAACTGGAAGACCGACGACCAGCTGTGGCTGAAGACTACTTTTTGCGTTCCTCACAGCTGTCCAGAGTGGCCACCCGAGCGCCTTTTTACCTCGCCCATGTGCGTCTGCAACAAGGAAAATACGCAGCGGCTTTTGAGGATTATCGTCAATTGGTGCGTATCCACCGCGATGATATATTGCTGCAAAGCCGTTTGCTTGAAGCCGCAGCCGGTGCCAGCGTTGATTGCTATTGCCCGGAACTGGCAGCCGAGGTGGTCGATTATCTGCAATTGTCAGGTGACGTTTCTTCACTGTCCAGACTGGCGACACAGCTGTTGCAATACCGCTTTCAGGATCTTCAGCAACACGCCCTGTTGAGCCTCAACCAACTGATACAAGAACCGCTGCTGCTCGCCAGCTTGCACCACACAACCCTCAGTCATCCGCTGCTGGAGCGCCATCTGACCCAAATACGATTCAGCCTGCTACAGGGCTGTATTCATACTCTGGAGCTGGACACTCAATATCTGCCGCTGGTGCTGGCACTGATTAGCCAAACCGGGATAAACGGAGGTTGTTGGGCCGAAACTGATGATGAAGCCAGGCAACTCCAACAGCTGACCCGATTATTGGAGTATTGGTTGGAGCAGGCAGCAGACCAGCAGGATTCAATACTGCCAGCGCTGCTCATGCTGCTGATGTACCGACCGCTGACAGCAACCGGCTTGCTCGACAAACTGTTTGCCATCCCAGATGACTGGCCCGAGCCACTACGGCATTACCTCATCACCCAGATCGATAACGAACAGCGTCAACGTTTGCATCGCCCAGTCATTCCGACCTTTGGTACGCCAGATCAGGCGCTGATTTCCCCGCCGACCTCCAGCCAAAGCGCCACTCGGAACCAGACCCTGCAGGCTGATAACTGCCTGTTTTATCCTCGCTGGCGTCCATTGCAACAGCATCCGCAAGGGAATTATTTTAGTCACCTAAAGTGCCTGTTCCCAATGGCTCTGGCTGCTCTCTCGATCCCCACAGAGCACACAGCGGAACTCTTGGTAGCGGGATGCGGAACCGGTCGGGAGGCCTTCAAACTGGCCCAAAAATTCACTCCCTTGAACGTCACCGCCATAGACCTCAGTCGTGAGGCATTAAGTTATGGCCGTGCACACCAGACCGATATAGATGTATCGATTGACTGGATGCAGGGTGATTTGCGTCAGATCAGCTGGCTGGGAAAGCAGTTCGATGCCATTGAATGTGGTGGTGTACTCCAGCAGTTGCCCAACCCCCTGAGCGGGTTGCTGGCACTGGCCGAAGTACTGAAACCAGGAGGCGTGATCAAAATCACCTTGCACAGCAGGGTGGCAAGACAGGAAATCACTCGCCTGCGCCAGCAACTGGACACAACAGCCATTACATCTGTCACCGGATTGCAGCAGCTACGCTACGCCTTGATGGAAACCGCTCTGGCAACCACTGCAGGCCTCTCGGAACAACAGTGCCAGCAGTTGCTGCAACGACCGGATTTTTACAGCCTCAGCGGTTGCTACGAGCTGCTGTGCCACAACCAAGAGCAGTTATTTGATATCGGCGATGCCATCAGCTGGCTGGCTAACGCCGGACTGCGCTGGGTAGGCATGCAGGCTCAGCCAGAAGCCGAGCAGCTGGCCCGACAGACTTACGGCTGTCCGGCCAGTGAACTGACACCGGAACAGTGGCAGCTTCTGGAAAATCAGTCACCTGCGTTGTTTATCGGCAGGTACCAGTTTTATGCCATCAAGCCTGCCGATGACCTGTGACGGCCGATGACAGATCAACGGATGGTATTGATCCAGTCCGGCAAATCAGCTGTCAGTACTGAACGCCTTGGATCCAGCGTCAAACGTACCGCTAACATAAATCCGAATTCATTAAACTCGGGCGACAAGCCATAGAAGACTCCCCCGCCCAGCTGGGCATGAGGGTCGGTTTGTACCATGCCAAGCAATTCTAAGCCGAGATACATACCGCCAACCTTGTTGTTGGTATAAAACTCCGAACACAGGTTACTTTCCAGTGGCAATAAAGGTGCGCAGTCTTCCTGATGCTGCTGGTAACCAAAGTTAACCTTACCCTGAACCACAAAATCGCGCTGTTCTCGCGTCAGTGCTGTCAGTTCACCACCGTATTTAAACAGCTGCTGCGGACTGAAATAGCCCCCATGCCCCAGCGTAAATTTGCTCAGATTACGGTCAAAACGCTGAAATTTGAAGGTTGGCCCGAGCGTGATACGTTCCCAATCGTCGTTGCTCCATTGCTTTTGCGCCGCCAGATTGAATTCCATTTCGTCATTGGACGCCACTCGCGTACCCGATAACGAGGCACTTTTCAAACCCGCCGATGCGCCAAAATCCTTACCCAGTCCCAAGAAAACCCGCGCTGAAAATCCCTGGCTGTCGACGGCTCCCCAGGAAATGCCTTCGTAAGGGTCATACAAGCCGACGTACGACAGAATCGACTCCTTTATAGGATGGGAAAACAGCTCAAGATTGATATTGCCGCGCTGCATCTGGTAATCCAGCCCCAGATATCCCTGGGTACGTGGCGAGATCGGGGCATTGCTGGGGGTCAGACCAATGGCAAAGTAAGGTGATATACGCCCTTCGTAGCGATAATTCAGCAGCAGGTCGACAGCATTATTAATCTCGGTTGTTGGCGAGTATTGATACGTTTCTTCCTGACCTGGATAGCTACCGACCAGGGCAAAATCCTGCAATGTGCCGCTATTCAAAGTCACACCAGAGAGCTGCAAGTCAAAAATATGACGACGATAACTGAATTCACCATTGAGTAACGGTAAACGCTGGGTATCCAGCTGACTGGTGCCACTGTCGCCCGACCGGAAATAGAACAGCATCCCTCCCAGCAAAGCGGGAGACCCCACACCTTGCAGTTCCGGATACTGCTCCGGAGCCTCGTCGTAAGCGGTTCGATAATGCCCGGTATTAAAAGCTTCCTCACTGTTTTTGGCGCTCAGCAGCTGCTGTAACGGCCCAGGTTGTGCTTCGGCGGCTTTTTCCAATTGCCCTCGATCGGTGTCGTACAGGCTGTAATACAACCCCTGGGCCATGTCTTCGGTAGGATCTTCGCGGTAAGCCCTTTCAAAGGATGTCGCGGCACGTTGCTTGTCGCCGGTGTGGTAGGCCGCCCAGCCATACATGGCTTCATCATCGAGACTGCGCGGGGTGTATTCCGCTGCTTCGTCCAGATACGCCATCGTCCCGAGGTAGTTTTCTTCGTCAAAAGCAGCACTGGCCCGCTGCGACAGAATGCCCCCCAACATATCACGCATCAGCGGATCGCTGAGGTTGCTGCGAGCCAGCGCTTCGGCTTCATCCAGACGCCCAAGACGTCCCTGAATCGTTGCCATTGCCTGTATTGTTTGTTCGGATGGTTCCCACTCATGTGCGCGCTTGAACCATTCATCGGCCTGGATCAATTGCTCATCCCGATAGAGCGCCCAGCCAAAAATCAATGCAAAGCCGCTGTCTCGTTGCTTGATCACTTCCTTCTCAAAATCAGGAATGGCATCAATAACAACACCATCATCCCCATCTTTGGCGGCAACCAATACGCGACTGCGTAACAATGCCCGTTGCATCAGTGACAGACTGGTTTTACTCATGCGATTGCTCTTGCGCGCCGCTTCCGTCTGATAGATGGCATCCATATCTGCCAGCGTCAATTGCTGCTGCGCCCGACGAAAGGTATTCAGCCGGGTGTCATCCGCCTTGCAGTCTTTCATCATCGACAGATAGATCTGGCGCGTGCTTTCCAGATCGTTCGATTCATAGTAGGCGTCTGCCAGCGTCCAGAGGTTGTAGTATTGTCCACAGGTAAATAATCCGGGATCACGCTGCGACAAATAGATAATGCTGCGCCAGTTTTCGGTCGCTACCGCCTGATCCAGTTCCTTTTTGTTTTTCCCTGCTTCCAGCAGTTCCAGCATCTTGCGCGGCGGATTCCACTCCGGGTAATTCTGCTTCAGTTCGGTAATTTTGCTGTCCATACGCTGGTACTGTTCCATTTGCAGCCACTGCCACAAACGTAACTCTTCGCGTCCTAACGCCTCAGCCGCCGGATTAGGGGCTGCCTGTGTCTGAGGTACCCGGATTTTGGTGGTTTCTGCCGTTGGCAGATCATCCTCCAGAACATTGGTTTGACCTGAGGTGCTGACTGCCAGTAAAAAAGTATCACCACGAACAGCAGTAAAGGGATCAGCCACATCCTTCGCTGCGCCAAACGCCACATGAGTCGACGAAATCATCAGGCCACCTAGCAGCCAGGGACGAAGTGTGGACAATGTCATTGCAGAAATCGCTCCTTGTAAGCCACCCGGCTGAGTAACAACAGGCTGGCTGAATAATAATCCTGACCTTTGAGGTCTTTGGTGAGTGCCGTATCAGGGGCGGCAACCGAACCGGTGCTCTTGGCGTTATCGATTGCCCGATCGGTCAGCTGCCAGATGGCCCGAAAACCGTCAGGTGCCGGATACTCGGCTTCCTGGCCGGAGACCACATCAACCCAGGCTGGCATATAACTACGCTTGCTGGTTTGTTGCCAGAACGATTGGCTGTTGTGCAGCAAATCAGACGTGTATTCACCCGACCACACCAGATACAGAGGCAACCGTACTGCCTCGTAACCAAAACGTGACGGGTGGTCAGGGGCCGGAATCGGTGCTGTGGTGGCGGTTATTTCAACCCAGTCTGGCGGCAGCTTCCAGTCGCCCTGAGACATAATACGGGTGAGCTGTTTGCCACTGTCCACCAGTGCCTGCCAGCGGCTGTCCGGCACCAGACGATCAAGCGCCTGCAATGCCGGGTAAACCCAGTACGACAGGTTAATCTGCCACCGGTCTTCGTGGTGAAAGCCATATTCACCCGGTAACAACACGGTGTTGTCTCCGACCTTGAAGACCAGTTTTTCGAGAATATCCTGCGCAATCAGACGGGCGGCTTCACGATAATCCGGGTTATCCCAACGCTCTGAGGCGCGGAGTAATGCCCAGGCAATCAGCAAGTCGCCATCGGTCGCATTGTTTTTATCCTTGACCCCGTCTGCGGGTGACCAGCTCCAGGCAAACAGCCGATCATCCCGTATCTGCAAATGGGTACGGGTCCAGCTCCAAAGCTTTCTGAAACCTTTGCGATCACCGTAGGCCGATGCCAGCAACATCGCATAACCTTGGCCTTCCGAATGACTGATGCCCTTGTTACCGCTATCCACCACAGCTCCATCAGCTTGTACAAACGCCTGTTTATACTGCTTCCAGCCACTGTCCATCATGGCCGCCGGCTTACCGGCACCACAGGAAGCGGTGACTACAACGCAGAGATAGCAAAACGCTTGTACCAGAGGATGCATTAGTGATGAGTTTCCCTGAAACGTTTTAATAACCAGCGAATAAACAGGGCAAGTAGCAGCAAGAACACCAGCAACACGCCGATAAACACCCAAGGGTCGGAAGAGAAGTGGTAAATCAGCCAGTTGGAGAAGCGTGGCTTGCCTATATGGTAGCGCTCACCCAGGGTACGGGCGTAGACATCTTCTTCACCAGCCTTCCAGGCGGTCACATCACCCTGAACGTTACTCCAGATTTCCGGTGTAATCAGTTCCCGTGACGTCTCCAGCAAGTTTTTACCCGACCCGGCAGTAAACAGCGTCACGGTATTACCGTAGTCTCCTCCCTGGAACTGCATCAGCAAGCCAAAGTCACCCAGGCCATTGCCTTTCAAGGTCGGGTTAACATAATTGAATTCACGGGTGCCAAATTCATCGGCATTGATCCACAAGCGCGAGCCTTCATAGCGAGGTTGCTGACCAACCCCGGCGGCACGGGCATATTGCAGCAGACTTTCTTCTCCCAGCTTGATCGGCGCCAGTTTTAACAGATCGGCATCGAGGGTTTGTACCGTACCCACGACAATCAGATTGCCACCATCAACACCACGAAAATCGCCAATCCGATATTGCAGATCCGTCGAAACATGGCGCATCACCTCTGCCAGCTTGCCCATCAAGGTCCAGGATGCAGCCAGCACATCAGAGTCATTACTGCCCAGACCCACGACTGTCGTTTCGCCATCATCATTAAAGCTGTAGGGGAAGCCGGTCGTCGCCATCAAACGCATGTTCGGCATCTGCACATAGCTATCCAGGCCGTTAAACTCGATGGTGGTGTCGTCGTACAGGGTAAACAGCAAATTATTATCGTTTCGTATCTGGCACTCTGCAGAGTTGTCCGTAATCATGCTCGCGGCAAAGGTAATCGTATTCATACCGGGCTTGAGTGACCGGGTAGGGATGCTGATGGTATGACGGCGCACGGCCTCACCCTCGACCTCACTAAGACGCACCACGTTTTCAAAACGACCGTTAATAAAAATATTAAAAACAGAATCACCGCGCATGCCAGCACCGTAGGCAAAGTGCAGATTCAGTTCAACATGGCTGGTTTCAGAAACATAGACGTCTGGCGGTAACATAATCTCGACATCGACACTGCCCCCTCCGGCACCGCGCATGGTGGTTGTCTCATAGCCGAAATCATATAGCCGATAGATCGAGTTCTGGGACACCATGTCCGCAGCTGCAAATCGTGGCAGATGATCCATCCTCAAACCGGAAAAATTGGCGGTCGCCTGGTCTGGCAACGGGAAATTCAGGTAACCCAGAATACGCGCCGCCGTAGCGACGTCTTCCGGCTTGATGCCGGAAACGACCAGAATAAATTGTCTTGGATCCTCATCCATGGGGAAAACACCGAGATAAGGGCCAGAGACGGTATTGGCCCAGCTGCTGCCCAACATTTGCTGTAAATCAGCCTGGGTTCCTACAATGATCGCATCGCGCCCACGCAACGGTTTCTGATCGAGATAAGGAAAGCGGTAATTCTTCAGTCGCTTGTTATCTGTGGTGTTCTGATACTGCAGTACTTCATGAAAAATTTGCGGCGTTTTGTATTCCAGGTGAACCGCAGCGGCCTGAGAAACCATAGCGCCCCAGGTTGCGTATTCTGACGTTGGGAAAACCGGTGTTGCCACCGTCAACTGATAATCGCCCAGCCAGCGCTGGTCGAACAGGGAATCAATGCCGGACAGTTTCGGATTGACTTGCGCCAGCTCACCTTCAAATTTCACATAGGAATTCTGCGTATCAATCTGGGACCAGAGTTCCGGGGCGTCAGGATCCTCGCAATCATAGGTGTAGTGTTGGGCAATGTTGAAAGAAATGCGGTTATAGCCCGGTTTGAAACGACTACTGGGCAAACGAATATCCGCGACCCCTTCTGGACGGGCCGGATTAAGGGGGATCTGAGCAACAACATTTTCATTCAGTTTGACGACCAGTTGGGATCGAGCTCCAACCAGGGCAATGGAGTTGACGTACTCAAGGTGCAAGACCACCTTGTCGGGCACCATCCGTTGCGACAAGGGTATATACACCGGATAGATGGTTCGCGTGCCACGGAGGTCAATAGGGTTTGTCTGGCCAACCAGCTTGGCTAATGTCATGGTATTCGGAGGTAACGCCGCATTGCTGGCACCCAGAGCCAGAGTTGCCCAGCTCAGCAGACCAGCGCCAAAAAGCGTCATGAACCAAGCGCGAAATAAAGACTGCATCATTTTGTCATTTTTCCGTTACTTAAATGGTACGAAACACAGCATTGCCAACCGTTTCGCGCGATAAATCGGTACTTTCGTTTACCTACGTTCGTCTACCTACTTTTTTGCCTACTGACTTTCGGCGCCCCGGAGCTTGCGCCTCATGGCCGCCACAAAATCAATCCATAGTTGCCTGAAATGCGCTGCCGAACTGATGGCACCAGAACTGAACAAAAACCAGAGCGTTTCTCTTACCGAGAGGGTCGGCATGCGCGATGCCCGTTCCTTCACCCAGAGCTCGCTATCGCCATACACAAGCGCAACCAACTGCCGTTTTTGATCCAGATCGTGGAGCTCCATCTTGAGCCCGAGCACCACACTGCCATCCGATTTATCCACCGTGGATGTTACCAGCCCAGGTAGATTAACGTCCGCTTTCATTGCCACACTGTAGGCACGAACCACAATTTCCAGCCCGCGCAGGTCAACATCCAGTTTTTGGTACACACTGCCCTTGATACGAACCCCCACACCGCCGGATGACATATCCACGATCGTTGCAGGTACTGACTTGCCATTCACGATCACTCTGGCCGCAATATCAGCCGTTACCCTGGGATCCTGACGGCGCTGTTTTAATTCATACAATGCACCAATGGCACAAACCATCAACGACAGGTTAAAGGACTCCCAAAACATGGTGATCAGAATCACGTCACTATCTTGAGGTACAACATGCAAACGGATAAGACCTGCAATCAGAGAGGCAATATTAAAAGCCAGCAACCAGTAAAATGGCCCGGCCAGAGAAGTAATAAAGTTTTCATCCATAAACTCCCCTTTCGGAGTCACCGCGAATTCAGGCGATCGGGGACTTTTAATGACCTCAAGAATCGCTGGCAAGGAATATAACGACTGCATCAATTCGTACAATTCGGATACCAGCGCCCAACGATAACGACCAAACAAAAAGTCAGTCACAATCAAGGCACCCATCAAGTGTGGCAGAGCGTACGAGAAAAACTCCGTCATATTGGCGTCGTAGATCTTCAGGCCGAAAAACAGGTACGCCGACGGTGCAACAAGGAAGGTGGCCCGTGCAAACGGAAAGAACCAGAATCCCGAGCTGCTGGTGTAACAAAGCCGCTGCCAGGGCTTTAGCCCTTTGAAGAAAAGTGGGTTTTTCAGTATAAAAATCTGCACCATACCCTGCGCCCAACGCATCCGCTGTACCACAAACCCGGAGTAGGTTTCAGGTTGCAGGCCAGCAATCATTGGACGATTGACATAAGCGCTTCGATACCCTCTGGCATGCAGCAAAAACGCGGTTTCTGCATCCTCGGTAATGGAATCTCCGGAAATACCGCCCACTTCCAGCAGGTATTTTCGACGAATCAGTGCGGCAGAGCCACAGAAGAAAGATGAATCCCAGAAATCCAGGCCTTCCTGAATTACCCCATAAAACATCTCGTTTTCACCCGGCATTTTGCCGTAGGTTTGAAGGTTTTTTTCGATAGGATCCGGATTGATAAAAAAGTGCGGACTTTGTACCAGGAACATTTTCGGATCATCAACCATGATACCGACCATGCGTTCAAGAATATCCTGCGTTGGCACATGGTCGGCATCAAGAATCAATACATGCTCACCGGTGGTTTTTTCCAGTGCGGCATTAACATTACCGGCCTTGGCATGGTTATTCTTTTCCCGTGTCAGATAAGTTGCACCGATACGTTCACACATCGCTTTAAGTGTATCGTGACGTTCCTGCGAACTGCGTGCCCGTTCCGGGTCATCCGAATTTCGACGCCCCAATGTACCACCATCGTCCAGCAGACAGACATTCAATTTGTCTTGGGGGTAATTAATCTGCAAGGCAGCCAGCAAGGTAATTTCCAGCATTTCTTGCGGCTCATTATAACTGGGAACAAAAATATCAACGGTTGGTATCTTGTCCGGATCGTCCGGCAATGGAATATGCTCTCGCTTGCGCCCCTGGATATTTACAAAACTACCCAAAAAAGAAATGATAATACCGTATATCTCAGCCATAAAAAGAATCAGCATGCAGATAAAACTGAGCAAATCATAATAGGTAATCGTTTCTTGCTGACGCCAGGCAAAATAGCGCATGGAAACAAAAAACGCGGTAATCAGAATAAGAATCCGCAGCAGCCGACGAGTTTCAATAGAGCCGTTATTTTGCATGACTCTGTTTTCGAACATCCGCAGTATAATGACGACGCCAACCAGACCGTAAGCCAAAATCGCCTGGGATGTTACATCCACTCGTAACTGGGACACGTACAGACTGAGCAGGACAGCCAGCAAGCCCAGCCCCCCCAGCAACCATCCTCGTAAACGATCCGACAAATCGATCCCCTTTATCCCTCGAATGACCCTTTTTCAGGCACTGCTAGCAGCAGCCAGAATCAAACACTTTTTGCCTCGAGACTGGCCATTGAATTTACAGTTTTTAACATACTCATACGACAAAATAGAACAGAGACATGACAATTGCAAAGTAACACGCACCAAAATAGTCACATGCCAAGTCACTTATATATGGATCGCTGCAAATTCAATCTTCTATGCGCGCGCATACTAACAAAAAGTTAAAGCACACCAGAATGCCACAGCAGGGCTTATCCGCAAAAAAGACCCGCAAACCATCCCAAAGTGGTCAGAAACCCGAAAACAGTGGACAAGCCGATCTCCCAAATATCTGAGTTTACGGGCCAGAAGCCTCGCTGCGAAGGATCCGTATTGCCCTTCCTGTTGATCCAGGATGACAGCGCCAGCCCATTCAGTTACGTTACGTAGGTCACGGCAATATAAAACCGACCAGGCTGGCATATTTTTCCGGCACCCAAAAGCTGAAGCCCTGCCCATACTCCTGCAGCAACACTGTCATCCAACGACGTGACGCAGTCGTACGCTCAAACACAATCCTCGTCCGGCCACCCTGCTCTTCCAGTCGATACCCTTCCAGACTGATCAGCAATGGCTCGGACTCTCCTTCCAGCAACAACGTCACCTGAATACTTCGTTGCTGCTTGTCCAGCTCAACGTGTTCTACGGTTCCGGCACCTGCCAGTTTTTTCTCGATCAGGGCAGTCAACCCCTTGTTAATCATGCTGCCAAACACGCCGCTACCACTCCATCAAAAAGCAGGCATCATACCTCATACAAAAAAGATTAGATTGCTAATACCTGTCAGACACCCCTGTCACAATAAGCAACGAATAACACGTTCGCGGGAGCCACTGGCCATTCTCTGCGGTCAACGCCTTGCCTGGTGAATTTTTCACCCGCAACAGGCTTCGTTCTATCATTGAGAACGACTCCTAATCCAGAGTAATCAAGCGCTTGCAAACACAAGTAAATGAAACACTCGGTTGCAGGAGTACTGCCACAGCACTGCAACATTTGTCTCGTTTAGAGGTATGATTACAAAAATCAATTATCTGACGTCTGGAGTGTTCCAGAGCGAGCCGTGCAACATGCTGCCCCTGAGTTAGCGACGAGTTCCCGGAAAATGGGCAGGAACCCTTACTGCCTATCGGGATTAGACCGGCAGCAGCAATATACATTAGTAGCAGTCCTCCAGAGGACAGTTGTACGGATTCCACAGTCTGTGTATAAAGCCCCGGCTCTGCATCAACTTACCCGACCACCTGTATAACTGTCATAGTTGTATGGTTTGGGACGGCAGGCCACAAGCCTGGAAGTTGATCGCGACAGGAAGATTCGGTGTGGCCCGGCTTCCTGATAAAACGACTTTCTGATCAAAAGGCGAAATCGTAATGACTACACAACAGGTCGATATACTCCTGGTTGGCGGAGGAGTAATGAGTGCGACCCTGGGTACGCTGCTGAACAAGCTCGATCCGGCGCTCAAACTCACAATGGTAGAACGTTTGGATCATGTTGCTCACGAGAGCACCGACGGATGGAACAACGCAGGCACCGGTCACGCTGGCTACTGTGAACTCAATTACACGGCGGAAGATGACAGCGGTAACATCAGCATCGACCGGGCATTAACCATCAATGCCAATTTCGAAATATCCCTCCAACTCTGGAGCTACCTGGTCGAGACGGGAGGTCTCCCGCAACCCGACCAGTTTATTAATGCCACGCCTCATATGAGCTTTGTCTGGGGCGAGAAAAACGTTGCCTTCCTGCGCCAGCGTGCGGAAAAAATGTCCGCGCACCATCTATTTAAAGACATCGAATTCAGCGAAGACCCGGAAGTACTCAAACAGTGGATGCCATTGGTGATGGGTGGCCGCGACCCCAATGAAAAAGTGGCTGCTACCCGTATATCCTACGGTTCCGATGTCGATTTTGGTTCACTGACACGTAACCTGGTTGGGCAGTTGGAACAGCAAGAGAATTTTGATCTGTTGTTGAATCATGAAGTCATTGATTTCGAGCGCCACCAGCAACAGAAACGCTGGACGGTCACGCTGCGAGATCGCCTGTCTGGCAAAACAAAAACAGTGAATACCGGTTTTGTCTTCCTCGGCGCTGGCGGCGGTTCCCTACCCCTGTTGCAAGCTTCTGGTATAGAAGAAGCCGAAGGTTATGGCGGTTTCCCTGTCAGCGGTCAGTGGCTGGTATGCAAGGACGAAAAAATCGTCTCGCAGCACCATGCCAAGGTGTATGGCAAAGCCCCCATTGGTGCGCCCCCCATGTCAGTGCCACACTTGGATACTCGTATCATCAATGGTGAACCAGCCTTGCTGTTCGGCCCCTACGCCGGCTTCACCACCAAATTTCTGAAATCTGGTTCCAAACTCGATTTACTCAAGTCCGTCAGCGCTGACAACCTGTTCCCGATGATATCGGTGGGCATGAACAATATGGATCTGACCAAATATCTGATCAGCGAAGTCATGCAATCGCACGATGATCGTGTCGAGACCTTGCGCGGATACTTTCCTGACTGCAAGTCCAGTGACTGGTCGCTGGCTCATGCGGGGCAGCGAGTTCAGGTCATCAAGAAAGACGCCAAGGGCAAGGGCAAGCTGGAATTTGGCACCGAACTGGTCGCCGCTGCCGATGGCTCATTAGCCGCCCTGCTCGGCGCATCCCCAGGGGCATCCGTCGCAGTTTATGCCATGTTGGAAGTGTTGGACAAATGCTTCGCAGAAAAAATGACGGGGGAATGGCAGCAAGGTTTAAAAACCATGATTCCATCCTACGGCGAGTCACTGATAGAGAACAGCGAACTGCTTGAGCGCATTCGTGAGCACACGCTGAGCACGCTGAAACTGAAACCATAACAGCCGAATTTCTCTTCTTTTAAAAAGCACCGTAACGGTGCTTTTTTTTTGCAATTTCCCTTCTTTTTTAACCGCCTAAAAGACGCTAGCAGGATCGACCGGCTTATTACTTCTGCAGAACAAAATCAATGAGTTACGTCAATCCTACCAACGATATTCTCACTCGCTAGCAAGCCTTCCACTCACCGTAAAACAAGCCAAATACCGTCAGAAACCTACTCCATTTATCCTGAATTTGGCACCGCTTATCACTTCATTCAAAGAAATTATTTTTTTACATAACTACCCGGTATTTACGAACAATGCAGCAGAGCAAACAAACCCATACTTTGGCGCCAGATCTTTACGTGATCCATAGAGCAAACTCAAAAAGAGCTAGTCACTGGAATTAAACGCCTATTATCAACGTCAAGATACGTCATAAAATACAGATAATAGGGCCAGCATGGGTTCATAAGTGACCCAAATTACCCGTTTGCAAGCGATAAAAGCCCATGTCATATTCGGCCACTATCAGCCACTTATAGTGTAACAAGCACGCTGGCTGACTGGTTTAAAAAGGAGTCTGAACCATCATGTTGTTGTCTTCACTTCATCTGTACCGCCGGCTTGCACCTGGCCCTTCCCAAGCAGGCTTCACCCTGATCGAGCTGATGGTTACCATCGCCATATTTGGCATCATCATGTTTGCAGCAGCACCATCCCTCAGCAGCTTTCTGAGCCGCTCCGAACTGACTGCGGAAGCCAACCGTTTTATGGGCGCACTGGTTTTCGCCCGCACCGAAGCGGTCAAACGCAATACCAATGTGGTGCTATGCCCCAGCAAAGACCAGACAAGTTGCAACTCCAGCAACTGGGCCGATGGCTGGATCACCTTTCAGGACACCGATGGCAGCGGCACGCTGGCGGCGGATAACAGCGAAGAAGTCATCAAGTACGCAGACGCCGCATCCAGCGTCAATATCTACCCGGATTCGGAATTTGCCGCAGCGATCCGCTACAAGGCCGACGGCAATATCACTAACAACCCTGGCAAGGTCGTTATTTGCTCCAACAAAGCACCAGCCGCTACTAACGCCCGCGAAGTCGGCATCGCGTCTGGTGGGCGCACCAGCATCACCGCCACCCAAAAAAGCGACTGCTGACGGAGACCTTTCATGTATCCAATAACTCATTCCGCTCAAACAGCAAAAGCACCACAAGGGCAGTCCGGCTTTGGCTTGGTTGAAGTACTGGTCTCCATTGTGATTGTTTCGATCGGCTTGCTCGGCCTGGCGGGCTTACAAACCCGTGCCCTGCAAGAAAATAACGCAGCGTATCTACGCTCGCAGGCCAGCATTCTGGTCTACGACATGTTCGAACGCCTGCGCTCTAACAGCAAATATGCTGCGACCAATAACTACAATACCGCGACAGCCACAACAACGGATGACGGGCTGGCAGCGGCTGATCTGAAAGACTGGCAAAGCGAAATCACACGCACCCTCCCCAGTGGCAAAGGCGTTGTCTCCTGTTCTACCGATGCGATTACCGCAGTCACCATGTGCGGCGTCACCATCAGCTGGTACGACCACTCTGTTACTGAGGATCTCGACGACGATGGCGACATTGAAGATGACCGTACTCTCAGCATCAACATGGTTGCCGTCTTATGAGCAATAGAAAGGTAATGTCCGCTAAATCCCGCGGCTTTTCACTGATCGAGTTAATGATCGTTCTGGTACTGGATGCAGTGATTATTGCTGGCGTTTTTTCGGTATTCCAGAGTAATCAGAGCGTCTATCGTACCAACGATGCCATGGCCCGATTACAAGAAAATGTCCGCATTTCTTACGACTACCTGTCCAGAGAGATTCGCATGGCGGGTTCCGGCTATTCCTGCCTCAGCAGTATTGATGCAATGTATAACATGCTCAAAGATGCCACAGGTTTTGACCAGCAGTTCGGCACCATCGTGCAGGGTTATGACAATGGCAACAACCTGCCAACGGAAATTTCTACCGACGTCAAAACAGGAACCGATGTGTTGGTGGTTCGCGGTTCCTACGGCACCGGCTCCAAGCTCGAAGGCACCATGAATAACAATTCTGCCGTACTGCGCACCACGGTAATGGATCCAGCACCCTTCGGGGGCAGCGATATTGTTGTGATCACCGATTGCCGGACAGCCTCTATCTTTCAAGTGACACACTATACCGAGAGCAATGGCACCACCGTACACAACACCGGTAACAGCACCACCCCAGGCAATGCCACCAAGAATTTTCCTTACGCCTACTCTGCCGGTGCCTCCGTGATCAAGGTACGCACTACCAGTTATTACGTCGGAACCAACGACGACGGCAATAGCGCCCTGTTTGTACGCAACACCGATGCAGGCAGCGCGGAAACCCATGAAATAGTCGAAGGCATTACCGATATGCAACTGGAGTACGCCGTAGACACCAATAGTGACGGATACCCCGATGAATACAAAACAGCCGCCGCTATCACGGCAGGCAAGTGGGATCAGGTCATTAGTGTACGCGTCAGCCTGCTGGCCGAAAGCCTCGAAGACAACATCACCGACTCCAAGACCCCTTATCAGTTTTATCAGCGTGAGACCGACGGCACCCTGACAGAAATAACCCCCACAGACCGAAAAATTCGCCGCAGTAGCAGTTTCGTCGTCGCGATTCGCGGTCGCTTGCAGTAACAGATGAAGCAATACACCCGACCAGAGCAACAGAGGCATAGCAACATGTCATTCCACAAGGCAGTGGCCCTTCGGCAGCAAGCAACAGCAACAGCGCTCGCATCCCACCAAAGCGGATCCGCGCTTATCGTCAGCATTATTGTCCTGCTGGTACTCACCGTTGCCGGTATTTCGGCGGTGCAATCAACCACTCTCGAAATTCGTATGGCGTCGAACAACGAAGATCGTAACCGGGCATTCCAGGCGGCAGAATATACGCTGGATCAAGCCAAAGCCTACGTTCTCGCCCTGGTAGAACAAAACAAGATTGCCGACACCTTCGGCGTCAACAAGGGCATGTACAAAACCCTGACGGTTTCAGACGGCAGCGGTGGCGGGCAAGGAACTGATAACTGCGACACCTCCACTCCCTGGCTGGCAAAAAGTGCCACATGGAACGATGACGACTCCGTCAGTCTGTACAGCTACAACAGTGACACTCAAACCGCACTGGCGGCTCTGAAGCTGTCCAAGTCACCCCGCTTTATGATCGGCTACGACAACGACACCGACACATCCAGCCTGTGCTACACCAGTGCCGATGCCGAGGGCTATTCCAACAGCCTTGGCAGCACTGGTGCAGCGCGCCAGACCGACCGCTTTACCATCACCGTTGCAGGCTACGGCTCCCAACCCACCACCCGCGTGCGCTTACAAGCCGTATACAGCGTTTTGCACTAGGAGGTTTATTGATGAAACCGCTTCGATATCTTGCTCATCTGATTGTACTGGCTGCATTTACTCACCAGACCCTGGCGGGTGCCTGTGATCCGGTCACATCGACCTCGCTGGAGGCCGGTGCCTTTGCTGTGCTGGAAGACGGAACCGTCAGCATAGGCAGCAGCGGGGATTCAAAAACTTGCCAGGTGACCTTTTCTGGAAGTTCAACGGTCAACGTAGGCAGCAGTAATCTCTACCAGGGAGACCCGACTAAAACAGATTGTGGGCTAACAGCCAGTGATACAACGCTGGATCCTCTGACCCTGCCCACTTTTTTAACAACATCCAGTTCTGCCATTTTCAGATATAAAAACGATGGCGATACCTTTCAATATCCCAGCAACTGGTATCGCTACAATAGTAGTCAAAAGCTATTTTGTGTTAATGGTAGTTCTCCTTGTACCACCGATATTGGCTACAACACTGCTGATAGCGATCTGGGCAACTTTCTTCTCAGCATCCAGAAAAGTGGCAATACCTACACCGCAACATTCGATAATCGCTCGGGCAGTGAATGGCAGGAAATAGAAGGAGGAACAGGCAGCAAAGGAGAAATGTACTTTAACTATTACGTCGATCCTGACCCCACAATACCTGAACTTCCCTACCGCATCAGCTATCTGAATATATCTAACACCGACGTGGTCTACTTTGAACCCGGCACCTACTATATCGATAAAATGGTTCTGACTGACCGAGTGACCATCAAGGTTGCCATGACAGAAACAAACGGTGATAAAGCAGGTGATGGCAGCGGAGTCGTAAAACTGCACCTGTATGATGGTACATCCTTCAAAGGTAATGGTTCCTGCATCAATGTCGCCGGTTGCGAGAATGGCAATGCCAGCGCCCGTGATACCACGCAATATCCGGAACGCCTGCAAATATGGGTGCACAACGGTGATCTGACAATAAATGACCAGGCGCAAATCGCCGCTGGTATTTATGTTGCCAATGGCACACTTGAGATCAAGGCAAATTCCCAAACCGCCTTTATTGGCGAAGCACTCGCGAAAAACATCCAGGTCGGCAACAGCTCAGGTGTAGAATACGCCTATCAGGACACCGGAATGTTCACCGAACTGTACACGGCTGCCGCTGTCGACGTGACACCAAACGACGGCATCTACAGCCTCGCGGCTCCAGCGGTCACTAGCTCCGCTAATTACGGCGACTTGACCTATATCCCCTATCAGACCGATGACACCTCAGATGCCGTCACGGGTGGTAGCGGTATTACCGGCCACTTGATGGCATTCAAACTGACCACCAGTGGCACCAGTAGCACAGCTACCTGGGATGCCAACGACAAAATGACAACCTCTCTGCGCGAAGAACGCCTCTGGTCAACGGATGCTTCCGGCACACTGGTGAAATTTAAAAACCTGGATGTCGCCGCCTTTGGAGCACTCAGCACATTGAGTACCACTCAGATCAAAAGCTACACCATCACACCTGACTATGCTGATGGTACTTACCTCGGCAACCGGGATTCTTCCGCCTGGATCGGTGCACCCTACACCACCCAACCCGTCATTCTGGATGATCTGGTGATTTTTCAGACCGATGACGGTTTTATCTACGCCGTTGACCGCAGTGACGACGTCAATACTGGCGGACAATTAAAATGGGGGTTTATGCCCCGACCATTGGTTACCGACCTGGATGACTACACAACCTTTTATACCCAGCACACAATGGAAGGACAAATTGCAACCATTGGCGATAACATCATTGTTGGTTCTGCCAAAGGCGGTGCCATGCACTATGCCTTGAAACTAACATCCGGTGGTGATCTGGACAGCGTGCTCTGGGTGGAAGAAAGCAGCGGCGACAATCCTCATCGTCCGGTAACCTTCACCAGTAACAACAAGCAATACGCCATGTATATCACCAACAACACCGATCTGGTAGTAAGGGAGCTGACATCTGGCTCAAGTAAAACCGTTTACGATTTATCAAGTAAAACCAGCAAGGCTACCACCGCACCACTGGCTTACCAGTACTTCGCAGTCAGCGGCAGCAGCAATTTGGAAAATCTTGAAGTCTCTTTTGGCGATAACCAGGGCAACGTCTATAGCGCAGTGCTGATCGACAGTGGCTCGATGAAAGGCAGCTTGTCCTGGAAGCTGACAGGGAACATAGGCACCTCATCTACGGTGCAGAAAAACGTACTCTGGTTACAGTCGGCTACTCTCAGAGGCGAGGACTACATGGTGGCTCAAACCACAGAACGCTTAAAAGTCTTTCGCTTGCCCGCTTCCGAGACCAGTTGGCGACCCGACTGGATCAGTATGATCGGTGAATCCGGCTCTTGGAACGACGCCGGCACCACCTACACCAAAGAGACCGACCATAGCTCCAACTACGAACATATTCAGCTACTGGAATCCGACGTCACCATTACGGATCAGGTAGAAATTGCCGCCAGCGTGATCTTCTTGCCACTGCAACGAGATACCGAAGCCAGCTGTGATGCCTACTATTATCTGTATTCCCTCGACACTGGACTGTTTCCGACCAACGTTTTGCACCGTGATGCATCGGTGGATGGCAGCAACGTCAAAATTGGCACCGGCAAAGCATTCACACCCGCCGTCATTTCCATTGGTGGCACGCCTACCCTGCAAGGCCATAGCGAAGAAAACACATCCCAGAGCACGACCACCGGAGAGACAATCACCAATCTCGGGCTCGATAACCCATTTACATTTACCACTGGCGACCAGGGCTGGTCTGGTTGGAGGGAACTGCTTGATGAATAACCTGAGTCCACGACGCTGCGCTGCGCGGGGCGTCACTCTGATCGAGCTGATGGTGACCATCGCGATTATTGGCATCCTGTTTGCTATCGGCATTCCGAGTTACCGCAATTACGTGATCAAGACCAACCGAAATGCCGCCACCTCCTGTTTACTGGAAATATCCCAGACACTGGAAAAACGGTATGCAGCGGCCACCAAATACAGCGGTGCTACGCTAAAAAACAGCTGCATCGACGACGTCAGTGATAGCTATAGCATCAGCTCAACCCTGGGCACTCACACCTACACATTAAAAGCGACTCCCACTGCCAGCCAGACTGACTGGGCCTGTGGCATCCTGACCTATAACGAGGCTGGCAACAAAGGCCTGGAAACCTATAACAGCTTGAAAGGCACCAATGATATCTGCTGGTATTGACCCCAAGGGTACTAAAAGACTGCATGGCAGGGATTTTGTACCACTGCCATGCAAGACCATGTAAGCGGTTATCCACCACCCATAAAAAACGGCGCCGAAGCGCCGTTTTTTATGGGTGTAAACACATCAACATAACGCTGGTCTGTTAAGCACCAAAGTAACTGATCATCACACCAGCAGCCACCGCAGAACCGATAACACCGGCAACGTTGGGGCCCATGGCATGCATCAACAGGAAGTTCTGAGGGTTGGCATCCAGGCCGACTTTGTTGGACACTCGCGCAGCCATAGGTACAGCGGATACGCCCGCAGAGCCAATCAGGGGGTTGATCGGATCTTTCGATAACTTGTTCATGACTTTGGCCATCAGTACACCCGCTGCCGTACCAACACAAAAGGCCAACATGCCCAGAATCAGAATGCTCAGGGTGTCAAAGTTCAGGAACTTGTCTGAACTCATTTTCGACCCGACACCCAGCCCGAGGAAAATAGTCACCACGTTGATCAATGCGTTCTGGGCAGTATCACTCAGACGATCGACCACACCGGATTCCTTCATCAGGTTACCGAAGCAGAACATCCCCAGCAGCGGGGCAGCAGAAGGCAGCAACAGAGCAACCAGCACCAACAAAGTAATCGGGAAGATAATCTTCTCGGCCTTGCTGACGGTACGCAATTGCACCATCTGGATCTTGCGCTCTTCAACGGACGTCAGTGCTTTCATAATCGGCGGCTGGATCATCGGCACCAGTGCCATATAGGAATATGCCGCGACTGCAATTGCACCCAGCAGTTCTGGTGCCAGCTTCGATGCAATAAAGATCGAAGTCGGACCATCTGCACCACCAATAATCCCGATGGCGGAGGCTTGCTGCATGGTGAAATCCATCACACCGATGTCAGTAAAGAAAGCGGCACCAAACAGAGTGCCGAAAATACCAAACTGCGCCGCTGCGCCGAGCAACAGGGTTTTCGGGTTAGCCAGCAACGGACCAAAATCCGTCATAGCGCCCACGCCCATAAAGATCAGCAACGGAAACAGTCCGGTTTCAATCCCGGCATGGTAAATGTAGTACAGCAATCCAGCAGGTGAATCGAGGTGTCCATGGGCATCAAATACCGGACCGGCATAAAAACCGGCACCGGGAATATTGACGAAAATGGTACCTACTGCGATAGGCAGCAACAGCAGTGGTTCAAACTGAAACTTTGGGTGTATGGCCAGAAACAGCAACAAACAGCCAATCAGGATCATTGCACCCTGACCGGTTTCCATTTGGTACAAGCCGCTGTCATGCCACAGGTTAATCAGGCTTTCCATTCAGGCACTCCTTCCTTACGCGAGGTTGTACAGAGTGTCGCCCACTTTCACTGACACACCTTCTTTGGCTGAGACGCCGGTTACCGTACCCGTGCGTGGAGCACGTATTTCGGTTTCCATCTTCATGGCTTCTAGAATCACGACAACATCGCCTTCTTCAACCTGATCGCCAGTTTCAACCAGTACTTTCCAGACGTTACCAGCCAAAGGAGCACACACCGGATCACCATCACCCGCCGCCGCTACCTCACCGCCAGCTGCTGTCGAAGAACCGCCCATGCTCAGCGGAGCACCGTTGACAGAAGCCAGATGCGTAACGTCACCGCCATCGTCCACTTTCACCACATAATCGTTACCATCAACGGAAATGGTGAAGGTATCTTCAGCGTCGCCTTTCGGAGCAGGTTCGAATGCATCGGGATTGCCGCGATTTTCCAGGAATTTCGGAGCAATCTGCGGGAACATGGCATAGGTCAGGGCGTCATCAATCTTGTCTGCTGCCAGCGTAATGCCTTTTTCAGCCGCCAGCTTGTCGACATTGGCAATCACCTTGTCCATTTCGTTTTCGATCAGATCCGCAGGCCGACAGGTAATCACTTCCTTGCCATCCAGAACTCTGGCTTGCAATTCGGCGTTCATCGGTGCAGGAGCAGCACCGTACTCACCTTTCAGAATGCCCTGGGTTTCTTTCGAGATTGACTTGTAACGCTCACCCGTCAACACGTTCAAAACAGCCTGGGTTCCGACAATCTGGGACGTTGGTGTCACCAGAGGAATAAAGCCGAGGTCTTCACGCACCCGTGGAATTTCAGCCAGTACTTCATCGAACTTGTCGGAAGCACCTTGTTCACGCAGCTGGTTTTCCATATTGGTCAGCATGCCGCCGGGAACCTGAGCCACCAAAATACGGGAATCGGTGCCCTTGAGCGCACCTTCAAACTTCGAGTATTTTTTACGGACAGCCCGGAAATAAGCGGCAATTTCTTCCAGCAACAGCAGGTCGATACCGGTATCGCGCTCGGTTCCTGCCAAGGCAGCGACAACGGATTCTGTTGCGGTATGACCATAGGTCATGGACATTGAGGAGATGGCAGTATCAACACGGTCAATACCCGCTTCAACCGCTTTCAGGATCGTCATGTCAGACAACCCCGAAGTGGCATGAGCGTGTAACTGAACTTCCAGATCCGTCTGGGCCTTCAATTTGCTCACCAGCTCAAAAGCCACATAAGGCGTCAGCACACCGGCCATATCCTTGATGGCGATGGAGTCTGCCCCCATGTCCTCAATTTTTTTGGCAAGGCTGACCCATGATTCCATGGTATGCACCGGGCTGGTCGTGTACGACAAGGTGCCCTGTGCGTGCTTACCCTGCTTTTTAACGGCCTTGAGTGCTGTTTCCAGATTGCGTGGGTCATTCATCGCATCAAAGACACGGAATACATCCACACCGTTGGTCGCTGCACGCTCAACAAACTTCTCCACCACATCATCTGCATAATGACGATAACCCAGCAGGTTCTGGCCACGTAGCAGCATCTGATGTGGCGTTTTGGGCATAGCCTTCTTGAATTCGCGAATACGATCCCAGGGGTCTTCTCCCAGGAAACGGATACAGGAGTCAAATGTTGCACCACCCCAAGATTCCAGCGACCAGTAACCCACCTGATCGAGTTTTTCAGCAATCGGCAGCATATCGTCGATACGCATGCGAGTTGCCAGAATGGATTGGTGCGCGTCGCGTAATACGACGTCGGTGATTCCGAGTTTTTTAGAATCGGTCATGGATGATGGCCTTTTCTTCCGATAACGTTGTTAACGTTTTGGTTATTATGATTCGTGCGCTACTTTTGGCGCGCACGATGTTCCTTGACCGCAGCTGAAAGTACTTTCAACAGTTGCGGATCTACTCCCTGAGGTTGAGACCGTTTCTTTTTTGCCGCTACCGGCACGATCACTTCCTCTGGAGCATACTTGTTTACCAGCTTGGACATGAATCCGGTAACGAATACCAGCATCGTCAAGAAGACAAATACCGTACCCATACCAAAAACCATCAATTCCAAACCTTGCGTGACGAGTCCTGGCTCAGACATGCAAGCGGCTCCTTTTTAGTAATAATTTTTACGAACAGCGAGTATTTCCCCACCAATATTCACCGGCATAACCCATGTTTATAACGGGGAAAAACCGGATAAGACTACTTTAAAAGGACTAACTCTTTCAACTGTGCCAGATCAAGGCGAATTACTGGCAACCTCCAAACAGGGTCTCCAAGCTACTGAAACCAGTAGTATTTCTGAAACTTATATCAACTATAGCTTAAGCAAATAGTCCTATTGACACATTTGACCGGGATATACGGCCAAAGTGGAAGGCAAAATACTTGACCTCAACACCATATAATGCTCAATTTCCGCGCCTGATTTCGTCTACACGCTTTTTCGTCTCTGCGAGCACTCCCATGTTGCCATTTGACCCCAACAGTTCTCTTTATATCGCGTTAGCGCCCATGGAGGGATTAATGGATTTCCATTTACGGGAAATACTGACCGCCGTCGGGGGAATTGACCATTGTGTTACCGAATTTATTCGCATCAGCCAAACGGTATTACCCAATCGCGTATTTTTAAAATATTGCCCGGAGCTGGCACAAGGCGGCAAAACCCTGGCAGGAACGCCGGTGCATATTCAATTATTAGGCAGCGATCCGGAGCTGATGGCAGCCAATGCGGCACGGGTTGCCGCACTGGGTGCACCGGCAATTGATCTCAATTTTGGCTGCCCGGCCAAAACCGTCAACCGCAGCCAGGGCGGCGCTGTGCTGTTGCAACACACTGAGCGCCTATATGCCATCACCAAGGCCGTCCGCAACGCTGTGCCTGCCCACATTCCGGTCAGTGCCAAAATGCGTCTCGGCTACACCGATAAAGCGCTGGCGCTCGACAATGCCCAGGCTCTGGCCGCTGCCGGAATCCAGTGGCTCACAGTACATGCCCGCACCAAAACGGAAGGCTACAAGCCCCCGGCATGGTGGGAGTGGATCGCCAACATCAAACAGGTTGTCGATATTCCGGTACTGGCCAACGGTGAAATCTGGACACCCGACCAGGCGGCAGCATGCCAACACCAGAGTCAGTCACGCCTGTTAATGATTGGTCGCGGCCTGGTCGCAAAACCCGATCTGGGTCTGCAGATTCGTGCGCAACAGCAAGGCTTGTTTCATCAAAAGTTAGCCTGGCAAGACTATCTGGCGTTGTTTTACCAACTCGCAGAACGACTTGAGCATCTGGAAGACAAACAACTCACTGACCGCATGAAACAGTGGCTGCATTATTTTTCGCTGCATTCCACAGAAATGGAAAGCGTCTTCCAGGCGGTCAAACGTCATCGCAGTCGCCACGACTTTTTTGCGGCACTGGAATCCATAGGCCAGACCATCAAGCTGCAACCGACTGTCTGAAGTTCCAGCCCTCCTGTTCAGACCTTATAGCATCTGACCATGGACTCAATAAAAACAATCGAATTCTAAAATCAAATACAAGATAGCTATTATTACTGTGCAAGATGAGGTGAGTAGCCGATCGGTTGCTGGTCGATCAAACAAACCGGTTTCCTGGCGGTTGATCAGCACAGACTGGCAGTGATCAGGTGAGAGAGGAAACAAGCGTCCACTGTCTGTCTATTGGCGGAAAATGACAAGCACCGGCATCTTCCGCCAGACGCAAGTATCCGAAGCACCGCCAAATTGAGAGGAACCAATTTGGGCGTATCCCAACCAATCGGGTACCCGATCAATATTTGTTGATCGACATTCAGGCATACTCACAATCGTCACACCGCCAATCATGGCAACCATGACTGGATCATGTTTTTATCCACAGACTGCTTACCCAAGGGAGAACACTATGAGCATCAATATTGGAATCAGTGACACTCATCGCCAAGCCATCGCTGACGGCCTCGGTCGACTGCTGGCGGATACTTACACCCTGTACCTGACCACCCATAACTTCCACTGGAACGTCACCGGGCCGATGTTTAATAGCCTGCATGTGATGTTTATGGATCAATACACTGAACTCTGGAATGCCGTCGATCCCATTGCAGAGCGCATTCGCTCATTGGGACACGTTGCACCAGGGTCCTACGCCCAGTTTGCCGAACTGGCCTCACTGCCAGATGCCCCAGCCATTCCACCCAAAGCAATGGATATGGTTGCCATCCTGGCTCAAGGACACGAATCTGCGGCCCGCACTGCCAGAAACCTGTATGCGCTGGTCGGTGAAGCTAACGACGAACCAACCGCAGATCTGTTAACCCAGCGCCTGACGGTGCACGAACAGACAGCCTGGATGCTGCGTTCCCTACTGGAAGACTAAGACTAACGCCCTCACCTCAGTCATCCTGCAGATGCAGCCTGCCGATCACTCCGGCAGGCTGTATGTCCAGAAACACTGGCAAAAAACCACCGATACAGCAGTCGGTTTTGAGCTGATATTCCTGTCTTCGGGATGCCTTCGCCGTAGAAATAGGCACTTGCCACTCACGATGAAAGTGCAAGCTGTCTGCGGAAATTGTCTGTTACCTGTAAAAGTGCTTTTCTCCACTCGACTTCGGATTTAACTTTACAGATTGTAGGGCGAGTAACCAGTACAATAGCGTTATTGTTAGCAGAGCGGGCACCTGACTGATAATCGCAGCCAGGGGGATTCTGGTCGTGTCAAAGTAATAGAAAGACAAACGGAACGCGGTTCGAAGTGAACGTTAAGCGGTCATTGCAGTGTAGCTCGTTACCGGACAAAACCCAAAGCTCCCGACTAAAGGAGCAATTTCAAGGAAAGCCTGCTCTCGAATCCGAGTCCAGGTAGCGCAGAGAAATCCAGGAGTTATCTATGAGCGATGCGGACATCGTATTCCAAAGCTACGGGCGTAGCTGCAACAACATTGTCTTCTTTGAAGACTTTTATTCCATTTTCATGAGCAAGTCACACGACGTTCGGGAGATATTCAAAAACACCAATATGGAGGCTCAACGTGCCTTGCTACGCAGCGGTATCCTATGGCTGGTGATGCACTCACGCGGCATGCCGGATACCAAAATAAAGGCCCTTGGGAAAAGTCACAGCCGTGGAGAAATGAATATCAACCCCATGTATTACAGCCTTTGGCTGGATGCTCTGATGGAAACCCTGGCGCGCCATGACCCTAACTTTTCGAAGGAGCTGGAGCTTACCTGGCGCCGGACACTCAAGCCAAGTATCGACCTGATTCAAAGCATGTATTAATCAAAAACACGCCTGACATGTCATTTTGATCTAAATAGAAACATTGACCTCCTCACAGGTTTCAGAGCAGTCTGGTGACTGTCGCATAATCCAGTGAAGGAGGTTTGCATGAACGGGCATACCGAACAACGTCATACCCCGAGAGCCGATATTTCATCCAACGTCAGTGTCTTTCAGCAGGGCGATTTGTCCTACCTTGGTTTACTACTGAACTGCTCAGATGAAGGACTGATGATATCGACCTATGAAGCCATTGAACCCGGTACCGAATTAAATCTGGAGCTGGTCGACGTACGACCTGATCTGGACGTTCATCGTACCGGTTTTTGCCAGGCAGAAGTGGTCTGGAGCAAACCCATCACCCCCAGCCTCTACAGCGCTGGCTGCCGTATGAAAGCCCCTTGCAACACACTCAACGGCATGATCAGAAGCTATCAAAAGACGGAGCCTGATCCTGTGGGTTAATAACCCAAGCCATTCATCACAGCTGGTTGCCCTGCCGACTGTCAGAGCAACCAGCCACCGATCGTTGCTACAGCAATGCCTACCATCCAGATTGATACACTGCGCAAATGCAATTGCTGCCATTCATCCAGCTCCGCCGCCGCCGCCGGGCAATCGGCAGCAGCACTGTGCCAACAGCGTTTTTCGTGACTGAACGACAACGCCGCACTCGCCACATCCACCAGCACTTGCTGGCTGTCGATGGCCGTTTTCCACAACAACTGGCGCCATACCGGCAATGCCATCGTCATATTACCAGCCAGGCAATAGGTCAGCCCCAGCAAACGCGCCGGTGCCCATTCCAGCCAGTGTAAACACCAGCTTGATACACGATCGGCTTGCGCCTTTTTCCCGGCATACTGATTGCCGGAATCAACGGCTTCTGACGGATCGTCTGTGTCAGTCTGTTGCTCTTGTTCCGCTTGCTGTGCCGATTCCTGCGATTGTTCCGGCTGCTCCGGTGATTCTTCTGAAGTACTCGCTTGTTGCCCCAAGGCCGCTTGAGCACGGACAAAATGCAATGTTAGCCAGGCCAGCACAACGCCACCCACATCGGCAAACATGTACCAGAACACCATCAAAAAGAAGTACTCAAACCAGCGGTACAATACTGTATGCAAAACTTGGGTATTCAGGGTTTCCGGATCCGACGATAATGCCAACCCCGGTACTGAAACCGCTTCATCGGCACAATGAAATGCCCCCTGAATATCACCGCTGGCCAAATGCTCGCGGTAGCGTTTCAAACCGGCGGCCATATTGGCCTGAGACAGTACCAGTAATAACAGCCCGACCTCCGCCACGGCGGATGGTAATCCCCAGGCAAACGATTCCAGCCACACAAATAACAAAGCAACCAGAATACTGGGCAGTATCACCAGCAGTATCAGCCTGATGGGGGCACTCAGGCGTTCAAACCCTGGCCAGCGCTGCCACAGTGCCAGCCAGCGATCGTACAAACTGCCTTGTCCCCAGCGACGAGCCCAGGGCAACTGCTGTTGCAACAACAACGAGATAAACAGAATCAGAAATTTCATAAATCATACTCATCCGGTTTCAGGGAGTTCAGGTAGCGGCCCCAGTCAAACGCCGGGCCGGGATCCGTCTTGCGACCCGGTGCGATATCGTCATGGCCCGCGATACGGCTGCCGATCATCGGGTAGTATCGGCGCAAGGCTATCGTCACCCGAGTCAGCACCTGATACTGGGCCTCACTGTACGGGGTGTTATCGCAGCCTTCCAGCTCAATACCAATCGAAAAATCATTACAATCAGTCAGACCCTCATAGCACGATACTCCGGAGTGCCAGGCGCGATCGTTAAAGTTGACAAACTGATAGAGCGTGCCATCCCGCTCAATCAATAAATGGCTGGACACCTGCAAGCCATCGATTTCAGCAAAATACGGATGCTCGTCGACAGCCAGCTGATTGCTGAAAAAGCGTTGTATACACCCGCTGCCAAATTGACCCGGCGGCAGGCTGATATTATGAATCACCAGCAATGAAACAACCGCCGCTGGCGGACGCTGGCCAAAGTTGGGTGAGGGCACCCATTGCGCGTCGGGCAAGCGCCCGTCTTTTACGTCCAAACTGAATGTTCTCCGTACTGTTTGGGTATCTTCACTCATTCATACTACACCGGATACAATCCTCCGCACCCGACAACCGAGGCCGGCAGCGTCATGCACCCATGCCGGGTTCCGTGTAAGATTCACCACCACAAGAATCCGCGATAGTCCGGGTCGCCTATAGGATGCATCTGAAAATGTAGCGAGCGATGAAAGGACAAAGCAAAAATCGACGAAAAAGCGCAATTTATGAGTGATACATGAGCATTTTGAGTCGATTTTTAACGCCGTCATTTCGAGCACCGGATTAAATAGATGTCCCCTATACCGTACCAACAATTAATATCAAGAGTCATGTCATGAACCTGAGCCTACACGCTGCCGATATTACCAACGCCGTTACCACTGCCCTGACCGAAGATGTCGGCAGTGGTGATATCACGGCCCGCCTGATCCCGACGCAGCAGCGCTCCCAAGCCCGTATTATCAGCCGTGAACGCGCCATCATCGCAGGCAAAGCCTGGGTCAATGAAGTCTTCCGTCAGCTCGACCCGAACGTCCAGGTCATCTGGCGCGTCTCCGAAGGTGAATGGGTGCGCCCAAACCAACTGCTATTTGAACTGTCAGGCTCAGCGCGCAGTCTGCTCACTGGCGAACGCTGCGCCCTGAATTTCCTGCAAACGCTCTCAGCCACTGCCACTTTATGCCGACAGTATGCCGATCAGGTTGCAGGTACTGGCGTCAAGTTGCTCGATACCCGTAAAACCCTGCCGGGTTTACGCATCGCACAAAAATATGCGGTCAGTGTCGGCGGCTGTTTTAACCATCGAATAGGCCTGTACGACGCCTTTTTAATCAAGGAAAACCACATCATGGCATGTGGCGGAATTGCCCAGGCCGTTGCGGCTGCCCATGACATCGCCCCTGGCAAACCGGTCGAGGTTGAAGTGGAATCCATGAACCAGCTGGACGAAGCCATCGCTGCCAATGCCGATATCATCATGCTCGACAACTTCACCCCCGCCGAGATGACCACAGCGGTACAACATGCCCGCGCTGCCACTGCCAATCGCCTGGAAGGGCCAATCAAACTGGAAGCATCCGGTAATATCACCGATGCCACCCTGCTGCCTTACGCCCGCACCGGGGTCGATTACATTTCCATCGGGGCGCTGACCAAAGATTGTAAAGCGATTGATTTATCAATGCGTATTACACTCTGACCGGTGATCAGAACACAGGCTTGTGGGGCAGACTCGGGCTTTGATAAAACGCTGGCCCCGTCACAGACACTGAAGCCATCAAAACTGAAGTAACAGACACTGAAACGACAACCGCTATAACGGAACTCCTATGCACCTCACATCGCTTAATCGTTATCAGGCATTTGCCGCTCACTTTGGTATCAGCCTGGTGCTGTTTCTGATGATGGTCGCGCTGGTTTTTGGCGTCTGGTATCCCGGCATTCTGAGTGCTGCCGATCCGGGCTGGCACCAGGCGCTGTTGATGATTGCCGGAGTTGATCTGGTGCTCGGGCCAACACTGACGCTATTGGTCTTTAACCCGGCGAAAAAAAGCCTGAAGATGGATCTCAGCATCATTGCCGCCGTACAACTGGCCGCACTGATAGCCGGTGTGTATACCGTGCACCAAACTCGCCCGGTCGCTCTGTATGTCGCGTTTCCACCCCAAGGCTACGAAATACTCTATGCCCACACCCTGAACCAGGACACCCTGGATGCGATTAAAGCCAGTGAGGATCAAGTGTTTTATTATCAGCCCAGTTCCAATGGCTCGATATTTGGCCCGGCCAGCTACAAGGATCTGACCCCGGCAGAACTCAAGCCCATCACCGACGGTGGCTTTATCGATTTTATCAATAGCCGGGCACCGGCTGGCACCTTCGAATACAACGACACCGTGCGACTGGCAATTGGCTTGAGCGGCAACTGGTTGGTAACTGATTTAAATGGCAAGGTAGTAGGGGTTCAACCGGAACAACAACTGCTGGATGAGCAAGCAGCGGATTCCGACACCGCAACCACAGAACAATAATTCCTCCCCTGCTTTCAATCCGTAGCGCTGCTCAACAAGCAGCGCTACCTGCGCAAGCCCACCCAACCAGAGTCCTCAGGCTTCGGCAATAATCACCGCCCGTAGCGGGGCTGGGTAGCCTTCGACGGTTTTGGAAAGATCATCCGGATCAAGAAAATCCACCAGCGAGTTATAACGCATCCAGTCGGTTGAATGTTGCTCCGCCAATGAGGTCTGATTCAGATCCACCACTCTGGCGTTGCGGAAGCCGGTGCGACGACACCACAGCAACAACGTCTCTACCGATGGAATAAACCAGACATTCCGCATCATCGCGTAGCGGTCTTCTGGCATCAGCACTTCACCTGGATCCGCGTCGATCACCAATGTCTCCAACACCAGCTCACCACCCGGCTTGAGTGCCCCACGCAACTCTTCCAGATGCTCAATCGGTGACTTGCGATGATAAAGTACCCCCATCGAAAACACGCTATCAAAGGCTTTCAAATTGGCAGGGACATCTTCCATTTTGAACGGTAGCAAATCCGCTTGGGGAGCGATTCCCTGGGCCGCTGTCACATAGCCCTTGATGGCCTGAAACTGCATCAGAAACAGCCGTGAAGGATCGACACCGATCACTCGGAAAGCGCCGGCTCCCAGCATCCGCCAGAGGTGATAACCCGAGCCGCAACCAACATCCAGCACGGTACGCCCCGTCAAGTCGGACAAATGAGGCGCCAGCCGCTGCCATTTCCAGTCCGAACGCCATTCAGTATCAATATGGCTATCAAACAGCTGGAATGGCCCCTTGCGCCATGGCATCAAGCCACGTAGCCCTTGTTCCACTGCCTGCGCCTGCGCCGGGCTGGTATGGCCCTTGATCGCCAGATCAAAAGTACCAAGATCACACGTAACAGCCGCTAGCCGGGGTAATAATCTCAAAGCGCCTACCCAACGTTGCTGATCACCGTGTTCCCTCGTGACCAGCAAATCCTCTAACTGCTCCGGCAACACCTCAGCCCAGCGCGCCATGCGGCTGCCCTCCCCTCGCATGGCCGTCAGCACGTCATGAAACCATGGCAACAGGGTTGCCGCATCGGCAGCATCAAGATCAGCAAACAACGGAGTAACATCAACAGGCATGAAGCAGACTCAAGCAAAAGGAGGAATAAGAGACCGTGTAACCGTGTAGTAGCGGCATTAACGGATAGCAAGAAATGAGACAAAATTAAAACACTGATACCAGCGAATAACCTGGCTGAACCCAGCAGCCAACAACCGTTGGCGATGTACCTCTTCGCGCTCCGGGATCAGATAATCCTCAATGGCCGTGCGCTTGCGGGCAATTTCCATCTCGCTGTAACCATTGGCGCGCTTGAAATCCCAGTGCAAGGCATCTTGCAACGGCTGCTCGGCAACCTCAAAACTGATTTTTTCCGACAGAATCAATGCGCCACCCGGAATCGTTGCCTCAGCGATACGAGTCAGCAGTTCGAGGCGCTGGTCGAGCACGATAAACTGCAACACATAATTCAGTGCCGTCACCGAGGCATTGTCCAGCGTCAACGAACAAATATCAGCCTGCAACAATTCAACCGCCACCGGATCACCGGCCAGGGAATGATCGTCGAGGGCAATATAATGTGCGGCGCGTTCCAGCATGGAGGCCGAATTATCCACCCCGATCACCTGACAACCACGGGCACGTACACCATGACGCATAGCCAGCGTGACCGCTCCCAGCGAACAGCCAAGATCATACAAGCGGGTGTTATCGCGGGCATAACGACCGGCAATAATACCGGACATCGCCACGGTTTCAGCATAGCCGGGCACCGAGCGTTTGATCATATCGGGAAAAACACGCGCCACTGCGTCATCAAAACGGAAATCGGCACTGTGGGCTTCGCGGGTCTGGTAGAGGTCGTCACGCTCGTTCATAGGTGTCTCGGGTCGCTTGGATGGGCCAGCACTGCAAGGCAATGCTCTGGCAAAAACAAACCGCCATGGTATCACAAGCCGATAAATCAGCCCGCAGCCAAACCGTCGCTCAACTGAGCCAGCGCCCACTCGGCAATCTCCAGATCCTCTACTGCCGTACCACCCGCAATCCCCAGCCCGCCAATCACATGACCACTATCAAACAAGGGAATACCACCCTTGAACAACGCCAGTCCACCATGAGTGGATTCAATCCCGGTCAGGGGACGCGACCGAACCACCTCACCAAAAGCGCCGCTGTCCGTGCGAAACAACGCCGAGGTACGTGCCTTGCGCTGGCTCACTTCACCAGGGCCAATCGCGGCGCCGTCCATCCGGGAAAAGCCAATCAAATGACCCCCTTCATCAACAATGCTGATCGACACCCGGACTCCCAGCCCGGTGGCTTTTTCTTCACACCATTGAATCAATTGTTTCACTGCGGTCGCAGATAAGCGGCTCATAAGCTCTCCAGGAAAAATGTTTGATCAAACGCGAAGCCCAGAAGTCTGTCGGGCTTAGGGCTGATCTACAGCGGAAAAGCTGAATCTGGCTCTTTTTTGAGCAAATTTTTGTTAAATAGAACCATTCTCCTCAAATTTGCGCAAAAATTGCTCAAACCAGTCTTTCCCTCGCAACGAACGCAGTCATTTCCGACGGGCGACCGGGAAATTGATCGCTGCCTGTATCCTCAACCCAGAATTGATCAATACCGGTATTAATTTCAAATGGATATTGTAAAAAAGAAACCGTCGCAGTCGTCATCAAGGCAAAACCGATAATCAGCGTGACCATAAGGCAGCGTTTGACCATCAGCAACAAGCCACTACCGGCAAGCAAAAAGCCCGTTGCTGTGTTGGCTTTCATGGTCGGAAAACCAGGTGCAAGCACCGTCAGATCAGAATGACCCCAAAGCCACCCCAACAGTACGACCAAACCCAAGGCAATTTGCAGCAACGCCATGATCGTGACGACAAACGACGCAAGCTGAAGCTGCTGCTGAAGCCGAGGGTAAACCATAACGTGCAGAACCTGCCGGAGTGATGGCCAAAGTATAAGCCGCTTCCCCGTCCTTGCCGGTCTGCTCGACGAATTGCCGCGTCTATATCCGGATTTATAGCCGATGGTTAACAAGTCGGCCTGAAATGATAATACTGTTCATTCAATCGACTGGTGCTTCCCGGCTACCAAGGGATTCATGTAATTCATCCTCGGCATTGGCGTCGTCAACCAGATTTTTAGCCAATTCCTTTTTGACCCGAACACCCAATTTACGGAAACCATCGGCCTGACTGAGCAAGTTGCCACGGCCGGATTTCAGCGAATTCCAGGCCTCATCATAACCCTTGTTCAGCGTCGTCAGCTGGCTGCCCACTTTTTCGAATTTATCCACCACCACAGTGAGTTTGTCGTACAGTTTACCGGCCTGATCAGCCAGCTTTTCGGTACTTTTATTACGTCGTTCAATGGCCCACAAACTGGCCACCGTGCGTAAGGTCGCAAGCAGAGTCGTTGGCGTCACGACCACGATTTTTTGTTCAAACGCCGTATTAAACAGACTTTCGTCATGCTGGAATGCCAGCATAAAAGCTGGTTCGACGGGCATAAACAGGAACACAAAATCCGGTGAATTAAGACCATTCAGGTGCTGGTATGCCTTGTCACTCAAACTGCGGACATGGCTACGCACCGATTCCACATGCCGTTTGAGTGCCGCCGCCTGCTCCAGCTCGGAGTCGGCATTGACGTAATCGGTATAGGCATTCAGCGATACTTTGGAATCCACCACGATATGCTTGCCTTCCGGCAGGCGGATAATGACATCCGGGCGATAACGCTGGCCGCTGTCGTCCTGGTGGCTTTCTTCCCGGACGTATTCTTCGCCCTTACGCAAGCCGGAACGCTCGAGTACCGTTTCCAGCACCATCTCGCCCCAGTTGCCCTGGGTTTTCTTTTCACCACGCAGGGCGGTTGTCAGCGCATGAGCCTCAGTCGACATTTGCTGATTCAGCTTGTGCAGCTCAACAATCTGCGCCTGTAACGTGGCCCGATCACGGGTATCGCTAAGGTGGACATCCTCAACCTTTTTGCGCAAACCATCGAGCTGCTCTCGAAACGGCGTCAGCAAGCTGGTCAGCCCTTGCTGACTCTGTTGGGTAAACTGCTGCTGTTTTTGCTCGAAGATTTTTTGCGACAGATGTTCAAATTCTTGCAGTAACTGCTCCTTGTTTTGCTGCAGCAAGGCCAGTTTTTCATCGGCGTGCTGTTGCTGCATTTCTCGCGCCTGACGTTCGCTCACCAGTTCCGTCTGGCTGTTGCTCAAACGCTGCTGCAAATCGGCCAGACGGGTTTGCCACAACAACTGCGATTCACGACGTTCGATTTCCAGCGCCTGTTTCTGCGCCAGCGCGGCATGGCTGCGCTCTTGCCAGCGCGCCGCGTCGGTACGGGTAGCATTAAGTGCGGCATCCGTCTCTCTCAGACGGTTTTCCAATTCAGCAAGCCGCTGTTCCCGCTGGTGCTGTTGTTCCTGCTGTTGCTGGTGCTGCTGTTGATCCAGAAACAAGGCGGCCTGTGCACGACGTCTGGCAACCATCCCGGTCACCAACGAACCCAGTAGTATCCCTGCAATCAAACCGACCAGTGTTAACGGCAGATAACTGCCCATCATCTGTGGGTCAAATGGCAATAGCGGGGCCAAAGCCAATGCATCCATCAAAAAACTCCTCGTAGCCCGGCACTGATGGCATAGCTGTGGACCTCCTCAAAATGTGCCCGGTCGTATTCGAGATATAACGATACGGCACGGGAACCGAACCCTCCCAACGACAATCCGGCTTGCCACATCGGGGTACAACCCGATACTTCGCGGGCAGAATCCAGACTGGTGGCACTGGCGCGCAAGCACATACGCCCATAGCCAAACCACGGCCCCTGCCCTGGTTTGATTGGCAACATCGCCCGTACATTCCAGCTGAACGCAGCACCATCTTGTTGATAGACGGTATTCGACGAACGCTCGTCGCTGTCCGTAGTGCTTTTGTTGTCGTCAGCATTCCAGAGCCAGACATTCATTCCGCCCGACAGTATCGACCGCCAGCTGATACCACCACCAACACGAAAAAATCGCCCGACAACCGCATGGCGGCTACTGCCGTCGGGTTCGTTGGCTCGTTGCCACTCGGTTTTTGGCCAGTTCAGTACACTAAGGCCGTACGCCGCATCAAAATAGGGATTGAACCCGCTATTGAACCCGCTATTGAACCCGCTATAGGTGCGATTATCCGAGGTAACCACAGGAAGACTCGACCAACTCGGTTGCGGCGTGTGTATACGCACCTCGGCAGCCAGGGTAACCCCGCTGGTCAGAACCAGACTGACCATTAATACAATCCGAAGCATATGCTTACACCTGTTACCTGCCACCCGACAACCTCAAAGCCTCCGGTCCACACTCGCGCCACCTGTTTTTACAAGCAGCTGCACAGGCGATTAAACATGCCGAATCAGGTCGGCAAGTGAATGAATGATCAGATTCGGCTGGCAGGTAGCAATATTTTCGCCATGGTTATAGCCGTAGGGAACCGCCACGGTCATACAGCCTGCGGCCTTGCCAGCGTACATATCATTACGGGAATCGCCGACCATGATCGCTTGTTGTGGCTCTACCGCCATCAACTCGCAGGCGTGCAGAATCTGCGCAGGGTCTGGTTTACGTTGTGGCAGGTCATCACCACACACCACCGCATCAAAATCTGTCTCTTATACACATCTCCGAGCCCACGAGACAGGCAGAAATCT
>OJIO01000196.1_pt1 | contig 48167 bp, 53 predicted proteins | sample 1595621 | NCBI WGS metagenome assembly OJIO01 (sample SAMN05416776, study PRJEB24817) | seawater metagenome | isolation source: Sea water | place: Canada:Atlantic | collected 2013-07 | reverse complement strand
TCAGCGCCACGCATGGGAGTCCGGGAATCCATTGAAAAAGAGCATTTTACCGAAGCCAGTAGACATCAGGGATAAAATCAACGGCCTGCTAATCAGGTGGGCAGGGTTGACCTCAGGATTCCTGCAAATAATTCCTGAACAGCGTACAAAAAATAACCGCAGATAAGCTGCGGTTATTTTGCCAACACAAGCAGCCGTTGTTATACAAGCCCCCTGCTTTATCCGTTGATATGTACGATGTATGGATGCTTATGACGACTTTTTGTGGCCGCTCCATACACCGCTAACGTCTTCACCGGCAGCCTGCGCGTCGGCATGATAGGAAGAACGTACCATTGGGCCACTGGTAACCCGACTGAATCCCATGCCTTTGGCAATATCGCCCAGCTCATCAAACTCTTCCGGCGTCACAAAACGCTCGACCGGCAGGTGCTCACGGCTTGGCTGCAAATACTGCCCCATGGTGATGTGATCGATGTTGTGAGCGCGCATGTCTTTCATCACTGCAATCACTTCCTCGTTGGTTTCACCCAACCCCAGCATCAGGCCAGATTTGGTCGGCACATCCGGGCGACGCTGTTTGTATTTTTTCAGCAAGTCCAGCGACCATTGATAGTCAGAACCCGGACGGCTCTTTTTATACAAACGCGGCACCGTTTCCAGATTGTGGTTAAACACATCGGGAGGCGTCTGCTCCAGTACATCCAGAGCAACGTCCATTCGTCCACGGAAGTCCGGCACCAGCACTTCAATCTTGATACTCGGGCTGTGCTCACGAGTCAGGGAAATACAGTCGGCGAAGTGCTGGGCACCACCGTCACGCAGGTCGTCGCGGTCAACCGAGGTGATCACCACGTACTTCAATCCCATATCAGCAATCGCCAGCGCCAGGTTTTTTGGCTCATCCACATCCAGCGGATTGGGACGCCCATGGCCAACATCGCAGAACGGACAGCGACGGGTACAAATGTCACCCATAATCATAAAGGTCGCGGTACCACCACCAAAGCACTCACCCAGGTTAGGGCAACTGGCTTCTTCACACACAGTATGAAGCTTGTGCTTGCGCAGCTTGGCCTTGATGTCACTGATCGCCGGGGTAGCCGGAATGCGCACACGAATCCAGTCAGGCTTGCGTGGCATTTCTTCGGTAGGAATCACCTTGATCGGGATACGGGCCACCTTGTCAGCGCCACGCAACTTCAGCCCTTGTACGGCTTTTACTCTTTCAGTCATCTGTTTACCCCAGCCTGCCCGGTCGGCGGGATCACCGCAACCGGGATGTATAGTTTGGATCCAGCACGGCAGATTATGCCGGGCGTTTGATCGTTGCAAAACCCAGGTGGCTGACCAACTGCTGTTCCAGCTGCTCAGCAACCTGATCAATGTTCAAAGTGGCGTCCGGTACTTCCCGAACTACCTGTGTCATTTCAAGCCCGGCATAACCACAGGGATTAATACGCAGAAAGGGCGTCATATCCATATCCACATTCAGCGCCAGACCATGAAAAGTACGACCGTTGCGGATACGCAGCCCCAGCGAGGCAATCTTGCGGCCGTCAACGTAAACCCCCGGTGCATCGGCTTTTGCTGCCGAGCGGATCCCCCAGTGCGCCAGTGTCGCCACGATCGATTCTTCCATCGCTGTTACCAGTAAACGGGGGCCAATGCCAAGACGTTTGATATCCAGTAGCAGATAGGCCACCAGCTGGCCAGGACCATGATAGGTCACCTGGCCACCGCGATCCGTCTGCAGCACGGGAATATCACCCGGCACCAGCAAATGCTCTGCCTTGCCAGCCTGGCCCTGAGTAAATACACGAGGATGTTGCAACAGCCAGATTTCATCCGGAGTGTCTGGCTGGCGCTGCGCCGTAAACGACACCATTTGCTGGTAGCAGGGCTGATAATCAACCAGCCCCAACCGACGAACCACCACATCGGGCATCAAATCACCATGTGTACCAGTTCGTGGGCGCTCAACTCCTTGTGTAATGCTTCAAGCTGTTCAATACCCGTCGCCGTAATATAGATGGTGAGCGATTGGAAATTACCTTTACTGCTATCACGCACCAGAATCTTTTCGATATCAAATCCGGGCGCATGAATCTGAAAAATATCCAGCACCACTTGGCGGTAGTTATCCTTGCCCTTGCCGACTACCTTGATCGGGTAATCAGGACAGGGAAATTCAATTTTCGGCGCTTCCTGAGTCGTCGCAGGTTGTCCGTCAGCTTTAATCAAGGCCATTTCTGTTACCCCAGCAAACGTATAAAAAACATCTGGATCTCGCCCAGCAAGCGGCCAAAAAAGCCTGCTTCCTCAACGGCGCTGATCGCAATCAGGGGCCGTTCGACAATTTTTTCACCGTCTTTGCGCACGACCAGAGTACCGACCACTGCACCAGCAGCAATCGGCGCCTTGATATATTCATCAGTGATCAACTCGACATCGAGATCCCCTTCGGTGCCGCGAGGCACAGTCAGGTACAGATCGTTTTGTACACCGAGTTCAACCTGATCCTGCTGACCCAGCCAGACCTTGCGCTGCTCCAGCACATCATTAGCGCTGTAGAGTTTGTGGGTCTGGAAATAACGAAAACCATACGCCAACAGCTTCTGGGTTTCCTGGGCGCGGGCATCATCACTGCGAGTCCCCATCACCACGGCAATCAGACGCATGTCGTCACGTACCGCAGAAGCGGCCAGACAGAAACCGGCAGCCTCGGTATGACCGGTTTTCAAACCATCGACGGAGGAATCACGCCACAGCAGCTTGTTGCGGTTGGGCTGGCGAATATCGTTGTATTCAAAATATTTTTCGGAATACAGACCGTAATAATCAGGATGATCCTTGATGATATGCAACGCCAGCGTAGCTATATCCCGTGCGCTTGAGTGGTGTCCTTCCGCTGGCCAGCCTGTCGCATTCATAAAATGACTGTTGTCCATGCCCAACTTGATGGCGTACTGGTTCATCCAGTCAGCAAAGGCATCTTCAGAACCGGCAAAGTATTCTGCCACCGCCACTGAAGCATCATTACCGGATTGCACAATAATGCCGCGTAGCAGGTCGATCAGCGGCACCTCGGTACCCTCCCGCACAAACATTTTCGAGCCACCCTTCTTCCAGGCGTTAACACTGATAGGCACCATGGTGTCGTCGCTGGCATTACCGGTCACCAGTTCGTGCACTGCAATATAACTGGTCAACATTTTGGTCAGGCTGGCAGGTGGCAGGGTCTCGTCGGCATTCTGCTCGACCAGTACATTGCCACTCTCGGCATCCACCAGAATAAAGGCCCGCGCATCCAGATCAGGAGCTTTGGGAACAATGACAGCCGCCGATGTACAGGCCGCACTTACGTATAAAAACAGACTTAATAGATAGCGCATGACTCTTGACTAAAAGTAGGAGAGTTGAGCCGGGCATTGTAACACGGCTAGCAGAATTTGCAGTCCGCACTCGAACGACATATTGCCGTCACACAGAGCTGCGATATACAGGGAATGGCTGAGCCAGTCAGACCCCTGTTGACCATACGCAAACAGCAAAGACTATAGGCGCAGCAAGCGCCCCGAATTACACTGGCTGACATAACCAACCTTCACCAGAACCCTTATTCGACAGGAAGTTCCCATGCAACGCCTTGTCTGTTCCGGCCTGCTGGCCATTGCAACAATCACCACAGCGACCCTGGTCACCCCCTCAAACGTGCTGGCAGCAGCGCCGTCGGCGTATCGGCCGGATTATCAACAGGGTGAAGCCTGGCTCGATTATCGGCTGGCCAGCACCACACCGGGAACCCATGCGCGCAACCTGATTCTGTTTCTCGGCGACGGCATGAGCATCACCACCCTGACCGCTGCACGTATTTTGCAGGGCCAGCAACAAGGATTCACCGGAGAAGAAAACTTCCTCTCCTTTGAGCGCTTTCCCTACTCGGGCCTGGTCAAAACCTATAATACCAACCAGCAGACCCCCGACTCCGCAGGCACCATGAGTGCCATTATGACCGGTGTCAAAACCCGTGCCGGAGTCCTCAGTGTCGGCCCGGAACAGGATCGCGCCATCTGCCAGGGCAGCAATACACACTCATTGACCACCCTGTTGGAATACGCCAGCCAGCAAGGGTTTGCCACCGGTGTCGTGACGACCGCACGGATCACCCATGCCACTCCGGCAGCGACCTATGCCCACACACCGGAACGGGACTGGGAAGCCGACAGCGACCTCTCTGACGAAGCCCGCCAACAAGGCTGTAAGGACATTGCAGACCAGTTGATTAACAACGGCTTTGCCAATGGCCTGGATCTGGCGCTGGGAGGTGGTCGCCAGAATTTTTTACCCGCCAGCCAGGGCGGCAAGCGCCTCGACACTGATCTGACCCGTCAATTCAAACACCAGTACCCGAACGGACAACTTCTATTGAGCCGAAATGACCTTGTGAGCATGCATGCCCGCACACCGATTCTCGGACTATTCGCCAGCAGCCATATGGCCTACGCCTACGACCGCACCCCTGCCGAACCGTCGCTCACCGAAATGACCTTTGCTGCCTTGCAGGTACTGCAGCAGCAAACGCAGAACACCGACAAGGGCTATGTGCTGATTATTGAAGGTGCCCGGATCGACCATGCCCACCATGCAGGCAATGCTTACCGCGCCTTGACGGACACCATTGCCATGGCCGACGCAGTGGCGTTTGCCGACCGCATGACCAACGACCACGACACCCTGATCATGGTCACCGCTGACCATAGCCATACGCTGTCGTTTTCCGGTTACCCGCAACGAGGTAACGATATTCTCGGTCTGGTGCGCCAACCCGACAAGCTCAGTCGGGCGGCTGACAACGCGCCCTATACAACGCTGGGTTACGCCAATGGCCTGGGAGCCAACGATATTGACCCGGTGACTGCAAATGATTCCGGCCAAACTCACGGTCGTATCAATGGCCGTATCCACTGGCACGACGATGAAAACACGGCAGATCCTGACTTTCACCAGGCATCACTGGGTCATAAAGAAAGTGAAACCCACGGTAGTGATGATGTTGCCGTGCACGCCAAAGGCCCAGGCTCACAGTGGTTCCGCGGATTACTGGAACAAAACAGCCTGTTTCACCTCGCCAGTCGCGCCCTGCATCTGACAACTCAGGCGCCAACTGCAACGGAGGGCAATTAACATGATCGGTTTTAACAAGCGCTATCAGGCAGCACGACGCACCGGTACTCTAACCGCCACAACCCTGACCGTTCTTACCCTGGCCAGCTGTGCAACTCACGACAGCCCATTAGCCACTGCTCAGTCTCCTCGACCTATCGGCCCCGTCACCAGTAACGAATGGTATGCCACCGGGCAGCAACAAGCCGACCAGCGCCAACAACAAACCGACAATCACCACCGCGCCAAAAATCTGGTACTGGTGATTGGTGACGGCATGGGCATCACCACCTTAACGGCTGGCCGTATATTCAGTGGCCAACAACTGGGGCTCAGTGGCGAAGACTTTGCCATGAGCTTTGAAACCCTGCCCTATTCGGCACTGGTCAAAACCTATAATACCGATCAGCAAACGCCTGATTCCGCAGGCACCATGACCGCTCTGGTGACCGGCACCAAAACACGCGCCGGGGTGCTGTCCGTCAGTCCGGCCGTGATACGCAGCGACTGCGCCAGCGGCAAGGGTCAAGCACTGGATACTCTGATGGATCTGGCTCTGGCACAAGGCAAGGGCACCGGCGTCGTCACCACCACCCGCCTGACCCACGCTACACCGGCAGCCACCTATGCGCACAGCGTTGAACGTAATTGGGAAAACGACAGCCAGCTGACGCCCGCAGCACGAGCCGCAGGCTGTGAAGACATCGCCACCCAACTGGTACACAGCGACCTCGACATCGCCCTGGGTGGCGGCCTTGCCCAGTTTTTACCTGCGACCGAAGGCGGTGCCCGACAGTCTGGCGACCTCACCGACACCTGGCAACAACGCCCGGATCATCACCTGCTCACAACACCGGCAGCGTTACACACGGCTGACTTGAGTCACGGCCAATGGCTTGGTTTGTTTGCTCCGTCTCATCTGCCGTATGTCGACGATCGCGATGAACAGACGCCAGGCTTACTGGACATGACCCAAGCAGCAGTACAGCGCCTGTCTCACAACCCGAAGGGATACGTACTGGTGATTGAAGCAGGCCGAATCGATCACGCCCACCACGCTGGCAATGGCTACCGTGCGTTGAAGGAAACCGAAGAACTGCATCAGACGGTGGCATGGCTGCTGCAATCGCTCGATCTCGACAATACCCTGCTGCTGGTCACCGCTGATCACAGCCATACCCTGACCCTGGCAGGCTACCCGACCCGAGGCAATCCGATGACCGCACTGGTCACCGGCAACGATGCTCACGGTCATCCATCTACCGAGCCAGACCGACTGGCCGATGGGCAACATTACACCTCAATGAATTATCGTAATGGCCCCGGAGCCGTGACCCTGCCACGCCCGGCCATCACCGCTGCCGAAGTCCAAGCACCAGACTATCGCCAGCAAGCACTGGTACCGCTGGAAGCGGAAACCCACGGCGGAGAAGACGTCGCCGTTTATGGGGCAGGCCCCTGGTCAGACCTGCTTGGCGGCACACTGGAACAGCACTGGTTGTTTCATCTGATGCGTCACGCGCTCACGGTCGAAACAGCACCCGAGCAAGCCACCGTCGCCCACTGAGCTGATACCAGGCTGGTGCCGCTACAGCGGGTAAAGCGGCACCAGCCTGCCAACAAGATCAATCATCTAACGAGTGATCGACCTCAGGGTCAGGCAACAACGACTCGGCACGGGCAGGATGCAGGGAAATCATTGGCGCACCATCATGCTGGCGATAGCTGTGGCGTAAACGGAATCCTTCATTGATACGACGAACACAGAGCGTTATCCGTACCGTCAACCAACGATAGTCGACCCGATCCTCTGCGTGCACAATGACCGATGCCTGATTATCCACAATCGCCTGACACAGAGGTGCCATCGCCTCCCGAATAGAGCGGTCACGCAACTCAACCAGTTCGGCATCAAGTGAAAATTCCGCCAGCGGTGGTGAGTTGTCTTCGTAAGGACTACGAAATTCATTATGCACAGTAGCATCCAGCAACCGATAATCCAGCAACATCGCAACCGGGGTTTCCAGAGTGCTTGCCGTAGCCAACGGCAATGCCGCTGACTCTGCTGTCAGTGCCGCCACCTGCTCTGCCAGTAACCGGGCCTGATCAAAGCGTTGTTGCAAGGCGTCCAACCCCTGAGTAAGCGGCACCAGTTCCCAGAGCTGCTCCAGACCGGATGCCGCCGCCGCCAGCTCGCCCGTTTCCAGCCAATAGGCCACCTGCTGCTGATAAGCAGTGGCCCATTGATACGCCAGCGGCACCACTGCCATATCCGTTGGCCAGCGCCGACGAAATTCGTCGATACGTACCATGGCATTCAGGCCCGGAGGCTGGGATAATCGCCCGACAGCGAGATCCTGACGAATAAGACCCAACGCAGCGCTGGCTGAAAGATCCATAGTTACCGGAGTAGTTACCGGAGTAGTTACCGGAGTAGTTACCTGAATAGTTACAGGAATAACCACCGCAGCAGAACCGACAGCTTGTGTTGCTGTTACTGTTGCTGTTGGTATTGCTGTCTGTGATGCTGTCGGCTCGGCCAGCACCAACAGGCTGACGCCCGTTAGCAAAAACAACACCACGATCAACACACCGCTGACAGACAATCCGCTTGGCAAACCCTGACATTGAACACTCATTCGAGGAAATACGTCCTTATGCTTAACCCAACCGGATTACTACGCTTTGGCACTCTGATTTGCGTGCTTCCTGCTGTCGCACTGCTGATAGTCTATGGACTCGACTTGTCGCGAATTACCGATTGCCAGCAACAGGGGCTGAGTTACTCTCCCGCTCTCGGCAGCTGTATCGCCGCCGCCGAACCCGTCATGACCTATTACGCTCGCCACAGCCTGTTGATCAACATCAGCCTGCTGATTGCAACCGCAGGAGCGCTGGCCATGACGCTTGGCATGGCATTAAAAGGCCCGAGTCAGGGCCGACAACCGCACTGACTCAAATGGTCTGCTGGTATCAACCACCACGTCAGGCACAGCATTTTTTGAATTTTTCACCGGAGCCGCAAGGGCAGAGGTCGTTCCGACCCGGCTGTAACTGCTGCCAGTCGGCCTCACCATCGTGGTAGCGCCAATGGCCATCCTGTTTGACGAAATGTGAACATTCATGCAATGTTTGCCAGCGTCCATGGGCCCGGAAAGTTGCCCGGAAACAGACAGTGCCAGACTCATCCTGCTCTTCACTGCTTTCTATCTTCAGCCCATACCAGCGCGTTGAGGCATCACAGACCGGGCCAACCGGCCGGGTTTCCGGGTGCCAACTCTCCAGCAGGTAAGCTTCCAGGCCCAACACATAGGCACAATAACGTGATCTCATCAGGGCTTCAGCACTGGCAGCTGGTTGACCAAGATGCAATGGCTGACAGCAGTGACCGTAGTCAAGAACCCCGGAATCGAATGAACTATGTGAACCATGACCCTGCGAACTGCCACACGGGCAAGGGGAATCCGGTGTCATTGCGTTTGTCCTCTTACGATCCCTAACAACCGGGTAATGGCCTGATCCAGTTGCGGACTGTGCTGGCCGGATGAAAATGCAGCCAGCATCCGCTGCCGCATCCCCGGCAGGGTCATCATATCCGCAACCAGCGCTGCAAAGGCATTTTGCCCCTGCTCATTCACCGCCAGTGTTCTCAGAAACGCCAACAGTAACTCACCCTCAAGATCTGCCCAGCAACGGCTGGATACCGCCGCCAGTACTTCCACCGAGCGGGATTTGGGATGTGCCAGTAGCGCCTGCACCAACAAGCGGCGTTGCTCGATATTTTCACTGTGCGACAGTGCCCGGGCAAACGCCGCCAGGTCGTTGGCGTCCGGTTCCCCCGCGATCACACTGGCAAGCCGGTCATTCACCGCACTGGTCAACGCCTGACCCGGCGAAATATTTTCCATAAAGCCCAGAACCACATTGAGTGGCACCCTCGGCAAGTAGGGCAGTGCACGGGTCAACAACGCCTGATTGTTGTCCTGTTGATATCCTGCAACCACTTCAGCCAGCCCCTGCAACCCAAGCTGTTGCCAGTTTTCCCAACCGATATCCCCCGATAGATAACCGCGGGTTGTGCCATAAAAACGACTGACCGGTGCACCCAGCTCACGCGCCGCCAGAGCATGAAAATACGCCATGCGATGACCGTCCGGCTTGAAACTGAAAGGTGCTTCACCCTTGTCGGTGGTGCTATCGCCTGACGCCTGGCGCTGCGCAACATAACGGACAAACCCATCGCGCGCCGGAGCATCCAGCAGATTTTGTTCATCCAGCGGCAACTTCAAAAACCAGATTGCATGCTGGCCCGCCTGCTCCGGATGCCAGCTCAGCAAAGCCAGCCAGGCATGTTTGAGGTAAGGAACGGGATAACTGCGACGCTGCTGTTCGATCTCTTCAAACAGCGCAGTGTCCAGCGGTTGAATGCGGCGGCCCATATCAAATATACGCAGGTTGGCGCCACGCTGGCGTACCAGATCAGTGATGGTCACTCGTTGCCCTCTAAACAAAATGCAAAACGGTCGCCAGTGTAGCAGATTCTGCAGCCTGTACGGTTGCCGGTAAGACACCGCAGCGCCACACGGTGCGACCCGCCAGTACCCAAACGAGATCCCCCCTGCCGACGTCACCGACAAGCAGGTATGATGACAATCAACCGAACAGGCAGCCCACAGGAGACAACTTATGCTGATCGTATTTGCTCTGATATCCGGATTGATTATTGGCGGAGGGAGCGTTGGCATCTGGCTCAGTCGACGCTGGCAACAACAGATAAAAGACGCCGAAACCAGCCTGACCGAGCTGGTCAGCCAACACCAGCAAGAGCAGCAAGCGGGCAAAGAGTTGCGACAACAGGCCGCCGACCTCAGTTACCAGCTTAACGAAGCCAGTAAAACCATACGTTATCTGGAAAGTCGCCAGGATAACCAGGCTCAGAATGCCGACGCCTGCAAACTGGCACGCTTCTGTTTCGCTAACCGGGTAAGCAGGCGCCGTTCAACGTCCCGCCCTTTCTCACCCGCTGCCAGCGCGACGGTAGCGGTTAACAACGAGACTTCACCCAGCACCGGCCAATGACGTTGTTCCAGATGTCGTCTGATACGCTCCATCAACACGATAGCACCGTCTTCCGCGCAGTCTGGCAACAACAAGATAAACAATTCTTCACGGATCCGAAAAACTTCATCCCCGGCCCGTACCTCATCCCGAATACAGCCAACAAAATCCGGCAGAAACTGGATCACGGCGCGATTGCCATGCAGATCGCATAGCTGGGAAAAGTCCTCGATACTGAATCCGATCAGCGACAACGGGCGTTTGGCCCGTACACTGCGAGCTACCTCACGTTCCAACATCAACGCAAACTGACGGGCGTTATAGGCCCCGGACTCTCCATCTTTCAGGGCCAGCGACGTCGCAACCAGCAGACGATGGCTGATCAACAGCCCGTAACAGGCCACCGACGCCGCCACCATGATGTATACCAGCGCAGATCGGGTGGCGACCAGCAAATCCGACACCGCCAGAGTAGCGATCCAAATTGCCACCACCATGCAAAAATTATAGATATGGCCAAGCGTTCGACGCAGACAGAAGTAACTCAGAAACGGCATCATCAACAGATAATTCAGCGACAGGGCAACACCGGTTTCCAGCCGAACCAGTCCGGGGATTGTCACCAGCACCAGCACTGGCAACACCAACCAGTCATGGTGACTGCGATCCCGGCTAAACAGAATCACCACCGCAGCCAATACCAGTACTGGAATGACATAGATGCTGGCCAGCACGGTGTTGTACAAACCCAACTGAAACTGCTCCCACAACAGACCGCTCATCAACAGTGCCGTCAGGCCAAACAATCCCGCTCGCAACACCGGCCCTTGACGATGACTGTCAATGATGGAAATCATGGCGGGCCTCGCTGATACGATCCATCAGACTGTGAATATCATCGTCCGGCTGATAGTGAATGGCGACCACTTCCACTTGCTGGTCTACCGGCCCGTGCAAACCACTGCCAATACGCTGTTCGATCAGCTCAATATCATTGCTATTGCCGTGCGGCATCAACACCAGAAAGTCGTCCGACTTCAATCGATACAGGGTGTGAAATGCCAATACTCCCTGTCGCAGCTGTTCCCCTAACTGATGAATACTGTCTTCATATTTTTCACTATCCCACTGGCGCCAAGCACTTGGCAACACCACCAGAGCCAGCAACAACCGTGACGTCTGCCGATCTGCACGGGGAATCTCACGAGCCAGATCGATTTGCAGCTGATCCTCGTTATAGGCCCCGGTACGAGGATCCGCACCGACCTCTTCTCGCAGCCGGACGGCACCCGACTCGTTGAACCAGCCGATCGCTGCCGCCACGACGACACTCACCAGATAGGTCACCACAATTTGTGCGCGCAGCAACATATCCGACCATACCGCCAGACATAAAAACAACAGTGAAAACGCCAACAACATCCAATAGGCATGCGACCAGCGAAACGCAAAAATCAGATAAAACGGCACCCAATACCCAATATGAACCGTGTCCAGTCCGGTACTCATTTCACGTAGCGTCATCAGCACCAGCAAGGTCACGACTAACCATTCGGGCCAACGACGGCGATAAGGTCGATCCCGCAGCAGCAGATAACCGGCATAGACACTGAGCAGACAACCCAGAGCCAAGGCTGCAAGCGCCTCCCCTATCCGCTGATCAATCCAGTCCAGCAACGATAACGACGTCAGACAGACTGCCATCAACAGGCAATAGAAAGCCGTCAGTCGCAATTCTTGCTGGCGTAAAAAATAGCTATTGTTCTTGCCTGTAAGCATCAGTGGTGTTCTCAATCACTTTGATCGGGCCAGATTCATGCACCATCCAGCCCCGACTCTCGCCGGACTGGCCGCAAAGCAGCCGGGGCTGCTTTGCTTCAAGCACCAGACATCCGAGTGTAATTACCGGGTTAATCCAGAGGTGGGTAGTGTATACTAGCCGACTTTATCTGTTTCCGACCGATCGGGTGTAATCGATGGATGTAAACCAATACATGATAACGCTGGGCGAGCAGGCACGCAGCGCTGCCACTGCCATTGCCAGAGCATCAACCCAGGACAAGAACAAGGCCTTGCTGGCCATTGCCGATGCGATCAGCCAACAGCGTAGCGCACTGTACCAGGCCAATGCCACCGATCTTGAAAACGGCCGGGCCAAGGGGCTTGATGCCGCATTACTGGATCGCCTGGAACTGACGGACGCGCGTATTGATACCATGATCGAAGGCTTGCACCAGGTCGCCACGCTGCCAGATCCGGTGGGTGAAATCACCGATATGAAATACCGTCCCAGCGGCATCCAGGTCGGCAAAATGCGCGTACCTCTGGGGGTCATTGGCATTATTTATGAAAGCCGCCCGAATGTGACCATTGAAGCCGCCAGCCTGTGTCTGAAATCTGGCAATGCCACTATCTTGCGCGGTGGATCAGAATCGATCGCCAGCAACCAGATGCTGGCAGCCTGCATACGCACTGGACTGGCGGCTGCCGGCCTGCCCGAAACCGCCGTCCAGGTGGTTGAAACCACGGATCGTGCAGCCGTTGGCAAACTGATCACCATGCCCGAATTCGTCGATGTGATTGTGCCTCGCGGGGGCAAGGGACTGATTGAGCGCGTCAGCAAGGAAGCCCGCGTGCCGGTCATCAAGCACCTGGATGGTATCTGCCATGTTTATCTGGATCGCTTTGCCGACAAGACCAAGGCCCTGAACATTGCCGTGAATGCCAAGACTCACCGCTACGGCACCTGCAATACCATGGAAACCCTGCTGGTACACCAGCAGGTGGCGAATGAATTGCTACCGGAACTGGGCGAAGCCTTTGCAGCACTGGGTGTCGAATTACGCGGTTGTGACCAGACCCGCGCTATTCTTAATAGTATTCATGCGGCTACAGCAGCCGACTGGGACACCGAGTACCTGGCACCGATTCTGTCCATCAAGATCGTTGCTTCGATCGATGACGCCATTGAGCACATCAATCGCCACGGCTCACACCATACCGACAGTATCGTGACCGAAAACTACACCTTGGCGCGCCAATTCCTCACGGAAGTCGATTCCAGCTCCGTGATGATTAATGCTTCTACCCGTTTTGCCGACGGCTTTGAGTACGGATTGGGGGCTGAAATTGGCATCTCTACCGATAAAATTCATGCCCGTGGCCCAGTCGGCCTGGACGGTCTGACCTCACAAAAATACGTGGTATTTGGTAACGGCGAAGTACGTACATAATGACGTTAACAGCGGCAGCCTGTCGGGCTGCTCCTTGGGCAATCCTTGGTGGTACGTTTGACCCGGTTCACATCGGCCACCTGCGTATTGCCCTGCAGCTGCGTGATGCCGGCTTTGACCGAGTGCTGTTGATGCCTAACCGCATTCCGCCACACCGGCCATCGCCACGGGCGTCATCCAGTCAACGTCTGACCATGCTGACCTTGGCGACCAGAGACCTAGACGGCGTGGATGTCAGTGACATTGAACTGCAACGTCCTGAATGCAGCTACAGTGCTGTTACCCTGGAGCTGCTACGCACCTTGTACCCGGAAGTCACCTTCAGCTGGGCGATGGGTACCGATGCCTGGCTCAGTTTTGATCGCTGGCATCGCTGTGACGACATTCTCGATTTGGCCAACCTGATGGTAATCAGTCGCCCGGGGGAACGGCAACCCGTCGCTCCCTGGCAACAACAACAATGGCTGGCACGACAGGCCTCGCTGGATGAACTCCTGGTAAGTCCGGCCGGTCGCATTTGTCAGCAAACCTGGCCGGGGCTGGATATTTCAGCTTCAGGCTTGCGCCGGGGTATCGCCGAAGGCGAAAATATCCGGTTCCTTACTCCAGACCCTGTGCTGGACTATCTCACTCAACACCAACTTTACCGATAAGTAGCGAATGCAAACTGAGCAAATCAAAAACCTGGTCGTCGATTCCCTGGACGATATGAAAGCCAGAGACATCATTATTCTGGATGTACGCGGTCGTACTTCCGTGACCGACTGGATGATCATTGCCACGGGAACGTCAAACCGCCACGTCACTGCCGTTGCCGGTCATGTTGAAGAAAAAGCCAAGGATGCCGGCCTGCGACCCAATGGTACTGAAGGCCGCGCGGTTGCCGACTGGGTACTGATCGACTTGTTCGATGTGGTCGTCCACGTCATGACCGATCAGGCGCGCCATTTTTACGATCTGGAGCGGCTCTGGGGTGAGCCGGCGGACAGCACCAGCCAGGAAAATTCGGCGGAATGAAAATCCGGCTGCTTGCTGTTGGCCAGAAAATGCCCTCCTGGGTTACCGAAGGCTATCAGGAATACGCCAAGCGACTGCCTGCCGATTGCGCGCTTGAACTGGTCGAAATCAGTCCGGGTTATCGCAGCAAAAGCAGCAGTAAAGAAAAAGCCATGCAGCAAGAAGCTGATGCCCTGCTGAAAGCGATTCGGCCGCAGGAACATCTGGTCGCACTGGATGTCCTTGGTAAACCCTGGTCAACCGAACAGCTTGCCAGCCAGATGAGACAGTGGCGTATGGATGGCCACGATGTTGCTTTGGTCATTGGTGGCCCGGATGGCATCGCCCCCCCCTTGCTGACGCAGGCGAAACAGCGCTGGTCGTTGTCCAGTCTGACCTTGCCCCATCCGCTGGTACGTGTGGTAGTGGCAGAACAGATCTATCGAGCCTGGACCCTGTTGCAGGGTCATCCTTACCACAAATGAGGCCTGCATGTGGGAGCACTCCTTCCGGGACAAATCAGCTGAAGTAAAGCTGTTTCGCTCTCGCGCCATGATTCTGGGCCTGATTATTTTTGCCTTGCTGGGAGTGCTCGTCTGGCGTATGGCTTATTTGCAAATTACCCTGTACGAAAAATACCAGAATCTATCAGAAAACAACCGCATCAAGATCCAGCCACTGCCCCCAAAACGTGGGCTGATTTATGATCGTAATGGTGAACTGCTGGCAGAAAATGTGCCATCTTACAGCCTTACGCTAGTGCCTGAACGCGTCCGCGACATGGATGCCACGCTGAGTTTTATTAACGACATGATCGGTATCTCGGAGCGCGACCGGGAACAGCTCGACAAGCGTCTGGAACTGCGCCGCCGCCCCTACGAACCGGTCGTTTTGCGCCACCAGCTCACTGAAGTCGAGATTGCCAAAGTCATGGTCAACCGGGTTTACCTGCCCGGCGTCGATGTGGAAGCCCAGCTGGTGCGCCACTACCCCCAGGGTGAAACCTTTGCCCATGTACTCGGTTATGTCGGCCGTATCAACCAGCGCGAACAAAACCAGCTGGACACCGACAGTGAGACCAAACGCCGTTATAGCGCCACCCAGTACATTGGCAAGCAGGGTATCGAAAAACATTACGAAAGCGACTTACACGGCGAGCCCGGCTATCAGAAAGTCGAAACCAACGCCCGAGGCCGCATTCTGCGAGTGCTGGAACAATCGGATCCGGTTCCTGGAGAAGATCTGACATTACACCTCGACAGTCGTTTGCAACGGCTGGCGCAACACCAACTGGCCGGTCGTCGTGGTGCCCTCGTTGCCATTGAAGTAAAAACCGGCGGCATTCTCAGCCTTTACAGCAATCCCGGCTTCGATCCCAACCTGTTTGTCACCGGCATTTCCCATACCGACTACAACGCCTTGCGTGACAACCCGGACCTGCCCCTGTTTGACCGCGCCATTCGTGGTCGTTACCCCCCCGCGTCCACCCTGAAACCCTTCATTGGCCTGGGTGTTGCTGATATGGGTGTAACCAGCTGGAGCCGTACTATTTTTGACACCGGCAGCTTCACCCTGGAAAACAGCGATCGGGAATATCGGGACTGGAAGCGTCAGGGTCATGGTGAAGTCAACCTCGAACGAGCCATTGTTGAATCCTGCGATGTCTATTTTTATGATGCCGCGGTACGGGCGGGAATCGATCGATTGGAGCCATTTCTGGCGCAATTCGGTTTTGGCCAGAATCTGGCCATTGATGTGGATAATGCCTTCTCCGGCTTGTTGCCAGGACGCGAATGGAAACAGCGCCATCACAAGGCCAGCTGGTATGCCGGAGACACCGTCAACCTGGGGATTGGCCAGGGCTATATCCAGGTCACGCCATTGCAACTGGCAACCGCTACTGCGGTGATGGCCAACCGAGGCAAATGGATGGCACCACGGTTGCTGGCAGCTCATAGCGGCCAGTACGAAGCCATTGATGAAAGCGGGATTCAGGACATAAAACTGAATAATGAAGACAACTGGAATCGGATGTTTGAAGCCATGCGCAAGGTGATCAGCAGTCCTCATGGCACTGCTCGGGTACTGCAAAAGCATCTGGAATTCTCAATAGCCGGCAAAACCGGCACCGCCCAGGTCGTTGGTATCAAACAGGATGAAGAATACGACTCCGATGCGCTGCGTGAGCGTCTGCGTGACCATGCCCTGTTTATTGCCTTTGCTCCGGTCGAAGATCCCCAGATTGCCATTGCCGTAGTGGTCGAAAATGGTGAATCAGCCGGGCGTACAGCAGCCCCCATTGCCCAATCGGTGATCAATCTTTATCTCAGCGGAAGCACTGGCGAATGAGCAGTTCTGACTTTACCCGCACGCTCGGCAGCGGCGCACATCCAGGATTTGATCGCAGCCGTGCCCTGTTCACCCGTATGCACCTGGATCTGCTGCTGCTGGTACTGCTGCTGGTTCTTTGCCTGACCGGCTTGCTGATTCTCTACACCGGCAGTGGTAAAGATCTGCATATGCTGACACGCCAGGCGATTCACATGGGTATTGGTTCGCTCGGCATGATTCTGGCTGCACAACTGCCGCCACGTTTTTATCAGCTGATTGCCCCCTGGGCCTATCTTGTTGCCCTTGCAGCACTGCTCGGCGTCCTGATTGCCGGGGTAGACGCCAAGGGGGCACAGCGCTGGCTGGCGCTGCCCGGCCTGCCGCGCTTCCAGCCTTCCGAGCTGGTCAAACTGATACTGCCATTGACCGTCGCCTGGTATATGGCCAGACGTCCGGTTCCACCGCATATCACCGACTTGCTCAAGGCCAGCGTGATTATTGTTGTGCCCACCATACTGATTCTCAAACAACCGGACCTGGGCACATCCCTGCTGATTTCCGCGTCCGGTTTGTTAGTGTTGTTTTTTGCTGGCATGTCCTGGCGGCTGATTGGATCCCTGATCGCGCTGGTCTCCGCCTGTGCACCCTTGATGTGGTTTTTTGTGATGCACGATTATCAGAAACAGCGGGTATTGACCTTCCTCAATCCAGAAAGCGACCCGCTGGGTTCGGGCTGGAACATCATCCAGTCAAAAACCGCCATTGGCTCTGGCGGCATTGAAGGTAAAGGCTTTATGCAGGGCACCCAGTCACAGCTGGAATTTCTGCCCGAGAGCCATACCGACTTTATTATTGCCGTCTTGGCAGAAGAACTGGGACTGATTGGCGTTTTACTGCTGCTGATGCTGTACTTTCTGATTATATTTCGCTGCCTGGTACTCAGTAGCCGCTGTGAAACCTTGTTCGGCCGACTGTTGGCTGGCAGTTTGTCTGTTACCTTTTTTATCTATGTGTTCGTGAATATCGGGATGGTCAGCGGAATTTTGCCAGTGGTTGGTGTCCCATTGCCACTGGTCAGCTACGGTGGTACGTCGGTGGTCAGTCTGATGGCCGCCTTCGGCCTGATCATGTCAATGGCAACGCATCAAAAACGTTAATCTACACAACAGGGAATTAGTATGACCAGACTCACACGTCAACTGGCACAGACCTGCCTGGTTGTCAGCCTCGGAGGCTCAGCCTTGGTACATGCAGGCTACGATCAGCATGCACGCTTCAATGAGTTTGCCGCCGAGCTGGAAAAGGAATATCACATCCCCCCGGCAGAAACCAAACGCTGGCTGTCGGAGTCAAAAAAACTCGATTCCGTGCTGGAAGCAATCGCCCGACCAGCGGAAAAAACCCTCGAATGGGATGGCTATCAGGACATATTCCTGACCCAAAAGCGGATTGAAGGTGGCAAGGCCTTTATGCAACAGCACGCCGAGCTGTTGGCTGTGGCAGAGCAAAAATACGGTGTTCCGAAGGAAATCATCAGCGCCATCATCGGCGTTGAAACCTTCTACGGCAGCCGCCAGGGCAACTATAGGGTACTGGATTCACTGGCAACACTGGCGTTTGATTACCCCCAACGGCCTATATTCTGGCGTGAATTAAAAGCCTTTTTTTCCCTAGCCAAAACAGAACAGCTCGACCCCGGTACGGTCAAAGGTTCCTACGCCGGTGCCATGGGCTACGGCCAGTTTATTCCGACCAGCTTCCTGGCCTATGCCGTCGACGGTGATGGCGATGGCAAACGTGATTTGTGGTCGAACCCTACGGATGCAATTAACAGCGTGGCCAACTACTTCAGTGTCCACGGTTGGCGAGCCGGTGAGTCCGTTGTACAGCGCGCACGGGTCAGTGGCCAACAATACGAGACGGCCGTGAATGACAGCCTGAAACCCAAGTGGACGGTAGCGCAACTGGCCGCCATGGGCGTGTCGGCTACCGAGCCAGCGTCAGCGGATGCCCCCGCCAGCCTGGTCAAACTGATCGGCAAACAGGGTGCGGAATTCTGGCTGGCACAATACAACTACTATGTCATTACCCGTTACAACCACAGCCGCCTCTATGCCATGGCTGTCTACCAGTTGAGTGAGGCGCTGAAACAGTGAAGACCGGCTTATGGCTGATCATGGCGCTGCTGCTCAGCGCCTGCAGCTCGCGTTATCAGCACAGGGAAGATTTCAGTCCTCCGGTACCGCCCGATTTTTCCACCCTCAAGGAGCCAACCCCAACGTCTGAAGCACTCAGCGTGATGGGTAATGGCCCCACCTACAAGGTGCTGGGTAAACGCTACCAGGTGCTGGAGCAGCCCCGTACTTTCCGCGAGACCGGCACGGCATCCTGGTATGGCATGAAATTTCATGGCCACGCCACCGCCAACGGCGAGATTTACGATGTCTATCAGTTCACCGCTGCGCATAAAACCTTGCCGTTGCCCAGTTATGTAAAAGTGACCAGGCAAGATAATGGTAAAAGCGTTGTCGTGCGGGTCAACGATCGCGGACCGTTTTACAAGGATCGTATGATCGATCTGTCGTACGTCGCCGCTCACAAGATTGGTCTGGATATCTCCGGTACGGCCCCGGTCACGATCGAGCTGCTCAAGCCGCCCCTGCCAGATAAAGTACGCTGGGTACAGGTGTCTGCCCTGTCCGACCAGCCAAGCGCCAACAAGCAGCAGCAAGCGTTACGTGACGCCCTGAAGCCGCTGACCTGGCCGGTCGAGGTCTACCAGGGCAAGCTGAATGGCAAGCCCCTGCACAAAGTACGTATTGGCCCGGTGCCGGAAGGAAAGCCGCTGCAGGACTTACTCGCCCGGCTGGATAAGTTGCATATCAACAACCCGGTCGTACTCGGAGCGCACCAGCTTAACTAACAGGCTGCCAGTACATACCACCAGTCCCCTTCCCGCTGAGGAATTAAGGCGCACAAAAAAAAGGGCCATGACCAAATTGGTCAGGCCCGAGGCAAGGGTACTCAGCGCAGAAAATTGTTAAAACCGGTACTTATTCACCCGTACCGTGTTTTTTAATGTCTTTACGAATGGCCAGGTAAACACCTGCAAAAAATACGCAGGTCAGGCCCACAATTACCAATCCTGAAAAAACGACTTCATCCATAAACATAGTGGGATACCTCACTCACTGTCGATCATGCGTTTGCCTTGTTGAGTTCAATGTAACAGCCTGTGCCGGGGCCAGATTGACCCATATCAAGTGGATTTTTCTGTCATTGCCCTAACCGCTGCTACGCTTGATATGTATCAAAATCGGGAATTGTGAGCCATTTGGTGGCCTGCTTATTGCGCTGCAGAATGAGACTGTATAATTTTGTCAGAGCTGTATAAGGATCACCGGACGCTGATCGCCCGGGATTACATTCGCCGCCGCTTTGGTAAGGAATGCCCATGCATCATCATATCGATCCGTACCGCAGGGACTCATACAGCCGAATACCCGTCTTGCTACTGGCCGCACTGGCACCGTTGCAGCTGAATCCCTGTCGCGCCGCCAGTGTCGGTGATGCCGCGCCAGCAGTGGTTACCGAAGCAGCCACCCTGGAGACCCTGATAGCCTCCATCCGCTCAGGAGACTTCAGTTCCGCCTACCAGATCGCCCATACACTGCTGGCGATGTACGAAGGCGAGGAAGCCTTCGATTTGATGTACGGCAGCGCCGCACTGGAAACCCGCAACCTCAACGAGGCCTGGTTTGTATTTGACCGGCTGCATAGCCGCTTTCCACAAAATCTCAACTACCATTTCGAGCTGGCGCGCTGCCAATATGCCATGGGGCAGATGCTGGCGGCGGAAACCGGTTTTCAGACTGTGTTGGCAGCGGATCCGCTGCCAGCCATCGCCACCGCATCCCGTAACTACTTGCAACAAATCAGTCAGCAACAATCCCGTAGCCGACGCTCCTGGTCGGTGGCACTGGCAACAGCAGCCGGTTACGACACCAATATCAACACGGCCACCAGTGAACGGGAAATCGACCTGTTTGATGGCCAGTTGAGCGCGATTCTCAGCGAAGAACAGCGCGCCATACATTCAGGTTATTTTCGCTACTCTGCCGCCGCCCAGATGAGTTTGCCGCTCACCAGCAAGCGGCGGGTCTACAGTAGTGTCTCCTTCGCTCGCAAAGACAATAACGGCAATGACACCTACGACCTCGATGCCGTTCAATTCAGGGCTGGTGCCCAGCAGCTGCTGGGACAACACCAGCTGAATGCCAGCCTCGGCTATGAATACTACTGGCTTGGCCACGACAGCCTGCAATCCATGCTGCAGCTGACGACAGAATGGCGCTGGAATGGCTGGCAACACTGGCAGCCTCAGCTCGAACTCCATGTCATCAGCAAAGACAGTCAGCTCAATGATGAAGCCGATACCCTGCAAATCGGCAGCCGGACAGCACTGGCATACCAGCAGGGACTCTGGAGCAGCATGGCGGGCGTCAGCTGGTCGAGCGATCTGGATGACCAGGCTGAACTGGCACGGGATACCGCAGGTGCCGATGCACGGCTGTCTTACCAGTTGAATTCACGTTTGGCGCTGCATCTTCAGGGTCTCTATCGGCAGTACGATTACCAGCATGGCAACGATTTGCTCGCACCAGGCAAAGATCGCCAGGAGCACCTGGGTCAGGCCAGCATTGGCTGGCAATACCAGCTCTTGCACTGGCTGACGCTGCACAACCAGTTCAGTTATTTGCGCAACGCCAGCTCCATCAGCGTCTATCAGTATGACAGGGCACTGTTTGAGGCTGGCCTGACGGTCAGTTTCCAGAATTGAAGCGGAGGTTTTATGACAATCAGGATGCGTATCTTTTTTGGCGCCATGGTCACCTTGTTCGGATTATTGACGACAATGGCTTATGCCGACGACAACGTCGGTACAGTGATCATGGCACGGGGCGAGGTTACAGCCCTCCAGCCGCAGCAAGATGTCCGTGTCCTCAAGCGCCGCAGCCCGGTTTATATGCAGGATACCGTCACCACCGGCAACAACAGCAAAGTGCAGATACGTTTTAACGATGATGCCCTGCTGGCGCTGAATGCCAACAGCAGTCTGGTTGTACATCAGTACCAGCAACAGGCTACCCGCCACGATCAACCGGAAGTGGTCATGCAGCTGATTGAAGGGGGATTCCGGACACTGACCGGTAGCCTTGGCAAGGGCACCGCAGCCGCCTACCGGGTCGATACCCCGGTTGGCAGCATCGGCATTCGAGGCACACTTTACAGCGCCTTGCTGGACAAGGGCCGACTGCTGCTGGGCGTCTGGCAAGGCACCATCAGCATCACTACCGACGCTGGTGATTTTGTGCTCGGTCATGGCGCGGACTTCCACTACGCCAGCGTGGGTGCCGATGGCTTTACCGGCCTGCTGGAAGCACCGGCCGAACTTCAGGACAACACGGCCGAACAACCGCAAAGCACACCCAATAGCAATCAGCACAATACGTCCGCAGACGCCAACATCGCCAACAGCAACATCACCAACAGCGACGTGCCACCGCCGCTTGATCAACAGGACAGCGCCCGCCTTCAAGCAATTCTGAAAGCGTCAGTAAATAGTGCGACGGATCCCGACGCCAACCCGGACACTCCGCTGATTGACGACAGCAGCCCGGACAGCCGCCTGACCAATACCGAATATCAGGCATTTTTGTCCAGTCACCGTCTTGGTGCTGTCGCCATGAACGGCGAGCTGCGGGTCGGCACCGTAGTGCAACTGGACGGTGAACAACCGATATTTGTTGCCGTCAATGAAGCAGGTCAACTCGATGTCGTGCGCTTTTCCGGCACCAGCTCAAAGTCCGACCAGCCAGACAACAATTTGGATGTCATTTGGGGTGTCTGGGACGGTAGTGATAGCGATATTGAGGTCTACTCCGATCGCGATTCTGATGAACATAGCGGCTATGACGGCATGGCGCTCTGGCTACACGGTACCCCGACACTGTCTTCCCAGCTGAGTTCTCTGTCTGGCAGTGTGCATTTTGCTGGCAACCTGGGTATCGGCTTTAATAATCTGGGACAGCCGCTGAGTGTTTCCGGGGGGCAGTTTGATCTCGACTTCAACACTGGCCGCGTTTCCAATGGCTCATTATCTGCCGGATTTGGTGATACCGGCGCCGATCTCTGGGCCATCAGCTTCGATGGCAGCATTCAGATTGATGGTAATAATTCACCACTGGTTAACCTGGATATCATGAATGGCCAACACGGCGATATCGGCATCAACACCGGCACCAGTGAGCTGGGTGGCATTCTGGTCGGCGAACAGGCTGATGCCTTCCTCGGTGGATTTGAACTGATCGACAACAGCAGCAACAGCGCCACCGGCGCGGTATTGTGGCAACACGCCAGTCCTAACTGAACACCTCTGGCTGACGACTATTTTTGCTGATGCTGAAAGCTGCCGTCCCAGTCTGACGGCGGCAGAATTTCCCACTCTCGCAGTCGTTCCTGAAAGACCTGGTAAAGTTTGCACTGGGGATAACGCCAGACCAATTCGTCAAATGCCTCTCTGGCGGCACGCCAGTTAGCGCAGATATACAGATCCATGGCCAGACGATGATAGTCCAACTCTTCACGGGTAGCTGCCGAGGTTTCGCTGATCAACCCGAGTGGTTCAAAGACATCCAGCGCTTCGAGCTTGCCTTTGACCTGGATACGATCAACAAAACGGTATTCAAATTCCAGCGCCTGATGGCGGGTATTTTCGCCAACCAGAACATCAACCCCGTAATACTTGGTCAGTGATTCCAGTCGCGACCCCAGGTTTACAGCATCACCCAGCACCGTATAGGCACGGCGGTATGACGATCCCATATCCCCCACATTCATCGCACCCGTATTAATGCCAATGCCTGCCACCAGCCGTGGCCAGCCGCGTAATGCAAACGGCTGCTCCAACGTTCTGGTCACCTCAATCATGGCCAACGCGGCGGTGACGGCATGGCTGGCATGATCGACATCGTCCAGCGGTGCCCCCCAGAAGGCCATCACCATATCGCCGACGTATTTGTCGATGGTGCCTTCATGATCAAAAATGGTTTTGGTAACCGGCGTAAAATAACTACTCAGCAGCTGTTTCAGTTCGTTGGCGGGCAAACCTTCCGAAATACTGGTAAAGGATCGAATATCGCTGAACAACACCGTCATTTGACGGTTATCACCCTGAAACTGGTAAGCCGACGGATCGTCGAGCATTTTTTCAATATGTGCCGGTGGCACATATTGGTCGAACATTCCCTTCAGCGTGCGACGACTTCTGCTTTCATAAACAAAGCCATAACCCAGGTTGAGTATCACCAGGGTAAAACACAGCAGAATCAGCGGCGCCAATGGCAAATCCAGCCCCATCGACCAGCATGTTGCGTTAATCACGACCACCAGCAACAGCGCGGCAATACTGGATGGAATCGCTCGCAACGGCCCCATTCCAGGTAATACAACCGACAGCAGCAACCCGGTCAGTATCATTAACAGAAACGTCGCCCCCGGCTCCCACTCCGGACGATAGGGAAAACTGCCGTTCAGGAGCGCATCGATCACATTGGCATGAACTTCGACGCCGGGGTACTGGGTACCGACCGGCGTTGTTCGCAAATCAGCCAAACCCTGAGCGCTGGTGCCCACCAAGACCAAAGCACCTTCCAACACGTCGCTTGCCACCCGTCCGGCCATAATGTCAGCGGCCGAGATATAACGATAGCTTCTGGCTGGCCCTTTATAAGGAACAATCACTCGCCCGAGTGCATCGGTGCGCACCTGAATACCCGCCACCGCCAGCTGCCTTGGTACCATGACATCACCCAGGCGAACCATCTCTGGCTCCAGCTGCCAATCGAGCAAGTAGGTCATCACCATGGCCAGTGACAACGCCGGGTACAGTTGATCGCCATAGCGCATCACCAACGGCGTGCGTCTGATACTGCCGTCGCTGTCAGTAAAAGTGGAGACAAAACCGGCTCCAGCACTGGCTTCCGCAAATAATGGTAAATTGCCGTTATAGCCAGGACTGGCCAGAAATGTCATCGGTACACCAGAAGGCAGTTGCGCCACCGGAGCAGGCAGTACACCGCGCGTATCCGTGCTGTTGTCGCTGAAAAAAAATCCTGCCACGACATCTAGCCGTCGCATCGTACTGGCCAGTATGGTGTCGGGATCCGGGGCCGATTTCATCAGCTCCAGCAGCATTAAACGCTGCTGCTCTGGGACAGTATCCAGCCAACGACCCAAAGGTTGTTGTTCCGCTTCAGACAGCACAATATCAAGACCAACAACCGCCACACCAGCGTCCGCCAGACGGGTCAGTAATTGCGATAACTGCCGACGACTCCAGGGCCAGCGCCCCTGTTCTGCCAGCGAGGACTCGTCAATATCGACAACGATAACCGGCACCCTGCTGTCTGCCTCATCATCATAATGATCAGACAACAGGCCGAAACGCCAGTCGTACAGCAAATAATCCAGACGTTGTAGCCAGAATCCACTACCACTTTCGATGCGGTTACAGACCAGTGTCAGGCAGACGGTGATCAGAATACCGGCGTAAACCGGCGCTCGTCGGCGTAAAAGCCGTTTATCGAAAGGGGCGAAAGGCATGTGCTGTTTCCGGTTGAAAAAACATCAACCCGGTAAAGATTGATGGGATATTAACCCGACTTGATGAACGACCTGATAAGGTCAATCCGAGACAACTGCACCAGAAATTTACAGGCGTTATCAAACCAGTTCAATATCGCACCAAAAAACAACACATTGATAACAAACTATCCCGAGATAATTCGGCCCCGATAGACTCGGGTAGAAGGCCCAATACGCTCACGATCATCAATCATTGTGGTGGCACCCCGGTAGGTTCTATCCATAAGTTGTCTGGATGGTGGCTCCTGGGTCGGCAAAAACTCCTCTACCAGGGCCAACAGATCCTGACTGACGCCGCTTTTTACAAGGTTTCTGAGGTCGTCTTCCAGTGAAGGCGAATCATAGTGAATAATGCAGCCCTGCTCTTCTTTCGCTAATCGCTTTATTTTTTGTAGTAGCGCGATATTGATGCGGTTGAATTCAACCATGTGGTTCCCCCCAAAGTGGTTCTGGAAAGTTCACTGCAACGCTCATACCATAGTTTTGCTCTCGGCGATTATTTGCCCCATGGGACAATCCAGCTGGCGCTCAATGTAGCCGCTAAACTGGGAGGCCACACTCTCCCAACTCAACTGTTCAGCCGTTGTTCGGGCGGCTTTGCCCAATGCCACCAGATCACTGTCTACCAATGCTTCTGCCGCCGCGATAAAGGCAAAATCTGCGGCATGACTGTCCTCTCCCGTTAATGCCAGTACACCGTTAATACCGGTGCGGACGTGCATATGCGCAGCCGCCAGATCAAAGGCAACCACTGGCAAGGCGCTGGCCATGGCTTCCAGAGTCACCAGGCCGAACGTTTCTGTCACGCTGGGGAACACAAACAGATCCGCAGAAGCGAAATGCCGGGCCAGTGCTTCACCGGTTTGTACCCCGGCAAAAATTACATCCGGGTGGCTGGTCTGAATTTCGTCGCGCATGGGACCATCTCCGACCATCACCAGTTTGAGATCCGGGCGTGAAACACGCAAATGGTCATAGGTTGCAATTGCCAGCGGGATATTCTTTTCTGCAGCGATACGCCCGACGTACAGCATTACCCGGTCTGCTTCTCCAACCTGCCATGACTGGCGTAGCCCTGAGCTGCGCCGACGAGGATGAAACAAGGTGCAATTGACACCGTGTGGCAGCACCTGAACATTATGGAAGCGTGATTCACGCAGAAAGGCAGCAACCTCTTCGGAAGGCACCAGAGTCCCGGCGGTACGATTGTGGAAGCGTCGCAACCAGTTCAAAGTCAGTGTTCGAATCCAGCCCAGCCCGTAATAACTGCTGTAACGATGGAAATTGGTGTGAAAAGCGCTCAGCACCGGAATATGGCACTCTGTGGCCAAATTAAGCGCCGAGTTACCCAATGGGCCTTCGGTGGCAATAAATACAAATTCAGGCTGAAATCGCTCCCAGGCTGCGCGTATTTCACTGCGTGCTGGCCAGCCGATTTGCAAATCAGGGTACATGGGGATGGTCAGACCACGACACCACACCTCCTCGACTTCCGGTTTCCATTCCGAACGGGGGCGGGTGCGAATCAGCTGCACCTGGAAACAACCGGGATCCAGAGCATTAATTAACTGACGCAAGGAATTCGCGACGCCATTGACGTCGGGAACATAGGTCTCAGTGACAATACTGATACGAAGCGAAGCCATACTTCTCTGGCACTCTGGCTAAATTTGACCAGTGTGCCAGCGCGAACGTGACACTTTGATGAAGCATGACGGCATACCGGGTATTACCCCGCCAGCCATTATCCGTAAAATGCAATACTGGCACCAGCGCTCGAATAATCAGCAACCGTAGCCATGCCCGGCCAGTAATTACCTGGCGCCAATAATAGGCGAGACAGGTAAAACAGACGTCATCCGCGAACCAGCCAGAAATATCTCAATGCTCACCTGGAGAGGAACGAATAATCCCTCGTCAAGATTGCGGATTCAGCAATACATCCCGGCAGGCCCAAAAGCCTGCATTCCAGGATTCGAATCGGTGAAATTCCTAGTGTGTTACTTCTGCAACGTTTAACTGCTGCAGGTTTTCTTCACTCAGCTTGGAAAGCCGATAACGCAACTGCCGTGGCGTCAGCCCCAGAACCTTGGCAGCCATCGTCTTATTACCATTACATTTGTCGATTGCGGCGTGAATATCACTCAGTTCATCTTCCTGTACGCGCTGGTAAGGGCGAGCATACAGCGTCTTGAAGTTAGGGACGACCTGGGTTGCCAGAATCTGGGCGATTTGCGCGCCAAGGCAGTGCACCAAATCAAGACTGACTTGATCCAGGCGTGCACCACGGAGATCCATCACCAAAACCGCCAATACAGACTGGCGCAACACCAGTGGCACCAGCAGGCAACGATCTTGCAAGGTGAGGCCACAAGCTTGGGGATCAAACCGTTCAGGACGCTCACTACCATCCTTGATAACCAACCACTCTCGCGACTCAAACTGACGACACAGGGCGTGCTGGACAGCAAAGCTGTAAACGCCATTAGTCACGCCGGTTGAACAATACTGCGCCTTGAAACGACTCGGCGAATCGGGCAAAGCAATTGAGACATTGCGCAACTCAGTGTGCTCGGAAATCAGCATCAGCAGGCGCTGAATGCTTTCCTCGTCCTGGTAACGACCTTCAATAATTTCAGTAAGCCCCGTAAGCCAGTGGGCAACGGTAGTTGGCTTGGGCTGGCGGTAGTCTTGGATATCAGCGATTTTATACATGGGCAGATCCTCCTTTGTATAGTCTTTCGCAAACTCCGTACCAGCTATTAGAAACAGGCCAATAAAATTTATCAGGAACCGGTTTCAACGAAAATACCGCTGCAGAAGCCACAATAATGAGCAAAAACACGCTCTATAAGCTGTCTTTCAGAGCTTTTGGTATCAATCCTGTCGTTACCCGATCCCAGTGATGGCAGAAAAAATATTGCGATTTATCAATAACCATTACACTAAAACCAGCACTCATCACAAAAATGCACAAAGAATTATCACAAAGACGACACAGTCGAGTCAAAAGGGTGCAGAAAGGGGGTAACTCTAACGAGGTAAAACGCAGACAATCGGAGTAAAACGAGCCGACGGCCAAAATAGTCGAGATTGCCAGTAGTCTCGCTGGAGGCAAGCCCTCGGCAAGGGTAATCATGCCTCCGGTGTTCGGCATATCTGCTTGTGTTTCAAACGACCTGATAACTAACCAGCCGTGTCTGCGGTCAGGCAAACTATCAGGCAACCCTCAGGCAATGCTGGGATCATCGTCTGGCAAGTACTCTTTTTTCAGCCAACCGGCAAAAAATCGACAGGCGTCCTGGCTGGTCAAAATGCCAGCCAGTCGTTCATGGCGCATAACAACCACTGCATTGATTCCTTCTTCAGCCATACAGGACAGCACGACATCAAGCCGAGTATGCAAATCCACTTTAGCAAAACGTCGCTGGCACATATCACCTGCCGTCAGACCCTGGCTATCTTCCAGATCGTGGCCCGGCAGCTGTGCCAGCTTGATCTCTTCGGAACTCAACAACCCAACGACCTTGACTCCATCCATAACGGGCAGGTGGTGACATTGATGCTGCGCCATTTGATCAGCCGCGTCCGTCAGTGAAGTATCCTCGTTAACATGCAGCGGGAATGCCGTCATTACCTCAGTGAGCGTTGGCATATGTCTCATACAACGGGTCTCCAATATTATTTTTTTGCTGTACGACCGGGGGAAGCGATGATCAGTCGTCAGATGCGCCAGCCGAGTACCTGAAGAAGCGCCGGAGTTACATCCATACGAATGGAACCTCCCCACACTGTCAGACTCCGATACGACCTAATGTATCAACGATTTGTCGCAAGATTTCCGAGAGCGTCGGATGATCCTGATCAAAGCGGATGGCATACTCCTGCAAACCCTCAACAACATCGGCGTTGTCCGTCAGCTCCATAACTTCAATGTCTTCCGCGACTTTCCTCATCAGTTCAGCAGTCTCTTCATCCAATTCAGGATTGGCTGACAATTCCTCATGTAAACGCTGAAGCTGTTCTTTTAGCGGGCTTCCCATAAAACACCTCTCATTTTCTACAGTCTGCTTGATCATGGCACGTTGTCTGACGATATGGTCATTGTGTATCAGGATACTCTATCAGCAGCTGATCTTGCGCACGATTGTGTGAACCTGATTACATTTAACAACAACACCGATAACGCCAGCGAGTTTTTAGCGGAAGGAACCATTACCGTCAGATGTCATAAAGCAACGCGGTTCAAGCAGGGATCAGTAAAGATGGGACAACGCCTACAAGCATCAGGCTGAGGACGTTGTTCCATTATGGCAAGGGCAGCTGTGACTAGCGGGCGTTTTCAATGATCAAACCGAGCCTGCTGAGAGCCCGTTGGTTTCAGAACAAGGCATGAGGAGCGCGATTGGGCGAGCTAAACAAGTGACGAATAACGCCGTACTGGAAGTCACTGGCCTCAGCCCCAAGGGTCAGAGTCAGGGTCAACATCCCGCCAGGCGGTGTTATTGGACTTGAAAAGGACTCGCCATTCTCGGCGTCCAACGCCTTGCCTGACGGGATTTTTCCTCCTGACAGGCCGTGGCAAATAATTGAGAACGCTCCCTAATACGTCGCCTGGCAGAAAATAGGCATATCACAGGATTCGGCGAGGCGTTTGAAGGCAGGAAAATTGGCATGATCGCCAATGTAGAGCAATGGATTACGAGACAAATCCAGAGATTGCAGTTGCGGCAATATCCGGCCCAACACGTTAAGCAACATACTGTGGCTACTCGCCAGAGGTACCCACAGCTCCTGCTGCCCGGAAATTCTGGACAAAAAGCCAAGTAACAGGTTTGAGTTTTCATCAATACTGGAACGTGAATCGGTATACACCAGGTTCAGCCACTGGCTTTGGGGTAGATGATAAAAATTTGCCATGTGTACAGCCGTCGGCAGCAGATTTTCTGCCAGCAACTGTATTCTGGCCGTCGTTTCCTCGTCAGATACATCCCCAGTATATGGGACTGGTATCTGAACCAGCTTCACACTCCATCCTGGTGATGTGATGAATTCCTCTGGAATCCGGGCAAACATAACTTCCTCAGGCTTGCCCAGCCTTTGCGCAGCTTCCATTTTTCCTCCGTTTGACACGGCCTACTGACCGGGCCAGCTATTCGCTACAAGTGAATCTAACGATAGCTATTGCATATGCAGTGCCAATAACGGAAAAACGGCATTTAAAAACAAACAGGCTTACAGGTTGAGTATTTCGACAATCACACTCTTGATGACAAAACCCAGCATGCCCAGCCCCAGTGCAAAGAACAGTACTCCCATCCCAAATTTGCCCGCATTTGAGCGTTTGGCAAGGTCGTAGATGATAAACATCATAAAGCCGATCAAAATGGCAATGCCGATTGTCATGCCTGCATTCTCAACGTGACTGATGTTCATCGGTGTTACCTTCTCCGCAGCTGTGGTAAAAATCGGTGCGACACTTTAACAAAAGCCGCATGGCGCGGCACCTTCTACCGTTACCGTATGCAGGCACCGTTATTCGATGACTCCAGACTTTGATGTATGCATTGTTGGCGCGGGCGTTATCGGCCTGGCGATCGCCCGACAGCTATCCCGCCATTATTCGGTCTTGATGCTTGAGCAGGCCGACATGGCTGGCAGCGAAACCAGCAGCCGCAACAGTGAAGTCATTCATGCCGGCCTTTATTATCCACCAGGTTCGCTAAAGGAAACCCTTTGTATCCGGGGCCGGGAGTTGACCTATCCGTTTTGTCAGCAGTTTGACATTCCCCATCAAAAAACGGGCAAGCTTATTGTCAGCCCAAGCGCGGCTCATCCGGAACTGGAACGTCTGCAGCAAACGGCCAAACGCCTCAATATTCCATTGCATCATCTGGACAGCCAGCAAATAAAACAGATGGAACCGGAAGTCGCGGCGGCAGCAGCACTCTGGTCGCCGGAAACCGGCATCATCGACAGCCACCAGTTTATGCAAGCCTTGCAACATCAGGCTGAGCAAGCCGGAGCACTACTGGTTTGTCGCAGCCAGGTCACCGGTGCTCACAGCAGCGGGCCGCTCTGGAAGGTTGACGTCGAAACCCCTGACGGCCCTTGGCACATTCACTGCCGGGCCGTCATCAACGCAGCCGGTCTGCAAGCCATATCACTGATGGCAGCACTTGAAGGAATTAACACCCATACCACTGACACTTCTGTCCACACCAATACCCGTATCCCCCAACTGTTTCCGGCTCGGGGACACTATTTCAGTTATCAGGGCAAAAGCCCGTTCCGGCATTTGGTGTATCCATTACCCGAACCAGGGCTGGCTGGCTTGGGGATTCATGCCACGCTCGATCTGGCGGGGCAATTGCGTTTTGGTCCGGATGTCGAATATCTGGATCAGCACACGGCATTTGGCCCTTCGCGCTATGCCGTAAGCGCCGATTTGCGCAGTCAGTTTGCCGGAGCCATACGCCGGTATTGGCCAGGCCTGGACGAAAATAATCTGCACGCGGCTTACGCCGGTATCCGGCCAAAACTGAGCGCGCCAGGCTGTCCTGCGGTCGATTTTGTAATCACCCGCAGCGATATCAGTACACCACCGATATGGCACCTGCTGGGTATCGAAAGTCCGGGGCTGACATCCGCACTGGCGATAGCGGAGCTTATTGAAAAAAAACTGGCGGCAGAAATCGGATAACACGGGGCATTACTGACAATGTGTCGCACTAACACTACAACAGTCGCCATGTTTAATGACAAACGCTAACATTTCACTGGTATAACCAATCCCGGCTACTCACGACACACGAATCGTCACCAATTCATCGGTGTATTACCATCACACCTGTCTCCGACAGAACAATGGCCTGCTAGGCTGGGATGATAACGACATGTCAGGAACCGTTCGGGAGCTCAAATGATTCACCCATTGCCAATCGCCACCGTCATTATCGAGGACAATGTGAGTACGATATTGCCTTGTGAGGCCCAGATTCCCATTACGTGCGACCAGTGTGAAGCGGATACCAACGTCAGTATTGCTGATCTGAAAGCGCTGGCACCGATTACCTGCCAGCATTGCGGAGCCAGGCGTGCATTCACTCAGACAGAGATTGAAGTTACCCGTCTGGTACTGGCCCAGGCCGGTTACTATTTTTCCTGATGCTATACATATCGCGGCTCGCCACTATCTGGGCGGTCACATACTACCGACGGCAATTTGTGTCAGCATAGCCGATACCACCACCGTCATCATGCCGCTACTATCGGCAAATCACTGCCCCCTTGTCATCTAAAATCAAATAAGTGTTTGAAAAATATAACAAAATAAAATAGGTATAATATTTGCTATAACAGGATAGATGTTAACCAACCCGCTCACTGAAGAGCAGGTCACATATCCTGAGGTTCACAGCCATGCTACTCAATGCACTCACCAGCTACTTGCAGCACCAGAGCGCCTCCATAACACGGGAAAGTGACACGACCAGCGCGGTTACACAGCCCAGCGGCGACACGTCTCTGACATCTCGTAATACGCCAGACAGCTATCAGCCTTCAACCCGTGCAATCCTGATCAGCGCGCTTGCCAGTGATATCAATGTGAACGAACTGGACGATACAACACTCAATCATCTGCAAGACTCATTGCAGCAGTTCGGTCTGATCAGCCCCCGCGACTTGTCCGGTATGTCACTCTTACGCCAAGCCATGCAGGGGGCAGAAACAACAACCAACTCCGTTGAGTTACTGGATCACCTTGCCGCACAGGAGCAACCGTATCAGCAACAGCAGGCCGTCAAACGCTTACAGGCACTCTTCCACAACCTGGCATCCGCCCAGCCGTCTCCTCAGGCAGCCTGATTACTGTCCAGTCTGCCTGCATTGACTATTGCATTGAGTACTGCATTTCACCCTAATGTCACGGAGCTGAAAAAGAACTGTCACACTGACACCTCAGAGTAAAGAGTCATATGTAGAGACCTGATGGCACCATGACTGCACTCGTAAACCGCGTCACGATTGTGACGGAAACTTTTGCCCCCGAGATCAATGGCGTTGCGCATACGCTGTCGCAACTCGTTGATGGCATGAGAGCGCACGGTATTCAGGTTCAAATCATTCGTCCACGCCAGCACAAACAGGATCAGCCAGCCAACGAACATGGGCTACAAACCGCGCTGCTGCCTGGCATGCCATTACCCGGATACAAGGAGCTGAAATTCGGCGTTCCCCTCACTGGCCGCATTTCTTCCGTCCTGCAACACTTTGCTCCCGATGTTATTTATGTTGCAACGGAAGGCCCGATGGGATGGGCGGCCGTTCGTGCTGCACGTAAAACCGGCGTGGCCGTCATCAGCGGCTTCCACACCAATTTCCATCAGTATATTGAACATTATCGTATGGCCGGGCTGGAAAAACTCGCCTATCGCTATCTGCGCTATTTCCACAACCGGACCGCCGCGACACTAGTACCCACCCGTACTCAACGTGACGAACTGGACGCCCATGGCTTCCACAATGTGCGCGTGTTATCACGGGGAGTCGACAGCCAGAAGTTCAACCCCTGCCATCGCAGTAACGCACTGCGCCGCTCCTGGGGTGTGGGCGAACATGATCTGGTGCTGCTGTATGTGGGGCGTATAGCGGGAGAAAAAAACATGGATCTGGCGCTGGCGGCCTACCGCAGACTGCTCAATACCGATGAACAGGTACGTATGGTGCTGGTTGGCGATGGCCCCGAATTACCCGCCATTCGCGCCCAACATCCCGAAATCATTTGTTGTGGCATGCGCCGTGATGAAGATCTGGCCGCTCACTATGCCAGCGGTGATATTTTTCTGTTCCCGAGCAAAACCGATACGTTTGGCAATGTCGTCACCGAAGCCATGGCTAGCGGGCTGGCGGTTGTCAGTTTTGACTATGCCGCCGGTCACGAGCATATCACCTCCGGCACAACCGGCATGCTTGCCCCATTCGGCGAAGACGAAGCCTATATCAAGCAGGTAGAAACCCTGTCCGACAGCCCGAATTTACTGCAAAAAATTCGTCAGGAAGCCCGTTCACGTGCAGAAAAGATTTCCTGGAACAGCATTGTGGACGAGTTCATCCAGCGCCTTAGCGGCGCCAATACCAAGGTAACCCCTAATGGCAATCGCAAAGCAGTTACAGCCAAAGACAGCGCTACTGTTCAGTAAAGCCGATCGATTCGAGCTGAGCCTGTGCCAGCTGATGAACCGGATGGGATACAATCGCAGCGTACGCCTGTTTTTCAAAGGCATCAGCCGCGCAGGCGACGGCGAGTTCTGGTATGTACTGGGACTGCTGTTGCCGCTGATATTCGGCATTGAAGGACTGGCCGCACTCGGCCATATGGCCATCACTGGCTTACTTTGTGTCGGCATCTACAGCCAACTGAAAAACAGGCTGGTACGCCAGCGGCCTTATATTTCGTTTGCAGCCATTCAAGCACACACGGCTCCGCTGGATCTTTACAGTTTCCCATCGGGACACACCATGAATGCGGTTAACTTTACCGTGCTGATCAGCTTTTTCTTCCCGCTACTGTTCTGGGTGGTTGCCCCCTTTGCCCTGCTGGTGGCACTGTCCCGCGTTATTCTGGGCATGCACTACCCGACCGACGTGCTGGTTGGCGCGTCACTCGGTATGTTGCTCAGTTATGGTTCTCTGGCTATTTGGCCGGCAGGTATGTTCGCGTTTATTATTTACTAAGAACCACACGTTATCGGCTTGGTCGCAACACTCGTTATTGCAACACTCGGCTGCACTTCACCCAAACAAGCATCAAAACAGGCGTCCCTGGGCCGGGTCGCTACCGCAGTGTCTGGCACCAATCCCCAGCAGACGTACCTTTTTATCCTGACGTCGCATGGCGCTGGAAATCAGCCGGGTAAACCCATTGAGATCGGCCGGAATATCATTATCGGCCATCGTCGTTTGGGTAAAATCAGCGAATTTGACCTTCACAAAAGGGGCCAGCTCTTCCGCACGCCAGCCAGTATTCACCACTCGTTGCTGCCAGCGCAGCCACAAATCGGGTAACTGCAGCAGGCACTCGGCCTCACTGTCCAGATCGCTCTGAAAAGTTCGCTCGACACTGACCGTCTTGCGTTCTCGAACCTCCCGCAACGGCCGATGATCAATACCATGACAACGCTCGTACAGGATTGCCCCCATACGGCCGTAACGATGGATCAGATACCCCATGGATAACGCCTGCAAATCGGCACAAAGGTGCAAGCCATCGGCCGCTAGCCGCTCACCCAGTTTTGGCCCGACTCCGGGAATTTTACGTATCTCAAGCTGACGCACAAACGCCGCGACCTCATCGGCAGGAATCTGCCGGAGACCATTCGGTTTGTTGATATCACTGGCGATTTTAGCCAGATACTTGTTGGGCGCAATACCGGCAGACACCGTCACACCGACCTGGTGTGCCACTTCCTGGCGAATAGCCTGGGCCACGGCCAGGGCGTTCTCACCAACAGGCAATTCAAGATAGGCTTCATCTATGGAGACCTGCTCAAACACCCGCGCATACTGGCGCATGATCGCCATAATCTGCCTGGATGCTTGCTGGTATCGCACCATATCTCCCTTTACCAGCACCAGATCAGGACACAATCGCAGCGCCAGCCCCGATGCCATAGCCGATCGCACCCCATAACGCCGTGCAATATAATTGCAGGTCGAAATCACGCCGCGTCCGGATGGGTCACCCCCCACCGCCAGAGGCAGCTGCCGCAGCGCTGGCTGATCCCTCATTTCAATGGCAGCGAAGAAGCAGTCACAATCGATATGCAGTACCTGACGTGGAGAAGTATCCATAATGCAGCCCCATAAACTGTACATCCATACAGTATCAGATACCCAGGTATGGGGGAATACCCAAATCGTACCGCCAACCAGGCCATAATTTGGGGCATACAGCACTCACTGTCGTGGCGCATACGGTCAACCAGTGTTAGCCTGAAGCAGTTGAAAAAAGGAACCCAAAGTGAACGACGACAACCAGGCAAAAGAAATATTTTTAACCCGGATCGAGAACGATGATCACCTGTTCTCAGTGACACTGGGCTACATTGACAAGTACTACGAATTTTCCGCTGCCGCATTTACTAACGGTGAGCTGGAAAACAGCCAGGAACAGAATCAGGGCTCATGTCGGGTACTGGCACTGGCCAAGCTGCTGCAACTGACGGATGAACAAACCCTGTGCTGCTTTGGCGAACACTATCGCGATGTTCTGGCGAGCCCGAGCGGTGACAGTCATCAGAACATTCGCCAGTTACAACAACATGGCCTCGAAGGCGTACGCTTCGAACAATTGCCATTGAGAAAAAAATAGTATGGCCACGCCTGTGCTGGATATGAAAACCGGGATGACTCCCCTGACCACACTGACATTTCACAGCACTGAGCCAGAGGTCATCAGCGCCGATCTGCAACGCCGACGCTCCGAGGCTCCGGCACTGTTTCAGGGCCTTCCCTGCCTGATTTCCCTGCAGCATCTGGATCCCGAGCAGACCAGCCTTGCCAGTCTGACGACATTATTGCGCCAACATGGACTGGCGCCCGTCGGAGTACGTTACAGCTCAGCGGCATGGCACTCTGCCTGCGATGCCCTGTGTCTGGCAGATTTTGGTCAGTCATCGGTCAAGCCGGTACGGCAGCAACCGACGCCAACGCAGCCGGACAGTCAGGAACAGGAACTACAGCCAATAGCGGCCCGTGCCGTCAAGGTTCACAGCAGCAACGTCCGCTCCGGCCAGCAACTGTACTTTGATGGTGATCTGGTGGTGATGGGCATGGTCAGCCCTGGTGCCGAAGTACTGGCAACGGGAGATATCCAGATTATGGGCGCGTTGCGCGGCAAGGCTCTCGCCGGTATCAAGGGTAATCCTGATGCCATGATCAGCTGCCTGCAATTTGATGCCCAGCTGACCGCCATTGCTGGCCACTATCAGCTATTTGAAGATGACCACACATTGAAAAACAGCAGCGTACTGGTTCGGTTGGTCGATGACCAATTAACCATCACCGGCTCGGAAAAATAACCAAACCTGCAGGATGAATACCTTGGCAAAGATAATCGTGGTGACCTCCGGAAAAGGCGGAGTAGGAAAAACAACCACCAGCGCTGCATTTGCAGCCGCATTGGCCATGCAAGGCCATAAAACCGTTGTTATCGATTTTGACGTAGGTTTGCGTAATCTGGATCTCGTCATGGGTTGCGAGCGCAGAGTTGTTTACGACTTTGTCAATCTGATACAGGGGGAATCCACCTTGTCCCAAACCCTGATCAAAGACAAGCGGCTTGAAAACCTCTACGTGCTGCCAGCCTCACAAACCCGTGACAAGGACGCCCTGACCCTTGAAGGGGTCGAGAAAACGCTTAACGAACTGGCAAAAACCTTCGATTTTATCGTCTGTGACTCACCTGCTGGTATTGAGCATGGTGCTCAAATGGCGCTCTACTTTGCCGAAGAAGCGATTATCGTGACCAATCCTGAAGTCTCTTCCGTACGGGATTCAGATCGCATCATCGGCATTCTGCAAAGCAAATCCCGCTTGGCGGAACAGGGCGGGTCGGTCAAGGAGCACCTGCTGCTCACGCGCTACAATCCAGAACGGGTTGAACGTGGCGAAATGCTGTCAGTCACCGATGTGGAAGACATTCTGGCAATTCCATTACTCGGCGTCATCCCGGAATCCGAAGCCGTACTCAAAGCCTCCAACCAGGGCGTTCCGGTGGTGCACGACAGCGACAGCGACGCCGGTCAGGCCTATGCCGACGCCGTCGCCCGTTATCTGGGAGAGGATCGTCCACACCGTTTTCTTGAGAAGCAGAAAAAAGGCTTTCTGAAACGGGTTTTTGGAGGTTGATATGAGCTTGTTAAAACGATTTCGCAAGGAAAGCACCACCTCCGCGTCTGTCGCCAAAGAGCGTTTGCGAGTACTGGTCGCGCACGACCGGCTACGTACCAACGGCCCGGACTATCTGCCACAACTGGAACGGGAAATACTCGCGGTGATTCGAAAATACGTCGAAGTTGGAGACGAAGACGTCAATGTTCATCTGGAAAACCATGGCCAGACATCCATCCTTGAACTCAACGTGACCCTGCCTGATCGCTAAACCCCTGCGGCCTCGCGTATACCCTCGTCAGTCGGGAGTATTTCGTTAACCCGCCCGGCCTTCCCAACCGCCCTCTGTGTGGGAAGGCCGGGCAGCGGTTAATCAATCGACAACCCCGCCAGCTTGCACAGCAACTGCACAAACGCCATGCAGTTATCCAGATCAGCGCTTTCATCCATGGTGTGATAACCCGTCGTCGGAATTTGCAGCGTGGTGCCATCCACCAAGCCACCCGACGCTGCCACGATACGTCCCATCTCGGTACTGCCAAGGGATTTGGGAGACAGTCCGGCGGCTACCAGACGACGATTATTATCTTCAATATATTCATCCTTGAAACGATAACTCAAGCCCAGCTGCTCACAGCCGGTGACCAGCGCCTGAGTCAAGTCACGGTTAAACCCGGCGTTGGCATCCTTGTGCCGTAGTACCAGCTGTTGCTCATTGGCCGCCGCGATATCCGGATAGGGACTGGTATCCACCACCACCAACTGGTTGGTGGAGCCACCAAAACGCCGGAACCACTCCAGCAAATAACGCCAACTGCGTCCTGCCTCTTCCTGCGCAGTAAAAAACGCCGTACCACGAAAACCCAGCTCGAACAGATACACCAGAACCGCAGCGGTCAGCACGTTATCCAGTTGTCCGTACAACCGGCCCTGCAGAATCCGCAACTTGTCCTGAAAAGCGACCGGCGTACCGGCCACCAGATGCGACATACCGTCCAACTCAAAAATCAGGTTATTACGGTAAGGACAAATGTAGGCATTACGAATGCTGCCCTGTCCACGATACGCCCCCGACCAGGGGTCATAGGCAAACACCCCTTCACTCACAAAGCGGTCAACAATCTGCAACATCAGCTCTTCAGAAACCGAATTACCCAACAGATCCGAACGCCCGCCACAGACAAAAGCAGCGTACTGAAACTCGTTCGGGCCAGTACATATCAATCCATGGCGGTCAATGTGGGCAGAAAACATCAACGACTCCGGTTCACTGCCCTGTGCCACCAGCAAGCCTTCATACCAGGTGACTTTGGCACCACGATCTTCCAGCTCACGTTGTAACACCCGGAAAAACGAGTGTTCGGCACCCACCACTGACGGGCTGCGGATAAGGCTTTTGATAATGTCCAACAAAGGGGCCGGCAAGGTCATGGCAAATCCTGAAAGCAAAAATCGAAAAATAGCAGATGACACCGGAACACTACCCGGTGCCAATGAATGCAGTAAAAATGCCTCACAGACTCGAGAGCAGTTACTGACTAATCGGAAAAATCGATATCAAAACCGAGTAAATCCTCAAGCCTCCTCCGCTCAATAATCGCCTCGGCACGACGTTTTTTACGTTCATAATCTTCACTGCGATGACGCAAGCGACGCGGAGGCTGATCCTCATCATCGTGATTATTCTCAGATTCATGGAAAGACGGGCGCATATTGACCTCCTTTGGTTCATAACACGGGACACCGTACTCAATGCGCTGTTTATCCAGAGAATTCCTCAGTGAAAAGCGAATTATCACAATCCTGTCGAGAAGAAAAATTTGTTGGTCTTCATCAAGGTACGCAGTCAGAATCTGCGCCCCCCGCAAACCAGCACCAACCGAGTTCTCCAGCCCCGTTGAATACCCCTCTGTTCCGCCATATCGAAGAGCAACTGCTGTGTAACGGCCTGGCTATCTGTCAGCCATTCGATTTACAGCTGCCATTGACGCCGCTGTCTGAGCTGTCGCATCAACTCCGAACCCACGTTCTGAGTCTGGAAGAGCAAAACAAATTACAGCCCGCAGGTACTGGTCGAGAGCAGGCACACCAACTGAATCGTCAGATTCGCCGCGACCGGATTCGCTGGCTAACAGCGCAAGACCCGGTCGAAAAAGCTTGGCTGGACTTTATGGCGCAGCTACAGCAACACCTCAATCGCACACTGTTGCTGGGGTTGTTCAGCTACGAGTGCCATTTTGCCCATTACCAGCCTGGCGACTTCTATCAAAAACACAAAGATGCCTTTAGCGGCCAGTCCAACCGTATTCTCAGTACCGTGCTGTATCTCAACCCCGACTGGCAACCAGACGATGGCGGCGAACTGCTGATTTATAGTGACGAGGAAAGCGACTCGGTAAGGTCCCGATTACTGCCCCAACTTGGCACCCTGGTCACGTTTTTAAGCGAAGAGTTTCCTCACGAAGTACTGGCGGCTAATCGGCACCGCTACAGTATTGCAGGCTGGTTCCGCCTCAACAGCAGTGTCAGTAATCGGGTGGATCCTCCCCGTTAATTAATTGCAGATGCGGCCGATAACACTCCAGGTACCTAGACACTGTATAACCGGAGCATCGCCCATGAACTGGTCCAACCTTGGCCTGACCACCAAAATACTGCTACCTATTTTGCTTACCGGCGCACTGATGCTGGTACTGTCTTATATGCAGATCACCACTCTTGAGCGTCTCGCCAAGGAATACGGTCACATCTCCACCGAATACCTTCCCGGCATCAGCCTGGTGCTGAATGCGGACAGGGATTTGTATCAGGCCCAACTGGCTGAACGCAGTCTTGCACTGGGTCTGAAAAACCCTGCACTGGTCAGAGAGCACACCGACAACTTACAGCAGGTAGCAGACCGTATCAGCAAGATCAAAGCATTGGATATGTCTGCCTCAATCCATAACCAGGCAGACACATTTCTCAGCACCTTCGGCGTCTGGCGAGACAAAAGCACCCGCTTTGTGAATGAACTTGGCGCCAATAGCCATTCTCCGGCCGCAGCTGCCAGTATCAGCACCGGTAAACTTCACGATGAGTTCAACAGGATACGTGCTTTGCTGGACGCACTGGGTGAGTCCGTTACCCAGGAAAGCCTGTCGGAGCATGCCTCAAGCGATCAGGATCGAATCGACTCCCGCAACCGTATTCTGCTGATGCTGGTATTGGCAGTGCTGATTGTCGGTAGTTTCTCCGTACTCTTCCCCAGAGCCATTACCACGCCGATTAATCGCATGGCCAGAGAACTGCAAACCCTGGCCAATGGTCAGGGCGATCTGAATACCCGCCTGGACAGCAACCGCAAGGATGAAATTGGCGAACTGGCGCGCCACTTCAACGCCTTTCTCGACAACCTCAAGGGCATGATCACCCATATCCGTCATGAAGCCAGTGGCATTCAGCACACCACCGATCAGCTGCACAGCAGTGCCGAAGTCAGCCAGCGGGTCAGTAACGACTATAGCCACACCATGGATATGGTAGCCACCGCGAATGAGCAAATGGGCCTGGCCATCCAGGAAGTATCAAGCAATACACAGCAGGTATCTGCAGAAGCACAAGCATCCGATCGAACCGCCAAAACCGTCGCCAAAGAATTTGGCCTGGCGATGGACGAATTACGCACGCTGGTATCACGGGTCGATGATTCCAGCGAAGTAATCCGGGCTTTGGAAGCCGAAACCACCAATATTGCCTCGGTACTGGATGTGATCAAGGGGATTGCCGAACAAACCAATTTACTGGCACTGAATGCCGCCATTGAGGCCGCCAGAGCCGGAGAACAAGGTCGGGGCTTCGCGGTGGTCGCCGACGAGGTACGTACACTGGCCAGCCGCACCCAACAGTCGACCGGCGATATCAATGAAATGATCGAACGCCTGAGAGCCGGTGTCGAACGTGCGGTAGGAGCCATGAATGAAAGCCAGCACAAGGCCGAACAAACCGTGACTCATGCCAGCCGCTCACAAGAAAATATCCAGACCATTTCAGACTCGCTGATGAATATCAGCGACAACATCCTGCAAGTCGCCTCTGCGATCGAGGAACAGACGTCGGTTATCACCGACATCAACCACAACCTGTCGAGTGCCAAAACGCTCAGTGCCCAGGGCAAAAGCAATTCTGATACCGTGAACAACTCGGTCAGCGACCTGCGCTCCAGAGCTGCCAGCCTTAACCATCAGGTCGCAGGATTCAAGGTCTGAGCAACACCCTCACCGCCAGCAGATACTGCAATCCGGCACTGCAAATCCGGCACAAATGCCAAGTCGGATTGCAGTGCCAAATGACGGTTGTGGTTGTAATGGTTCTTCCATTAATCCAGTGTCACCACCACTCGACCACGCACTTTACCTTCCAGCAGTGCAGTCGCCGTTTCGATGACGTGCTCCAGACCAATCTCATGAGCAATCCCCGTCAGCATGGATTCATCCACCAACCCGGCCAGCTGATCCCAGGCAGACACCCGATCGGCTTTCGGTCGCATCACGCTGTCTATTCCCGCCAGCGTCACACCACGCAGAATAAATGGCATCACCGTGGTGGCCAGATCGGCTCCCTGAGCCAGGCCACAAGCGGCAACGGTGCCACCATAACGGGTGCTCGCCAGCACATTGGCCAACGTGTGACTCCCCACCGAATCCACCGCCCCAGCCCACCGTTCCTGCTGTAACGGTTTGCCCGGCCCGGATAACAACTGACGATCGACAATCTCGGCGGCACCCAGTTGTTGCAGATAATCCACTTCATTCGGGCGTCCGGTTGACGCCACCACCCGGTAGCCCAAACGGGACAACAAGCCGATCGCAAAACTGCCAACACCGCCATTGGCACCGGTGACCAGAATATCGCCCTGCTCTGGCGTCACGCCGTTACGCTGCAAGGCCTGCACACACAGCATGGCGGTATACCCTGCAGTGCCTATCGACATTGCCTCACGGCCAGACAGACCTGCTGGCAATCGAATAAGCCAATCACTGTTCAGCCGCGCACGCTGGGCCAGCCCGCCCCAATGCACTTCACCCACACCAAAGCCGTTTAACAACACCGTGTCACCCACCGCAAAGGCATCACTGCTGCAGGCTTCGACCGTGCCGACCAGATCAATACCGGGCACCATGGGAAAGCGGCGGACAACCGGGGCCTTGCCGGTAATCGCCAGCCCATCCTTGTAGTTAAGGGTAGAATAATGAACCCGTACCGTCACATCGCCCTCTGGTAACGTATCGTCCTCCAGTTGCGTCAACTCGGCGTGGTAGCCCTTGTCATCCTTGTTAATCTGAATCGCCTTGAACATTACAGCCTCCGTCCGGCTACGCCGGTGTTGTGAATCTATGACACTCACGGCCAAATTAGACCGATCGTCTTTTATTAATTTGAAAAACACCCAGCTGTTATACCCTGGCGTTACCCAAGGTTGATTTACCCCCGTGTCAGAGAAGCCAGAAACCAATCACGAAAACGTCGCATCGGTTGAGTGCTGCGCTCCAGCCGCGCCCGCATCACCGCACCTTCCCAGCCAACCCAAAAGATATTAGCCAACACTGCACAGTCTTCGTTGACAGCGATCATCCGTTGTTGCTGTGCCTGTTCCAGGCACTGCTGCAGCTGCAGCTCCCAGCCAGCCAAGATGGCTTGTAACGGCTGGCGCAGGCTCTCCGGCAACTGGCCCACTTCCTGCCCCAGGTTGCCAACCAGACAACCACTGCGGTAGTCGTGCTGCTCCATCCAGCGCATCGCACTATTGGTAAAATGTTCGATCTGTACCAGTGCGGGCAGCTCGCTGTCGTGAAAGCTGCGCGCCAGTACCTTGTCAAAATAGCGGCCATAACTTGCTACTACCGCCGCAACATAGGCCTCTTTACTGGCAAAGAAGTGGTAAAAAGACCCTTTCGGAACACCTACCCGCTTCAGTACCTGGTCGATACCGGTTGCCGCAAAGCCCTGCTCCGTCAGTACATCTATGCCACTACGCACCAGTAATGCACGGGTCTCGCTGACACTGCGACCATCTTTGGGCGGGCGTCCGCGGCGACGGGGTGACTCGGCGGCGGTGATATCGGCGGGCGTTGGTGTCGTTGGTTTATTCATTCGTATATATTAGACCGACTGTCTCATTAATGACAAGCCCCGGATTCCCCCCCGCGTTGTCCAATCTGCTCCGTCAGCCGTGTTATCAAGGGTGCTGGAAATCGATCAGCTCAAACGTCAGAGTGCCGCCCTTGAACATGGCCAGATCCAGCGGTTCTTCTCGCACCAGCCGTACCAGCCCCACCCCGGGTGCGTACCATTCCGACTGCACAATCTCGACCTCTTGATAGCCCAGCCTGGGATCGGCGTACAATCCGATCACGGCGCGGCCTTCCACCCTCACACAATCGTGAAATTCGCCCGCCGGAGTGGATAACTCCAGCCCGGTTGCAGCCAGCTCGTAGGTCATATCAAATTCATTGCTGCCCCGATTCCAGGCAACGTGGCTCTGGGTGCTGTGAATGACATACGGTCGGGTTGACTGATTCCAGGTAATGCCCTGCTCCAGTTCATCCGCTGGCGGTAGCACCAGTACGGGTTCGGTATCCAGCCGGGGGGCTTTTTCAATCAGAGTACGCTTGCCAACCCGATAGGTGCCGCTGATATTCCGCAGCAGATAATAATCGGTGCCATCACTGGTGTGGCGCACCGTCATTTGCGCAGCGCCGATCAGGCTGACCAGTTCGGCCGGAGTATCAATACGCCGGGTGGCCACGTCAAAGCGACGCACCTCACGGGCATCGGTGCGGTCTTCTGTCACCTGATACTGCCAGCGTAAACCCGGCTCCAGGGGGAAATAATCATCTGCGGCCGGAGCCTGACCACAGCCCGACAGCAGCACCGCAGCAAGCACCGGCAGCAGGCCAGGAAAATACCGATACCGATACCGATACCGATACATCGACTGATTGTTCATAGTCTGCTCCTACTTTTCCGGTAACGACGGATCCGGCACCGGAACAAATTCAAGCTCCAGCGGGCGGTCTCCCAACTGGTTGCGGAAGCGTTTGACCTCGGGCAAATCATCGCCTCCCGCCTTCAGTCCCAATTGCAGGTTACCCGCCTTGGCCCGGCGCATGGCACTTTCGACCCTGGCGTGCAACTCCTGGTTATACGGCAAGCGATAGGCACGCGGCTCCGCAGCCAGTTGGTCGTCGTATAAATCCGTCAACCAGAGAAAAATCGCCCCTGGCGCACCGCTGCTGTCATCCGGTTCTTCAATCACGGCAAAATGCAGCAGGAACTTGTCCGGCAGCTCGACACTGGCAGGCCACCCCTGGGTATCTTTCCAGCCCAGGTAACTGCCCCAGTACAGTCCACTGGCCAGTACCACCAGCACCAGTTTGGCAACAACCGGCCAGCGACTGCTGATCAGTGCCAGCACCAGCAAGGCCACCAGGGCGGTGTAGGCCAGTAGCAGTAGCAACATGGTTTCAGTCATTTATCCTCTCCCCGAACCAGACTTTTTTGCAGCTGGTTAATATTGGTGACCTTGCCTTCCGGCGTGATGGTAAAGCGGAAGGCCGTGACCTCGTCCCCTTCCTTGCCCAGCACATTAGTGTTGTAAAACAGCACTTTCATGCGCGGATTCACTTCTGCCAGATAGACAGTGACGGGCACCTCCTCTGTCTCAGGCTGAGGCATTGAGGTATCGGCTTGCTGCGTTTTGAAGTAGTGCAGATTGACAATGTATTCCCCTGGGGGTCGGCCGCGAATGGTCAGCACCTCCTGGTTCAACGGGTTATTGATTTCCACACCGTTGACGGTTTGAACGTCGTTGATCATGCCGCGATCATCGCGGTCCAGGTGCATCAAACCAGCCTGCGGCTGCTTGTAACTGACTTGCTTGCCATCCGGACCGGAGAGCCAGATATCAATGTCGTTGGGATTGCCATCCGGCCAGCTGACTGTAATCAGAAACTCGGCCTTGGGATCCACAATGCCGGTTTTGGCGGGCGGGTTCAGCAACACCAGCGCAATCAGAAACAGAAAGGTGAACGTTAACAGAGCGTTAAACAGCAAATCGGTGAAGGGGTCGATTTCAGTGTGTGGATTACGGCGAAACAGCGCCATCAGCTCGACCCGGAACGGGTGTTAAGCATCTGGCCCAATGCCACGGTGTCGGCCACCAAACGGTCAGCACACCGATCCAGCAGCAGATATTGCATACCCAGCAGCACGCTGCAAACCAGTCCGACCAGCGTGGTATTCATCGCCACCCCCATGCCCGACGTCATTTGCTGCATCAGCTCCTTGATATCAGAGGTATCCAGATTCTCCAGCCCCGAGACAGAACCCAGCATCAGAATAAAGCCGACCACGGTGCCCAACAGCCCGAGTTTTACCAGTACCCCGGTAACAAACCAGCCAATCTGGTGACTACCACGCAGACGTTCCGCCAGGATTTCTGCCGCCAGCGCGTTTTCTTGTTGATCCGGGCCGAGTCCCTGTAAATATTGACTGCCCAGCGAGCATTCCGGCGTCAGGGAAGCCAACTGCGGTGCTTTATGAGCAGGCGTCAGGTGATCAAACGCCAGACATTCGCGTGCCAGTACCCAGCTGCGTACGCCACAATGGCCACAGCCAACCACAAACACCAGCAGGGTGACTGCGGTAATCCGGGTTACATCCTGTGCCAGCATGGTATTCAGCACCCCCAGATCCAGTAACAGCAGGGCCGCAAACAGCATCAGCCCGAGTAACAGCAGCCAGTGCAAAAAGACCTGATAAGGATTCTGAGAAGGGCTGGGGTAATGCATACCGCCACCTGTGGTGATGTAGTGATGTTATTTATCGTTATGGGGTTTTATGTTAGATCGGAGGGCCGTCGGCGGCCAGCGCTACTATAGGACCAGACGGCCCGAATGGGAGTGGCCGAAAGTCGTACTATTGCGGCAGCAGTAGCGCCAGAATCCGGCGTTTTTCTTCATGACTCAGTGGCAGTTCAGCATCATGATAATCAGCAAAACGGCGTATTGAATAATTGAACTTGCGAGCAAATTTTCGACTTCTGGGGCAAAAATAGCGAGTAACACCGGTGTCTATCCAGGTGACTTTACCTTGCGGATGCGCAAAGACATTTTTCAAATGACAATCCGAAAACACCACACCGGCATCTCGCATAATACGCAGATCATCCAGAATCGAATCCAGCCAGCTAATCCGCTGCGCACTGTCCAGACCACCAGACTTGAACAGCTCAAAGACTTCCAGCGCCCCCGCAGCGGCGAGGTCATCCATGATGTAGTAGCCAAGATAACGATAGCGACGGCCCGGTAACAGCCCGACACCCATTTCATGAATAGCAGCCACATGAATACCCAACCGGGTAAGCAAACGGTTGCCCTTCACTTCCTTGAACAGGCGACTGTGCGCCCAGAAGGTTTTGACGTACTCGTGCCAGCTGCGTGCCTTGATCAACTTGAGAACAGACAAACCATTAGCCGTGACGGCAACCGTAGACGGCGTATGATCGATAATCAGTCGATCAGCCGTTCGTACACCGTTATGAGGCAGCTGACGCGATAACTGGAAACAGACAAACGCCTGGGATACCTCCAGCCAAGGCAGTTTTACGTGGGTAATCATCATAAGTGCAATTCCATGGGCCGGTTCAGACAACCGGTAACGTGTTAACGTTATTGAACCAGCCCTAGCAGGCTGTTGATTTTATTCCTGATGTCTACCGGCTTCGGTAAGATGCTCTTTTTC
>OJIO01000194.1_pt1 | contig 48717 bp, 43 predicted proteins | sample 1595621 | NCBI WGS metagenome assembly OJIO01 (sample SAMN05416776, study PRJEB24817) | seawater metagenome | isolation source: Sea water | place: Canada:Atlantic | collected 2013-07 | reverse complement strand
AGTTCTTACTTCTTGATAATCTTGACTTCAGATCATCTCAGTAAGCACCCACACGTAATTGTCTAAATACTTTGTTAAAGAGCGTGCTTCGTTTTGTCTCGAAGCGGGCTGCGCATTTTACAGAACTTAATCTCAATGTCAACCACTTTCTTTCAATCTTTTCCGATGCGGTCAGCGCAATGCACTTTCACTTCAGATCGGAGGGCGTATTCTAGAGATATTCTCAAGAATGTCAACTCCTTTTTTCTTTCTCTTTTGCTTTCAGCCTGGTGGCTTCTTGCTTGGGAGAGGAGCGCGTATTCTAAAGAGATCTTCAACAGTGTCAACCCTTTTTCTCTTTAACTTCAGCACCTTGCGGCGTTGTTGTCTCGAGAGCCGCGCATTATAGAGATAGCACCTCAGAGGTCAACCACTTTTTCAATCTTATTTCTGTTCAAACAAGTGGTATTTCTTTTTCCCCAGTTTTACGAGAAAAAATCGCCCATAAAGCGCTTTTTCAGCAGCAAAGCATGCTGGCGTATTCATATTGTCTGCTGCACCTTTTGCCTCACCGTTGATAAGCACGGCATTACGCCCGAGGGCATCTTTGACTTCTCGCCCGGCACTGACCATTCCACACTCCACCAACAAGCTTGTAAGAGGCGTGCCACCCATCACTGACATGTCCAGGTCACTGGCAGGCAGACCATCAAGCTTGATCTGTTCCAGCTCAACCTCAGAGAGCAGAGAGATATCTCCAGCAAACAATGCTGCCGTAATACGCTTGGCTGACGCCAGGGCCTCGTCGCCATGAACCAGACGAGTCACTTCATCGGCAAGGATCGGTTGTGCCGTTTTGCGCCCTTGTATGGCGCTATCTGCGGCTTCTATTCCGGCGATTTGTGTTACCGGAAGGAAGGTAAAGTAGTGCAGGAATTTATAGGCATCGGCATCGGCAGTGTTGAGCCAGAACTGGTAAAACGCGTAAGGTGAGGTCTTGCTTGCATCCAGCCAGATTGTGCCGCTCTCGGTTTTACCGAATTTGGTACCATCCGACTTGGTCACCAACGGCATGGTCAATCCAAAGGTCTGCTTGCTATACATGCGCCGCGCCAGGTCGACACCACCAACAATGTTGCCCCACTGATCCGAACCACCAATCTGCAGCGTACAGCTCGCGCGCTCAGCCAGTTCGGCAAAATCGTAGGACTGCAACAACATATAGGTGAATTCGGTGAAGGAAATGCCAGCCCCTTCTCGATCAAGCCGCTGTTTGACTGATTCCTTCTGAATCATGTTGTTCACTGAAAAATGCTTGCCAACATCGCGGAGAAAATCGAGCACTGTCATGTCCCCGACCCAGTCGAGGTTGTTCACCACCTCGGCACTGTTCTCGCCACAATCAAAATCAATAAATTGACTCACCTGGGATTTCAGTTTTTCAACCCATCCGGCGACCACTTCGGGGCCGTTCAGCTTACGTTCCTGCGCCTTGAAGCTGGGGTCACCAATAAGCCCCGTCGCGCCACCAACCAGTGCAAAGGGGCGATGCCCGGCCAGTTGGAAACGTTTCAGCATCAACAAGGGAACCAAACTGCCGATATGCAGACTATCTGCGGTCGGATCGAATCCACAATAAAGTGTACGCATGCCAGATTCGAGATGTTGAATCAGTTCTTCGTCGGCGGTTGCCTGGTTTAGCAACCCACGGGCTTTCAAATCTTCGATCAATGCAGCTGTCATGACGTACTCAAGAGGTGTCTGATAAATAGGGCAAATGAAAATACCTGATCGATGTGCAAAATCAAGCGCACTGGTTAAAATGCCCACAGCCGCTAATATGCAGATATTCGCTCGTACTATCGTTTCAGGAATCATTTACTCGTTATGGCTGAGCCAAGCAGACTTCAATATTTTCCCGCCACCCACCTGGCTGGAGTAGTTATCGCACTTGTTCTTATTCTTTCTATCCTGCTCTGGCCTTCAGGTAACAACCGCCAGATAACCAGTCTTAAAATCGCCCTGCCAGATTCCCCAGCACTGCCCGCCGACGTAGACAGGGAAGACAAGTGGGAACAGGACAAGGTGAAGTCTGGAGACAGCCTGTCGACCTTGTTCAGTCGTAACAACCTGAGTGCATCCGATGTGGTTGATATCGCCAGCAAGGTACCGAAAGAGGCCATTCGGCTTTATCCCGGACAAGAAATACGCTGGGAAAGGAACTGGGACGGTCGCGTCAAGTCCCTGGAAATCCCGCTGTCGGCACTGGCTCACCATCGTATAGATAGAGCTGAAGATGGTGCCGTCAACTACCAGCTGGTCGAACGCGATGCCGAATACATCCCTCACTTCGCCAGCACCACCATCGAAAATTCGCTCTTTTTGGATGGTGAACGGGCCGGGGTGCCGGAGCAAATTCTGATCGAACTGGCAGGTATTTTTGGCTGGGATATCGACTTTGCGCTGGATATCCGCAAGGGCGACTCTTTCAGCCTGATCTATGAGGATGTCTTTCTGGACGGTCTAAAAATAGGTAATGGCAATATTCTGGTTGCCCGTTTCAGCAATCAAGGCAGGGATATAACCGCCATACGCTACGAAGATAAAGACGGCAACGCCAGCTATTACACCCCAGAAGGGTTGAGCATGAGAAAGGAGTTCCTGCGTAACCCCATCGATTTTGCCCGCATCAGTTCACGCTTTAACCTTGGCCGCAAACACCCGGTGCTGAACACTATTCGGGCCCACAAAGGTACCGACTACGCCGCCGCCACAGGCACTCCGATCAAGGCGGCCGGGGACGGCAAAATCATTTTCGCCGGGCGCAAGGGCGGTTACGGCAATGTGGTGATTATTCAGCATGGCACTCGCTACCAGACACTCTACGCGCATATGAACAGTTTCCATCGCAGTGTTCGCAAGGGCCGTTCAGTCAAACAAGGGCAAATCATTGGCTATGTCGGCAGTACCGGGCTGGCTACCGGCCCTCATCTCCACTACGAATTCCGGGTTGATGGCGTCCATCGGGACTCCTTGCGCGTCAAATTACCCAAAGCCCAGTCCATCTCTGCGGTGGAGAAACCCGCATTTCTACAACGATCTCGTGCCATGCTGACCTGGCTTGATGGCTATCGCGTCGGGATGGTGCAGTGATGCCAGCGACCACGGCGCGCTTGTTTATCGGACTAATGTCTGGCACCAGCGCCGACAGCATGGACGCGGTACTGACTCGCAGCGACGTCAGCGGCTTTACCACCTGCGGGTTTGTGTCCCTGCCCTACGCCCGCGATAAACAATACTGGCTCAGACACTGTGCGGTTGCTGAACAGCTGCCGGTAAACGAGATGATGCGTCTCGACCGCTTTATCGCCGCAGCCAGCGTGACGGCCGTGCAACAACTACTGGAAAACTGTCATATTCTCGCCGCTGACATAACCGCGATTGGCAGCCATGGCCACACCCTGAGACATCAGAGCCAGCCCGATGGCATCACCTGGCAAGTGGGAGACCCGTCATGGATCGCAGAACACAGTGGTATTTGCTGTGTTGCGGATTTCAGACGCCGCGACGTCGCCGCAGGAGGACAGGGCGCACCACTGGTGCCGGCATTCCACCAGCTGGTATTTGAACAGCCGGGGCATCGACGTATGGTGCTGAATATTGGTGGTATTGCCAATCTGACCGTTCTCGCCGGAAACAACACCCTCGGATTTGACACCGGGCCAGGCAACGCCTTGATGGATGATTACTGCCAGCGTTACCTGAACCAGCCCTGCGATCAGAATGGTGATATCGCCGCAACCGGCCAGATCAACCAGACATTAGTTGCCGAATGGCTGTCCCACCCCTTCTTTGCCCTATCGCCGCCCAAAAGCACCGGTCGGGAACTGTTCCTGCTACAGCACCTTGAACACCAATTACACACGCTGACCGCTGCCGATGCACTCGCTACCCTGACCGAGTGGACAGCCCGGAGCATTGCGATCGCTGTGCAGCGTTTTGGCCATATGCAAGGAGAACTGCTGGTATGTGGGGGGGGGATTCACAACCGCTGTCTGATGGAACGAATTACAACCCATTTGCCAGACCATCACGTTATCAGTACAGCAGACGCCGGTATTCACCCGGATTGGATAGAAGCCGCAGCTTTTGCCTGGCTGGCCAAACAGACCCTGGATTTGCTGCCAGGCAATCTGCCGTTGGTAACCGGAGCCAGTGGCCCAAGAATTCTGGGGGCCATTTACCCGGCTTGAAGCGCACGATGGACAGTCATTCAGAAAAAGGCGTAACCCGACGACTGCAGACGCTGGACTTCGTGATGGCCATCGGTGACATAGTCAATAAAGGCAGGGAAGTCAGCACGAGTCAGACGATGGCTGCTGAGCCAGGATTCACACACCTTGAGATCAACCACTTCAAAAGCGGCCAGTCGTGCGGCAAGATCGACCATACTGCGGTTAGCTTCATAATTGGCACGAGTAAACAACGCAACCTCTGGCCCTTTTAATACAAAGGCAACTGGCTCGCGTCGAGGATAGACCTTGTTTTCCAGCACCAGCCGTTCAGCCTCCTGTAACAGACGTTCAAGTTCCGCAGCAGAGTGAAGCTCAATATTGGCCTGATACCGGGGGGAAAGAAGAGAATTGGACTGCATCACTGGTTCCAGGACTTCAGCTCCAGGGCCAGCCCAGACCCATGGTGCCGCCAGTAAAACAGCAGCCGACAGCAGTTGGACAAAAAACGTCCGATAGAATGTCAGCATCAGACAGAAAACGACGAACCGCAACCACAGGTTGCCGTTGCAGCCGGGTTGTTAACAACAAACCGGGAGCCTTCCAGACCTTCTTGATAGTCGATAACCGAACCCGCCAGGTAACTGTAACTGAGAGAGTCAACCAGTACACGAACGCCATCCCGCTCGATCAGGCAATCATCCTCGGCCCGCTCATCATCAAACGTAAAGCCATACTGAAATCCGGAACAGCCCCCACCAGTAACAAAGACTCGCAGGCACAGCTGGTCGTCGGCTTCGTCAATCAGCAGCTCTCTGACCTTGCCTTCGGCAGTAGCGGTCAATTCGATGGGATCAGCAAATACGACAGCATTCATGGTAGGACTCTTATTGGTAGGACTCTGGCTCAGCCTGGTGATGCTTTCATTATGCGATTACCCGACCATTTCAGTCAACTTTATCCAGCGAGACAGTCTGTGCTGCTTTGCCTTTTTTGACCGGAGCCTCCGTCGCCTGATGCTTAAGCTGGCCATTCACCGAAGCGCCCAATACCATTTCCATCATCTGGTAATAGACATCACCCGTTACTTGAGCGTCTTTCGCCAGCTCGATGTATTCACCCGCATGTATGTCACCGACCACCGGGCCATTAATAATGACATTCGGAGCGTGTATCTGCCCCTCAACACGGCCTTTGTTACTCACTCGAACCACCGCGCTGCTACCCGCGTCGGCCATCAGATTACCCTTGATGACACCGTCAACATGCAAGCCGCCGGAAAAATGAATATCCCCGCTAATTTCGGTTTTGGAAGAAATCAGCGTGTCGTACTGGACGTTGGAGCTTTTGTCTTTTGCGCTAAACATGCAGGGGTTCCTTATAAGGTCCAATCATAGGTTTGTTCGGTACGGCGGGCTTTTTTGCCAGTCGACTGAGCGACAACGTTCACTTTTTGAGGAGTAAAGCCATCCGGTAACGCCAATTCACCAGACAATTCCTGAAAATAGCGGAAACGGAATTTACCTGTAAATGTGGCATCCAGCTGTACCAAAGGCACGGTCGCACTGACGCCTTTGTCATTCAGGCCGACGACGTTGGCCGTGATGGTTCCGGCAATCGTATCGCCGTTATCGGCCACCTGGGTCAACATCAGTCGGTACTGATAACGACCATCGTTGAGGCCAACCAGCTGCAGATCATGAATTCGCAGCCCTTTCTCGACCGCATCCGGATCCATAATGCTTTTGTAAAACGCGACGTCCTGTTCCAGGTCATCCACCTGTTGCTCCAGGCTACGAATCGAACCACGCACTGAATCGGCAGCGTAACGATCCACTTCCCCGCCTTTTTCGAGAATGCCAACGTGCTGGGTCAGATCCGTAATGGTCTGCTCATTACGCGAGAGATCACTCAACAGCTGATCCCGCTGCGCCTGTAATGACTCCAGCATACGGAGACTGCCAAACCAGCCTCCGGCAAAGCCGCTGCCGACAGCCAATAACAACAGCAACAGCATCCAGAAGCGGGAACGCAGTTCCCGCCCCGGACGACGCCGGGAAATAACCAGCTCATCTTGCAGGCTGCCCAACACCGCAGTCCCTTTATTCAAAGCCATGATGGCTCCTTGCTAACAGCAATTGAATAGATCATGGCATCAACGCAACATGATTCAGACCCGCTGTTTCATCCAGGCCAAACATCAGGTTCATATTTTGTACCGCCTGACCGGAAGCGCCTTTCACCAGGTTGTCGATCACCGACAGCACCACGATCTGGCCGGTATCGGCATGATGGTGCACCGCGATACGGCACATATTACTGCCTTTCACACTACGCGTGGCGGGATGACTGCCTGCCGGCATCACATCCACAAACGGCTCGTTAGCGTAACGCTCTTCATAAAGCGTCTGCAGATCCACACTGGCATCGAGATCCGGTGCAAAGGCATACAGGGTAGAATGAATACCCCGTACCATTGGCATCAAGTGCGGCACAAAGGTCAAACTTACCGGCTTGCCCGCAAACCAGGCCAAGCCCTGACGGATTTCCGGCAAATGACGGTGACCCGCAACCCCATACGCCATCACTGATTCACTGGTTTCACACAACAACGAGCCGACCTTGGCGCCACGGCCCGCACCGGAAACACCGGATTTGCAATCGGCAATCAGGGTTTGCTCTGGCAGCAGGTTGTTTTCCAGCAGCGGTAAATAGCCCAACTGCACAGAAGTTGGATAACAACCCGGTACGGCAATCAGCCGCGCGGTACGAATGTCATCGCGTTTCACTTCTGGCAAGCCATAGACGGCTTCCGGCAACAGCTCGCGGGCACCATGAGGCTGGCCGTACCAGGCTTCCCATTCGTCGGCGTCCTGTATACGGAAATCGGCAGACAGATCGATAACACGGGTTCCGGTAGCCAGAATCTCCGCCGCCAGTGAGTGGGCAACGCCGTGTGGTGTGGCAAAAAATACCACGTCACACGCGCCCAGTGTGGCGGTATCGGGCACGGTAAATTTCAGTTCGGTGTGGCCACGCAAATTCGGGTACATGTCTGCAACCGGTGTACCTGCTTCACTTCGAGAGGTAATCACGCGCAGTTCGACGCCTGGATGGTTGACCAGGATGCGTAGCAATTCCACACCTGTATAGCCGGTGCCACCAACAATACCTACTTTGATCACGCGATTACCTCTGTTTAAACCATTTCCTGCCATGAGCGGGGGCAGTTCATCCCGAAGCCGCTTATAATACCGCTTCTTTGTGCACCTTCCAGTCACGTTGCACATTCCTTGCAAACACCAGGGGATTGGTTTGCTATTAAAAGCCCGCAGCCAGCAATGGCTACAGCATCTGGCGTTATCCGACAACCAGCTCGGACTCGCGGTATTGGCACTGTTGGCAGGTATTGCAGCCGCACTGGTGATCACCCTGTTTCGCCTCGCGATTGCCTGGCCACTGGAAGTCTTTTTGCCAATGGCGAGCGAAGATGACTATGAAGCACTCAGTGCCGTCACCCGCGTTGCCCTGCTGTTGGGGGGGGGCCTGTTACTGATTTTGCTGTTTCAACCCATGACTCCCGAACAACGCAGTGTTGGCGTAACCCACGTATTGATGCGAATGGAACGCCACCAGGGCTATATGCCCAAAACCAATCTGCTGCTGCAGTGGTTTGCCGCCGCTATTGCGCTGCTCAGTGGCCACAGCGTTGGCCGTGAAGGTCCGGCGATTCACCTCGGAGCAGGTACGGCTAGCCAATTGGGTCAGGCCGCCGGCGTTGCCCATCACCGACTCAGGATTCTCGCTGGAGCTGGTGTTGCCAGTGCCATCGCGGCGTCCTTCAACACCCCCATGGCCGGGGTGATTTTTGCCATGGAAGTGGTATTACTGGAATACAACCTGCGCGGTTTTATTCCGATTATTCTGGCCTCCGTCGCTGGGGCGGTGATCAGTCAGATGGTATTTGGCGCTGATACCGCGTTCGATGTCCCGCCATTGGCAATGCATTCACTGGTCGAACTGCCCTATGTCATCGCCCTTGGGCTGATTTGCGGCCTCTTGGCGGCCGGGTTTATTTATTTGACCACTCGCCTTCAGACCCTCAACCCCTACCCACTCTGGGCCAAATGGGGAGGGTTGACCCTCACCACTGCCGCCATCGCCTGGTGGCTGCCCGGTATTCTGGGGATTGGTTACGATACCGTAAACGCTGCCCTGGCTGGTAATGTCGCTATCGGTCTCTTTGCTGGATTACTGGTCGGTAAACTGGTGCTGGCAGCCTGGGCGGCGGCGGTCGGCTTTCCTGCCGGACTGATTGGCCCAACCCTGTTTATGGGGGCCTTGGTAGGAGGAATTCTGGGTAAGCTGTCGCTGTTGTGGGTGCCCGACTACCCGGTTGAAATCGGTTTTTACGTCATGCTGGGCATGGGTGCCATGATGGGAGCCGTGCTGCGGGCACCGCTGGCGGCGCTGGTTGCCTTGCTGGAGTTAACCGCCAACCCGCATATTATTATGCCCAGCATGTTGGCCATTGTGATCGCGACACTGGTCGCCAGTGAAATTTTTCGCCAGCCGTCCATCTTTCAAGCCCAACTGGGCAATAACGGTTTATATCAGCCGCCCCATCCGGTGCAAATGATGTTACGCAGCACCTGGGTGGCCGAAGCCCTGACCCGGTCGCTGGCGGTGACCTCCCGTCAACTTAGCCCAATCTCCGCCGAACAGTTGATCGACCAGCACACCGATTGGCTCTACGTTGAAGATGAACGGCTCATATTACCGACCGCCGAACTGGCAGAATGTATCCATGGCATCACCGACAACACTGCTGACAGCACTCCGTCGTCAGCCGCTATCGACCTGCTGAAGATTCCGGCAGAGCGTTTCAGCGTCGGCCGTATTGCACTAAAAGCCAACCTGCAAGATGCCCTCGATCTGATGCAGGCCCATGACTTACAGTGGCTGGCGGTGTATCGTCGCGATCCGGATTCACGCAAGGGCCAAGGTCCTTGTGTGGGGCTGGTATCGCGGGAAATGATCGAACGCCACTACCGCTACCGGCCACAAATTATTCGTTAGCGGACAGCCGTTGTGCTGCTGCGCCATTCAGGATGTTACCTATGCTTTGGGTCAAGGCCTTCCATATTATTGCCGTGATCACCTGGTTCGCAGGTATTTTCTATTTGCCACGGCTGTACGTTTACCATGCCGCTGCTGCGGACACGGCTTCCCGTGAGCGTTTCAAGATTATGGAGCGCAAACTGTATCGCGGCATCATGTGGCCTTCCATGGTGGTGGTCATCGTACTGGGCACCTGGCTGATCAGCTTCAACCCCGATTACTACCTGAACAGTGGCTGGATGCACGTCAAGCTGACGCTGGTCACGCTGCTGGTCGGCTATCACCTGTATTGCGGCAAACTGAACCAGATGTTCAACAACGATCAAAACCACCGCAGTCATGTGTGGTACCGCTGGTTTAACGAACTGCCGGTAATTATTTTGATTGCGGTGGTGATACTGGTGGTGGTGAGGCCGTTTTAACACACTGCCAATTTTTCGATTCCGGTGCCAAATACGAAAACAGCAAGCACCGAAACAGATTCAAGAGAGAACTCCATGAGCTATAGCACAACCAAATCCCAGGCCCTGTTTGAATCCGCCCAGCTGCATATTCCCGGTGGCGTAAACTCCCCGGTACGAGCATTCAAAGGGGTCGGAGGTACGCCGATTTTTTTCGATCACGCGGCGGGTGCCTATGTCTATGACGTCGATGATAACCGCTACGTCGATTATGTCGGTTCCTGGGGGCCAATGATTCTGGGGCACAGTGCGCCGCAGATTCTTGATGCGATCTCTGCACGCATGGTAATGGGCCTGAGTTTTGGCGCTCCTACCGCGATTGAAAGCGATATGGCCAGCGAAGTGTGCAAACTGATTCCGTCGATGGCTATGGTACGCATGGTCAACTCCGGCACCGAAGCCACCATGAGCGCCATTCGCCTGGCCCGTGGCTACACCGGCCGCGACAAGCTGGTGAAATTCGAAGGCTGCTACCACGGCCATTCCGACTCGCTGCTGGTCAAGGCCGGTTCCGGCATGATGACGCTGGGCGTACCGACGTCCCCAGGTGTCCCGGCGTCAGTGGCAGAACACACCATCACGCTGGATTACAACAACCTCGACAGCGTGCGCGAGTGTTTCTCCCGGATGGGCGACCAGATTGCCTGTGTGATCATCGAGCCGGTGGCCGGCAACATGAACTGCATTCCACCGAGCAAATCCTTCCTGCAAGGGCTGCGTGAATTGTGTGATGTCCACGGCATCGTACTGATTTTTGACGAAGTGATGAGCGGTTTCCGCGTCGCACTTGGTGGAGCCCAAGCCTACTACGGCATCGTCCCGGACATGACCTGTCTGGGCAAAGTGATTGGCGGCGGCTTACCTGTGGGTGCCTTTGGCGGCAAACGCGCCATCATGGAGTGCCTGTCACCACTTGGGCCGGTGTATCAGGCCGGCACCCTCTCGGGTAACCCGCTGGCAATGGCCGCCGGGCTGGCGATGCTGAAAGAAATCCAGCGCGACGGCGTGTATGAGCAACTGAACGCTCGTGTAGACCAGCTATTGGAAGGTTTTCAGGCAGCCGCCGACCAACACGGTATTCCGTTCACTTTTAACAAGGCAGGTTCCATGTTTGGCCTGTTCTTTACCGAACTGGACAAGGTAGAGAACTTCCGTCAGGTCGCGGATCAATGCGATAGCGGCCGTTTCGGAAAATTCTTCCACGGCATGCTGGAAGAAGGCGTGTACCTGGCACCCTCGGCGTTTGAAGCCGGATTCATGTCACTGGCCCATACCGAGGCTGACATTGAGTTCACCATTGCCGCTGCCGATAAGGTCATGGCAACACTGTGATGATGCTGGTCGCGCTTTGTCTTCTGGCTGCCGCACTGCTATCAAGCTGGCAGAATCGTCCGGCCACTGCCCGTCAGTGGCCTGGCTCTGCCGCAGGACGCTTTGCTGCCGGGTTGATATTGGTCGGCTATGGTATCGCCTCACTGCTGTCCTATGGGCTGACACCATGGCTGGCTGGCGATGCACTGCAACAAACCGACTTGCTGATGCAACAGCTGAGTCTGTATGCCGCGTTACCCATGCTGGTCTGCAGCCATCTGGCAGAGCGCTTGGGCCACAACTGGAATCGGCAAATCTGGGGGCGAATATTCCTTGGCTGGTGTGTGGTGTTCGAACTGGCCCGCCGTAGCAATACCCTCGATTGGGTGCTGATACTGACCCTTGCCGCTGGCCTGGTGACACTGCTTTTACCCTGGCTGTTACATCAAACCAGCACTAGCACCATCACCAATAACAAGCGCCGCTGGCAAAATGTCTATTTCCCCCTGGCGGCCTGGCTGCTGCTCTGTATTGGTCAGGCAACCCAGTCAACAATCACCCCTGCGGCCCAGATGGCAGGGCTGACCCTGGCATTGATTGCTCTGTATTACGCCCAACCGCTTTCCTATCAGATGGCCAACCACCACTCGCAGAATACAGTCACGGACTGATGACTCAACTGCGCTCCGCCTCCAGGCGGGAGCGCAGTTGAGTGGCTTCTGCCTGTTTGCCTTGCTGTTGCAAAACATCCACCAGCAACCACTGGATTCGACGACTCAAGCCCTCATCATGGCTGAACAGCAACCCCCGCCGCAGTAATTGTTCCGCCGCCGCAGGCTGATTCATTTGCACACTCACCCAGCCCTGACGATAAAAAATCGCCGCGTTACGAGGCTGAATCTGGCGCGCCTGATCCAGATAGCTCATGGTTTTCGGCCACTCCCCAGCTTGACGAGCCTGTTCCGCCTGCTGCAACAAGGCATTGACGGCCGGATGGTGCTGGCCCTGATCCAGCGTCGCCAACTCACCCGCTTGCCAATACGGCAACTCCCCGGCTGTTGTTGACGATTCAGGAGCGATCACCGCTGTGCTGCTACATCCGACCAAGCCACCGGCCACGCCCAGCAATAGTGCCGCTGTCAGTAACCCGATCCGAGTGCTCAAAACAACCAATCCAGCCATCCCTTTTTGCCTCTTGAGTTTGCTTTACCCGCCGACTGACAAGGTATTGGAGTTTGCTTTATCGCGCTGACAGGCATCATCAGCGAACGGCCTTCACAACCGTCCTCCAGAATCTGCCCTTGCGGATCCACCACAACGGGTTGCAAACCGGTCGCTGGCAATGGTTCCACGCCCGCCTGCGCGAAGGTTTGCTGCCAGATCGGCAGGGCTGCTGAACTGCCCGCCAGTGGCATTGGCTGATTGTCATCACGACCGACCCACACCACGCCGAGATGGCGATTATCAAAACCGGCAAACCAGGCGTCACGCTGTTGATCACTGGTACCGGTTTTACCCGCCAAGGGGCCACTAAATTGCGTCAGCAGCTGTTTGGCCGTGCCCTCGTTCACCACCTGTTCAAGTCCGTAGCGCAGCCAGTCAACCTGTTCTGCCGACACTCCCTGACGCCCTTGAATGGCGTACGACGACAAGGTTCTGCCACTGCCGGTCGTCACCGCCTCGACCGCCCGCAGAGGCATCACAAAGCCACGGGCAGCCAGTGTCTGATACACCCCGGCCACTTCGAAAGGCGATAATTCCAGCGAACCCAACAGCACCGAGGGATACGGTGGCACCTGACTGTGCAATCCAAGATCATGAAACGTACGCGCAACCTGCTCCAGCCCCACCCGCATACCAAGACGTGCCGTCGCCTGGTTATAGGAATGGCTCAGGGCATCCACCATGGCCACCTGACCATGGTTTTTACCGTCATAGTTTTGTGGCTGCCAGAGCTGGCCATCCTGACCGGCAACCTGCACCGGACTGTCATCCACCGGCGTCCCCCAGTGATAGCGACCACTGCGCAGAGCGGCCAGATAAACCACCGGCTTCGCCAGCGAACCGATCGAACGATGCGCATCCAATGCCCGATTAAAGCCAAAATAACCCGCCTGCCGACCACCAATCATGGCACGGATTTCGGCCCCATCAACACTGGTGACCAAGGCTGCGGTTTCCAGCTTGCCGGTTAGTGCCGGGTAGCGGGTTTCCAGCCTGTCCAATTGAGTGGTCGCAGACACTTCCAGCGCATGCTGAATCCAGGGATCCAGAGTGGTGAAAATATTCAGCCCTTCGGTTTCCAGATCCTCACTGCGGTAATCTTCTCGCAGTTGCTTGCGTACCAGTTCAAGAAACGCCGGATACTCGCGCTGGCTAACCCGCTGGCTGTCGGCCGTCTGCATCGGCTGGTGACTGGCCTGCAAATAGCGGGGTTGCGAAATCAGCCCTTGCTCCGCCATCAATGTCAGAATCAGGTTGCGACGCTCCAGCGCCCGTTGCGGATGCCGTTTCGGATTATAAAATGACGCCCCCTTAACCAACCCCACCAGCGTGGCGATTTCAGCCAGATCCAACTCCTGCACCGGCTTGCCGAAATAAAATCGTGACGCCAACCCCACCCCATGAATGGCCCGGCGACCAGCCTGGCCCAGATACACTTCATTCAGATACGCCTGCAAAATCTCAGCCTTGCTGTAGTGCAACTCCAGCAAAATGGCCATCAATGCTTCCTGCACCTTGCGCGTTAAGGTGCGCTCCTGGGTCAGAAAGAAGTTTTTTACCAACTGCTGGGTCAGGGTCGATCCGCCCTGCACCACACCGCCCGCCTGAATATTAGCCACCATGGCACGGGCAATCCCCCGCAACGAAATGCCATGATGCTCAAAAAAACCGTTGTCTTCCGTCACCACCAGCGCAGCCAGCAGTTCGCTGGGCACCTGATCCAGCGTCACCAGTTCGCGGTCTTCGTTATGGGCCGGGAAGATACCGCCAACGTATTGTGGCTCCAGCCGCACCAGTGGCACCTCTTCACCATTGACGGACAGCCGTTTGATACGCTGGTTGCTCAAGGTCAAGTCGATCAATGCATGCGGCTGTGGGCCATCCCAGAAATTCACCTGGCGACGATGAATACGCCAGATTGCGCCGTTATGCTGGTAATGCCCCGGCCCCGCCACCGAGCCCGGCTGATAATCGGTCCATTCCAGCTCCGCCCGCAGTTGCTCAGCGGGCAACAAACGGCCGGGATACAGCAACAGCGGGCGCGCATACACCCGTGCAGGCAGCGTCCACTTTTTGCCGTCGAACTGCCGTTGTACTTGAGCATCAAGAAACACCATCCAGACCCCCAACACCAACAAGCCAGCAAGACCAAGCTGCCAGCTAATACGCCAGGCGATTAACCAACGTGATAGCTTGGCACCGCCGGCCGCCGTTTTACCGCTCGACGCCGAACCCGAGGTGGATCCCGAGCTGGCAGCAGACTTGGGTTTAGCGCTGTTACCCGATTTTGGTTTGGCAGAGGGCTTTGATGACGGCTTTGATGACGGCTTGGACGTCGGTCTGGAGCGGGGGTTGGCAGCAGCCGGTTTCGACCGCTTGGGTTTGACCCCGTCAGGTTTGGGTGTGCGTGAAGGTGTATTGTTGGGAGTTTTACCAGCCATAATGATGACAATAATCCGCGCTATAAAAACAAAAAACGACCACGCCATGGCGCAGTCTGAAAAATACGACCGGAAGTCTAGCAGTCAGTGCCCGTCATTGGCCGATATATCGGTTGTCTATGCTCAGGATCACATCCGGGCGACGATGCAGACCGGAATCATGCATACCCAGTCGACAGCGCTTACACTCACAACGTGACACCTGAACAAACAACGGACAACACAACCATGACGGCACTGCTCGAACACCGCTGGCAACAGATTAACCATCAACTGACGGATACCGGTGCCCGATTCAGCTTCGACTGGCCCGGCCTGTGGCAATCACTGACAGCAAAACAGCAGTACCAGCTGCGTACGGTATTACTGATCAGCCAGTACGTCGTCGATGCATTACCCAAAGACGGTGACTACTTCACCCGCCAGCTGCAAACCGACAACATCAGCCAACCCCTTGGCCGGGCTGATATCCGTCATTGGCTGAATGCCCTCAACGAACACACCACTACAGATCCGGCCAGCGAAGAACAGTGGTTACATCGGCTGCGCGTATTACGCCGCCGGGTCATGGTGCAAACCATCTGGCGCGACCTGCTGCGGCAGGCCGATACACTGGCCACTACCCGCACCGTGTCCGACCTGGCCGATGAAGTGATCTGCCAAAGCATTCACTATTTTGACCAGCAGCTGCAGCAACGCTACGGTACCCCGATGGGCAAAGAATCCGGGCAACCACAGTCGTTGCTGGTACTCGGCATGGGTAAGCTCGGGGCTTACGAACTCAATCTCAGCTCGGATATTGACCTGATCTTCAGCTACCCGGAATCCGGCAACACCAACGGCAAAAAATCCATCAGCAACCAGGAATACTTCGTCAAACTGGGCCAGAAACTGATCGGCGCGCTGGATAAACACACCATCGACGGCTTTGTATTCCGCACCGATATGCGCTTGCGTCCCTATGGCCAAAGCGGCCCACTGGTGATGAACTTCGATTCGATGGAAGAGTATTACCAGAACCAAGGCCGCGACTGGGAACGCTACGCCATGGTCAAGGCCCGCATCCTGACCGGTGAAAACACCCCGACAGCACAGCAATTGCTCAATATTCTGCGACCATTTACCTATCGGGTGTACATCGACTACAGCGCCTTTGAATCCCTGCGCAACATGAAAGCCATGATCAACGCCGAAGTACGTCGTCGCCACCTCGACAACAACGTCAAGCTGGGGCCAGGCGGCATTCGCGAAGTGGAATTTACCGTACAGGCGTTTCAACTGATTCGCGGCGGTCAGGAAAAACAGCTGCAACAACGCCAATTGGTACCGCTGCTTGGCCTGCTCGTCGATGACGGCTACCTGCCAGCCGACGCCGCCAGCGAACTGCGTAATGCCTACCTGTTTCTGCGCGATCTCGAACACGCCCTGCAAGCACTCAACGACGAACAAACCCAACAGCTCCCGACAGAACCGGAAGCCAGAGCACGGATTGCGCTGGCCATGAATTACGACAACTGGGCCAGCCTTGAGCAACAGCTTGACCAGCATCGTGAACATGTCAGATACCACTTTGCCGAAATCGTCCGCAGCGACAGCGCCGAACAGCACACCGACACGGCAGACCTTATCTGGATCGACGTCTGGCACGGCGACCTGGCGGCCGAAGCCCATAACTACCTGGCCAGCCACTGCGCAGACATGTTGGCGACAGACTTCAGCCAATGCCTGGCCAACTTCCGTCATTCCCGCGCGGTGAGCAGCATGCAGGCCATCGGCCACGAACGACTGGACACCCTGATGCCACTATTGCTGCACGATATCAGCCGCAGTAACACGCCACTGAACACCTTGCAACGACTGATCCCGTTGCTGGAGGCCGTACTGCGGCGTACCGCCTACCTGGTATTACTGCAAGAAAACCCCCAGGCCCGCACCCAGCTGATACAACTGTGCGGGGCCTCGGAATGGGTCGCCCACTACATTACCCACACACCACTGTTGCTGGACGAACTGCTTGATCCCGCCACCCTCTACCTTCGCCCCGAACGCCGTGAACTAGAGGAAGAACTGCAATTACGTCTGCTCCGCATCGACGCCGACGACCTCGAACAGCAAATGGAAGCCCTGCGTCAGTTTGTTCACGCCCACAAACTCCGTGCTGCCGCCTGCGAGATAATGGACGCCCTGCCACTGATGCACATCTCCGACTACCTCACCTGGGTCGCCGAAGTGGCGCTGCAAAATGTGATGCAACTGGCCTGGCAACAAATGGTGAGTAAATATGGTTATCCTGCCAACCGTCAGGGCGATGCGGTGACCGAACCGGAATTTGTCGTGATCGGCTACGGCAAGGTCGGCGGCCTGGAAATGAGTTACCGCTCCGACCTCGACCTGGTATTTCTGCACAACAGCTGGAACATGGGTAGCACACTGGCCAACCAACAAACCGACCAGACTGCCGCACAGCGCAGCATCGACAACAGCGTTTTTTACACCCGTATGGGCCAACGCATGATCCACATACTCACCACTCAGACCCGCTCCGGTGATCTCTACGAAGTGGACATGCGCCTGCGACCCTCCGGTAATTCCGGCATGATCGTCGCCTCCCTCAAAGCCTTCGAAGAGTATCAGACCCGCCACGCCTGGACCTGGGAGCAGCAGGCACTGGTACGCGCCCGCGTACTGTGTGGCAACCCGGAACTGGCATCCGCCTACAACATCATCCGGTGCCAGACTCTGGCTCAACCACGTGAATTACCCGTGCTCAAGGAAGAAGTCCGTTCCATGCGTCAGAAAATGCGAGAAAACCTGGGCACAGAAGAAAAATCCGCACAGAAATTCCACCTTAAACAGGATGCCGGGGGTATTGTTGACATCGAGTTTCTGGTTCAATACGGAGTTCTGGCCTGGTCACACCAATACCCAGATCTGTTAGCGGTAACCGACAACATGCGCTTGTTGGATTCGTTTGAAACAGTCGGCCTGCTCGATTCACAAGATCGTCAGACCCTGCAGGAAACCTACCTGACCTACCGAGCCGAAACCCACCGGCGCGCGCTACAGAATACAAACCTGATTCTGGACCAAACGCAGAGCCATCAGCTTGGCTTCGACGTGCGCCGCGAGGGTGTGACCCGACTGTGGAAACTCTGGATAGAAAACTAATTACATTTTTTGAGTGAGGTCCTTATGCAACCTTCCATGTCTGACCGCGACGGTCTGATCTGGCTAGACGGCGAGTTGGTAAACTGGCGTGACGCCAAAGTCCACGTACTGACTCATACCCTGCACTACGGCATGGGCGTTTTCGAAGGTGTGCGGGCTTATAATACAGACGAAGGTGCTGCGATTTTCCGCCTGCAGGAGCACACAGACCGACTGTTTAACTCCGCCCACATTCTGGGTATGAAGCTGCCCTACAGCAAAGCAGAAGTAAACGAAGCCCAACGAGCCGCCGTACGCGAAAACAACCTCGACAGCGCCTATATTCGCCCGATGGCGTTTCTCGGTTCTGAAGGCATGGGCTTGCGTGCCGACAACCTGAAAGTACACCTGATGGTTGCCGCCTGGGAATGGCCCGCCTACATGGGCGAAGACGCCAAAACCCAGGGTATTAAAATCCGCACCTCCAGCTATACCCGCCACCACGTCAACATCACCATGTGCAAGGCGAAAGCCAACGGCAACTACATGAACTCCATGCTGGCGCTGCGTGAAGCACTCGACAGCGGTTGTGAAGAAGCCCTGCTGCTGGACAACGAAGGCTACGTTGCCGAAGGTTCCGGCGAGAACTTCTTTCTGGTGAAAGATGGCATCATCTACACCCCGGAACTGACGTCCTGCCTGGACGGCATTACCCGCCGCACCATTATGGAATTCTCACGCAACCTGGGTTATGAAGTGCGCGAAAAACGCATCACCCGCGACGAAGTCTACATCGCCGACGAAGCCTTCTTTACCGGCACCGCCGCCGAAGTACTGCCCATCCAGAGCCTCGATGGCCGCGTGATAGGAGCAGGCCACCGAGGCCCGGTTACCGAACAGCTGCAAAGCATGTACTTTGAACAGGTCACCGGCAAACGCGACTACAAACCAGAGTGGCAAACACCAGTAAAATAACCCGGCCCAGGCCCGCCGACCAATGCGGGCAAACAAGCCAATAAAAAACCCCGTCGGAGTCTCATCCTGCGGGGTTTTTTTACGCGGTAGACGTAGACGGTTCTGACCAGAAAAGATCTGAGGGCAGCTTCCAATTGATGAACGGTTGATCGCGCTTAACAGACACCAGACAGGTTATCCTTGTTACCCATCTTCCCCTGATCCAAAACAGGCGACCGTTATGTGCGAACTCCTGGGCATGAGTGCCAACACCCCCACTGATTTGTGTTTCAGCTTCACTGGCCTCACCCGCCGTGGTGGCGACACCGGCCCCCACAAGGACGGCTGGGGGGTGGCTTTTTATGAAGGCAAGGGCGTAAGAACCTTCCACGACCCGGAACCATCGGCCACCTCACCAATCGCCGAGTTTGTCTCACAGCTGCCGATCAAAAGCAAAACCGCTATTTGCCATATTCGCCAGGCCAATGTCGGTCACATCAATCTGTCTAACACCCATCCCTTTACCCGCGAACTGTGGGGCCGCTACTGGGTGTTCGCCCACAACGGCCAGATTCCCCATTTCGTACGTCGGGTGGGAATGTACGAAGCGGTTGGGGATACCGACAGCGAAGAAATCTTCTGCGACCTGATGAACCAGCTGCGCCAGAACCTGCCCCGTGATGCCATGCCTGAGCAACTCGCTCGCACACTCGTTAGTCTGGCCGAAGAATACGCCCAACAGGGGGTGTTCAACTGCTTGCTGAGCAACGGCGACTGGCTGTTTACTTTCTGCACCACCAAAATGGCCAGTATTACTCGCCGTGCCCCCTTTGGCCCGGCGCAACTAGCCGATGCGGATGTCACCGTCGACTTTGCGGCAGAAACTACCCCCAATGACGTGGTGAGCGTGATTGCCACTGAGCCGTTGACTGCCGATGAAGACTGGGATGTGTACGAGCGAGGCGAATGGAAACTGTGGCAGCTGGGAGAAGTGATTGTCGCTGGCAAGGTGGAAGTGCCGGGAAACTCTCACGACAGAACGCCAGAAAGCATGTCCTGAAATGATCTTCCAGGATATGAATGTGCTATTGGGGGGATTGTTAAGACAGACGCTGCTGCCTTATAACCTGCTTTATTTTCAGGTCGGCTTGCAGCAAATCTTTTAGAAGATCAAATACCGCCCCCAGAAATATCCTGTAAGAATACGGGGAGCCGATCATAGGCTTAACTGATCGGCGACTGCGGTTTTGATACGATAGCAGCTCAGTATTAATCCAGCTTCGGACCTGCCGCCAGAATGGCATCCGATACATCGTACTTCTTGAAGTTTTCAACAAACTGAGCCGCCAATTGGCGTGCTGCTGCATCAAACTTGTCTGCATCCGCCCAGGCTTTGGTTGGATTCAGCAATTTGGTTTCTACACCTGGCAGTTCGGTTGGAACGCGCAGACCAAATACCGGCAATTCTTCAGTTTCAACGTCGCGCAGAGTACCAGTCTGGATCGCCGCGATGACGGCACGGGTGGTTGGAATGCTGAAGCGTTCGCCACCGGCACCGTTCGAACCGCCAGTCCAGCCAGTGTTGACCAGGTAAACCTGGGAGTCGAATTCCGTTACACGCTTGATCAGCAGTTCAGCGTATTCGCCTGCTGGACGTGGGAAGAAAGGTGCGCCAAAGCAGGTAGAGAAGGTCGACTTGAGACCTTTGACACCGCCCATTTCAGTCGAACCAACCAGTGCGGTATAGCCACTGAGGAAGTGGTAGGCAGCCTGTTCCTTGGTCAGGATCGACACCGGAGGCAGGACGCCAGTCATATCACAGGTCAGGAAGATAACGGCTTTGGGTTCGCCCGCCATGTTCTCTTCAACGCGTTTTTCAACATGGGTCAGCGGGTACGCACAGCGGCCGTTTTCGGTCAGGCTGGTGTCGGTGTAATCGGCAATGCGGGTTTGCTTGTCGATAACAACGTTTTCAACGATGGCACCAAAGCGAATGGCGTCCCAGATAATTGGTTCGTTTTTCTGTGACAGATCGATGGTCTTGGCGTAACAGCCACCTTCGATGTTGAACACTGTGCCCTTGCCCCAACCGTGTTCGTCGTCACCAATCAGGAAACGTTCAGGGTCGGCAGACAAAGTCGTTTTACCAGTACCGGACAGACCGAAGAACAAGCAGACGTCGCCGTCGTCACCGACGTTGGCGGAGCAGTGCATGGGCAGTACATCTTTTTCTGGCAGCAGGAAGTTCTGCACACCAAACATGCCTTTCTTCATTTCACCGGCGTAACGCATGCCAGCGATGAGTACTTTTCGTTGAGCGAAGTTGACAATGACACAACCATCGGAGTTGGTACCGTCGCGTTCAGGCACGCATTCAAAGCCAGCAACGTTAAGTATCTGCCATTCTTCCTTGGAAGAAGGGTTGTAGCTTTCAGGCAGAATAAACAGGTTGCGGCCAAACAGGTTCTGCCAGGCAGTCTGTGTGGACATCTTGACCGGCAAATAATGTTGCGGGTCGGAGCCAACGTGGACGTGGGAAACAAAGCTGTCGTGTTGGGCCAGGTACTCTTCCACGCGGTCCCACAAGGCATCGAATTTGTCGGCATCAAAAGGACGGTTGATATTGCCCCAGTCAATGGCGTCTTTGCTGCTAGGCTCTTCTACAATGTACTTGTCCATTGGAGAGCGGCCAGTACGGACACCGGTTTCCACTACCAGGGCGCCGTTATCTTGCAGTTGGCCCTCACCGCGGGCAATGGCTTGTTCTACCAGAAATGGCGTAGATAAATCCGTGAATACAGTGGTCATATCGATACCCTGGAGGGTCCTCGCAGTTGTGGACGGCCATATGAGCCGTTACCAAAAATTCGTACACCCGTCTGTGTGCTGCAGACGATACTCGATCAATGAGACGCGCAAGTATGCCAGAAAATGCTGTGTGCGCTAAGTCTCCTGCTATTGGTCAGATCAATAACCCGGATAACCCGGCGCTATATTCGCTGATTTTTTATACTGATGGTGCGCTTTCTGATTATTGTAACAATTGTAACAGCGACCGGGGCGGAAGTAACCTAATGCAAATTGTTCTCAGGGAACAGCTCCGTCAGGTCATGTTGGCCGAATTCGTAGTGTTGTTGGCAAAACTCGCAGTTGATGGAAATACTGCCAGATTCTTCCAGCATCTCGGTCAATGCCTGGTAACCGACCTGATGCAGGGCATTGGCCAGCCGGGCACGCGAGCAAGTACAGGCAAATGACAGCACAGTGGCAGGATATACGCGGACGTCTTCTTCGTGATACAGGCGTTGCAGTAACTGGTCATTTTCCAGCGTCAGCAACTCCTCATCCTTGATCGTGGCGGCAAGATGCGCCACCCGATCCCAGGCGTCCTGATCGATCTCTTGCTGGTTATCACTGTTGTGTTGGCTGGCCGGTAGTTTTTGCAGCATGAATCCGGCGGCCTGATTGCCATCGCTGGTGAGCCAGAAGCGGCTGGGTAGTTGTTCAGACTGGTTAAAATAATCTTCCAGGGCGGTGGCGATATTGCCTTCTGTTATCGAGGTGATGCCTTGGTAACGCTGTCCTTGGTCAGGTTCAAGGGTAATCACCAATTGTCCTTCGTGGTCAAAGCCCAATGCATCTGACGACTGTTCGGTATCGTAGCGGGCAATCGCCCGTAGCTGGCCTTGCTCATTGGTTTCGGCTTGCAGCAACGAGATGTTACCGCTCAGGCGCATTTGCAAGGTCAGTCGTCCCTTGAATTTTAGACTGGCACTCATCAATGCGGTCGCAGCCAGTAACTGCCCCAGGGCGATCCGAATGGGTAGCGGATACGACTGGCGGCTCAGAATATCCTGGTAGGTGGTGTTGACGTGGGCAACTTCTCCGCGGATCGGAGCGGCATCAAAGGAAAATCGCTGCAGTTGGTCAGCGCTGCGGTATGACATATCGGTGTACCTGTAACGTTCAGCCGAGATCCTGATGGACCTGTTCAAAACGACGCATATCGCGACGTTCTTTTTTGTTGGGTTTGTGGTCGGGCATAGGCATTGAGGCATTCAGTACCCGACGTTGTTCTGAATTGTCCATCCGTTGCTTGATACTGGCAGGGGTTTCTTCATAGAGCAGCCGTGCTTCGGGGGCACCACGGCGCTGATCAGACAGTGCGGTGATGATGATTTCCTTTTCATCAAAACCCTGCCGGATGGTCAGTTTGGCGCCAACATCGGCTAACTTGCTGACTTTGCAGCGTTGACCGTCGTAGTGCACCTTGCCGCCTTCAATCGCGTGTTTGGCTAGCGCTCTGGTTTTGAAAAAGCGCGCCGCCCAGAGCCACTTGTCGAGGCGGATTTTGATGGAGTTATCAGTCATCACGGTCAGCAGCGTCCTGTGAGTCAAATATCAGTTCGTCAAAATGATGGATGCCGGGAAACTGATCCTGGCTGATTGGCTCGCGTTCACTGTCTGGGTGGTGAATTGCCAACAGGTAGTGAATGCCCCAGCGTTGGGCAGATTCTAGCACAGCGAGACTGTCATCTATCAGCAAGGTGCGTTGCCGGTCGAAGGGTTCGTCCTGTAACAGATGGTTCCAGAACGCTTGTTGCTCTTTCGGTTCACGGTAGTCGTGGGAACTGATGATGCGATCAACGTATTGATCCAGGCCGGTGTGATGCAGCTTGAGATCAACGCTGTCACGATGGGCGTTGGTGACGATTACCCGACGTTTGCCGAGTTGCGCCAGAGTGTTGAGAAATTCGCGCACATAAGGCCGAAAACCGATTTTGTCGGCAACATCTTTTTTCAGTTCGACAATAGGCAAGCCGGTCAGCTCGCTCCAGAAATCCAGGCAGTACCAGTTCAGGGTGCCACGCAGGCCAACAAAACTGCTGCTCAGCTCGGCCAGTGCGTCGGCCTTGTTGAGTCCTTTGTGACGGGCGTATTGCTCTGGCAGGTGCTCTAGCCAGAAGTAATTGTCAAAATGCAGATCCAGCAGGGTGCCGTCCATATCCAGCAGCACAGTGTCGATTTGTTGCCAGTCGATCGGGCGCATAGGGTTATACTCAACAGGTTTTCAGCTATTTAAACAGGCCTGACATGGATAAAAAACCTCAGATCCTGCATCGCTCCATCGTCGCCCAGAGTCGTTTGTTCCGTGTCGAGTCGTTGGAGCTACGCTTCAGTAACGGCGTGGAGCGCACTTATGAGCGCTTGATGCCGGGCGGCCCTGGTGCCGTCATGATGGTGGCGTTGCTGGATGACGATACGGTAGCGTTGATTCGGGAGTACGGTGGCGGTATTGAGGATTATACGCTGACGCTGCCCAAAGGGGCCGTCGATCTGGGCGAATCGATGCGTGATGCCTGCCACCGGGAGTTACAGGAAGAGATTGGTTATGGCGCCCGCGAGTTTGTATTTCTCAAACGCTTGAGTCTGTCACCCAGCTATATGAGTGGTGGTATTGACGTGGTGCTTGCCCGTGACCTGTTTCCTTCTCGCCTTGAAGGTGATGAGCCGGAGCCGTTGGAGTTGATTCCCTGGAAATTAAACGATCTGTTGTCGCTGTATCAGCGTGCCGATTTTTCAGAAGGCCGAGCAGTGGCTGCACTGGCACTGGCGCAGGCGTATCTGGCCGGGCATTACAAGGGTGAGGTACTACCTGGCTGAGGCGACGCCTGGGTGGGGAGCAGTTCTACCAAAGCGGTGCGCAGAGTTTCCATGCGAATGGGTTTACTGACAAAACCGTTCATGCCCGCTGACAGGCAGCGCTGTCGGTCTTCCATCATGGCATTGGCCGTCAGAGCCAGAATGGGAATCTGACTGATATCTGCCGACAGCTGTCGTATTTCCCGAGTGGCCTGAATTCCGTCCAATACCGGCATGTTGATGTCCATCAGAATCAGATCGAAAGTGTCCTGCTGCAGCGCCTGCAACGCCTCGCGGCCATCACTGACGACAGTGCATTCAAGGCCGAGCTTTTCCAGCATGCGGGAAGCAACACGCTGATTGACCTCGTTGTCTTCGGCCAGCAATATTCGGCCCACCAGCGCGGTGCTCTGTAACAAAGGACGTTGTTTAACCGCTGGCTGGCTGGCGGCTCGCAGCGGCAGCTGCAGGGTAAATGTGCTACCCACCCCTGGACTGGATTGTAATGCCACCTCTCCCTGCATCGCAGATGCCAGGTGCCGACAAATAGTGAGACCGAGGCCGGTGCCTCCATAACGTCGACTGGTACTGCTGTCTGCCTGGCGGAAGGCCGAAAAGACCTGTTCCTGCTTGCTTTTGGCAATGCCGATACCGGTATCCGCGACGGCAATATGGATATCGTAGCGAGGGCCTTCCGCTTGGCTGCCGGTAACCCGCACCTCAATCTGGCCATGTTCGGTAAATTTCATCGCATTACTGATCAGGTTGGTGATGATCTGGCGAATACGCTTGGGGTCGCCATTCCAGTACTGAGGAATATCACCGTCGTAATAATAGATAAACGCCAGTCCCTTGCGTCGGATGGGTTCATCAAACAGTTGTTTGAGATCACTGAGTTGCTGGTTCAGGTCAAAATCAATATGTTCCAGTTCCAGATTGCCCGATTCGATTTTTGACAGATCCAGAATATCATTGAGGATTTCCAGCAGGGTTTGCGATGAGTTATAGATAATGTCGAGATAGTGGCGTTGCTCTGTGCTCAGGCTGGAATCAAGAATTAATTCGGTCGCACCCAGAATACCGTTCATGGGCGTGCGAATTTCGTGGCTCATGTTAGCGAGAAAAATGGACTTTGAGTGGTTCGCCTGCTCTGCCTGGGTCAGCGCTTCGCGGATTCGGCTATTGGCCGTTTCGAGGGCGAGGCGGTTGGCTACGGATTCGGTGATGTCCAGGCCTGCCAGCAAGACCTCTCCCTGAATGGCATTGGCGCTGGTCAGACGCGTCATACGCCAGCTGATAGTGTGCTCTTTACCCGTCGAGGACAGTACCGGAAACTCCAGCGACAAACTGCCATTGTGACGGCTGAGCAGATTTTGCCATTCGCGTTCAACAGCAAGAGTGGCTTGCCTCGGGATCAGGTAGCTAAGCGGATAGCCATTAATCTGTTCATCCGGTATTTGTAGCAGTTGCTGTGCTTGCGGGTTAATACGCGTCACGTGACCATTTTCATCACAAATGATCAGCAGGGTTTGCATGGTGTTGAGATAAGTCGACAGCCGTTGCTGCTCTTCGCGCAACTGAGCTTCCATAAAATAACGCTGGGTAATGTCATCACCGGTCACCAGTAGCCATATCTGATGATTGTCGTCTTGTTGCCAGGGACGAACCTGCAGCGCCCAGCGGCCCCATTCGCCGTAACGGTCAAGCAGGCTGGCCTCGAAATCAACCATCGACTGGCTGCTCAGAGACTGATTGATCCTTTGTTGAATTAACTCTCGCTCATTACGCCGCTGAATGCTGGGAAGGTAAGAGCCAGGGCGAAGATCGAACAGCTGCTGGAAGTTCGGATTGGCATCCAGAATCAGCTGCTGCACATTGACGCGCAGCACAATGCCGCTGACGTGTTCCCAGGTAAAACCCTGCTGCAGTAGCTGCTGTTTATAGTGATCGGTAACCGGGCGGGTCAGGTGGTAGCTGATAACACTCACCAAGGCACCGACAAACACCAATGCCAGAATGGCCACGCCTGCCAGTATTTTCAGCGCGCTGACGTCCGGAGCACCCCTGGCAAGCAAGAAAGCCGTTACACCCATGATGCCGCCGGCTCCCGCAATCAGGGCGGTGGCAGTCAGAATCAGCTGTTGGCGAGAGCTAAACGACATCGATATTCCTTGAGCGATCATGCGCCCGCGAGTAGCAATGACGTAGGTTCAAACGCCAAGCATCAGGCCGACAGAATCGGGAGCACCTGGTCGCAGTACACCCATTCGCCCAGTATAGGGTGCATCGAAACATGTCGCGAGCGAAGAAAGGTATCCTCGTCATTTCGAGCGCCGTCATTGATAAATGCGCCCTCTGGCTAGAGCAGACCGGCCACCAGGGGTAATACAATCGCATGCAGCGTGGCAGTCAGGGTCATGGCGGTTACCGCGTAGGCCGCTTCCCGCTCACCCAGCTCCAGTGCCCGGCTGGTGCCAATCGCATGAGCACAGACTCCCAGTGTTATCCCGATGGCCTCGGGCTGGCGTATGCGTAGCAAGGTCATAGTCGGCAATATCACAATCACTCCCAGCAACCCCGTCAGAATAACGAAGGCAGCCGCCAGCGACGGATCACCACCCAGCTGACTGGTAATAGCAACCGCAACCGGGGTCGTAATAGACTTGGTCAGAATCGTCTGCGCCAGCATCGGATCACCAATCCACCAGATCGTCAGCCCCCAAGCACAGGCCAACGTCGTAGCACTGCCCAGCGTGACCGCCAGAGCAATACGGATAGCATCCTGGCGCAGCGCTTTTAATTGCTGGAATAGCGGCACCGCAAGCATCACGATAACTGGCCCCAGCATATCGTGCAGATACCGTCCACCTTCCATATATACAGAGTACGGCGTGTCGGTCAGCTTCAAGGTCATAATCACCAGACCAAAGCCAGTCAGAATCGGAGGCAGCAGCACCAGGTTACCGGTCAGCCGGTACACATGCTGGCCCAGTAAAAAACAGCCAATGGTTAATGCCGTCCAGAACAACGGAGTATGCAGCAACACCGTCATGAGCGCTTGCCTTGCGACATGATCCAACCACACACCAGCGTACCAGGTATCAGACTGATCGCTAGAATGAGCAACAGCACCAGGCCGTGCTCCTTAACCAACTGTTCATGGGTGACAATGCCGACGCTCACCGGGATTAAAAACAGCGGCAAAATAGGGGCAAGTACTTTGGTGATACCTTCCAGCGCGGCAGGAACCTTGCGCCGGATCATCAGAAAAACCAGCAACAACAGCATGCCAATAATCGCAGCGGGAATCGGAGCTGACGTCCAATATTGAATAAGAGTGCCACCCATCAGAAAGGCAAGCAGGATCAGCAAGCCGGACATGGGCAGGTTCCTGAACAGATGGAGAGGATAAATTGTTTTTTCAGAAACGCTTTTAAGCAGGAAATCATGGGGGAATATGCCGGTCAGCAACACCTAGGGGGTATAAACAGTACCATCAACCACCAGAATTCGCTATGGTTTGTTGCCTCGTCACAATGCCTCACAACACAACAGCATCAAATGCAGGCAGATGGCTACGCATGATGAGAATGGCGTTGCATCAAGCTGGCGAATCCCGTCCAGAGCGGGAGGATTAATGTATATAAGGCGGCAGTCCGCTCAACGTTGAGCCGTTTTTACTGCCGCGTTCCTTGTTTCACGCCAATCCGAGATGACTCTTTTGATGTCTCAGTTTTTATGTAACGGAATCATACGGCCGGAACCAAGGCCCCACCCATCGCATTTTTAAGTTTTTTCATCGCATTCTTTTCCAGCTGACGAATACGTTCAGCAGATACGTTGTACATGGCAGCCAGCTCGTGCAGTGTGGCTTTATCGTCACTCAGCCAGCGTTGTTGAAGAATAGCCCGGCTCCGGTCGTCCAGGTCACTCAGTGCCGAGGCCAGACGCTCACTGGCATCCTGCTCAAAATTCTCGGTTTCTACCGTCAGTGCCGGGTCAGCACTTTTGTCTTCCAGATAATAAGCTGGAGCCTGATAGGCCGATTCGTCGTCGTCATCAACGCCAGCGTCAAACGCAGCGTCATAAGCATTCAAACGACCTTCCATTTCGAAAACTGTACGGGTTTCAACACCCAGATCGGCTGCTATGGATTTGGCTTCATCCTGACTCAACCAGCCCAGACGCTTTTTCTGGCTACGCAGGTTAAAGAACAGTTTGCGCTGTGACTTGGTGGTTGCCACTTTAACAATGCGCCAGTTGCGCAAGATAAACTCGTGAATCTCGGCCTTGATCCAGTGCACAGCAAACGACACAAGTCGAACACCAACTTCCGGATTAAAACGCTTAACCGCTTTCATCAAGCCAACGTTACCTTCCTGGATCAGATCAGACTGGTTCAGTCCGTAACCGGAATAACTGCGGGCAATATGAACAACGAAGCGCAGATGAGCCATAACCAGACGGCGCGCAGCTTCCAGATCTTCCTGATAGTGCAGGCGATTGGCCAGTTCACGTTCTTCTTCAACACTCAGAATAGGAATCGCATTAACCGTTGAGATGTAAGCCTCGAGATTGGCTCCCGGAGACAGCGCATCGACGGCTTGCAAGCCTTTGTTCATTACATACTCCATAAGCGACAAGGTAGCGAATCAATTGACCACGCAAACTGCAGTGGGGTCGCTACAAAATCTGAATTTACAGGGCAGTGTAGCACCCGGTTTCTCCGACATCCAAGCCAGCACTGAGTTCCATTGCAGGAACAATCTCACCACAAACCCATACATCAGGGTTCTATCTCATGTAAATGGCGACTGACCGACCACCACGCGCCTAACCAGCCCAGTAACATGGCCCCGAGCAACAGTGTCAGAGCGGCACTGGCAGACAAGGGTTGTAACTCAAATCCGGAACCGTATAAGGATGACAGCTCCGCCACCGGATTTCTGAGCAGTAGCCAGCAACCAATCAACATCAACCAGGCCAGCAGCCCTCCAACCATGCCATACCACAAACCGGTATAAAGGAAGGGACGGCGCACATAGGAATCGGTTCCCCCCACCAGCTTGATCACTCGAATTTCATCTACTCGTGCAGCAATAGATAAGCGGATGGTATTGCCCACCACCAGCAAAATAGCCAGCGCCAGCATAATACCCAACACCCAGATCAATCTTTGCCCTAACGCCAGAATGGAACGCAGTCGCTCCAACCAGGCCATATCCAGCTGTGCTCTTGCTACAATTTGGAACGATTCCAGCTGTTCCAGCAAGCGTTGCAACTGCTCGGCTGGCAGCCCTAGTGGTGGCTCGACCAGAATGGTCGCTGGCAAGGGATTTTCTGAGAGCATATCCAGGGCATTCGACAGTCCGCTGGCTTCGCTGAATTGTGCCAGGGCCTGATCGGCACTGACATATTCAGTCTCAACAACAGACCCCAGCTGCTGGATCCGTTGCTCCAATGCCAGCCCGTCTGCGGTGGTTGTGCCCGACTGTAAATACAAGGTGATGCGCCCAGACTGCTGAAAATTGCCGCTTAACTGTTCAACATTGGTTAACGACATCCACAACGCTCCGGGCAACGTCAAGGCGATGGCAACAACCAGCCAAGTGAGTAGACTGGAGGCAGGACGGGCCAGTAATGTCAGCAGCGTCTCCACTGCCACCAGCTGGTTATGGGCCAGCCAGGCAACAACACGATGTCCGATGCCGATTTTCTGTGCCGATGCCCCCGAGGAGGTACCGGCCGATCGGGCTGTTTGATTGCCAACTGCGGTTCGACGGGAAGAGGCTACCGCTCCGCGCTTTTTATCCGGCGTTGCCGACATGGAGATCACCTCCCATCTGACCGTGATCAAGAATCAGGCGGCGCTTGCCCATACGCTCGATCAGGGCGATATCGTGAGTCGCTATCAATACCGTCACGCCGACTTGCTGGAAGCGTACAAACAGATTCATGATTTCTGCTGATAACTCCGGGTCGAGGTTACCTGTCGGCTCATCGGCCAGTAATAACGATGGTTTATTGACAACCGCACGGGCGATACCGACGCGCTGCTGCTCACCACCAGATAATTCAATGGGATTACGCTGCTCCAGATGCAACAGTCCAACGGAATCCAGCGCGGCACGTACTCGCCTGGCGCAGTCGAGTGGTGAATAGCCCGCAATCTGCAAGGGTAATGCAACGTTGTCGTAAACCGGTCGATCAAACAGCAACTGATGGTTCTGGAAGACCACACCAACCTTGCGACGATGATAGGGTACCTGCCCCTGGCGCAATCGATTGAGATTCTGGCCATCAACAAACACCTGACCACGAGACGGACGTTCCATCAACATCATCAGCTTCAGTAAGGTGCTTTTACCGGCCCCGCTGTGGCCAGTAAGAAAAGCCAGCTCACCGCGTTCCAGTTCAAAACTGACACCACTGAGCGCTTCCTTTCCCCCAGCGTAGCGTTTGCTCACCTGATCAAAGCGAACCATGCTCATCGATCAGTCTCCGCTGCTGTCGCGCTGAAACAGGGCGTCGATAAACTGGCCCGCATGAAACGGACGCAGATCCTCAATGCCTTCACCGACACCAATAAAGCGCACCGGTATCCCAAACTGCTTCGCCAACGCGAAGATAACCCCGCCCTTGGCGGTACCGTCCAGTTTGGTCAGGGTCAGCCCCGTTACACCGACCGTCTGGAGGAATTGCCGGGTCTGGTTAATCGCATTCTGGCCGGTACCGGCATCCAGTACCAACATGACTTCATGAGGGGCTGCCGGATCCAGTTTTTTCATCACCCGAACGACCTTTTCCAGCTCCTGCATCAGGTTGTCCTTGTTGTGCAGTCGCCCCGCTGTATCCGCAATCAGTACATCTACCTTGCGGCTTTGAGCAGCTTGCAGGGCATCAAAAATCACCGAGGCAGAATCAGCCCCGGTATGTTGGGCAATCACCGGCACCTGGTTGCGTTCACCCCAGACCTGTAATTGTTCCACCGCAGCAGCCCGAAAGGTATCGCCGGCGGCCAGCATCACACTTTTGCCTTCACTCTGGAATTGACGGGCCAACTTGCCAATGGTGGTGGTTTTACCGACACCATTAATACCCACCATCAGAATCACAAAGGGAGCCTTACTGGTCGTCACGGTCAGCGGTGCTTCGACCGGTGACAGTGCGCCTTTCAATTCATCGATCAGGGCATCGTACAGGGCATCAGAGTCTTTCAGTTCCTTGCGGCTAACGCGCTCAGTCAGGCGGGCCATAATATCGGCCGTCGCTTCCACACCGACATCCGCCATGATCAACTGGGTTTCCAGCTCTTCCAGCAAATCATCGTCGATGGCCTTTTTACCCAACAGCAAGTTAGCCAGACCATCGGTCAGGTTGCTGCGAGTGCGACTCAGGCCAGCCTTGATACGGGCAAAAAAGCCCTGTTTAGGTGCCACCTCTACTTCAACAACAGAACTGGGCTGACTGCCCGTATCGATCGGGTCGCTCTCCGGCTCATCAGCATCCGGTGCGAGGGCCGATTTCGTGCCGGCAGCAACCGGTTCAGGCATAACCTCTTCGGGGCTTTCGTCATGGCTTGCAAGCACTGATTCAGTGCTGCTGTCATTTTCGGTGGCATTGGCAGGCGACTCAACATCCATTGCCTTTCCAATCGTTGCTTTTGCATCGGCAGCAGCCGGTTCTGGCGCTGGGGCGCTGTCGACAACGTCGGCTTCACTATCTATCCCGGTCAATTCCGGATCAGCAACAACGTCCGGGCTGGTGATCTGCTCGGCCTCTGCCGATGATTCGGTGACTTGCGGGTTTTTCTTTTTGCGCTTAAAAAAATCAAACATGGCGTTCACTGTCAGCGTGGCTGGGGGAGGAGCCGGAAACGGCTGAAATTGGCGGCTATGCTACCACTATTCCAGCGTTTTTGATGTGTCTGGTTGCAATATGGATGTCGACATTCAGGCTGTGCTTGATACCATCCGCCGATATCCGTAGTCATTGATGAGATTCCGCGTGAGCAAGTCACCCACCCAACAACTGAGAATTATTGGCGGCGAATGGCGTTCCCGTCGGCTGCGTTTTCCGGCAGTGGATGGCCTGCGCCCAACCATGGACAGAGTGCGTGAAACCATCTTTAACTGGTTGCAGTTTGACGTGGCAGGCGCACGCGTACTGGACGCTTTTGCCGGGAGTGGTGCGCTCGGTATCGAGGCGCTGTCCCGAGGTGCCAAAGATGTCGTTTTTCTGGAAAAGCACCCGAAGGCTGCTATTCAACTGAAAGATAACCTTGGGACGCTGAACGCAACCCATGCCCAGGTGTGGGCTGGTGATGCCTTACTCTGGTTGCAGCAGAATCCACAACCTTTTGATCTGGTTTTTTTGGATCCACCGTTCGGCAAAAACCTGCTGCAGCCCGCCATTGACGCTCTTACGCTCCTCCCTGGCGCCTTGATCTACACCGAATACGAGACGGTGCTAGCGCCAGCCTGGCCCGCCAACTGGCAAGAGCGTAAAAGCAAAACCACCAAAGAGTTCTGTTTCCGGCTGTTTGTGGTAACTGACTGACTGATTGTTTTAGATACGGATACAGCACGGCCACCCTGCACCTGCGTGGCCTTACAACACTTCACATTGTCCGCTCGAATCAGCCTTATGGTTGCACAATATCCAGCCGGTCAACGCTCTGGAAACCCCGTGGCAGCTTGTTGCCTCGCCGCCCGCGTTCACCCAGATAATGCTCCAGATCGCTGAACTTCAATTTCAGATGACGCTTGCCGGAATACACCAGCAGGATATCTGTCGTGTGGAATGCCCGCACCGACACCATCAGCTCTTCTGCCGCAGAGGCGCGAGCAGCACTGATATTGATCAGTCGATTGCCCTTGCCCTTGCCCAGCCGAGGTAAATCGGCAGCCGGGAAGACCAGTAATCGGCCTTCATTCGTCACCGTCGCGATCCACACATCACTACCCGCAGGCAGCAGACCTGGTGCCAGCACACGGGCATTCGGAGGCAATGTGATCAATGCCTTGCCAGCCTTGTTCTTGCTTTGCATATCGGCAAAGCGGGTAATGAATCCGTAGCCCGCATCACTGCATAACAGGTATTCGTCACTGTCCTGCCCCATGAGCATGTGCTCAAATACCGCACCCGCCGGAGGGTTCAAATGCCCAGTCAAGGGTTCTCCCTGGCCACGAGCACTCGGCAACGTATGGGCAATCAGGCTATAGCTGCGGCCAGTGTCGTCCAGTAACACAACGGGCTCATTACTCTTGCCCGGAATGGCTTGAAGAAACGCATCCCCTGACTTGTAACTCAGCTTTTCTGGATCCACATCATGGCCTTTCGCCGCCCGTATCCAGCCTTTTTGAGACAGTACCACCACGATGGGGTCAGAGCTCAGTAGCTCAGCTTCCGTCAGCGCTCTGGCTTCCGAGCGCAGCACCAGCGGGGAGCGACGATCATCGCCGTATTTCTCGGCATCGGCACTGATCTCTTTTTTAATCAGGGTTTTCAACCGCCGCTCGGAGCCAAGCGTCTTCTCCAACTGCTGGCGTTCCTTTTCCAGTTCATCCTGCTCACCACGAATGTTCATCTCTTCGAGCTTGGCCAGGTGTCGCAGTTTTAATTCCAGAATCGCTTCGGCCTGTATGTCCGAAATGCCAAAACGTTGCATCAGCGCCGGCTTGGGCTGCTCTTCTTGACGAATAATCTCGATCACTTCATCGATATTAAGGAAGGCAACCAGCAAACCTTCGAGGATATGCAGCCGGGCAAGTACCTTGTCGAGACGAAACTGGAGCCGACGACGGACGGTTGCTGTTCGATAGGTCAGCCATTCGTTCAGCATGGTGAGCAGGTTTTTTACCTGCGGTCGACCATCCAGACCGATAACGTTCATATTGACACGGTAGTTACGCTCCAGATCGGTGGTCGCAAACAAGTGCGCCATCACGGCTTCCGCATCCACTTTGCGAGTACGCGGCACAATCACCAGCCGGGTCGGATTTTCATGATCGGATTCATCCCGCAGATCAGCCACCATCGGCAGCTTTTTCGCCTGCATCTGGGCGGCGATCTGCTCCATGATTTTGGAACCGGAAGCCTGATGTGGCAGGGCGGTAATCACAATATCACCGTCTTCACGGGTGTAGACCGCTCGCATTCTGATACTGCCACGGCCCGATTGGTAAAGTTTGCGCAACTCGTCACGCGGGGTAATGATTTCCGCCTCGGTGGGAAAATCAGGCCCTTGTACCAGCTGGCACAAATCGTCACTGCTGGCGCCCGGATTATCCAGCAGGTGAATGCAGGCACTGGCCACTTCGCGAATGTTGTGCGGAGGAATATCCGTTGCCATACCAACGGCAATGCCGGTTGTTCCATTCAACAGCACATGGGGCAAACGCGCCGGCAGGGTGGTCGGCTCGTCCATGGTGCCATCAAAGTTGGGCTGCCAATTCACCGTCCCCTGACCAAGTTCGGATAACAATACGTCCGCAAAGGGGGACAATTTGGCCTCGGTATAACGCATCGCCGCAAAGGATTTCGGATCGTCGGGTGCACCCCAGTTACCCTGGCCATCAATCAGCGGGTAACGATAGGAAAACGGCTGCGCCATCAACACCATCGCTTCGTAGCAGGCGCTATCACCATGCGGGTGGTATTTGCCTAGCACATCCCCCACGGTTCTGGCGGATTTTTTGTACTTGGCCGTTGCTTTCAGGCCCAGCTCGCTCATTGCATAAATAATACGACGCTGTACCGGTTTGAGTCCGTCTCCTACATGGGGCAAGGCACGATCAAGAATGACGTACATGGAGTAGTTGAGGTAGGCATTCTCGGTGTACTGTCGCAGCGACTGGCGTTCTACGCCATCATCGGTATAGCTGGTTTGCGTCATTGGAATTGGATACGACTGAGTTCAGGTAGGGCGATTGTGACTGAGGCCTGCAAGATGGGCAATCACTCTGCAGCTATTCGATCCCGACCACAGAGGGTCGACGGAGTGCACTGTCGGCGTATCGATTTAAAAAATCGTCGCCCGTTAAGGGTGGACTGAACAGAAACCCCTGCCCCCAGTCACATCCCAGCCGCTGAAGAATCGCAGCTTGCGCACGCGATTCCACCCCTTCAGCCACCACCGTTAAGCCAAGGCTTTTGGCCATCAGAATAATGGCCCGGGCGATTTCATAATCACTGATATCGTCGTTGATATCCCGCACAAACGACTGATCTATCTTCAGCACCGTCACCGGCATGGATTTGAGTTTGCTTAAAGATGAGTAGCCGGTGCCAAAGTCATCAATCGAGAATTCGACCCCCTGATTACGCAGCAAGCTGATCTGACGGGTGACTTCCGTAATACCACTCATCATCGCCGTCTCAGTAATTTCCAACTCCAACCAGGCCGGATCAAATGCCATGTCTGCCAGCGACGCCATCAGCCGTGAGGCAAATCCGGCGTTGATCTGAATCGCCGACACGTTAATGGCGATTTTTTCCAGCAATAACCCCTGTTCACGCCAGGCCAAAAACTGCTTACAAGCCTGCTCCAGTGCCCACTGGCCCATGCTGTGAATCTGGCCAGTCGTTTCTGCGATAGGAATAAATTCCACCGGTGACACATTACCCAGCTGCGGATGCAACCATCGCATCAGCGCCTCGACCCGTCGCGGCTGGTTGTCACCAAAACGAAATTGTGGCTGATACATCATCGCCAGCTGACTGAGGCTGACCGCATCACGCAAATCATGATCCAGGGTCGATCGATCGTTTAGAGTTTCAAGCATCGACGGTTCATAGAAGCAAAATCCATTGCGGCCATTTTGCTTGGCTTGGTGCAATGCGGCGTCGGCATGACGAACCAGCATCGTAAAATTGTCGCCATCTTGAGGAAATTGGCTGATGCCAACACTACTACTAAGGGAAAGCAGATGACCATTCAGTTGGTACGGTTCGGAAATAACTGATAACAGCTGTTCAGCCTTGGAAGTCAGGCTGGCACGCGTTCCTGACTCCGGTAGCACAAGAATAAATTCATCGCCGCCAAGACGGGCGCACAGATCAGAATCTCTCAGATTACTGCAGAAACGACGAGCAACGTCCTGTAGCAGCAGATCCCCGACATCGTGGCCAAAGGTGTCATTGATCCCCTTGAACTGATCGAGATCAAAAAACAGCACCGCCAGATTTCCTCCCTGTCGTCGTGCCAGACGTAACGCATAATCGAATTTTTTCGACAACAGGGTACGATTGGCCAACCCAGTGAGGGCATCATGATGAGCAATAAATTCAAGGTTGTTCTGAATCTTGCGTAACTCGGTCACATCACGACTTACACCGAGCACCCCCAGACATTGCCCCTGACGGTCAAAAAGTGGCGACTTGCTGATTTCCATCAGAATACGCTCACCATTTGCCGACGTTACCCATTCCTCATTACGGTAACGAGCACCTTGATGAATCGTTTCCTCATCAACACTCTGGTGCCGCCGGGCAACATCGGCATCAAACAGCTCAAAGTCTGTTTTACCCACAGGGTCGCGGCCAATTCCTTGAGATATTTGTTCATTAACGTAGCAGTACACCCCGCGACGATCCTTGAAAAACACCCCATCGGGCAGGCCATCACAAATGGCCTGCAACAACTCGCTTTGCTGCTGCAAATGACTCTGGGTACGCTGTAACAGCCGGGCACGATAAGTCACTAGCAGCGCTGTCGTCAGCCCCCAGAACATCAGCCAATACCGCACACCTGCCCCACTCATCAAGGGCATAGCCAAGATAATTCCGACCATTAGCAGTAAAATCAGCTGGCTGTAGTTTTCCAGCCAACCATAATTATCAGTAATACGCGATGAGGTGAAAGACATCCATTTTCCCGCCACAGAAGCACATGAACCGATCCCGCTCGGAACCCTGTTACCGCATAATATCCCCGTTTATGTAAATTTATGTAACAACTTTTTCAGATTGATTGGATATCGGCCGCGACTGTCCTTATTGCCATTGCCGCTAACCGTGTGTCAGCCAGATAGCGCGCTATCACGCCGCCAACGCGGCTTTTTGGATCGGCAAGCAATCCGACAATTTATCTATATTCTGACGACTCAAGAGAGCAAAGGCATGCCCACTGAACCGGAATCAATTCACATTTTGTGAAATTAATCCGTTCAGATAATCGCTTTTGTTAGCTCAAAAACAGATAGCAACGCCCAATATTCCAGCCTCAACTCATATTTAGTTGTCTTTGTTGAATACAAGCAAATGACCAGCAGCTCTGATCACCGCAGGGATTAATATTATTGGGGTGCGAACGCACTTGCCTGCCTTCAGGGCAGCAACGGTGCCATAAAATGAGCATTTGTCAGGAAATTTGCTCTGAATCGCCATGTCGGACAATCACCGCTGCCCCTTCTATTTGTATTCCAACTGACATAAAACCGTCCAATTAGGCTGCTAGGCTCGCCACCTCGTCATCTGCCCATTATTTTTATTTTGGTCGACGAAGTGCACAAAACGTGTCTGAATTAACGTGATGTAACATAATTGATACACTGTGTTGACGAGCACTAACTGGCTAAGCATACTGCCCGCCGTTGTGCCACCGCCACGAATACTGGTAACTCACACAAGGAACTAGTGCCGATATGCAGGCGAATCCAGAAACAAAGCAGCGTCCGATGTTCCATCTCGGCAGACTGCTCATGCTGACCAAGGCTCTGGCACTGAGTGTCGGCCTCGTTTCTGTTGCGACCGCAGCACCCATTCAGTTAAGAATGGGTCCAGCAGATACCTATCCGGTTTCGACGGACATACCGTCTGATACGGCGCTTATCCCCCTGAAACGCCAGCTCGACTGGTTGTATGTACAGGCTGGAGAGTATCAGGGCTGGATCAGTATCGACTCGCTCGAAGCGTTGCCAGAAAACATCAAGCGCCTGGAGCCACTGCAGTTTCGTGACAATAGTGACGAAAACAATCCCCAGTTTGAACTGGCTGCAACCTCTGAAACCGCTCTGACACTCGGTGCCAACTTTATTTTGTTTGATCAGGCAGCGGCTGTACGCATTACCCGTTCTACCGACACGAATGATGACTGGTACTCTCTGGAGGCAGGAAAGCGCTTTCCTTTCGCCGAGAACGGTCGCTGGTCATGGGATGGATATTTGGGAGTTGGTGTTGGCAAGAGTTCAGGCGGTTCAACCCGCTGGGACGACGAGGGTGACGACACAACCGTGCCGCTGCTTTCAGCCACAACCGATATCAACTGGAATATAGCTTACAACGTCAGTATCGGCGGCCGGGTTCAAGTCCAGCAAGCCTTGTCTGGCAATAGTGCAAATCATGGAGCGTTGGCCCTAGTATGGAAAATTCGTTTCTGAAAAGATCCAGTCTTGCACTGGGTTTCCTCCTGGCAGCGTCGTCAATTGCAGCTGCCGAGACTTCTCCATCGACCTTTGACGACCCTGCCGTATTGCAAAAGCTGCTGGGTATGGTCGCCGACAAGGCCAAATCTGACGCCAAACTGGCTCCGGGCAATGCCGAGGCTCTGAACGATCCGAAAGTGCTCGAAAAGCTGTTGCACATGGTTCAAAAGGAAACGCCTCCGGCATCGTCTGCCTTTGACAACCCGGCGATGATGGAAAAACTGTTGTCCCGAATGGCGCAAATGGGCACAGAAAAGAGCTATATGGCAGACGAAGTAGCCGTCAATACCAGCTCGGCTCTGGACGGAGCCAGCGTGATGCAAGGGTTGCTGCCCCTCGTTGGCGTATCTGCGGTTCCCCGAACGGCAGAGATCTTTGAACCGATCCCCCGCACATTTGATTTTTCCGATGGTATTCCGGAACAGAAAGCTCTGATTGGCATGTCACTGGGTCAGCAAACGTCTGCGGAATATGGCGACAGCCTGTTGTTTGGCGGCTCTGTCCGTTATCACCTGACCGACCGTATGGATGCCCTGGCCAGTATCGATTTGGGCCTGACCTCGTTTGGCAACCAGACCATCAAGGATGATAACGGTAATACCGAGTTGAAGGAGCATGCAGCCTTCCGTGTCATTACCGCCGGAATCGGCTATTCACTGCTCAAAGGTATTACCAGTGTTGATGGCGAAACGTTTCTGCCATGGCAGTTGAACGTAGATGGCGTTATCGGTGAACAGTTCACTGGCAGCAGCCATGGCATGTACCTCGGCGTAGGGACATCTCTTCAGGTGATGATGGGCGACTACTGGATTGGTACCGATACCCGCTACTACCACGTCGATGACGAAGTACTTAACCAAGAAGGTTCGCACCGAGGTCTGCAATGGAGCATAGCAGTCGGATTTTACTACTAGTCCTGGCCGCTCTGATCGCCAGTTTTTCCGTTGCTGACACAGCCTCGAGCAAACTGTCGATTGGAGACACGCTGGCCGAGCTGGCGCTTCCTCCGGTCATGGGCGGCTACGCAAAAAGCTTGAATGAGCAGCGCGGCAAGCCGGTAATGCTGATTTGGGTCGGCCCATGTCACCAATGCCAGGAAGCACTGGAGCAGTATGAGCAACTGGCACGTCAGTACAGCAAAAACGGCCTGGTTACCTGGGTGATATGGGATACCGATGATCAGTTGGTCAAGGATGCTCCCCATACAAGTCTGCCGTTACTGGCATACAACCAGAAACTGACCAGGGCATGGCAAATCAACCCATTGCCCGCCGTAATGCTGGTTAGCCCTGACGGAACACTGGATTACCTGTACGCAGGTAGCCTTTTCAGAAATATGGAATTCACTCGCCGCGCCCTGAGTCACTGGTTATCCGGGGACGGCGTAGTACATCAACGTTGATGAGGTGGTTATGAAGTTTTTAGTTGCAGGGATGCTATGGTTCTTCGGTATTTTCCAAGCCGTGGCAGCGACCCCAGAAGACATTCAGCTTGAAATCGATTCAGCCAAACGCTCGGTGATTGAGTTGAGCAGCGAGCTCTCGGCCATCGAAAAGCAACTGATCAGCCCGATTAGTACCAAGGCGTCACTGTATTTGGCACTCAGTAACGGTAAATTCTTTACCCCCATGTCAATCACAGTGTCTGGCAATGGTATTACTCCCGTTAACTATCTTTATACGGAAAAAGAAATCCAGGCCCTTCAGTTTGGTGCTGTCCAGCCGCTGGCCGACCTTGAAGTGGCACCCGGCAATCACCTGTTGAAAGTTGTCGTGCGTGGACGTGACGAAAACAAGCGTGTTCGTGATCTGGTCTATGAGGGGGTTTTCCGTAAAAATGGAGACCATCTCAAACTCTTGCTTTCTATTACGGACAACACCGCCCAACGCAGCGCAGTTGCTACTCTGAAGGCTTGGTAAGTCATGCAAAAGTCAGGATTACTCGCTCTGGCCGTAGCGGCTACCGCTTGGGTAAGCAGTACTACCTGTGCAGCGCAGCCTACGGCGTCAGATAACAGCATTGTATCTGCGCTAAGTGCCACAGCTCCGGTACTGAAAACCCCAATCGATGTGCTGAATCACGAGCTGGGCAAGCGTGTGTATTTCTTCCACTATCTGACCAGCAACCCTCTGGTTGCCATGTCAGACAGTGACGCAGAACCAACGCTCGCCGATATGGACATCATGTACACACTACCCGCCGGGTTGTCAGACTTGGGCATGGATTCCTACGCCAGTGCGTTGCTCCGTGATCCGTCACTCAGTCACTCTCCAGGAATGGGAAATACCTGGTTCATGCTGGCCCGTAACGCCTCCGACCGAAGTAACTGGCTGCAAGCTGGCCAACTGGTCAGTAAGGCGATGGCCGGCGACGCTTTGCTGAACCCGGCAGATGAAGCCGAAGCAGCCTTTATAGCCACCACCTCATACGCCAATCGAGATCAGACCCCGCAAGCTGAAGAGGCTTTTAGTCAGATTGATGAGGATAGCCACTGGTACCGGTTTGCCGGTTATAACCTGATGCTGACAAAAATGCGCCAGGGAATATCTGCTGACGACTTGCAGCAGTGGGTGTCCGATTTTCTGGTCAATGATCCGGAAAATGAACAGCAAACTGCGCTGAATGATCGCTTCCGTTTAACGGCGGGAAAATACGAGTTACGCAACAAACATTATGACGAAGCCATTGGTTATTTGCGTCAGGTATCCAAGGATGGCCCCTACACCTCCGATGCATTGCTGCAATATGGCTGGGCATTGTCAAAGCGCTGGCAATACGACCAGGCATTACAGCCATGGCGGGTATTGCAGGAGCACTTCCCCCTGCTGGACATTCATGCACTCGAATCATTGATGGCAACATCCTACCTTGCCGAACTAATGAATGGTGGGGTGCCCTCCCTGCCCGTCTACGAATACACAGAAAACCGTATGACGTTGGCACTTGAGCAGCTCAATAATCTCAACAATCCGGCAACCTTACTTCAGTGGGTAGCGCGCTGGGAAGCTCGCCAGTCGGCAACCTCTGACAATATACTCAGTGCTGACCCTCAGGGCGTCACCGAATCACCCACTAGCCGCAACCTTGAAGGATTGCTCAGTACCAGCGCCTTCATCCAGGAGCAGCAGCGTCTGCTGGACATTCGCAGCATGCTGGACTGGGTTCAACGGCAACAACAACAGCTGTCTCTTGCACAGGCTGAGAAGCTCGCCAATCTGGCGGCTTATGTTCAGGTCGCACAGTCCGGCAGACTGGAGCAGGTAGAAAGCAGCTCCAGGCAGCTGCAACAACAGATCGCACTGATCGACCAGCGCATTCAGGAACAGCGGCGCCAAGCGTTTGGTTTTGCCAATGAATCAGAGTTACAGCAGCTGAATAAGCTGGTCGCTATTGCCAAGGAATCCAGTGGCGAAACGCCCATGGAACAAGATATCCGTGAGCAGGCCGCGCTCCTGCAAGGCATTTCCCAGTGGCAGCTGAGCAAGTCTTTACCACAAAGGGCATGGACACTCAAAAAACAGCAACTTCTATTGCAGCAGCAATATCAGGATTTAAATACCCAGCTGACCAATGTCAATGGACTACGGGAACAGGTGGGTACCTTTCACGCCCACTCTGAAGCGCACCTGGCAACCATCGAAGCCGCCGCCAGCAAACTCAGCCAGCTGGAACAAACACTGACAGCACTCCACACCAAACAGCAGCAGCAAATTGTCACCGTTGCTCAGAGCCATATCGGCATGTTGAAAGACCGACTCAAGGATTACCTCGCGACCACTCGCCTGTCTATTGCCCGACTTTACGACAACGAGCTGCGTCGCAACACCAACAGCGGAGGCCTGGGTGAATATGAATGACCGGCGCTCACTGATATGGTCCTCTGTCGTGTCCTGTCTGCTTGTAACTGCTGGCTGCGCCCAGGTACAACCACACCAGGCTGGCACCATATCGGATCTCACATATTACGGACTGAAAGCGCCTTCCAATGAGCCACTGATTGTCACCAATGAAGACGTCGTGGCACGTTATCGGGCTTACATTGAAGTCGCAGATCACCACCAATACGCAATGCTGGCTTCCCGCCGTATTGCTGCGCTGCGCCTGAACGAGCAAGAAGCAGCTTGGACCGGCGACAGCTTTACTTCCGATGAAGAAGAAGCCGTTGATCCGGAGGTGCTTGCCGCCTCCATTCGTGATTTCGAATCATTACTGGCCGATCATCCAGACAACGCCAGCAATGATGAAATACTCTATCAGCTAGCCAAAGCTTACAACATCGCAGCTGAGCCGGAAGAAACCGCCAGGGTTCTTGAACAGCTGGTCGAACGCTACCCGGACTCCCTCTATTATCTTGATGCCGAATTCCGCCTTGGTGAACTGCGCTATGCCATGAGCGACTATGTCGCAGCAGAACAATCGTTCCAGCGCCTGGTAAAACATGGTCGTATTGGCAATAAATACTACAGCAATGCTGGCTACATGCTGGGCTGGTCGCTGTTTAAACAAAGCCGTTACGATGACAGCCTGCTGGCGTTTGCTCGGCTGATTGACGAAGACTACCCAACCCAGAGTGCGATTGATAACGCCAGTGGTGCCGACCTTGAAATCCTCAAGGACAGCGTTTACACCATGGCAGTCGCTTTCAGTTACCGTGGTGAATGGGAAGAGGTCGGCGAATTCTTTGATCACTACGGTCGTCGCCACTACGAATACCTGATTTATGATCGCCTGGCTGACTTCTACTACGAGCAAAAATACTACCAGAGTGGCGCGTCGACGCTGGCCGCCTATGTCGAGCGCTACCCCGATAGTGACCGGGCACCGGTTTATTACCAGCACATGGTTGACCAGTACGCTGCTGCAGGCTACCCCGTACTGCAACGTCAAAGCGAAGCAGACTATATAGACCGTTTCGGTATCGACAGTGAGTATTGGGCTAACCATGGTGAAGAAGTACACGCCACGATTCGCGAACCCCTCGCTGGCTATATTATGGATTTAGCCAAGTTTAATCACGGCTGGGCACAACAGACCAAAGACAGTGCGGAAAAAGCAGCACGTTATGCCGAAGCGGCGAAGTGGTACGACATTTATTTACGTAGTGTCCCGGATGCCGCCGATGCCGCCGAAGCGCATTTCTTGCTGGCAGAGATCGCCTACGAGCTCGGCAACTACAAGCAAGCCCGTGATCATTACGAAATCGTAGCCTATCAATACCCCGATCATCCGCGAGCCTCGGAGGCTGCCTATGCAACGGTATTGGCTTATAACAAATACAAACCAACCAACGAAGATGAAGCAGCAGAATGGCGTCAGCAAAGTGCTGAAAACTCCATGCGCTTTATCAATACCTTCCCCGAGCATGAAGAGCGTGGCAAGGTTCTGGTAAGTACTTCCGAGCTGTTCCTGGCTGACAAAAACTATGAAGAGGCACTGTCTGTTTCCCGCATGGCCTGGGGCATTCAGGATAATCTGTCAGACAAACATCGCTATGGTGCTGCACTGGTTCGAGGACACTCGGCATTTGAGCTGGGATATTACACCGAAGCAGAAGAAGCGTTTCAGCAAGCACTGAAGTACAACAAGATTGATGGCAAAACCCGCAAGGATATTCGCGAAAAACTCGCGGCGGCGATCTACAAACAAGGTGAGCAGGCCCGCGAAGCCGGTGATTACGAGTTGGCAGCCGCCAGCTGGAATCGCATTGGTGATGTCACTCCTGGCAGCGAAAACTCCATCATTGCCGAATACGATGCCGCCACCATGCTGTTTGAAATAGAGGACTATGCCGGGGCAGAGAAAGCGCTAAAAGCATTCCAGCGTAAATATCCCAACCATAAACTCAGTCAGGATATTCCCACCAAGCTGATTTTCACCTATGAAAAGCAGGAAAAATGGGCGACGGCAGCCAATGCTCTGGCGGATGTATGGCGTACATCCAAAGACAAGAAAGAACAACGCATCGCCTGTTTCCAATCCGGTGAATATTATGAAAAAGCCGGTGATATTGGCAGCGCCATCGTCATGTTCAAGCGCTATGCCAACAACTACTCGGAACCTTTCGATCCCGCCATCGAAGCCCACTACAAGCTGGAGCAACTGTATGGCATGGAAGGCAATGAAAAGGACGAAGACAAGCGTCGTTTCTGGCTTGATAAAATCATTACCCTGAATGCCAATGCCGGGAACAAGCAAACCGAACGCTCGAAGTACTTGGCTGCTGGTGCCTCCTACGAGTTGGCAGAGTTTTCACGACTGAAATACGAGAGTCTGCCGCTGACCTTGCCACTCAACAAGAGTATTCCGATCAAGAACAAGGCCATGCAAGAAGCTCAGGAGTTGTATACCCAATCCGTCGAGATGGGCGTGCTCGAATTTACCACCTCCTCGACCTATCGTATTGGTCAGCTCTATACCCAACTGAGCAAGGCGCTATTGGACTCAGAACGACCAAAAGGACTGGATGAGCTGGAACTCGAGGAATACCAATTCCTGCTTGAAGACCAGGCCTACCCGTTTGAGCAGGCCGCGATGGACGTGCAGATGAAAAACATCAATCGTACCTACGACGGCATTTACGATGAATGGATCAAAAAGAGCTTCGATGTCATGGCTGACCTGGCACCGACCCAATACCGTAAGGACGAAAAGGAATTGAGCTATGTTAGTGAGATTCGCTAGTTTTCTCTTGGTGATGGTGCTGGCAGGCTGTAGCTCGTTGATGAAGAGCGACGGCGAGGATAACGCCGACCAACCAGAAGAAACACAACAACAAGTAGCTGCAGAGACAGAAGCAGAAACCGGGCCGGATGACTCTGCTGATGCTGACCTTGATGCAGAAACCAAGGGGCTGTTCAAGCATGGCCTGATTTTGCTCAAATCAAAACGCTATGACCAGGCTTTGAAGCACTGGATCATCATGTCTGAGCGTTTTCCGGAATATCCGGGCGTCTGGGTCAATCTGGGTTTATCCCAATACCAGACCGGGGATTTTGAAGGCAGTAAATCCAGCATTGATCAGGCCTTGGTATTGAATAGCGAATTTTGTCCTGCGTTTCAGGCTATGGGGCCAGTAGCACGGGAACTTGGTGATTTTACCCTGGCAGAACAAAGCTATTCCAAAGCCATTCAGTGCTCAGTGCCCAACCCCGATCTGCACTATAACCTGGGCATATTGTACGATCTGTATATGAGGCAGTACGGGAAAGCATTGCTCCAGTACCGCACAGCACAGCAGCTGAACAAGAAAGAAGATCCACTACTGACAATCTGGATACAGGATCTCGACAAACGCATCAAAAACACCCAGGCACAAGAAGCTGCCGCTGCCGCCGAAGCAGCCAGCCAGCCTAGTGAAGCGCCAACCCAGCAGCCTGCGGCTGCTGCAGATTCGGAAGGAGACTCCTGATGAAAACATGGTTATTCGCACTGCTGGCCTTGCTTTCTCCGGTAACCGCTATTGCAGCAGATGTTATTCAACTGGAAGGGATCTCCATCCTTGGCAGTACGGAAGACGCCGGCATCATGACAATTACTTCATGGAAAAGCCCACCCGACGTGGAAATACCGTTCGAACCTATTAATGGCTATGAGGAAGAACGCTTCGAGCCGCTGCAACCGAAACAATTTCAGCTAGAAGTTGAATATGCCAAACGTTTCAGAGACGGTTTCGGAAATCAGGCAACGGAAAGGAAAGCGAATTAGTTCACACAAGGATCGCGTAGGCTGACAAATCAGTGAAATTAGCTGTATTTGCATGGCCGGTTGTCGATTAAATGCAATTTTCCTGCTGTTGAATACCAACAACAGCTTGAAAGCTAACAGTAAAATACTATCTACCACGTAATAAATCTGGGGGAAATTCTATGGATTCCATCGTACGTTTTTTTCAAGAAGGCGGCGTATTTATGTACCCGATTGCCATTATCATGGCTGTGGGTATTGCCATTGCGCTGGAGCGTTTGCTCTACCTGACCAAGGAAAAGTCGAGTAACCGCAAGGCTTTTGACGAAATCCTGCCAATGCTGGAAAGCCGTGATATGCGCGCAGCCCTGAACTATGCCAACGAATCCAGTACCAAACTGGGCGATATTTTCTCTGCCGCCATTGCCCGAATTCCAGGCAGCCAGCGTCGCGAAGAAATTGAATACGCTCTTGAAGAAGGTCTGATGGAAGCGGTACCCCAGCTTGAAAAACGCACCCAGTACGTCGCCACTTTGGCGAACATTGCCACCCTGATGGGGCTGCTTGGAACTATCATGGGTCTTATTGCTGCTTTTACCGCTGTTGCCAACGCCGCACCAGCAGAAAAAGCCACCCTGCTGTCGCAGAGTATTTCGGTTGCGATGAACACCACCGCATTTGGTTTGATGGCAGCGATTCCACTGTTGTTACTGCATACTTATCTGCAGACCAAAACCAATGAGATTGTCGACAGCATTGAAATGGCCGGAGTGAAGTTTTTGAACATCATTACCGAGCGCAAGCAAGGCCAATCCACTCCCGGCAACAAGTGAGATGTAATTTCCAATGAGACGCCAACGCAATCAAGAACAGGCGGAGCTCAACGTTACATCTTTTATGAACCTGATGATCGTACTGGTACCAGTACTGCTGATGAACATGGTGTTCTCACAGCTGTCCGTAATCGATCTCAAGTTGCCGGCGGGCGATCAGCCTAGTGTTGTAGACCCAAAAGATGTGACGCTCGAGGTCATCATCCGCTCAGACAGCATACAAGTTTCTCATAGCTATCTGTTGCAAACGGTGGTGCATGCGACGTTCCCGAAGGAAGGCGAAAGCTACGACTTCGAAGGACTGTCGACCATCCTGCAAGAGATCAAAAAAGATCCCGTATTTGCTGAGAAAACCGACATCAATCTGCTCCCAGAGCCAGGTATTGATTACCAGACCCTGGTATCAGTGATGGATACGGTTCGTATATACCCTGCCGTTGTTGTGACGTCAGTGGTTGATGCAGCCCTGTTTCCGGACATTTCCCTCGGAGCAGCACCTGATCTGGCGACCGCAACGGAGGTGACACCATGAAAAAAACGTCCCGCCGCGCCAAGCGCATGGCTCGCAGCCACAAGCGTAACAAAGGTGGCAGCACGCTGAACCTGACCGCATTGATGGATATTTTCACCATCCTGGTGTTTTTCCTTATGGTTAACCAGAACGATGTGAAAGTTGAAGACAGTGAACAAATCGAGTTACCCGCTTCGATTGCCGAAAACATGCCGGAAGAAAATCTGGTCGTGATGGTCAACAAGCAGGAAATTCTGGTTCAGGGTCGTGCCGTTATAGGCATACCGCAGGCTGAAGCGACAGAAGGCGAAACCATTGATGCACTTCTTACCGAACTGCAATACATGGCTGAGCGCTCACCACTGTCGCCAGAAATGCTGGAGTTGGGTCGTTTTATTACCATCGTCGGTGATAAAGACACCCCCTACCAGCTGCTGAAAAAAGTGATGAACACCTGTTCAAAAGCGACGTTCAGTAATATTTCACTGGCGGTTAACAAAGTCGATGAGGGAGGTACGCCATGAGCGAAGCACTCATAAATCGACATATCCCTGTCTTGCCCTGGGTTGATACAGGTGAAAAGCGTTACATCCCCATCCTGATTGGAGCCCTGTTGCTAACCGCAATCCTCGGAGTTTTGATCCCGATGATGGATGTACCCGAGCCGGATCGGAGTGAGTTGGAAAAAATTCCGCCCACCCTGGCCAAGCTGCTGGAACAGAAAAAACCGGTTCCGCCACCTCCGCCACCT
>OJIO01000193.1_pt1 | contig 48897 bp, 47 predicted proteins | sample 1595621 | NCBI WGS metagenome assembly OJIO01 (sample SAMN05416776, study PRJEB24817) | seawater metagenome | isolation source: Sea water | place: Canada:Atlantic | collected 2013-07 | reverse complement strand
CGGTCTGTGCCGCCACAAAGGTGTAGGGGTGGTTGAAGGATTCCTTCTCCACGTATTCATGCAGCCGCAGCGTCATGCGGAAGCCGTCCACCATCTCCGGTAGCTGGGGCCTGAAGGTGGTCTTGCAGGCCCGGCAGGTGTACCGGCGGCGGACCACCCAGAGGGTGACCCGCTTGCCGTGGATGGGCAGATCACGATAGGGAACATCACGCTTGCCGAACCGCACGAATTCACCCTGCACGCCGCATTCCTCGCAGGCGATGGGATTGGGCGCATCCACCTGGAAGTGCATTTCGTCGTCGGTGGATTTGAAGCCCAGTACCTGATACTCAGGCAGGTGCAGGATGTTGTCGGGCATCTCGGTCATGAGTTTGTTGGTTCAATCAGCTGAAATTACTGCATTGTCCATTTCTGCAAGTGCTTGTACAATAATTAGCCTATTCCTTCCAATATGAGGTGTTTGTCCAATGCGCCATTGATGCCGCCGTTGTTATGACGGCCAGTCTCCACCAGCCCCCAGTAGCAGGGGGAGTTCTTGGCATCTTTGGAATAGAGCATGACGAATACCCATCTCGTACTGAAAAACGTGTCCCACGTTCTGCCAGACGGCAGAACTCTTTTCTCCGACCTTCGCGAGCAGTTCGATATGCGCTCAACAGGACTGGTCGGACGCAATGGTGTCGGTAAAACTTTGCTAGCACGCATCTTGTCTGGGTTGTTACAACCAACCACCGGCCACTGCCAGTGCTCCGGCAGCGTGCATTACCTCGCCCAGCAAGTGGTGCACCCTGATGGTTCTACAGTGGCCGACTTGGCGGGGGTAAAGCACACGCTGGATGCGCTAGCACGTATTGAGTCAGGCAGTACAGCACCGGAGGATTTCGATGCCGTAGGAGATCACTGGGACATACACCAGCGACTCCGCTATGAACTTGAGCGCAATAACTTGAGCCACCTTGAAACAGATACGCCTGCCAGCATCCTGAGCGGCGGTGAGGCGATGCGAATTTCCTTGATTGGTGCCATGCTCTCGGATGCAGACTTCTTGATTCTCGATGAGCCGAGCAATCATCTCGATCGACCGAACCGACAGGCGCTGATCGAACAACTACAACGCTGGCCGCGTGGGCTGATCGTGGTCAGCCATGACAGGCAGTTGCTGGAGTCCATGGAGCGCATCGTGGAATTGTCTTCCCTGGGGCTGCAAAGCTACGGAGGCAACTACTCATTTTATGCCGAGGCTAAGGCACATGAACGACAGAACGCCCTACAAAGCCTGAGTGAGCGCAAGCTTGAACGCCAACGGCAGGAACAGGCGATGCGGAAGCAGCGTGTACGGCAGGAACAACGGCAAGCGCGCGGTAACCGGCGAGGCAAAGAGGCCAATCAAGCCAAGATCTTGCTGGATCGTCAGAAAGAGCGCAGCGAGACATCGTCAGGCGCGCTGCGCCAGAAACAGGCCTCCAGCCGGGCACAACTCAACCAACGCGTGCGTGAAGCCGCACAACAAGTTGAAGATGAGTCGCAAATAACCCTGCATGAAATACCAATTACGCAGGCCGCAAAGCGTCGCGTGGCCGAATTGAATGACGTGGAGCTGCCGTACGTATCGGGAGCAACCCGAACCATAAGCCTGATCCTGGGTGGACAACAGCGTATAGGTGTAGTCGGCCCGAACGGTTGTGGTAAATCCACATTGCTTCGAGTGTTTGCAGGACAAGTTTCGCCTTTGGCTGGGGTATCCAAGGTGACGCCGGAGAGAGCATATCTCGATCAGCGATTAGAAAATTTGGATCCAGAGAATACGGTACTAGAACAGTTACAATTGGCCAATCGCACAGCTACTGAAGGGGACCTGCGCATGCGCTTGGCTCAACTAGGACTTGACGCGCAGAAGATAGCGACACCCAGCGGGTCGTTGAGCGGCGGTGAGCGTCTAAAGGGAGCTCTCGCTTGCATACTCTACGCCGATTCACCACCGCAACTCTTGTTACTTGATGAACCGAACAATCACCTTGATTTGCCCTCAGTACAGGCATTGGAAATCATGTTGCGTAGTTACCAAGGCACGTTGATCGTAGTGTCGCATGATGACTCATTTCTGGAAAACCTCGGACTAACAGAACGCTTGCTTGCTACTGAACAAGGCTGGAGTTTGGAGCCACTTTGACGGAAATGTCGTGTGTCTCACGATAAACCATATTTTCCGTTGCTCACCTGAGCTCTACTTTTGAACGCTAACGCACGTATCAACCAGTTAATCCGGATACCCTTTTCTTTTTGCCCGCAATGATTGCGGGCTTTTTTGTGGGCTATTACAACCAACAGCGGCCACATACGGCTAATGGTGGTATCAGCCCTCTCGCAGCAGAAGAAAAACTTAACACCGTGTCCGGAATCAGTTGACCACTACACCTCGCAGACTATGATGTAATACATTGTAGTTTCAGGTTCGAGGGTATAGCTATGAGTGTCACCACCGTTCGTCTCCAAGCCGAAGTTGAACAGCACCTGGAAGCAATCGCAAGCAGGCTGCAGCGGAGCAAAGGTTGGGTAATCAACCAGGCACTGTCGGAATACATAGAAAAGCAGCAGCTTGAGCAGGAGCGTTGGAAACAAACGTTAGAGGCAATGGAGTCTGCCGCCCAAGGCAAGGTTGTTGATGCCAGTGAGGTTCATAGCTGGCTTAATAGTTGGGGAGCCGAGAACGAGCAGGATGCACCGAGGTCAGGTAAGTGAAACTGGTTTACACGGATGAAGCCATCGAAGATTTGAAACGTTTGAGGGAGTTCATTGAAGTCCACAATCCATCGGCGGCAGCCAAGATTGCCGCCGAACTGGTTGGCAAAATCGGACTGCTCCCAGACTTCCCCAAAATGGGCACACCCGTTGAAATGGCACCGGTGCCAGACTCCGTTCGAGATATGTTTTTCGGCAAATACGTCGTTCGATACTCACTTCATGCCAGTGCCATCATCATTCTCCGGGTATGGCATGGCCTTGCAGGTGAACGATAGTAATTTAACCAGACGCGGCACTCGGATGCCTTTGTCTCCGCTTCGCTACGTCAAAGGCACCGTTGTGCTCAGCGTTATATTTCCTTGACCGCACCTGTTAACTGGTGCTATTGGTGATAGCTGTTCCACTTTGAAGTATGCATCATGCAAGTAAAGTTTTCAGAAGACGTTGTCCCTCTCTCAGACCTAAAGATTAACCCTGGAAAGGTGGTTAGCCGAGCTCAGAGTACACACCGTCCAATCTTGCTTACGAGCCGAGGTCGTGGAGTAGCTGTTGTTCAAGGGCTTGAGGAGTTTGAGAAAACTGCTGAGGAACTCCGATTCGTTAAAGCTGTGGCACAGGGTCTCATGGATGTTCGCGAGGGCAATACTGTTTCTCTAACTGATGCGAAGAAAACCCTGGGCATTAACTAAATGGAACTGCGCGTCTCACAGTCCGCTCTTGAGGATTTGCAAGCTATTCAAGAACACTACATCGAAGAGAGCGTGCCGCATAGCGGTGATGAGTATGTGACCGCCATTCTGGAGCAAGCTGAAATGCTTGTGCGCCACCCTGATACTGGCCGGATTGTCCCCGAGCTTGGTTTGAACCATATCCGAGAGCTAATCCATTCGCCATTTCGAGTTGTCTACCTGAGACAAGAAACCGACGTTGTGCTCATTCGAGTTTGGAGAAGTGAGAGACAACTTGAGCTACCAGAGAGCTGATATAACAAGCGGCTGTTGTCGGACGCGCCTACGCTGCGCTCTGTAGTGGTCAACTGATTCCGGACACTTCATAAAGTGACTCTCACCGCCACAGCTTACCTCCAGTCCGCTGCTGATTGAATCGCGCTGGATTCGCTCTTAACCTTCCGTTCCCTTAACCCTACCTTAACCTTGGCTGCTCTAGCATGGCCGACCAGATTCCTGCGGAGTATCTTTTATGCCTTTTCCGGCATTCCCGTTGCCCCTGATTCCACGAACAGCCCGGCTGCTACCTGTCATGTTACTGGCGGGGTGTGCCAGTTTGTCTGGCGAGCAGCAAGCGGTACAGCAAACCTTGATGGATGAACAGGCCAGCGTTCAGCAGTGGCAAGCCACTCCCGTGACTTCTGTGGCAGGGGAGGAAGCGGTCGAGTCCAACAGTCTGCTATCGCTACTGCCGGACGAGCAGTTAACCCAACTGGTCAAACAAAGCCTGGCCGCCAATCCCGGTTTGCAGCAAACCTGGCTGACGCTGCAGATTTTGCGTAGTGAACAGCGCGGTGTGGAAGCTGGCCAGTTGCCGCAGGCGGATCTGGGCTTTGCCGCCAGTCGTGGTGAAAACACGGGCAACAGCTTCAGCACCGAGTTGTCGGTCAGCTGGGAGCTGGATTTATGGGCCAAGCTGGCCGACAGCAGTTCGGCGGCGGCGGCGGATGTGGCCGAACAACTGGCGCTGTATCAGTCGGCGCGTGACAGTCAGGTAGCGGCGGTGATGTCGGCCTGGCTGCAGTTGATCCAGTTGCACAATGCCATCGAATGGCAGGCTCTGCGTCTTGCCGCACTGGGCAAAAATGAACAGGCAATTCTGCAGCGTTATCGTCGCGGTGTCGGCGATCTGGATGATCTGGACAGCGCTCGTTCGGCATTGGCCAGTGCTGAGTCCTCCCAGGCCGATAACCGGTATCAGCTGGCTGCAGCAAAACGCAGTTTACGTACTTTACTGGGTCAAGTGACAGATACGGCTGCAGAATCGGCAGGTTCGGCAGGTGTTGCTATTCCGGATGATTATCCTGCGGTATTGATGCCGCTGGTGGATTTGCCGGAACAGACGCTGGCGCGCCGTCCTGATTTGCAAGCCGCCTGGCAGGCGCTGGAAGCCGCTGATTTACGCACCCGCGTCGCCTACAAGGACATGTTGCCATCACTGAGTATTTCGGCGGCGTTGTCCGACAGTGGCCGTTCCCCTGCAGCATCCTTGTTGACGGATCCGGTCTGGAGTTTGTTGGGACAGCTGACGGCACCGCTGTTTCGGGGCGGTGAGTTAAAAGCAGCGGCCCGTACCGCCGAATTAACCGCTGCCCAGTCCGCCCAGGCCTATCGGGAAACGCTGCTGACCGCCGTGACGGAAGTGGAAAATGCACTGGATCAAGAGGTGGCACTGGAGCGCCAGCAAGCCGCCATTCAGCGGGCCTTGCTGAGCGCTCGTGCCAATGAAGAACGTTACCTGCGCCGTTATCGTTCCGGGCTGGTCGATCTGCTCGATTTGCTGACGGTACAGCAATCCCGCTATGACCTGGAGGGCACGCTGAACACCCTCACGTATCAGCGCCTGAGTAACCGCATTACGCTGGGTCTGGCACTTGGCTTACCGGGTACTGCCAGCCTGAAAAACACCACTGGATCCTCATCTGAATTATCTACGGAGACTCGCTGATATGAGCGCTAACTTGACTCACACTGGCTGGCGCAAACTGATCTGGTTCGCTGTGGCCGTCGCCTTTGTTGGCGCCGTCGTGGCCTGGAATAGCTACAAAATGAATCAGCAGGACAACCGTCCCATGCCCGGACAGGGAGACGACAAGAGTGCCGCTCAAGGCGCTGAACCAGGCGCTGAAACAGCGGCTGCACCTGAGATCGCACCACCGTCCGCTGAGACCTCAACCGTCGCCGCTGCCAGCGTTCGAGTGGTAGAAGTGTCGGCAGGCCAGTATCAAGCCGAGTTATCTGGCTATGGCTCTGCCGAGGCGCATTTTGAATTAAGCCTTACCGCCAAGGTGGCCGGTGATATCGAACAGACCGCTGCTGTTTTTGACAGTGGCCGCCGTGTGCCAAAAGGGACGGTGCTGGCGACGCTGGAAGACAGCAGTTACAAGGCCGAAGTGGCGGTTGCTGAGCAAGCCGTGGCTGATGCCAGTCTGGCGTTACTGGAAGAACAGCGCGAAGTGGATCAGGCACGGGAAGAATGGCAAGCCGCTGGCCTGGCGGGGGAGCCGGATTCGCCACTGTTGCTGCGCGAACCACAATTGGCGGCGGCGGAAGCGGCGTTGAACAATGCTCAAGCGGCCTTGATTTCTGCTCGCAAGCGGCTGTCCTGGACGCGTATTAGCACGCCGTTTGATGCCCTGATTATCGAACGCCTGGTCAGTCCGGGTGGCTATATCAGTGCGGGTGGCGCGGTGGCAACACTGTACAGCACCGATCGGGTAGAAATTGCCGTTGCCCTGTCCGAGCGGGAATGGGAAATGTTACCCGGTGTTGATGAGTTACTGAGCGGAGACTGGCCGGTGACACTGACGTCGGTGGAATCTTCCGGCCAATGGCAGGGCGTGGTGATTCGGGCGCAACAGCATCTGGATGAGGCAACACGGCAGCGAGCACTGATTGTGGCGGTTGCAAAACCGCTGGAACAAACGCCGATGTTACAGCCCGGCATGTTTGTCAAAGTCGCGCTGTCGGGCAAGGCGGTGGATCAGCTGTGGAAATTACCCGCTTCAGCACTGAGCCAGCGTGGCGAAATCTGGTTGGTCAACGGCAGTCATCAGCTGGAAAAATACGTCGCCAATACCCTGTTCAGCGATGCCCATTCCATCTACGTACAGGTGCCCGACGGCTTGTCTGGGCTGCGTCAGGTGGTGGTGCAACCGCTGTCGAGCTACGCTGAAAAGAGTCAGGTGGTGCCGGTGGTGGTGAAAACAGGAGAATCTGGCCTGCAAGCGGACAAGCCAAAACAGGGTGGGGTGTCGTCGTATGAGTAACCTCAGCAAACCATCCTCGGGTGGTCTGATCGGCTGGTTTGCCTGCAACCCGGTGGCGGCCAATTTGCTGATGGGGTTGGTGATTGTATTGGGCTTGCTGCAGGCGACCCAGCTGCGCAAGGAAGCCTTTCCGAGCATGGAGCCAGATGAGGTAACGGTGTCGGTCAGTTACAGCAGTGGTTCGGCGGTGCAGTCCGAAGAAGGTCTGGCGATCAAGATTGAGGAAGCGCTGGAAGGGGTGATGGGGATTGAGTCGATTACTTCCAGTTCGACCGGCAGCGGTGCCACCGTCACGATAGAGCGCAAATCGGACTACGATCTGGATACCTTGCTGCGCGATGTCCGTGCCGAAGTGGATGGTATTTCAACCTTTCCGGTGGATGCCAAGAATCCGGTGATTGCCAAGGCCCAGCGGGAAGAGCACTCGTTGTGGATTCAGCTCTATGGCGATGTGGATCGCCATACCTTGCAACTGCTGGGCAAGGAACTGAAATCCGATTTATTGGCACGTTCCGAGATCAGCCGAGTGTCGGAATCGGGCTGGCGTGATCCGCAGATGGTGGTCGAAATTGATGAGGGCCGCTTGCAGGCTTATGGCTTGAGTCTGTCGGACGTTGAGGATGCGGTGAATTCTGGCTCGTCGACCAGTATGACGGCGGTATTGAAGAGCGAGCAACTGTACTTACAGTTGCAGGCATCGGAGCAGGCTTACGATGTCACCGCCTTTGAACAATTACCACTGATCAGTCTGGCCAGTGGTCGTCAGCTGCTGCTCGGTGACGTGGCCAGCGTGCGTGATACCTACGACGAAGACTCGGTGGTACTGTCCCGTTTCCAGGGTCAGAACAGTATTGCCCTGCAAGTCATTACGACTGGTCAGGATGATATCAGCGATTCCGTCGTGGCGGCACGTGCAGTGGTAGCGCAGTGGCAGGAAACCGGCCGCATTCCACCCTCGGTGGCGCTGGATACCTGGTACGACCGCAGTGAATCGATCAATAGTCGTCTGTCGCTGCTGGTCAGAAATGCGATTACCGGTGTGCTGATGGTGTTCCTGTTGCTGGCGTTGTTTCTGAACGTGACGGTCGCCTTTTGGGTGGCGATGGGATTGCCGTTTATCTTTTTTGGCACGCTGTATTTTATGGGCGACAGCTGGGCGGGATTATCGCTCAACGCCTTCACCACTTTCGGTTTTATTATGGCGCTCGGTATTGTGGTGGATGATGCCGTAGTGGTGGGCGAAAGTGTCTACACCGAACGAAGTCGGCACGGTGATGCGTTAAAAAACACCATTAGCGGTACCTTGCGCGTTGCCGTTCCCACCCTGTTCGGGGTGTTTACCACGGTGGCGGCGTTTTATTCGCTGTCGCATATCGAGGGGCGTCTGGGCCAGGTCTATAGCCAGTTTGCCAGCGTAGTCACTATTTGCCTGTTGCTGTCACTGGTGGAGTCGAAGCTGATTCTGCCAGCCCACCTGGCGCATCTGAATACCCGCAAGCGACTGCGTCGTAACCTGCTGTCCAAGAGGTGGGGGAAAATACAACACGGCTGTGATGTGGGCTTGCAATGGTTCAGCGAACGGGTATATCGCCAGCTGATTGATGCCGCACTGGCGCAACGTTATGCGGTGATTGTGGCGTTTGCCGGTGTGTTTGTACTGGTGCTGGGGATGCCATTTACCGGGGCAGTACGGGTCAGCTTTTTCCCGGATGTGGAAGGCGATACGGTTCGTGCTTCACTGACCATGCAACAGGACGCCAGCTATGGCTTGACCCACAGCCATTTATTGACTCTGGAGCAACAGGCCTATGAGGTCGATCAAGCGCTGGGAGGTCATGGAATTGCCCATATCCAGGTACTGTCCCAGGCCGATCAGTCTGGCTCGCTGACCATTGAGCTGGCTGAAAACGCCCCTTACCGGATTGGTGAATTCACCCGGCAGTGGAAGGCGCTGGCCGGTACGCCGGAAGGGGTAAGAACGCTGCGTATCCAGAGCCGTCATGAATCTATTTCGGCCTTGCGGGTTGAATTGCGCGCCAGTGCCGATGATGTTCTGGAAGGAGCTGGCGAGGCCTTTCGTGAGCGGTTAATGGCCATTCCCGGTGTCAGCGGCGTGGAAGATAATCTGGATCCGACCCAGCCCCAGGTCAGTTTGCGGCTGAATGCCCAGGGTGAGGCACTGGGGCTGACCACCGCCATGCTGGCGCAGCAAGTATTACAGGCCTTCAGTGGCCAGGTGGTACAGCGCTATCAGCGTGGCAGTGATGAAATGGAAGTGAAGGTTCGTTATCCCGTGTCGGATCGTCAGAATCCGGCGGATGTTCTGAGTGCGCGGGTGCGGACTGCCGATGGCACCGTGGTGCCACTGTCTGCGGTGGCAACCATCAGCTATGGTTATTCTCGTGACACGATCACCCGGATTGACGGTAAGCGTGCGGTTTACTTGACCGCTGATGTCGACAAGAGCGTATTGTCATCGACCGAGCTGGTCAGCTTGCTCAAGCGCGATGTCGCGCCGCAGCTGCAAAAACAGTATCCGGGGCTGGATGTGCATTTTGCCGGTGAGGCAGAAGAGCAGGCCACTACCCAGTCGAGCATGACTTCGCTGTTTATTGTTGCCATGCTGGTGATCTACATCCTGCTGGCGGTGCCGCTGCAGTCCTATGTGCAGCCGGTGATTATCATGACGGCGATTCCGTTCGGGGTGATGGGGGCAATTCTGGGGCACTGGGTAACCGGGCTATCGCTGACCATTCAGTCGTTTTTTGGCATCATCGCGTTGAGCGGGGTGGTGGTGAATGACAGTCTGTTGCTGGTGTCCCGTTTTAACGAACTCAAACCGGATGCCGCTCACTACAATAGCGCCATCAGTCTGGCCTGTCGGGATCGTTTACGGGCGGTATTGTTAACCTCGGTGACGACCTTTGCCGGTCTGGCGCCGCTGTTGGGAGAAACCGATATGCAAGCCCAGTTCCTGATTCCGGCCGCTGTTTCCCTGGGATACGGCATTCTGTTTGCAACAGTGATTACCCTGATCCTGATTCCGGCCTTGCTGGCGGTGCAGCACGATGCGATTGATCTGCTGGCGGCACTCAAGCAGCGTTTTGGTGGCCGTGCTGATTCGCCAGACGAGACTGACCCCGCAGGAGACAAGCCGTGCTGAGTGTCTTGCTGGTGGAGGATGATCTCGATCTTGCCGCGACACTGGTCGACTATCTGCTGCTGGAAGATATTCAGTGCGATCACGCCAGTAATGGCGTGGCCGGGCTGACGCTGATGGCACAAAATCACTATTCTGTATTGTTACTGGATCTGAACCTGCCCCGGCTGGATGGCCTCAGTGTCTGCCAGCGATTGCGGCAGCTGGGCAACGATACGCCGATCCTGATGTTGACTGCCCGTGATCAGCTTACCGATAAACGGGATGGTTTTCAGGCCGGTACCGATGATTATCTGGTCAAACCATTTGAAATGAGCGAGCTGGTGATGCGGGTGCAGGCCTTGGCCCGACGGCGCAGTGGTCAGGTCACGCGTCTGGAGTGCGCTGATCTGGTGATGGATCTTGGTCGTCGCTCGGTGACTCGCAGTGGCCGCGAGATTCGACTGTCGCCCACCGGCTGGATCTTGCTGGAAACCCTGTTACGGGCATCTCCTACCGTTGTCACCCGACGTCAGCTGGCACAAGCAGTGTGGGGCGACGAAACCCCTGACAGCAACAGTCTCAAGGTGCACCTGTTTAATTTGCGCAAGGCCGTTGACGGTAGCGTGGGAGTGCCGCTGATGTATACCCTGGCAGGGCAGGGCATCGCTTTGCGCGTGCCCAATGCGAACGACGGGCAGCAGAGCTGATGCGTATCAGTCTGAAATGGTTGCTGGTGGCGGCATTTATATTGCTTGGTCTGTTGTTGGCCGTGGGCTATTCCATGCTCAGCGTCCAGTACATGATTCGTGGTATGGATGTGGTGTTGATACGGGATATGGAGCACACCCTGCAGCAGCTGTCGTCTGCAAAGCAGCCTCCTGCCGCTGGCCAGTACAATGAGTTTTATGTTGCCCCGGACTGGCAGCAGCTCCCGCCAGCAACACAGCAGATATTCCAGCACATTCCTGAGCAAGCGGGGGTGTTGTATAAGCGTCACAATACCCGCTTGGGTACGGAGCCTCACCAGATCCATTTTCTGATGCGCTACTCGCTGATACGGGATGGCCAACAGCAAGACTGGTATATCAGCCGGACACTGGAGCGTTCAACCAGCTCATCGCTGGTCAGTACCCAGATCGACAGCAGTCGCCAGCGACTGCAGTTGATTCTGGCGGCGACCATGGCGCTGATTATCGGTATTGCGGTGTTGCTGTACCGGTTTTTGTCCCGCCCTGCAGGGCGCTTGCTGGACTGGACCCGCGCACTGGATGCCGACCGGTTACAGCAACCGGTGCCGGATTTTGGTTATTCGGAACTGAACGAGCTGGCCGGACTGATGCACGGTAGCCTGACTCGTGTGCAGCAGACGCTGAATCGCGAGCAGGCGTTTTTACGTCACGCCAGTCATGAGTTGCGCACTCCGATTGCGGTGGTGCGTACCAATACCGAGTTGCTCCGGCGTCTGACCGAACGTCATACCCCGCTCGACGATGGACGGGTGTTGGCGACCGTAGAACGACTGGAACGCGCCGGAGTGACCATGGCCCAATTGACCGAAACCCTGCTTTGGCTCAGTCGCGATGATATGGGCAGTCTGCCAACCCGGCAGGTCGCACCTGGCGTATTACTCCGCCAGCTGGTCGACGAGCTGACATTTTTGTTAAACAACAAGGCCATCGAGCTGGTGGTTACAACCGACAATGACTGGCAGGCCTGCCTGCCAGAAACACCATTACGGATTGTGCTGGGCAATATCTTGCGTAATGCCTTTCAGCATACCTGGGAAGGCCGTGTCGAGATTAACCAGCAGGGCAGCCGGATTGTGGTGAACAACTACGATAAACAGGCCGCTGATGATTTTCGCCAGGCAGGCGGTGACAATCATCCCGATGATGGCAGGTACCAGGATCAGGGGTTTGGTCTCGGGTTGCAGCTCACCCGGCAACTGACGGCGCGGTTGAACTGGCACTACCAGAACGTTGCGGAGCCGGATGGCCACCGCGTGACACTCGATATCGCCCTCGCTAATACCTGTGCTGCCGATGGTCAGCGACCATGTGCCTGAGTGGCTAATTTGCTGCCGGGCCACCACCTGAGCAGGTTCTCTGGCATAATCAGCCGATCATGTTAAAGGTTGGCACTTATGTCTTATCAACCCGATGCCATACTGATCAAGCGTGCAGCTATGGCATCCATTGCAACAGCAGTGGTTTTGCTGGTGGCCAAACTCGGCGCCTGGAGTGTGAGCGACTCGACCAGTGTGCTGTCGTCGTTGCTTGATTCGCTGATGGATATTGCCGCGTCCGTGGTGAACTATTTTGCTGTGCGTTACGCGCTGATGCCTGCGGATGATGATCATCCATTTGGGCACAGCAAGGCTGAGGGACTGGCAGCTCTGGTGCAGTCCGCGTTTATTCTGGGTTCGGTCGTGGCCTTGTTGCTGCACGTCACCGATCGGCTGGTGGATCCTCAACCGCTCAAGGCGGTGGGTGAAAGTATCGGCGTTATGCTGTTTTCCACCGCCCTCACTACCGCGCTGGTGCTCTATCAGCGCTGGGTCGTACGCAAGACCGGCTCCCTCGCAGTCAAGGCAGATTCAGCCCACTATTATGGCGATATTCTCACCAGTCTGGCGGTGGTGGTTGCTCTGGTTGCTGCCTGGTTCGGACAATATTGGCTGGATCCTGTGATTGCACTGGTGATTGCACTGGTGCTGGTGCGCAGCGTTTACGACATTATCCAGGAAGCGCTGGTGGTGCTGATGGATCAGTCTATGCCCGAGACAGAAGAAGTGGAATTACAACAGCTGATTCGAGCTATTGACGGTGTGCGTGGTTTGCATGACCTGAAAACCCGTCAGGCCGGAGCGGTACAATTTATCCAGCTGCATCTGGATATGGATGGCGACCAGACCCTGAGCCGTGCCCATGCGATTGGCGATCAGGTTGAAGCCGCGATTCTGGCGCGCTTCCCCCGTGCCGAGGTACTGATTCATCATGATCCGGTTTAGCAGGCTGTCAGGGCTTGTGTAAACTCTGGCTATGTCCAGGAATGACAGGGAGTGACCGCATGCACGGACGCTGGGCAATCATCCTCGGGATCAGCCTGTTAACCGCAGCACCGGTTAAGGCATTGACATCGGAACCCTATCTCCGCGCTGGCCAGGAAACCTTGTCTGCGGAGGCCAATGAAGCCTCAGCCAGCGAACCCTATACCGCAGAAACGAAGGTGACGGACGATATGGTGAACCGCTCCCGAGAGTGGCTGGCCAGTTATCTGGATAACCTGTCGGGTGGCCTCGACAGCTTTTTTGTCGATACCTTTTTTAGTGAAAACATTCTCGAAGATGACGTCAAGGGCAGCCGTGCCAAGCTGTCGTTTTATACCCGGCGCGAGCTGGGCGATCCAGTGGATTATAAATTCGGAATCAGCGTGAATCTGGAGTTACCGAATATCAGCGAGCGGTTGAACTTGCTGTTGCAATCGGAAGACGAGGAAGCGCGTGAAGCCGACCCGCTGGAAAGTATTGAAAACAACCATTACTCCGCCGCGTTGCGGTTTATTCTGCAAGAGAGTGAACGCTGGAAGGCCGACATTGATACCGGTGTTCGCTGGGGGTTACCCCCCGATCCGTTTACTCGTCTCCGGGCCAGGCGCTACGGCTATTTTGCCGAATGGGAAGTAAAAGCAACCCAGACCCTGTCTTACTACGCTACCAAGGGCTGGGGAGAAGACACCAGTCTGCAAATGAACTACCCCCTCAATATCGAGAAGCTGTTCCGGATCAACGCCAAAGCCGCTTATTTGCTTAACGACGATTATTTTAAGCTGTCCTACAGTGGCGGCTTGTACCACGAGCTCAGCCGTCGAGCCGCGTTGGGTTATGTCGCCGGTGCCAGTGGTGATACCGAGGGATATCCCAGTTTTTACAACTACAGTGTCAGCGTGCGTTATCGTCGCCAGATCTACAAGGATTGGGTGTTTGCTGAGTTTGCCCCGGAGCTGGTGTGGGAGCGGGACAAGGATTATGAAACCACCCCCGTAATCATGTTTCGTATCGAAAGCGTGATTTCAAAATAACGGCGCGGGATTGGCCAGGCAGCGAAAGGTCAGGTTGATTCTGGCCGCCTCAATACCTGCCCGACGCGGCAGGGCGTGCTGCCAGCAAGTTTGCATACCGGCGTTCATCACCAGTACCGAGCCATGAGCCAGCGGCAGTTTGCCATACATCCTGGATTGTCCTTTACGCCGCAGGGCGAAATCCCGTTCGGCCCCGAGACTGACCGACACGACTACCGGCGCTGGGCCGAGTTCCGGTTCATCATCGCTGTGCCAGCCCATTGTATCCTGACCATTACGGTAGAGATTGCATAACACCGAATTATTAGCCAGACCCAATGCCTGGTTCAGCTCGTGGTTGAGTGTTTTTAACCGTGGATGCCAGGCCAACGGTTGCAGGGTTTTGCCTGAGTAGGTGTAGTTCAGTCCGGTGTCGCCAAGCCAGCATTGCCGTCGGGGAATCGTGTGTTCCTTGCCATAAACCCGGATTGAGTCAGAGTGCCAGGGCAGTTCGGAGAGCAGGATTTGCAGCAACGTGTCGGGATGGGCTAATGCGGCGGAATAATAGTGAAGATAGCCATCCAGTAATGGTTCAGGATCTGACAGGTGGAGTTTGAGCATTTCAGGTGCCGCTAACGTGAAAAAGTCGGGTTGAGCATGTATGTCAGCTCGCGCTTTTTCTGGAAGCTGACGCAGCCGTTCAGCAGCCCCGCCATAAGATCTACAGCGGGGCCGGGTGTTATTACTTGTCAAAAAAGCCGTCAAACAAGGGTGACGTCAGGTAACGCTCACCGGAGTCCGGCAGGATCACCACGATTTTCTTGTCTTTGAAGGCATCTTCGGCTGCCAGGCGCAAGGCGGCTACCATGGCAGCACCACAAGAGATACCGGCCAGGATACCTTCTTCCGACATCAGTCGATGTGCCATGGCCATGGCGTCTTCGTTGTTAACCTGTTCAACCCGGTCAAGAATATCCAGATCCAGGTTGCCTGGAATAAAGTTGGCACCGATACCCTGGATCTTGTGTGGCGCTGGGGTCAGGTCTTCGCCTTGCAGTTTCTGGGTAATAATGGGTGAGGCTGCTGGTTCCACTGCCACAGACGTAATGGCTTTTTGCGTTTTGAGGTAGCGGGAAATGCCGGAAATTGTACCGCCGGTACCCACTCCGGCAACCACAACATCGACTTCACCGTCGGTATCGCGCCAGATTTCCGGGCCAGTGGTCTGTTCATGAATCGCCGGGTTGGCCGGGTTGTTGAACTGTTGCAGCATGATGCGGGTTGCCGGTGCTTCCGCGAGCAGTTCTTCAGCCTTGTCGACCGCGCCTTTCATGCCTTTTGGGCCTTCGGTCAGTACCAGGTTGGCACCCAGTGCCATCATCACTTTGCGACGTTCCATGCTCATGGTTTCTGGCATGGTCAGGGTGACCTTGTAGCCACGTGCTGCACCAACAAAGGCAAGGGCAATACCGGTATTGCCACTGGTCGGTTCGACGATTTCCATGCCCGGCTTCAGCAGGCCATCTTTTTCGGCTTGCCAGATCATATTGGCGCCAATCCGGCATTTGACCGACTGGGCCGGGTTGCGGCTTTCCAGTTTGGCGTAAACGTGTGGGTGATCGGTCAGGGTACGGATACGTACCAGTGGGGTGTTGCCAATCGACTGGCTGACATCTTCAAAAACATTCATCGAATAAGCTCCTTGGTAGTTTTGTAGCGGCAATTCTGTCGCCGTGTAGTATCAGAGTCTGTCCATCGTGACGGCCTTGGCGGTCATTCTGCCTGGCTGGTTGACGCGCTTCGAGACAGTCGCTCCAGCGTATCATCCTTATCCAGCCACAATTCATGTACCCATTGTTGAAACCGGTTGCGGAAGTCTATGTCGTTCTGATAATCGCCCTGAGACAGTTCTGCCGGGATGTCTTTTTGTTGAATCAGTACCTGACAGCGACGCATCTTGCCGCTCAGGAACGACCAGAACGTGGGTACGCCATCCGGGTAGTGAATGGTGACATCGACCAGTGAGTGGAAGTTGTCTCCCATCACACTCATAGCAAACGCCATGCCGCCTGCTCTGGGTTGCAGCAAATGGCGATAGGACGGGCGTTGCAGCGCGTGTTTTTCCTGGTTGAAGCGGGTGCCTTCGAGAAAATTCATCACACTGGTGGGCTTGCGCTGGAATTTCTCACAGGACTTGCGGGTAGTGTTGAGATCCTGTCCGCGTTTTTCCGGATGGCGGGCCAGGTAGGCTTTGCTGTAACGCTTCATAAACGGAAAGTCGAGTGCCCACCAGGCGATCCCCATAATCGGTACCCAGATCAGCTCTTGTTTGAGAAAAAATTTGAGCAAGGGAATATGACCATTCAGGCAGTGTTGCAGCACCAGAATATCCACCCAGCTTTGGTGGTTGCTGACGACAAAATACCAACCTTGCGGCGTCAGTTTGTCAGGTCGTTCTATCTGCCAGTCCATGGCCTGAGTCAGCTTCATCCAGCCGGAATTGCAGGCAATCCAGCGGCTGGCGCAGCCATCGACCAGCCAACTCAGAGTCGTTCGTACCACGGGAATGGGCAATAGTAATTTCAGCAAGGCCAGGCCGATCAATAATGGCGCCCAAATCAGGGTGTTTAAGATTAACAGCAGGCTGGCGATCAGTCCGGTCAGAAATGCGGGCATGGGAGCGTTCTTCGTTATCGTTATTGAATGGCCGAGATTCTTTGTCGAGGCAGCATAAAACCCTACCGATTTGCCTGGGTCAAGCCGGGATGGAGGCTGTTTCTGCCTTCAATCGAGGTTGACTGCTCAGCCAGCGGGGCTGGTGAGCAGTCGTTGCAGAACGGCTTCTGCACTTTGGCGTGAACTGTCTGACAGAGAGTCGAGTTCAAAGTGCAATTTGTAGATGAAATCGCGACCTTGCGGGGTTTGCTGAACCACGGCGGCAGTGAGCTGTTGCAAACTGTGGTGACGGTTGCCGATGGCGATCAGCAGCCGCTGGCCCCGGCGGATTTTCAGGGGCGACAGAATGGACAGCCCATCCAGAGTGATCTCCAGTGCAATGGCATGGTGGGGTGGTTGCCACTGGCCCAGCCAGTTACGCTGACACAGCTCCACTTTTAATGGAGCGGCATCGTGGCGCTGGCTGAAACGACGGTCTGGCGCGCTCAAATTATCCTTCCTGTGTCTTTGCCTTGAGGTCGGCCAGCACGCCGGGGTCGAGCTGGTCGAGCTTGTTAAACCGGATCATGCTGCGGATTTCCTTGATGTATTCGTGGCCTCGTTCAGAGTAGCCTTCCAGGCCGGCCGCCAGGTTAATACCGGTGGGGTAGCCCTGTTTGGCCATCTCGGTGCTACGCAGGTCTCGTAGCTTCCGGTAGGTCGGGTGGCTGTTCAGATTCCGAATATAGCTTTCGACTGATTCCAGCGGGTCATCAAATTTGGCTACTTCATGGGCAGCCCCGTCGTTACGCTGGCTTGGCACAATGCCGCAGCCTTTGGAAAAGCACCATTGACCAAAAAAGTTGTTACCTTGGCGGGCAAAACGGGAGGTACCCCAGGCGCTTTCATTCGCCCCTTGTGCCAGTACCAGGGATGGAGGAATGACCTGGACACGTTTGAGCAGCAAGGCTTTCTGTTCGGTTGCTGACAGAGTGTCTTCGACCCGATATTTTTCAACTAAAGCACTGATGGTGCTGTTTGCGGCTTTGCTGGTGTCCCATTGTTTAACGGCAGTACGTTCCTTGAGTACATTGGCATTGGCACGCTTGACCAGGTTCAGCATGTAGCTGAAGAAGGCTTTTTTCTTCTGTTTGACATCGGTATAGCTAGCGAAGTTGGGCAGTGTCGATGAGGTACTGGCGTGCACCGGGCTCTTGGCAGCTTGTACCGGTTTGGTTTTCACTTCTGCAGTAGGCAGGGCTGGTGTCGGCTTGTTTTGTGCCTGTGCCTGTGCCTGTGCCTGTGCCTGTGTTTCTGGGGACTGGCTGGCAGGTGTTTCTGTCGCCTGCTCACAGCCGGACAGTAGCAGCGCCAGTGTGGCGAACAGACTCAGTGGCAGGAAGGGGCGGGTGATGATCCGTAAAGTGGTTTGCGGTGACATATTTTGCTCCTTGGTCACGGTAGTTGGCGGGCAGTGTATACGAGGTTGGGGGTTGACCCCAAAAATAGCTGACGGCTGTGTATTTCCAGGCGGCTCTGGTCGACGATGATAAAAAGTCTGTTATTTTTTTGTAGCGGCGGGTGTTGTTTGTCTCGTTATGATGACAAATTGTAAGTATTGATTCATAGCAAATGGTTCCTCTGAAGATGAATAAGCCTCTGACTGTTTTGGTCGCAGATGCCAGCCTGGCTGACCAGGCGTTGTTTGGCGACGTATTGCCAGCGGCCAGTCGGGTCATGAATCTGACGTCGGTGGCACAGCTGGAAGACTGTTTACAGCAACCCGAGTTTTATCCTCAGTTGCTGCTGTTGGCAGTGGATTTGCCGACACTTGATTTTGCCGCTTTTATGGCGCGCTGGACGATGGATCCGCTGCATCGCCACGTTGATGTGGTAGCGATTGGTACGGCTGATATTGATCAGGAAGTGATGGCACTGGACGCTGGCGCGGCTCTCTATTTGGGACGACCGTTGCGGTCGACTCTGGTTGCTGCCCGGCTGGGCGTGCTGGCCCGCCAGCGTCGGCGTCTGCGCCAGCTTGAGGCGTTAACCACCACCGACGGCCTGACAGGTATTGCCAATCGACGGCGTTTTGATGATTTTTTGCTGGCGGAGTGGCGTCGAGCGCAGCGGCACCAGAGCGGTCTGGCGGTGATGATGATTGATATTGATGCTTTCAAGGCGTTTAACGATCAATACGGACATCCTCAGGGCGATGAAGCCTTGCGCAAGGTGGCTGGCGCACTTGATGAAGCCGTCAATCGTTCTCACGATCTGGTTGCTCGCTACGGGGGGGAAGAGTTTGCGGTCGTCCTGCCGTCGATTGAGCCGGAAGGCGTTGCAATTGTGGCGCAACGTATGCTGCGGGCGATTGCTGATCTGCAACTGCTGAATACCGGATCTCCGGCCGGGCCATTACTCAGTGTCAGTATCGGCAGCGCCTGGTTTCAGCCGCTGATGGATGATCCGGTAATAACGGCGGTCGCTGCTGCTGATGAGGCACTTTACCGGGCCAAGCGTAGCGGCCGCGCCCGCCATATAGCTGCGGATCTGGTCAGTCAGTCAGCCCGGTGAGCAGGGTATCGGCCAGTGTTGCAAGTTGCTGCCGAGTGCTGTTGCGGGGGCAATGTCGGGTTACGTCTCGCTGGAGGTTGATCATCAGGTCATGCAGCTGCTGAGGTGGCAGGCTGATCACTTCGTATTCGAAATGGTGATCCTGCACGCTGAGTTTGAGCAGCTCGATGTACTCTCGTTGCAACACCTGCAGCAAATTAAACAGCTGATCCTTGGCGTCCATTGAGCTGGCTTCCCAGTATCCCGTTTCGAGCCCTTCGATAAGGTCCCAAATCGCGATCAGCGCGTCACTGATGTTGATCTTGTTCATTCCTGATCCTCGCGGCGACGGTGTTGACGTCGCCCGGTTAATGTTGGAGTCAGGTTTCAGCTTAGCAGAGGAATGGGTATCAGGATGGCTGCGACAATAGCAGCATCCGCGCAGAGTTAACCCTGACCTTCAGTTTTGGTGAAATGGCGCAGATAGCGCTGGTTGATGTTGTCGCGGCTGAGCAGGATCAGTGCATCGGCAACATTAAAGTCCTTGTCGAGGCAGGGTTCGCCACACACCTTGACGCCAATACGCAGGTAAGCTTTTAACAGTGGCGGCACCAGGCTGGCACCATCCATATCGACATCGATACGTGGCATATGCAAGCGAGGTTCTGCCCGTGTATCGGCGGGTGAAAAATGTTGTTCTCTCAAGTAATTAATGATGGCGATTGCTCGTGCATACCCTTCATTCAGGGAAATACTGGCGCAACCCATCAGGAAATCAATGTTGTGGGCTGACATGAACTGGGCAAGACCGGACCACAGCAAGCCGATCACGGCACCGCTGCGGAAATCGGGATCGACGCAAGTGCGGCCGATTTCCATATAGCTATGACCTGGTTTGACGATGTTGCCGAGGTCAAATTCGGTAGCCGAATAAAAACCGCCTGCCTGATTCGCCAGTTCGTTGGTGAGAATACGGCTGTAACCGACAACACGGTCGTTGTTGACGTCCTTAACAATCAGGTGCAGACAGATATCATCGAAGTGATCGCGGTCAATCCCCGCTTCACCGCTATCGATGTGCGCCCCCATTCCCTCGGCAAACACCCGGTAACGCAGTGCCAGTGCCTGGCGAATTTCAACGGGATCCTGAGTCACCCGGGCCACGAGTGGAGAGTCGCTGCTGACGGCGCTCTGGGGAGCAGTGGCTTGCTGCATGGTAATACCTGACTGTTGAATTAATCTGGCCGAATTTACGGCGTGCGTATGACATTTGGGTGACATGTCCGACATTCGTCCCAAGAAGCGCTATGGTATTGATATGAACTACATTCGTGAACCGTCATTACAAAAATATTTCAGCTGCGGCTTTGTCGCGGATGTTGCGTCTGTTTTGTTGGTGCTGTTGCCCGTGCTTGGCATTGTCTGGGTCGATCGGGTGTTAGCCTGGGCCGCTCCGGCGGTTCAACCTGAACTGCTCTTCGAGGATGCGGAGGCGCTGGTAGTTCAATCTATTACCCATGAATTATTGATCTGGGACGGTATTACCTTGCCATTGCTGATACCGAAGACCGAGCAGTCCAGGTTGGCTCGCTGGTTGTCGGTGCTGGCAGAGGAGCGGCTGGTCAGCCGCGAGGAAAGCATTCAGATGATCGACGAAAGCAATGGCCGACGGCGTATTGCTGCGCTGTGGCAGTATCGATCTGGCCCTGGCAGCGATTGGATCGACAGTCCGGATGGGCAGCGTTTACAGTACGGCCACCCGGCTCTGAAGCGTGTGGTGTCGGTGTCTCCAGCCTATTGGGTGGATGATGCCTGGTACGCCGAGGTGTATCTGGAGTGGTACGTCGAGGCTCTGTCACCCTGGGCCAGGTTACCCTTGTTCAAACAACAGCGACTGTTCCGCCGCAGTGCCGAATCCTTCGACAAGCCATTCGCTCGTACCGTGTATCTGCAGTTTGACGAGGATGGTTGGCACTATTGGCGTGGTCATATTGCGGCGACAGGCTGGAGTGCATTCTGAGGAGAGCCGGTTTGTCGGGTTATTCCTGGTTGGCCAGGCGGGTTCGTAGCCAGAGTCCGGGCAAGGTGCTGAGGCCCTGATCGGCAAAGCGAATGTTGCCATGTTGATCGATTACGTAGTAACTCGGATAGCCCCGGATATTGAGTTGTCTGGCGGTCTCCGCATCACCCAGCAGGGTGGTGCCAGCGTAGTGTACGGACTGGACCATATTGGCCACTTCAGACTTGTTGCGCCAGTCCAGCGCGATGGCAATGATACGGATGTCGTCGCTGTCCAGCCACTTCAGCGCTGGCATGCTGACCCGGCAGACACTGCACCATGGCGCAAACAGATATACCAGAGTGGTCTTGGGTGCCTGAGTGGCGTCGGGCAGTAGCACGGGCTGGCCATCAAGACGGGTGAGGGTCAGCGCCGGAAAGGGGGTATTGCGGTCAAGCAGGTGACGGCTGAGCCACTGGCTCAGCAGTGTTACCACGAGGAAGGCCAGTAGTAGTTCGATACCCCAGCGTTGCCAGCGGGGTCTGGCCCGGTAGCCTTGTCGCCAGCCAGAATCAGATGGCTCTGGAGAAACGTTGTTGCTCATGCTGGTAAATGTACTCGTCGAAGGCCATGCAGGCATTACGCACCAATAATTGGCCCTTGTCACGGATAGCGACGCCGCTGTCGGTAATGGTCACCAGCCCGTCGTTCACCATGGGATCAAGACGTCGCAGTGATGGTAACAAGTAGTCGCGGCTGTTGATTTGGAACTCGGCATCAATAGCAGAGAAGTCGACGTGGAGATGACACAATAATTCGCTGATGACCCGCCGCCGGATCTGGTCGTCGCGGGTTACCTTGCAGTATTTGTTGGCTGGCAGCTGCGGTTTGTCCAGCGCTGCGGTATAGCCATCCATACTGACCTGGTTTTGCAGATAGTAGTCGCCAATCTGGCTGATGGAAGACACGCCGAATCCGAGCAGGTCACAATCGCCATGGGTGGTATAGCCCTGGAAGTTACGATGTAATTTGCCTGCAGTCTGGGCCAGCGCCAGCTCGTCATCCGGTCGGGCGAAGTGATCCATGCCAATATACTGGTAGCCCGCTGCTGTCAGGCGCTGAATACAGTGTCCGAGAATAACCAGTTTTTCCTGCGCCGACGGCAGATCTTCGACGTTGATACGACGCTGTGGCTTGAAGCGCTCTGGCAAGTGGGCGTAATTAAACACCGACAGTCGATCCGGGCTCAGCTCGATCATGGTATCCAGTGTCTGGTCGAAGCTGTCCCGTGTTTGATGGGGCAGGCCGTAGATCAAGTCAATATTGATAGAGCGGAATCCCAGCACCCGTGCTTTTGCCATCACTTCCCGAATCATTGCTTCCGGCTGCAGCCGATTGACAGCTTGCTGTACCTCTGGCTGCAAATCCTGCACGCCATAACTGAGGCGGTTGAAACCCAATTGGCGTAACAGTGTCAGTGTACCGGGACGTAATTCACGCGGATCTATTTCGATGGAGTAGTCGGCGTCTTCCGAAGTGCTGAATTCAAAGGTCTCGCGCAGGAAAGAAACCAGATCCTGCAGTTGTTCGTCACTGAGGAAAGTCGGAGTGCCACCACCAAGGTGCAGTTGTTCGACACGAGCAATACGGCCTCCCTGGTTACCACCAAGCAGGGCATGTTTACGGCGGATTTCGTCTTTCAGATATTCCAGATAAGGGGCTGCGCGGCTCATGTCCTTGGTCACAATCTTGTTGCAGCCGCAGTAGTAGCAGACATGGCGACAGAAAGGGATGTGCAGGTACAACGACAGTGGCCGTTCAGGGTTGCGTTCGGCATAGGCCTGGCGTTCAAGGATGTCATTGTCGAGCGGTACAAATTCAACTGCCGTCGGGTAGGACGTGTAGCGCGGTCCGGGACGGTTATAACGCTGGATCAGCAAAGGATCCCAGGAAACAGTGTGATTCATGCTGAGTTTACCTCGTGATGGGCCATGCCTGCCGGGCAGCTCTGGCAGCGTGATATTTCAGATGCATCCTGCTGCTGTCTGTTTTTGATTTGATCCGGTTGGCAGGTATGGGCATGGCGCTTTCGCTTGTATGTGCCATATGCTGTTATCTGAGCGAATGTTAAATAAATTGATGACGGGTCGAGTTGCCCTGCATCAAGAGAAACCTATAGTAGGGCCGTTATGCTTTGGTCTGGTCACTGCGACGTTTTACTCACTCATTTGACTTGATTTGGTATTGGTTCCCGTTAACCTTGGCGGTCAAGCTGTCGGGCCGTCAGACCCTGAATATGCTTGCCGTCTTCCATTGCAACGACCAGGAGTAGTCATGCCCAAGAAGCCGTTTTCACCGGAAGAAATCGCTTGCCAGCGTGAGCGCATCATGGATAGCGCTGCTGGCGTCATGGCCGATGTCGGTTTTCATTATCTGTCCATGCGTAAGCTGGCTGCTGAGTTGGGAATGACCGCCAGCAATATTTACAATTATTTTCCCAGCAAGGAGTCCTTGCTGCTGCACATTCGTCGTCGTGGCTTCGAAATGCTGTTTCACGATACCAACCTGGCATTGATGGACAGCACCAGTTCACTTGACTCTCTGCACCGTCTGGCCCGCCAGTTGATCTGTTTTGCGCGGGACTATGCCGGTTATTATCAGCTGATGTTTCAGCCGCCCCGGATTCGTCCGGGGCTGGCCGATGAGGATGACGGCCTCGCGGCCATGCAGCTGGATCGTTTGCTGGAAGAATGGCAACGCCATGCACAGATGTTACTGACGGATGCGATTGACGGGCTGGCAGAGCAAAGTGATGTCGAGCGCCAGCGTATTACACTGTATTTTCTTACCGCCATTCACGGGCTGGTGGATTGTTATCAATACCAGGCGCTGCCACAGTTGCTGGAAGGTGTGGAGCTGATCCCGGAAGATATGGTACGTACTCATACCGACTGGCTGGTCGAGGCGGTGAAAAAGCGGGTGGTCGATCTCGTCTGAGCGTTTCAGCTGCCATCCGGCGTTTTGCCTTGCAGCTGATACACCACTGCCAGAATTTCAGCAATTACCTGATACAGCGGCTCAGGGATTTCATCGCCAACCGCCATTTGCCCCAGCCAACGAGTGAGCGCGGCATTTTCATAGACCGGCACCTGATGGGCCAGCGCCAGTTCAATAATGGCCTGGGCCAGTTCGTCCTCGCCACTAGCACTGATTCGTGGAGCACCTGTCTGCTCGGGCTGATAACTCAGTGCAATGGCCTGGTTGGCCTGTTTGAGGGAATCCGGAATACTCATGTGTGCAAATCCACCAGTCGTTGGGTAATAACGTTTTGCTGCCCGACGGGTAGTGAGCCGTGACGCACTTCCATTTGTTGTACTTCCGCTCCTAGCGCTTGCAGCCGCTGGCGTAATGGCTGCAAGGCGGCGCTCAGCGTGTGCCGGGTGTGCTGTTGGGATGACCAGAAAGTGATGTCCAGCCTGGGCCAGCCCAGCTGGATCTCCACATCCAGCGGCCCAAATTGTTCCAGTTCGAAATGTAATTTGAGCTGCCACACCGGCTGGCGTTGTGCCGCCGCTGATGGCGGGCTGTGCTGGTGTTGGGCGTTGGGGTCGTCGCTGTTATGTGCGGGTGGTGAATGTGGGCTATTGGTGCTGGCCGCTTCGCTACTGCGTGGTTCTGGCGGACGTTGCTCGGCGCTGTGGGGAGAACCGTCCTGGCGTTGCACGTCAATCCGTACCTGCTGCAAGGCCTCACCGTCCTTTAACAGCAGTAAGGTCTGCAACAAGGAACGCGGCTCGCTGGCCATGTTGAGTTGTCGGGTTTCAATACCGGCTAGCAGTTGCTTTAGCTGTCGGCTGAGGGGTGTTTCTGACGCCAGCGTCCAGCTTAATGGAATGGTGCGCGAGTGGTTGCCTTCCAGATCCAGAATACTCTGTGCCAGTACGGCCTTGAGGTTGGTCAGACTCGGCGTACTGTCGCTGACATCCGCTACTGCGGCGGCCATTTGCTGGCTGTAATTCTGGCTGATCTGCTGCAACGTTTGTTGTAATGGTTGTGATGGCTGCCGGGCTTGCTGGCTCAATGGTAAGGGGGCTGTTTGCTCTGGCGTTGTCGTGGCTGCTGGCATCTGTGGTCGCGCTGGCGATAATGCCGCCAGGCGTTGCCATAGCTGCTCGGCGATGCCTGACATTTTGCCGCTGCCGCTATTATCTGAGTTGCCTGGGCCGCTCACGGCGGCGTTCAATTTGGCTAATAGCTGGGCTTCGTGAAAAACCCCGGATTGTTGAATGGCTGTTTTGATCGCGGCGGCATCACGGCCGCCTGCCTGTGGCAGCTGGTTATGCCATTGTTGTAACAACGCTTGCGTCTGCTGACTCAAACCGGGTGTCGTGGTGCCATTGTTTGATGGGGTGTTTGATGGGGTGTTTGATGGGGTGTTTGATGGGGTCGTCAGAGATGGACTGACGGGTGTGGGCAAAGGGCGGTTGCCCCTGGGCTGGGCGGAGGACGGAGTTTGTAGCAGCTGCATCAGGACGCCGATGACATTCGTGCTTGTATTGGTCGTTGCGGTTATCGGGCTGGAGGTTGTACTGCTGGTGCTCTGACTGAGTGGGTAAGTGAGGCCAGCCAATGGTGCCGCTGTAGACAGTGCTGAGGTAAACGGTGCAGCTGTAAACGGTGCTGGTCGTGAGGCTGGAGGTTGCAGGGGTAAGCGCGAGGCCAGCAGGCGGGCAATAGCCTGTTCCGGTGGGGCTGATGTGGACTGGGACGGCTGGCCGCTGTGTTGGGCATCCGCTTTGATCACCGTCAGCGCTGGCCCCGGTTTGAGAACCATGGTCAGGCGTGTTCCCGGTGCAAAATCCTGTTCGCTGTTCACCGTCAGCTGTTGATCGGCTACGACCAATGTCAGGTTGTAGCGCCGGGCGGTAGCGTCGGCAGAGGGGGTACTGGTTAATACTCGCGCCTGTATCACCGGCTCGCGCCGGGCGGGTGTTTCCAGCGCGGTACGTTGCAGTAAATCGCTCGTAATCAGCGGCCTCACGCCAGGCTCCCGTCCAGGCTTGGCAGGTAGCGCTCAGCGCCATTGCCAACCGGGTAACACGTCGGCCTGAATCGGATCATCGGTTACCTCCTGCATAGGTTGAGGGCGTATCTGTCAATGACTGTGCGTATCAATGACTGTGCGTATCAATGACTGTGCGTCGAAACGACGGCGCTAACAATCGACTCAAAATACGCATTGATAAACTCGGTTTTGCCTTGTCCTGTCATCGCTCGCTACCTTTTTGGCTGTACCCTGTTATCGGCGCTTGAGGCAGGATCTGAAGTGCGTCTGATGAATGAGACAAATTGATCGAATGACCCATCCGGGTCAAGCCACAGTCGGTACGGTTTTTGTATATAATGCGCCCGCCGTTATTGGCAGTGGCAACTGATTTGGCACAACTACCGGGGTTTGAATGGCGAATCGTTATAGCGATAACAGTGTGTCTCTGAGCGCAACTCAGTTGTATTGTGAGCGCGATGACCGGGTGTTGTTCGATCGCCTGAACCTGGCCGTCAATAATGGCGATTTGTTACAGCTGGCTGGCCCTAATGGCGCGGGTAAAACCACCTTGTTGCGGTTGCTTGCCGGTTTGAATCGCGATTTTGACGGGGCGTTGCAGTGGCATGGCCAACCGCTATCCGCCGTTTTTTCCGATTACGCCCGTCAACGTCTGTATCTCGGCCATCTGGCGGCGATCAAGCGGGCGCTGACGCCGCTGGAAAATCTGCGCTGGCTGGTTAGCCCGTGGATGGCTGCAGAGCAGCCAGCGGTTATTACTGAAGATGATCTCTGGCGGGCACTGGAGGCGGTCGAGCTGGGCGGCTATGAAGAGACGCCTTGTAATCAGCTGTCGGCAGGGCAGCAGCGCCGCGTCGGCTTGTCGCGTCTGGCGATTGTACCGGCACCGTTGTGGATTCTGGATGAGCCGTTTACGGCGCTGGATATTGCCGGTGTTGCCTGGCTTGAAACACAGATCCAGCAGCATGTCGCCCGCAATGGCGCGGTCATTATTACCAGTCATCATGCCTTGCAGAATATTCCTTCGCTCACACGTCTGGATCTGGGTGAACTGGCGTTGGCGGGAGGACTCTCATGAGCCTGGTCGTCGCGACCATTAAGCGGGACTTGCTGCTGGCCGGACGAAATCCCGGTGAGTGGCTCAACCCCTTGATGTTCTTTTTAATGGTGGTGGCGATGTTTCCACTGGCGGTGGATCCGGATCCTGACTTTCTGGCGCGCATTGCCGGTGGTGTGATCTGGGTGGGTGCCTTGCTGGCGACCTTGCTGTCGCTCGATGCGCTCTACAAGGCGGATGTCGAGGACGGCACTCTGGAACAGTGGCTGGCGTCGGGTGAGTCGCTTTATCTGTTGGCACTGGCCAAGGCGCTGGTGCATTGGCTCTGCAGCGGTTTGCCGCTGACGCTGATGGCACCGGTGTTGGGATTGATGATGGCGCTGCCTAATGACGCCTACCTGGCGATGTTGCTGAGCCTGGCAGTGGGGACGCCGATCCTGAGTTTGCTGGGGGCTGTGGGTGCGGCGTTGACCGCCGGGGTACGCAGCGGCGGATTGCTATTGAGCCTATTGATTTTGCCTATGTATGTGCCGGTTTTGATCTTTGCTGCCAGTGCGGTTTATCACGCCGGGCTGGGGATGGCATACAATGGCCAGATCGGTTTTCTGGGCGCCATGTTGGCGCTTTCTGTGTGCCTGACGCCGTTTGCTTCGGCTGCAGCACTGAAACTGAATTTGTCGCGCTAGGCGCACGTTTTTGATCGGGGATTTTATGTGGCAGTGGATTGTACGGCTGTATCACCGCCTGGGTTCGCCCAAATGGTTTTATGAACTGACATCAAAATGGATCTTCTGGCTGGGTTTGTTGTCAGTGGTGGGCGGTGTGGTCGGGCTGGTACTCGGTTTGCTGTATGCGCCAGCGGATTACCTGCAAGGCAACAGTTTTCGCATCATTTATATTCATGTTCCGGCGGCACTTGTGGCCCAGAGTGGTTTTGTCATGATGGCGCTTGCCGGGGCGGTGTTCCTGATCTGGAAAATGAAAATGGCCGCCTGGGTGGCCCGTGCGGTGGCTCCGGTAGGGGCCAGCTTTTGTCTGATTGCACTGTTTACCGGAGCGATCTGGGGTAAGCCGACTTGGGGTACCTGGTGGGTCTGGGATGCACGCTTGACCTCGATGTTAATGCTGTTGTTCCTCTACTTCGGGGTGATGGCATTGCAGCGGGCGATCGAGTCAGAAGAAGCCAGTCACAAGGCTGGCGCGATTCTGGCGCTGGTGGGGCTGGTGAACATTCCCATCATCAAATACTCGGTGGAGTGGTGGAATACCTTGCATCAACCGGCGACCTTGAAGTTGACCGAAAAACCAAGCATGCACCCGGATATGCTGATACCGCTGCTGATCATGATTTTAACCACGTACGTGCTGTTTGCCTTGCTGGTGATTTTGCGCACCCGTAATGAAATTCTCTGGCACGAGCGCAAGCGCAGCTGGGTACAGGCGTTGCCAGAAATGTCAGGGGGACGTCACTGATGGAATTTCACAGTGTCAGCGAGTTTCTCGCCATGGGTCGCCATGGCTTGTATGTCTGGCTGTCGTATGGGCTGAGTGCGCTGGTGATTATCGCCAATCTGGTGCTGCCGATGATGCAGCGCCGTCGTTTGATTCGGCAACAAGGGCAGCATCTGCGTCGCGATCGTCGTGCGCAACAGGCCAGCCCCGACCGAACTGTTGTTAACGAGGAGAAAAACTGACATGCATCCACAACGAAAGAAACGGCTGACGCTGATTCTGTTTTTGGTGATCGGGTTTGGTGTTGCCGTGGGGTTGTTGATGTACTCCCTCAGCCAGAATATCAACCTGTTCCAGACACCCACCCAGATTGCCAGTGGTGACGTGCCGGTCGGCCGTACCATTCGTGCCGGTGGCCTGGTGGTCAAGGGCAGCCTGCAACGGGATGATCAGGGGCTGGCGGTGACTTTTAATGTCACCGATGGTGCGGCGACGGTGCCGATTCATTATGAAGGTATCCTGCCGGATCTGTTCCGCGAAGGGCAGGGGATTGTGGCGCTGGGCAAGCTGGATGAACATGGCGTGATCCAGGCATCCGAAGTGCTGGCCAAGCACGATGAAAACTACATGCCGCCAGAAGTGAAGGATGCGCTGGAGCAGGCTCACGAAGAAGGCAAGCAGGCGCTGCAGGACGCGGCGTCGAAACCAGCGTCTTATTCGATCTCTGAATCGATCAAAACCGGCGGAGCGTACTGATGTTTACCGAAGCCTACGGCACCTTGTCGTCGATCCCGGAGTTTGGCCAGCTGGCGTTGATCATGGCGTTTCTGGTGGCGGTGTTGCAAACCCTGGTGCCACTGTGGGGCGTCCGTGCCGGGAATACCTTGGCGATGGCGTATGCCCGGCCACTGGCGGCGGCACAGGCGCTGTTTCTGCTGATCAGTCTGGTGACGCTGGCCTGGTGTTTTGTGGTGGATGATTTTTCTGTCACTTATGTGGCCACCAATAGTAATTCTGCCTTGCCGACGCCGTTCAAGATCAGCGCGGTATGGGGTGCTCACGAAGGGTCGTTATTGCTGTGGGTCACCTTGCTGGGCTGCTGGGGCGTCGCCGTGGCGCTGTTCAGTCGTTCGTTACCGCTGGAAATGCTGGCGCGGGTGCTGGGCATCATGGGGCTGGTCTCGACCGGATTTATTCTGTTCACACTGGAAACCTCCAACCCGTTCGCCAGAACCTTGCCGTCGGTTCCCTCTGAGGGCGGTGACCTGAATCCGCTGTTGCAGGATTTTGGTCTGATCGTCCACCCGCCCACCTTGTATATGGGCTACGTTGGTCTGTCGGTGGTGTTTGCCTTTGCCATTGCGGCTTTATTGGGTGGTCGTCTGGATGCCGCCTGGGCACGCTGGTCGCGTCCCTGGACAACCGCTGCGTGGATTTTTCTGACCATTGGTATCGCGCTTGGCAGCTGGTGGGCCTACTACGAACTGGGCTGGGGCGGCTGGTGGTTCTGGGATCCGGTTGAGAATGCCTCGCTGATGCCCTGGCTGGTAACAACCGCTCTGATGCACTCACTGGCAGTCACCGAAAAACGCGGACTGTTTAAAAGCTGGACGGTGCTACTGGCAATCTTTGCCTTTTCGCTCAGTCTGCTGGGCACCTTCCTGGTACGTTCCGGGGTGTTGACCTCGGTTCATGCCTTTGCTTCCGATCCAGAGCGGGGTGTGTTTGTGCTGGCGCTGCTGGGGATCTGTGTCGGTGGCTCGCTGCTGATTTATGCGCTCAAAGCGCCGACTGTTGCGTCGGTGGGACGTTATGAGTGGTTGTCGCGGGAAAGCTTTTTGTTAATGAACAACCTGTTATTGCTGGTTGCTGCCTTTGCGATCCTGCTCGGTACCCTGTATCCACTGCTGATCGATTTCCTCGGCATGGGCAAAATATCGGTGGGGGCGAGCTGGTTTAACTTTATGTTTGTGCCGGTGAGTGTGGTGTTAACCCTGATTATCGGTATTGGTGCCATTTCACGCTGGAAAAGTGACCAATTCAGCCGCCTTGGGCGGGAACTGGGTCTGGCGGCGCTGGCGGCGCTGGTACTGGGAGTGGCGACACCCTTGATTGTCTCTGGTGAATTGAATGGCAAGGTAATGCTGGGGATGGGCATTGCGATTTGGCTGGTGTTGGCCAGTCTTGCTGAAGTCTGGAAAAAATGCCGTGGCCAGCTCCAGCGTATTCCGTCGCTGAGTCTCAGTTTTAATGGCATGATTCTCGCGCACATTGGTGTGGCAGTCACGGTGGTGGGGGTGACCATGGTGGCCAATTACAGTCAGGAGGTGTCTGTTCGTATGGCACCGGGCGACAGCCACACGCTGGGTGACTACCGCTTTGAATTTGTCGAAGCAGGGCAGATTCGCGGCCCTAACTATCAGGCCGATGCCATTCGTTTCCGGGTCTATGACGGTGAGCGTCAGATTGGTGAGCTGATGCCGGAAAAACGGCGCTACAGTGCACGTGGATCGGTGATGACTGAAGCCGCCATCGACGTCAGCCTGTTCCGCGATTTGTATGTGTCAATGGGCGAACCGCTGGAGAACGGTGCTTGGGGGATGCGGTTACAGGTCAAACCCTTTATGCGCTGGGTCTGGCTGGGAGCAATATTTATGGCGCTGGGTGGCTTGATGGCAATGTTCGATAAACGTTATCGCCAGCCCCGACGGTTGGTACAGGATCCGTCCGCACCCAGTCAGTCGGCAACAACGGAGGTGGCGGTATGAACCGGTTTATTCTGTTTGTCCCGTTGGTGGGCTTTACTATTTTGGCCGGGTTGTTTTTTCTCACTATCGACCGTAAGGACAAAGAGGTTCTGCCGTCGCCGTTGGTTGGCCAGCCGTTCCCTGAGTTTGAGATGATCTCGCTGGAAACCGGTGAAGTGGTTAGTCGCAAGGATTTGCTGGGCAAGCGGGCGCTGGTGAATGTCTGGGCCACCTGGTGCCCAACCTGCAAGGCTGAGCATTCCTTTCTTAACCTGCTGGCTTCTGAAGGGGTTCGTATCTTTGGTATCAACTACAAGGACGAGGACAGCAAGGCCAGGCAATGGCTGGCGTCATACGGCAATCCCTATCGCTGGAACCTGTCCGATAGCGACGGCAAACTGGGTCTGGAGCTAGGGGTTTATGGCGCACCGGAAACCTTTTTGATTGATGGCAGCGGGGTTATTCGGGGTCGCCATGTGGGCGATCTTAATGCCCGAGTCTGGGCCACCCTGAAACCTGAATTTGAGAGCCTGCCGTGATGCGCTACCCATTTCGCCACTGGCTGACAGGGTTATTGCTGCTGCTTGCTGCAGTAGCAGCCCAGGCCGTTGTTAATGGCTACAAGTACCCGTTTGAAGACCCTGCTGATATTGCCCGCTTCCAGCACCTGGCTGAAGAATTGCGCTGCCCCAAATGCCAGAACCAGAATCTGGCAGACTCCAATGCCCCGGTAGCTGGAGATATGCGCGAGAAGGTGTATGAGCTGATGAATGAAGGCCAGAGTGATGATCAGATTGTGGGTTATCTGGTGGCCCGATACGGCGATTTTGTCCGTTACAAACCCCCGGTTCGTGCTGAAACCTACCTGCTTTGGTTCGGCCCGTTGCTGGCGTTTTTATTGGGGCTGCTGGTGCTGAGACAGATGCGTCGTAATCAGCGCAAGGCACCGGTACCGGCACCACTAACGGATGCAGAACGTCAGCGTCTTGAACAATTAAAAGCCGCAGTGACGGCGGATTCATCGAATGACCAAAAGGCGAATAACCCATGATCTGGATGTTGTTGATCCTGTTGCTGCCACTGGTGGCGTTGCTGTATCGCCCGGTGTGGTTCCGGCCTGAAACCAATCAGCAAAGCGAAGAAAACCTGCGGCTGTATCAGGAACGCACCAATGAAGTAAAAAGTAGCGATTTGAACGATACCGAACAGGCGGCATTACAGCTGGAACTGGATCGTGAGTTTCTGGCCAGTGCCGATGCGCGCCAAAGCAGCGCAGACAAAACTTCTGGCAGCTGGCTAATGCTGGGTAGCATGGCGGCGATTGCGCTGCTGGGTTCGATGCTGCTGTACAGCTTCTGGGGTTCTGACAATGCCTTGCGTGCCAGCGCCTTGCTGGACAAGGGCGAGCAGGTGGAATTGACCACACCGGAACGGCAGGAGTTGATACAACGACTGGCTGCAGAAGCACAGCATGATCCTGACAATCTGGAATGGGCCTATCTGAATGCACGTCTGCTCAGTGCCAGTGGCGAATACCACCGTGCTACCGAGGCGTTTGCCAGCATTCTTGATGCTTTGCCTGACGATGCCAGCGCCGATCGTGCGGCAACCTTGACCTTGATGGCCGAAGCGCAATTCTTTGCTGCCGATCAACAAGCCGATGAGTCCACCTATGCCTTGCTGGATGAAGCCTTGACGCTCAACCCCCAAAGTCGTCAGGCGCTGGGTATGGCCGGTATTCTGGCGTTTGAACTGGGCAAGCACGAACGCGCCATCAGCCACTGGAAAGCATTGTGGCAAGGTTTGCCGGAAGGGCCGGAATCCCAGGTGCTGGCACAGGGAATTCATCGCGCTGCGGAACAGCTGGAGTCGCAGGGGATTACGGTTGATCTGAGTTGGCTGGAACGGGTCGGGTTAACCATCACGGTCGATATCACTGCTGAAGCGCGAGCGGCGGTTGCGCCGGATGATCTGGTGTTTGTCTTGGCCAAAGCCGTGACTGGCCCGCCGATGCCCCTGGCGGTTCAGCGCTTGAAAGTCGCTGATTTGCCAACACAGGTGATTCTGACCGATGCCCAGGCGATGGCACCGGGTATGACGATTAGCGGTTTTGACCAACTGACGCTGATTGCGCGTGTATCCCGCACCGGGCAGCCAACCGCGCAGCCGGGAGATTGGCAAGACGAGCGCTCACCGGTCAGTAATCGGGATACTGACGTTCAGACGCTGACCATTCAAACCCGAGTCAACTGAGTAACGTTAGAAATGAAAGAGTTGGAAATGAAAAAGTTGGCAATGAAAAAGAGAAAGAGTTGGAGATGAAAGAGTTGGGGACGACCACGGCGGGTCGTCCCCAACGGATGGTTGTTACTCCTGCAAGGCCAGCTTGAGTTCGCGGGCGTCCGGCTCCAGTGTCAAGACACTAACCCGAACCGTCTGACCAATGGCCAACGTCTGCTCGCCATTGCTGTGCGACAGGGTTTTACTGTCAAATGCCCAGTTGCCTTTTACCTTGCGGCGGTCTATCTGCCCTTCAATCCCTGAATCTTCAAAACGCACCATGATGTTGTTGGCGGTGGCGTACTGGATAACCGCATCAAACTGGGCTTCTGCTGGCAGGGTTTTTAACCACTGCAGCTTCAGCCAGGTATCGGTCTGGTTGGCAGCGCTCCGGGCTTTGGTTTGCTTGTCCTGAATGGCCGCCAGCGCCAGCGCATCCACTTCGGGAGCGGGCTGTGCGGCGAGAATCGCCGCAATCATGCGGTGCACCAGCAGGTCGTTGTATTTACGTAACGGTGACGTCATGGTGGTGTAGCGAGGGAAGCCCAGCCCCATGTGGGGTTTGTCTTCCTGCGTCAGGTTGCTGCGTTCAAGCTGGCGGCTGATGATGTCCTTGACGTTCAGTCCGCTGTCACAGGCCGCTGCCTGTTTCATCAGGCTGACGTAATCTTCCAGCGATTTGATTTTGGGTTTCTTTTCCAGCCCGAGCTGTTCCTTGAGCAGACTGGTTACATCGCCAATACGTTCGGTACGGATACCGGCATGTTCGATAAAAATGCCGCTCTCGTGCTGGCGCAGCCAATCGGCACAGAGGCGGTTGCACACCAGCATGCATTCTTCGACCAGGCGTTGGGCGTCGTTGCGTTCCTGCCGCACGATGTCCTTGACCTTGCCATTTTCATCCAGTACCAGACGATAGTCGGGACGGTCTTCCATCACCAGACAGGCTGTTTTGCGCTGGCTGGCGAGTGCTCTGGTGCAGTCTTTTAATGCCGTCAGCGACGGTTGCAGGGCGGCGTCGATGTCACCCTGGTGCGCGTCAGCGATAAATTCACTGACTTGCTGGTAGCTGAGCTTGGCGTGGCTTTTGACGTGTGCTTGCTGCAAACCGATCAGGGTGGATTCGCCTTCCTGATTGACGGCCACTTCGGCAACCAGCGCCAGACGGGTAACCTCAGGTTGCAGGGAGCACAGCTGTTCGGACAGCGCTGCTGGCAGCATGGGAATGACCAGGTTGGCAAAGTAGGCTGAGGTCGTGCGGTCACGCGCCATCAGATCAAGTGCCGTGCCCGGCTGGATGACGGCGGCAGGGTCGGCGATGGCGATGTGCAGCGTCCAGCCGTTATCGGTGACGGTCGCACAGAGGGCGTCGTCCAGATCGCGGGTGCTGGCAGAGTCGATCGTTACCAGTGGCAGCTCGGTCAGATCGGTGCGACCGGCAGTGAAGCTGTCGATGCCTGCCGCTGCCAGTTCATTGGCCTGTTGTAATTCGGCCTCGGTGAACTCGGTGGTCAGGTGCCACTTCTGACACATGTAGCGGGCTTCGATACCGGCATCCTGGCTACTGCCAATCACCGCATCAATTTCCGCCTGGGCGCGACCCGCAGGGTAAGGATGTTGGGAAAGATGTCCCTTGACCAGCATGCCATCTCCGGCACTCTGGCGAGATTTGGGCGGCACAAAAATCCAGCGGTTCAAGGCTGGATGGTCGGGCTGGATAAAGTGACCCTTGCCCTTGACGATGTAGGTGCCGCAAAAATCGCTCAGTTCGGTACTGATCAGACTTTCGACAATGGCTTGAGTCTTCTTTTCGGTGACTTCCTCAACACGAAAAGCGACCTTGTCTCCCGGCAGTACCTTTTCCATTTCTTCCGGTGACATGTAGAACTGCTGGTTATCGTCCGTGACTACGAAGCCGAAGCGTCCGCCAGTCGCCCGAACCTTGCCCTCAAACCTGGGAACACTGTCGTGTATTTCCTGTTTGAGAGATTGCAGTTGTGACAACGCATTCTTATCTAGCATTCCGATCTGGCCCCGGCCGGTGAAAAAGGTCGTTGAGTTTAATGGACGCGTGCCATACAGGCCAGTAGGGAAAATTCATGCTGTCTTCAGTTCTTAACAAAGATTCACGACTATGGGTGTTTTAAGGCACTAATGGGGCGGATCACGCCTTAATTTTTATTCTGAGGTCTGAGCATGTCACATACGCCAAGTTTGAGTCGTCGTCGTTTTTTGCAATCGGTTGCTGGTACGGCCAGCGCGGTAAGCGTTCCTGCGGTTATTACCGGTTGTTTTGCCGATGATGACGACAATGAGTCCAGCCGCAACCTGACAGTGTTTGTATTCGGTCATGGGGTAGCGTCGGGCGATCCGCTGGCGGATGCGGTTATTCTCTGGACGCGTGTTACGCCAGATGAATCGGCGACGGCGGATGCCGAAGCGGAAGTGGGCTATACCCTGGCGACCGATGCGGCGATGACCGACGTTGTCGCCTCTGGCACTGTGTATACCGATGCCTCACGCGACTATACCGTCAAGGTGGATGTCACCGGTTTGTCTGCGGGCACCAGCTACTACTATCAGTTCTCTGGCAAGGATGGCGAAAGCTCGACCGTAGGCAAGACCAAAACCTTGCCAGAAGGCAGTGTCAGCAGCGTCAAGCTGGCAGTATGTTCGTGCGCCAACTTTCCTGCCGGGCTGTTTAACGTCTATCAAGAAATTGCCGACAGTGATGCCGATGCGGTTGTACACCTTGGTGACTATTTGTATGAATACGGCACCAATGAATACCCTACCGAAGATGCCGAAGGCCGTGAGCCGGAACCATCGGTAGAGATTACAACGCTGGCGCAATATCGTCAGCGTTACGCTCAGTACCATGTCGATGCCAACCTGCAGGCTGCGCACGCGGCGAAGCCGTTTATCTGCGTCTGGGATGACCACGAACTGGCCAACGATGCCTACAAGGACGGCGCTGAAAATCACGACGAAACGACCGAAGGGTCGTTTGCCGATCGTCGTGCGGCGGCAGAGCAGGCCTATCATGAGTGGTTGCCAATCCGTACCGGGTCAGATAATACGCATATTTACCGCGCCTTTGATTTTGGCGACCTGGTACGTCTGCATATGCTGGATACCCGTATTCTGGCCCGTAGCAAGCAGCTGGATTATACCAATTACATGACTGCCAGCGGCCTCGATACTACTGCGTTTATGACCGCGATGGCCGATACCTCGCGTGTTTTGCTGGGGGATGAGCAATCGGCCTGGTTTGGTAATAGTCTGGCGACTTCGGGGGCCACCTGGGACGTACTGGGTCAGCAAGTGTTGATGGGCCGCATGTATATTCCAGCGGATATTCTGACCGCTATGGCATCACTGGCAACGGTTGAAGATCAGCAAGCGCTGGCGACCATGCTGGAAACCTATGCGACGGCCAAGTATATGCAGAGCCTGGGTATGGATATTGATGCCGATGTTGCCGCCGCACTGGCAGTCACGGCGCCTTACAATCTGGATGCCTGGGATGGTTATGAAGTGGCGCGCCAGCTACTGTACGCGCAGATTGCGGGTCAATCCCGTGACGTTAACCTGGTTGCTCTGGCCGGTGACACTCATAATGCCTGGGCCAGCCAGTTGACTCAGGGTGACAGTGCCATCGGCGTTGAATTTGCCACCCCATCGGTAACGTCGCCAGGTCTGGAAGTGTATGCCGGGTTTGGTAGCGATGCGGCGTTGCAGGCTTCTTTCGAGTCCGCTATTACCATTCTGATTGATGACCTCAAGTATCTGAATGCCGGTAATCGTGGTTTTATGCTGGTAACGTTTACACCAGAAAAAGCCAGCTGCGACTGGGTATTTGTCGATTCCATCACCAGCTCCAGCTATATCGCCAACACCCGTAAGCGTATGCAGGTGATGGCGGGTAGCGAGCTGACTCTGGAAAATGTCGCATTGAGCTGATTTGAATCAAGGATGGCTGCTTAAAAAACACCCTGATATCAACAGATGTCGGGGTGTTTTTTATTGTTTGGCACCCGGTCTGGAGCAATACAGCAACGACGTTGCGTAGGGATCAGGGTGTCCGCTGTCGGGTTCGGTGGCATAGTGGTGTTGGCCGATGTGATCAAAGGCGGGGTGCTGAATATCTGCTGCCCGCGATTCCGACAGCCAGACCTGCTGGCTGATCGTCATAAACTCGTCCAGCAAGGTGTGGTTGTGGTGGTCGTACAGCAGATCGGCCGCGAGCACGATATCAATACCATCAGTTCGGTGGAAATTGGTACAGAATTCCAGCTCGTTGTTATTTTGCCTCGTCTGGTTTAATTCGGCATTGGCGCGACAGGCCGCAAGCGCCTGCTGATCCAGGTCGCAGGCAATCACCCGTTTGGCTCCGGCACGAGCAGCCGCAATCGCCACCAGCCCTGATCCACAACCGAGATCCAGAACGGCCTTGTTTCTGACGAGCTGCGGGTGATCCAGAATATAACGTGCCATGGCCAGGCCGCCTGGCCAGCACACTGCCCAATAGGCCGGGTAAGCCGCGATGCGCTGTTGTTCCTCGGCAGAAAAGGGCCGATTGATGCATTCCGGCGCAACCAGCCACAGCTGCAGTTCAGGACAGGCAGCCAGATGTTGGCGGCGGACATAGCTGCCCGGCAGCATCTGTTGCAGTTGCTGGTCAAGCAGTGGATGAGCGTGATTCACCAGGGACGATCCTTCATGCCAGTAGCCATTCCAGTACTTATGCCAGTACTTATGCCAGTACTTATGCCAGTACTTATGCCCGTACTCATTCAGGCCCCTCCAAGCGCAAAACATTCGCCGGGTTTGGCAACACGATAACCGGCGGCGGCCAGTTGCTCGCCAGCGGCGGCATTGGCGTAGTGATACAGTACCAATTGCTGTCGCAGCGGCTCGGGGTACTCCCGGTCGAGGTCATCGAGGCCGGTATGGGATGGATTGGCACTTAACCCGCAATCGTGAAAGACCACTTCATTGCCGCTCAGCTGGTGGTTGAGAATCTCGGGAATCGGTCGGGTATCGCCGCTGTAAAAAAATTGTCCGGGTAAATGCAGCGCGAAAGATGATCCGGGAGCATGATGCCGGGTCGGATAGCAGCAAAATGTCATGCCTGCGTATTCAAACTGGTCGGTTACCGGTAACAACTGGAAAGATTGCCAGAAATTATGCCCACCCTCTGCCATGGTGCCGGGATAGGTGGCCAGCCGCTGATGCAAAACCGGTATCACACTGAGTGGTACAAACATGGGAATCGGTGCAAGCTGTTGCAGTCGTGCCCGTACGGTCAATATTTCCAGATCGGCGATATGATCCATATGGGCATGGGTCATAAATAGAGCGCTTGGCAGAGCCTGATAGCGTTGCTGTAGTTGTGCCAGTGTGCCCGGCCCGCAATCGATCAACAGCAAGGGCTGGCCCTGTTGTTCCAAGGTAGCGGCGGCACTGCCGAGGGCTAAATGCCCGCCGCTACCGACACCCTGAAAACAGAGGGATAGGTGATTCGGATGTGTTGTCATAGGATGCCTGTAGAAAATAGCCCTGCCTGAATACGGATACTGTTACTGGAGACTGATTATGTGGCGTCCAAAGCGTATGTCCATTCCTACTGCGGCCGAAGCACTGCCCGGCCGTGCTGAACCCTTACCGACCACCAGCCATCATTTTGTTAATGGCCATGACATTGCCGGAGAATGCCCGGAGGATCTGGCTGAATTAATGGTGGGGATGGGATGCTTCTGGGGAGCCGAGCGGGCTTTCTGGTCATTGCCGGGAGTGTATTCCACCTCGGTCGGCTATGGTGCCGGGCATACGCCCAATGCCAGCTATGAAGAGGTTTGCAGCGGTTTAACCGGTCACAACGAGCTGGTGCGTATCTGGTATGACCCGCAGCAAACGTCATTACCGCAACTACTCACTGTATTTTGGGAAAAACATGACCCTTGCCAGGGCATGCGCCAGGGTAACGATATTGGCACCCAGTACCGTTCAGGGATCTATCTGACCAATGCGGAAGATATGGCGCTGGCGGAGCAGAGTCGGGATCAATACCAACAGTGCCTGACTGCCGCAGGCATGCCCGAAATAACTACCGAGATACTGCTGGGCATTCGTTATTACATGGCCGAAGGCTATCACCAGCAATATCTGGCTAAAAATCCCGGTGGGTATTGTGGGCTGGGTGGTTGTGGTGTCGTCTTCGCAGACGCCGTGTCAGAGCAAAAATAACCACGCTATCCATTCCGCCAGCTGCGATCTGCCGTGACCAATACCGCCCTGTCCCTAGGCTCTGGCCGTTGCGGTATGGTATTGGTTGGATTATCCGTAATAATCGCGTGTTAGACTGGTCGCCAATGTTACCAAGGGATGACCGTTTAGTGCGCGCTATCGCTGTATTTCAGTTGAAAGGCGGGGTGGGGAAAACCACCTCCGCCGTCAACCTGGCCGCATTGGCTGCCAGTAACTCCATTCGTACCCTGCTCTGGGATCTGGATCCCCAGGGGGCTGCGACCTGGATACTGGGGGTTGAGCCGGATCGCAAGCAAGACAAGGTCTGGAGTGAAGGCAAGCCTATTGGCCGCTATATTTACCCGACCCAGTACGATCGTCTGGATGTGCTGGCAGCTGATATCTCGTTACGCAAGTTTCACCAGAGTGTTGCCGACAAGCGTACCGCCAGGGATTTGACCACCGATGCCATCAGCATGCTGGGAGAAGACTATGAACTGGTGGTGATTGATTGCCCGCCAGTACTGTCGCCGCAGATTGAGGGTGTCTTGCAGGCCGTGGATAAAATTCTGGTACCGATAGAACCTTCGTTGCTGTCCATTCGGGCCTACGAGCAGTCCAAACAACAGCTCGACTGGGTCAAAAGCAAGCAGTGGATGCCCTTTGTAACTCTGATTGATCGTCGCAAGAGTGCGCACGTCAAATGGGCTGCAGAAGTAGCGCCCAAAATTCGCGAGTTATTACCCGTGTTTATCGGCCACTCTGCCAGTGCTGAGCGGATGCTGGAATTACGCAGTCCGATCGTGGTCTGTCAGCCCCATGTTCCCCTGTCCCGTAATTACCGGGCGTTGTGGGCTGCAGTAAAAGAGCAGTTGAAACTTTGAGCCAGGTGCTTTGAGCCAGGTGCTCTGGCTCAGGTCGCTGGCTTGCACCTGCGGATAGGCAATAAAAACGGCCCAGGCGATGGCAGTGGCATAACAGAGGTTGGTTTTTAATTCGCTGTGAGGATTAACCAAAAATTGCCGCTGGGAAGCCAGTCCACGAATCAGGCTGGCCTGATCCGGGTCAAAGGCAAGATATTGATCCCAGACTTTCTGATGAATATCGGCATCCAGCGGATACAGCGAGCAGTCTTCGAAAGCATTGACCTGGCTGTGCTCCTGCCTTTGCGCCAGAGCAATCAGCAGATTTTCCGCAGTGCCGGTATAACAGCCCAGATAGTCCAGTGTTGGGCGAATAATGGTGTCTCTGAGCTCGTGAGGCATAAGCTTCATCGCTCACCCTCCTGTAGTCTTGGTTAGATTGTATACCCTTAGGAATAGCACACTGGTCGTTATTGACTGGATTGTTTGAACGGTCGTTGGCCAGTGATGACGGGGTATTGGTTGATTTCTGTGACACTTGTATCAGTTGCAAAAAGAACGCCATTATTCTTGCTGGGAGAGAAATTGATGCAATTAACGCCAATATCGTATTGTGGCTGCCGCTGTGCTGTGGCGGATTACGTTGGACGGGTCGATTTCTGGCCGCCGCCGTTATAAATATTGTCAGAAATTTGACAGTTGGCGGTTTATTTACGAATGGATAATTGGCTGGTGATGGTATTGCCGTGTCGATATCCCGCCGTCAACTGGACGCGGATGGCCGCTGGTGGTGATATTTGCGAATTATTCTCCGTGTTTTTATTTTAAATTATTCTTAGAAACCAGATTTAAATGAAAAAATATTCACCCCGTGACTCTTTTTCAGGCTCGCTTCCCGGTTCATGCCAGAAATTATCTTCGCCAGGCTGGTTTGATACCCACTGTCATTTTGATTTTCCGGCATTTGATCCAGATCGGCGAGCGGTATGGCAGCACTGCGAAACACTGGGTATCTCCGGTTTGATTGTGCCAGGTGTCTGCCGCGAGCAAGGCGAACGTCTGGCATCGTTCTGCGCTGGGCAGCCATGGTTTTTTGCACTGGGGTTACATCCCTGTTTTAGCGAGCGGCACCGTATGGCCGATCTCGACTGGCTGGAGCAGGTATTATCTACGTCAGAATGTGTCGCGGTGGGGGAGTTTGGCCTGCATTTTAGCCGCCCTGTCGATCTGGCGGTGCGTCAGCAACAGCGCCAGCTGTTTGATGCGCAAATACAGTTGGCGCAACAGTACAAACTGCCGGTTATTTTGCACGGCGTGGGAGCGCACGATGAGATTATCCAGGCGTTGCGACTGGCCCGGTTTGACGGTGGTGGTGTCGTGCATGCCTTCAGTGGCAGTGAACAGCAGGCGCGGCAATACCTGGATCTGGGTTTTTGTCTGGGTCTGGGAGGATTGTTACTGCGGCCTAATGCCCATCGCTTGCGCCGCACGGTTCAACAGCTGCCGCTGGAAGCCTGGTTGCTGGAAACCGATGCACCGGATATGACGCCCGCGATCGCGGCGTCGCGGCGCAACTCGCCCGTTTTCCTGCCGTTGGTGGGGGTGGCACTGGCGCGGATCAAACAGCTGACTCCGGCAGCGCTGCAAGCCTGCCAGGCCGATAGTATTCGCAAGCTATTCTTCCCCTTGTCAGACCATCCTATATAACAGAAAGCTGAGAATGGCCTTCAATACCGTACATTCTGGAATGGATGTCACTCGAAAGTATGATTAAAGCCTGGATGTTGTTTTTGGTAACAAGCCAGAGTTGTTGCCTTTTGTAAGGTGAAATTGATCCCAGGTTACGCGCTCATTATTCTTCCCGGTTGAGATAACAATAAAAATTATGTGGTTGAACATTCAACTGCGGCAACACCGGGTAGGCAAAAAGACATGAAAATAATCAGTGCTGCTTTTTTGATGATAAGCGCGGCAATGTCGTCCTGGGCGGAATTACCTGCCAGCGAGATTGAACGATTACACCAGGATTTAACCCCATTGGGTGCCGAGCGTGCCGGTAATGGTAAAGCGATACCGGCCTGGACGGGGGGCTTGCCACAGGACAAAGGCCCCTGGGAAAGCGGATTTCATCCTGACCCTTATGCCGGAGAACAGGCCTTATTTCGTATTGAAGCCAGTAACCTGGAAGCACATAAGGCGCAATTGACCGAAGGACAGCGCCAGCTGCTGATGCGGTTTCCGGATATGTACCTGAATGTGTATCCGAGTCATCGTTCTGCGTCTTACCCGGATTATGTTTACGAGGCGATCAGAACCAACGCTGCTACCGCCAAATTGTTGCCTTATGGATCGGGTGTCACCGGCGCAGTCATGAGTTCGCCCTTTCCGATCCCCGCCAATGGACTGGAAGTGCTCTGGAACCATACGCTCAGATTTCGGGGCCAGACGGTATCCTACGAAGCGGTCAGCTCACTGATAACGGCGTCGGGCCAGCGGATGGATACCCTGCGGGCGTACAACTACTACTTCAAATACAGCGAGTCTGGCCTCCAGCCATCGGAGCTGGATAACAAGGTGTTTCTGTTAACGCGGGAGACTTTGGCTCCGGCGCACCAGGCGGGCAGCCTGACGCTGGTACATGAAACGCTGGATCAGATGCGCTCGCCCCGTAAATCCTGGATTTATACGCCGGGTGCCCGGCGCTTGCGTCGTACTCCAGATCTGGCGCACGACACACCGGATGTGAACAGTCAGTCACTCCGTACCATTGACCAGGTCGATATGTATAACGGTGCGCCGGATTATTACGACTGGACATTGATCGGCAAACAGGAAATCTATATTCCCTACAATGCTTATCCGGTGCATCAGGGGAACCTGCGACTGGACGATATATTACAAAAACACCATCTGAATCCGGCCTTGTTGCGCTATGAGCTGCACCGTGTGTGGGTGATTGAAGCCAATTTGCGGGTAGGGTTCAGTCATCGTTACAGCAAGCGCCGCTATTACCTGGATGAAGACTCCTGGTCGATTGTGTATGCCGAAGAATACGATCATCACGGGTTACTGGTGCAGGTGACAGAAGGCCATCTGATCAACTATTACGACCTGCAAATGATGATGACTACACTGGAAGTGACCTATGATTTTCCCTCCGGGCGTTATTATGTCGAAGGTCTGGATAACGAGCGCGAACGCAGTTTCCGCTTCTTTGATACCGGTTTGAGTGAAAACGATTTTTCCACCAATGCCGTCCGCCGCCAGGCCAAACGCTGACAGCCTGATAACAGGCCGCTACACTGCGGCCTGATCTTTATGGATGTGCTCCGTTGGCTGTCTTTTTTTTGCTCACACCGATGTTCCGTTTGGTGCTCAGGTTGCTGCTGCCACAGTGGCAACGCCGCCGTTACCTGTTGCTTTATCCGTTGCTGTGGTTCTCCCTGACGGGGGGGCTGGTGTTGGCGGATGCCGAGCTGCCGGATAATTTTGCCGAGCTGTCGGACGATGTACAGTCCGTCATTCTGGAATTCATGTTTTTCCCGGAACAGGCCAACCAGGTCTGGGGTAACGATCTGGCGGTGTCGGGCGTTCGCTCGCTGGTGAAATACCTGGACGATTTCCATACCCAGGTACGCATCGACTTTGATGTGGGCACGATTCATATCGAAAGTCGCGGCAGTCACACACCGCTTCAAGCGCTGCGACATGCCATTGAAGCCACCTTGCTGACCCCCGCCGATCCTGCTGCTGTCGACTTGCTGACCGCAGCGGATTTCGGCCTGACGGGAACCCCCTTTCTGGCTGGCAAGGTACAAGATCAGGAAGGCAAATCGGTCGAGTTTCCCTGGCGTGCCCGGCGTTATGCCGAATATCTGGTGGCGCACCAGCTGCAACACACGGGCAGTCGCTACTGGGTTTCGATTCCCATGGTTCGGCAATTTCGTCAGGTCAGTGCACAGCAGTACGGTGAACTGGTGCATCAGGCAGCAAATCGTTATGGCATTCCTGCTGCCCTGATTCTGGCCATTATTGAAACCGAAAGCAGTTTTAACCCCTTTGCCGTCTCTCCTGTGGGGGCCTATGGTTTGATGCAGGTGATGAGTCGTACGGCGGGTCAGGATGTCTATGACAAAATCTATCAGCGCAGTGGTCGACCCGGTCGTGATGTGCTCTTTCGTCCAGAGCAGAACATTGATATCGGCACAGCGTATTTGTCTATTTTACGGGATCGCTATTTGCGCGGCATACAGGATGCCCAAAAGCAGCTCTACTGCATGATTGCATCCTATAACGGCGGTGCCGGTAATCTGTTGAAAACCTTTCATCGCGATCGTCAAAAAGCCATTGCCCGCATTAACGCCATGTCTGCCAATCAGGTTTATCGCACTATCCTGTCGAGTCATCCGAGCCAGGAATCGCGTAACTACCTTAAAAAAGTCTCAGCGGCACAGCAACGCTACGGCGGTGGGACGTGAATCCCCTTCATCCTCAGCCACCAGAGGCGCTGTTGGCGGGTCTGCAACAACATGCAGTCTGGGCTGACGCCGGACTGGCGCTGGTGCCGCTGGAGCATGATATTCGCCTCTGGCTACTGGCAGTGAATGAACAGCGGCTGTTTGATGCTACAGAGATTGCAGCCCTGTGGCGTTACATGCCCTACTGGGCATTTGCCTGGGCAGGGGGCAGGGCAATGTCATCCTTTCTGGTGCAACAGCCGTACCGGGTTGCAGGCAAACGGGTGCTGGATATCGGCTGTGGTGGAGGTATTGCAGCGCTACAGGCCGCTCGCCAAGGCGCGAGTATGGTGGGGGTCTGTGATATTGATCCGCTGGCGACCCTGGCAGCACAGCACAACGCCAGCCTGAACGGCGTGGTCGTCGAGGTTGTTCGTGCCGGAGACTGGGGTGATTTTGATGTGTTTCTGGCGGGCGATCTGCTCTACGACCCGGCGAGTCACCCTCTGTTAGCCGAGCTGCAGGCCAATATTTCGGCAGGGCTAACGGCTGAACCCGCTGCTGCCCTGCGTCATTTCTTCCCGTCTTCAGCGGCTGCAGCCCAGGACTCCGGGCTATTTGCTACCTTACCGGCCATCGGTGATTTTGATCAGCAGGTTTTGATTGAAATCCACGCCATGCCACACTCGCCTTGATCTGGCTGTGATAATCTCGCGGCTTTAGAATAGCTATCAGAAAAAATAAACGGAGATTATTGTATGCGTCGTGTGATGACACTGGTTGCCATGCTGGCAACATCCCCGGCATGGGCCCTGACTGCGACAGAGCTGGATGTGTGGATTAACTCCATGCCACAGATACAAGGCTGGCTGGATCAGCATGAAGATGCCATGCCAAAAACCAGCGCTTCCATGGAACAAGGCATGGCCGCGATGTTTCAGGACGGTATCAAAAGTCTGAAAACCTCAGGCCTCTACAGCGAGTTTGGTCGAAAGGTATCCGCTGCCGGATTTGACAGTGTGGAGCAATGGACAAGGGTAACAACCGAAGTCAGTCTGGGCATGCTGGCCGTGGAAATGAGTGAGCAGGGCGGCAGCCGTGATCAAGTAAAGCAACAACTGGCCCAGCTGCAACAAATGCGCAACGCCGGTGGCATGCCAGCAGAACAGCTGGATGCCATGGAAACCATGATGCGGGGCACGTTGAAAATGATGGATGAAATGGAAGCGGTTGATGCAGCCGACAAGACACTGGTGAGCGGCCGTATGGCGGAACTGCGTCAGTTAATGCAATAACGTAACGGCATCTGAGTGTGAGTGCCTGTTACCATAGCTACCATAGCTACCATAGCGGTAACGCACTCTAATTCACCCTGACGCTCTTGTAGCGACAGTCCGGCTGCAAACAAACCCAGCCGGGTGTCGGAGCGCGTCAGAGCGACGTTTTCGTCAGGTCAGTAAAACCCCATATTCGATTCCAGCGCCGACATGCTGGAGACCGCAGCGACGGCCTGATTGCGCCACTGACGCCGGAAGGCTGCCGGTGTTTGCCCTGTCCACTGTTTGAACGCCCGTTCGAAACCTCGGCGATCAGAAAATCCCAGCTCGTTGGCCAACTGTTGCACATCCTTGCTGGTACGCTTCAGCGCAGCGGCTGCCCGAACCAGACGGCAGTGTTTGCTCAATTCCGAAAACTGGCTGCCTTCTTCCTGCAATCGTCGGGTCAGGGTTCGTGCGCTGGTGCCCAACAAATCGGCGACAGCTTCCTTGGTCATCGGCAGACAGGTCGGCCAGTAATAAAGGATATGGCGTAACTTGCGACTGAATGGGCGTTCGGTGTCTTCCGAGCGCCAAGGCACTTCAGCACCTTCCAGCATGGTTTCCAGGAAAGGCATGGCCTTTTTCATCGACTTGTCGAGATAGTCGCTGGAGAAACTGATCCAATTACAGCTTTCGCCATAACGTACAGGCACCCCAAAGTAGCGGTCGAGTTGTTCCCGATACTGTGGTGGTGGCTGCTGAAAGCCAATGCCGGTGATGTTGTAAAACCCGTTCCCCAGCCTGGAGCCGACATCATGAATGCCAGCGGCAACCAGTTCGGCACGGGTTTGACGCGCATGCGGTGTTCCATCGCTCACATAAAACACGACTTTGACCGCCTGTTGGCCAATAAATACATCGGGGGGATGACTGTCGCTGATCAGCGGATAATAACGCCGCAGTTGTGACAGCGCATCGCGACCGGTGCGACATTCACTGAGCAAATACGCTAGCAGTCGAAATCGTCGCCAATCCAACCGGCTCCCCATCATGACGCCAATAGCAGGCGTTTTCAGGGACTGACCGGCCTGTTCGATGATGCGATCAAACACAGGCACAGGAAATTGATGTTGGCTGTTACCCCAGTCCTGAGCCAGCTCAGGAAGCTCGTCAGGACTTAATCCCCGCTCACGCATGAGCTGAAAAAGGGGGTGCAACGCCGCCGACGTCAATGTCGGAGTAAGATAAGCACTCATAAATAATGTCATTGTTGTTATTTTTGTTACAGACAACGTATCACCACCGCTGCTTTCAGACCAGCCCCCAAGAGTATTTTTTAATCAGTAGCGGATTTTGAACGGTAGATCCTGCTTTATTTGTGAACATGACTTGACAGTCGAGGGCGTCGTCCGTAATATATGCAACCTCTGACGCGGGATGGAGCAGTCTGGTAGCTCGTCGGGCTCATAACCCGAAGGTCGTAGGTTCGAATCCTGCTCCCGCAACCAATTTCCAACGTAGTGCGGTTTAGGTCAGAGAAGCAAGATGATGTCGCGGGATGGAGCAGTCTGGTAGCTCGTCGGGCTCATAACCCGAAGGTCGTCAGTTCAAATCTGGCCCCCGCTACCAATTATTTTAAAGGCAGATCAATGACTTATTGATCTGCCTTTTTCATTTCTACTCCCCGAAAAACCTTCCTGTGACGTTTTGTGACGATTTCTGTGACACTTTTAAACGGCACGATTTTTCCAAAAATCTAAAATGACCTTCAGGCTACCGAAAAACGGGACTCAAAAAATTAAAAAGTTGAACAAAAATTTTTCGACCTTCGGGATATTTTCGTCACAAAACACGTGACCTTAAGGGCGAATCCCTGAAGGTCAGTTTTGATCCAATTTTTTCATGACCTTCGGGTTGTTTCGTCACAGCCGTTAAAAATGACTGAAGGTCGGACTTATTATGACCTTCGGGCAATTACCTGTTTTTTTCATGTTTCTTCTGTGACGATTTGTGACTAGTCACGAAGCCAGTCTTTGGCTCGTGACTTGAGCTAGGCCCCGCCGTTCTTGGGGAAACGTGTACACGCTCTGAAGTTAGCATTGGCTATTTTGTGACGATTTCGACTTCGTGATTCCAAACATTGGTTTGGCAACTGTCCCGCTCTGTCACCCTAGTTGTCCAGTAGGCGTTTTCGTCTAAATTCATCTCAGAGTGGGTCAAAAGGATTGCTATGCCGCGCTACTCAGACGAACGTAAGGCCGCTGTCTTGAAGAAGCTGTTGCCCCCTATGAACCGGTCGGTTGCCTCGGTCGCTACAGAGG
>OJIO01000191.1_pt1 | contig 48930 bp, 43 predicted proteins | sample 1595621 | NCBI WGS metagenome assembly OJIO01 (sample SAMN05416776, study PRJEB24817) | seawater metagenome | isolation source: Sea water | place: Canada:Atlantic | collected 2013-07 | reverse complement strand
GGGCGATCAGGCTTTCTAGAAGCATTCACTTACGGTGCCTTGATCCTTGCTGATCGCCCAATGAATTGGGCTCCTACACAACCCTATGCGTGCACCCAACCCTTGCAGGAGCCCGACTCGTCGGGCGATCAGGCCTACTACCCGCATTTACCTACGGTGCCTCGATCGTTGCTAATCGCGCAATGAATTGCGCTCCTACAAAACCTTATGCGTGCACCTAGCCCTTGTAGGAGCCCGACTCTTCGGGCGATCAGGTTTTCTAGAAGCATCGTTGCTGATCGCGCAATGAATTGCGCTCCTACATAACCCTATGCGTGCACCCAGCCATTGTAGGAGCCCGACTTGCCGGGCGATCAGGCTTTCTAGAAGCATTCACTTACGGTGCCTCGATCCTTGCTGATCGCCCAATGAATTGCGCGCCTACAAAACCTTATGCGTGCACCGAGCCATTGTAGGAGCCCGACTTGTCGGGCGATGTGTACTTGGTAAGGCAGGAGTGGCCTTCAGTATGGAAGCATGGTTAGGCGTTTAAGTCCTTACCAGCCTCCTTGGCCTTCTAATAAACTGCGGGTGTTGTTATTTAACGGTAGGCGGAAATCGGCACTGCCGAGCACCATGGCGTCGCCTGCGCGAACTACTCGGGCGCTTACATAGATGTAGTCCTGGCCTTGTGCGTAGGTGCCCATCAGGATAGAGCGGGCGTTGTGCTGGGCGCTGAGGCGCTGCACCTGGCGTGACAGAATCAACTCGCCCACGCTCTCTTCGATAAACATGCTGTCGCGCATTTTGACTTCACGTACTTGCATGCCCTGGCGCGAGAGTGCTGATGCCATGATTTCAGAGCTAATCCGGCCAAGCGTGGAAGATTGGCTCAGGTTATCGATGCTGACGAACGTGGCGGCAATCATGGGGCTATAGCGCGTCAGGTCCGGGTTGTTGGCTATCATCTGTTCGGCAGCGGCGTGCACCAGCTCAGAGAGATCGGGTTCCGGTTCGGCGGCGGTGTTGTTAGCATTGCCCATTGCGCTGCAGCCTGCCAGTAACAGAAGTGCGGTGCTCAAGAACGCCATACGGCTGATAGCGTAAGCGCGCTGCGCCTTAAAAAGTGTGATCAGCATGACATTACCACGTATCAGTAAGGGGAACGGTGGGAGTGGTAGGCGCCTGAGGCACGCGATGCGGGGCATATTGACGGCGGTCGCCCGCATTAATGTAGTAAATGTTGGAAGATGAGTAGAGAATTCGTTCGCCGTCGATAATTTGCGTCGTCACGATAATTTCTTCATTGCTGGTGCTGGTCCAATTGCCGCTGGTGACGTCGGCGAGCATGCCCGCCGGAATCAGCCCCAAGGCGGGTTCGCTCCACTGATTAAACGGGATGGTCGCCACAGCGATACCCGCGGTGAGCGCGGTGAAGGCGCCTATCGGTGGGCGGATAAAATCGCGGTCCCGGTGCTCGACGACTTCCACATCGATAGTGATGTTGGCGCTGTTGGTCGTTGGTACGGTGGTGAGGTTGGCGCCGCGAGAGACCAGCTCACTGGTAAGCAGTGTGCGGAAGCCGCGTTCGAACTCGCCACCGCTGTAGGCGCGGAGTTCACTATGGTCGGCTTCGCTGATGTGTAAGTCGCGATTGCGGACACGCTCGCGCTGCAAAATGCTGGTCGCTTCGTGACGCGCGAGCACATCCCAGTGGTGGGCAGCCTGCATGCGTTGCTGCTCGGTGTAGGGGTAGGTGACGGCAACAGGAGCTTGTGAGGTATTGGCATAAAAGCAGCCGCTGAGCATTAGCGTTGCCAGCCCCAAGCCAACAGGACGTATGAAATAGGGTAAACGACTTAATGAGGGACGGGTGCGCACCTGCGGGTTCCTTTTTTCGCTACAAAACGGCTTTTGATAGACTGTTCTTGATGCTTAGTTTTCTTGATGCCTAGTTTTCCTGATGCTTAGTTTGCCATGACTCATTCGGTGTAATGATTCAGAAATAGCCAGCTCAGTGAGCCTAATTCGAAATACTTAATGTGAAGTACCTGATTCAGCGTGCTTAATTCAACGCATCTGATGCGAAGGATTTGATTGACAATACTAATCAAGGTACTGATTTCAAACTGCCTAGCGCGGCGCACTTGATCAGATCTACCTAGCTACATCGGCCAAGAGGTTCAAAACTTGAATGAGCGACCATATTAATGCTTGAAGATCACCGCAGCGGCCCGCGCCATGATTCGCTGATGTCGGCTTATCAGGAAAGCGATAGCAATAGCGGTTGGATGATTAGCTATCTTGATATTATGACCCTGCTGGTGGCGCTTTTCGTGGTCATCATCGCGGCCGCTGGCGCGGCTGGCCCCGATTGGTTAGCCGGCGATACCGCCGAAGATGCGATTAACCCATCGGTTCCTACGCTTGAAATCCCTTTGCCCGAGGCGTTAGCGCAAGCGATGCCTGACCGCGCGACGCTTCACACCTGGCGTGGTGAAAGGCTGAGCCCTATGGCGGTGAGTGCTTCGTTGGGGGTGGCGGGCTTGCCGCCGCTTTCTGCGCGCCCCCGGCGGGTTAGTCACGGTGTTCCTCCGCTCTTGGCCGCACCGCCCCCGGCGCCCGTTGTACCCGCCATCACTTTGCCCAAACTGTTGATGCCCGCCGGCAGCGATGATTTTTCGTCACCCTTGGCGGATTACATGGTGGTATTGACCGATCGGCCGCCGGTGAACGTGCAACCGGTTAGCGATGAGTCGGTGTCAGGTGCGCTGGCTTTGAATCAGGCGCTGTCTCAGCGCGTTGAAGAGTCACCGTATTTGCCCGACCTGGAAGGCGTTGAGGTGTCTCGGGTGGACGAGGGGATCAGTTTGCGCGTGCAGGATCAACTGCTGTTTCCTTCCGCTACGGCTGAGTTGACCGACGATGGGTCGTCGCTGGTGGGTAGCTTGCTGGAGACGATTCAGCGCTACGACGGCGAAGTGTGGGTGGAAGGCCACTCTGACAGCCAAACGATCAGCACTGAAGAGTTCTCTTCCAACTGGGCGCTCTCGAGTGCACGCGCCATCGCCATTGTGGAAGCGCTCGAAGCGTCAGGCGTCGATGCAGAGCGCCTGCGCGCAGTAGGCTTGGCAGCCACCAGGCCACTGGAAAGCAATACCACCGCAGAAGGGCGGGCGCGTAACCGGCGGGTTGAAGTCGTTATTCATGTGGAATAAGGGCTAACGCCAAGATCACCGTGCTTTGTTGGCGGTACAATTTCACTTTTCGAGCATAAAAAAACCCGCCGGGGGAGGCGGGTTGAAAGGGCTTGGCTCACTGCAGCCCACTGGCATCAGGTGAGGGGTGTACAGGACAGCCAGTGGGTACAAGAACAGTATAGCTATTTATGCAGCGCTGCCAAGTGTTGTGTTAGTTTTTTTACGTTTATCGACGCGAAAAGTGCACTAAAGTGCTTCATGCACCTTTTTGGTGCTTTTGAGCTGCTTCTTTTTGGTGCCTGTGAAGGAATCAGCTCGCGGGGCATTCTTAAATGCGTCGTAACCTGCTGCTAAAACGACGTTTCTACGTTTTGGCTTATAACTTGCTATCTTTTTCTTAGCCGAACCATTGCGGGACTTAGCGATTAGCTATCCTAGCCATATACATCGATGATGCGCTAAGACCGAAAAGAGGTAGTGCCATGCCGGAATCAAATCAATTTTCAGCGCCGCTTTCTCCATCGCCATCTTCACCCACCGCATCAGCCGACCCGATGCTGCCGCCGCGTTTAGTGGTGACTGATTTAGACGGCTCGTTGCTGGATCACCACACCTATGACTTCAGCCCGGCCGCACCGTGGCTGGCTCGCTTTAAGCAAATGGGCGTGCCGGTCATTCCGGTTACCAGTAAAACCCGGGCGGAGTTGATTCCCTTGCGCGAAGCGCTCGGCCTCACCGCGACCCCGTTTATTGCCGAGAATGGGGCGGTGATTGGCCTGCCGCCAGGCTGGTGCCATGCGCGGTTAGACCGCCCAGGCGGTGGTCGTGATGGCGTGGTGATCAAACATCCTGGGGTGGATATCGGTTTTATCCGTGCGCGTTTAAAGGTATGGCGCGAGCGCTTGAACGTTCAATTTACCCGCATGGGGGAGTTGAGTGTAAAAGACGTAATGGAGCTGACAGGGTTGGATGAGCCCCGCGCCCGTGATGCGCGGCAGCGGGAAGGCAGCGAGCCGCTACTGTGGAAAGACAGCGACACGGCCTTGGAAACGTTTCGTGCTGCCTTGGAAGGGGACGGCCTGCAGCTTACCCAAGGCGGGCGTTTCTGGCATGTGATGGGGCGCGCAGCAGATAAAGGCAGCGCCGTTGAGTGGCTGGTCAAGCGCTTTACGGCCTTGAGAGGCCGAACGCCTCTCTCGTTAGGCCTGGGAGATGGGCCCAATGATATTTCTATGCTTGAGGCGGTGGATCAGGCTGTGGTGATTCGTGGGTGTCATGACTTAGTGGTTGAGCCGCGTAACATTGCGCTTTATCGCACGCAAGCAACCGGGCCAACCGGCTGGGCTGAGGGGGTGGCCCACTGGTGGGGGCGAGACGAACGCCGTTTAGCGACGGCGGAGAAGGGGGATGCTGTTGTGGGAGAGCCGTTCTTTAATCAAGAGCAGTTCGACGAATCCAGGGAGGCAAGCGCATGAGTGACTTTCATCAAAACGGCATTATTACTGACTTTCATAACCTGACGAAGCGTTCAGTGGAGGCGTTAGAAGAGGAGCTATGCCAGTTCGCTCGTCGGCGGCCAATGGGCTTGATTTTACCGTCACTGTTTTCAGAGTTAGAGGGGCCAGCGCTGTCAGCGATAGTCGATGAGCTGGTTAAAGTGCCTTATCTCAATGAGATCGTCATTGGTCTGGATCGCGCCGACCGTGAGCAGTTTTTATTCGCCCGGGAGTTTTTTTCGCGCCTGCCACAGCATACGCGCATTTTATGGAACGATGGCCCGCGCCTGAGAGCGCTGGATGCGGAGCTGGAAGAGCACGGGCTTGGCTCGTTGGAGCCTGGCAAAGGGCGCAATGTTTGGTATTGCGCCGGGTATATGTTGTCGTCAGCCCGCTCGACGGTGGTGGGGCTACACGATTGCGATATTCTTACCTACGAGCGCGGCCTGCTGGCGCGCTTGATGTATCCGGTCGCCCATCCCAATTTCAACTACAGCTTCTGCAAAGGCTATTACCCCCGCATTGCGGAGGGCAAACTCAATGGCCGGGTGTCTCGACTGCTGGTGACGCCGTTGCTGCGGGCGCTGAAAACCGTCTGCGGGCCGCTGGCGTATCTCGACTATTTGGATAGCTTCCGCTACCCGCTTTCGGGCGAGTTTGCGATGCGTAGCGAGGTGCTCGAAGGCATTCGAATCCCTGCCGACTGGGGGCTGGAAATCGGGGTGTTGTCGGAACTTCAGCGTAATTACTCGACGCGCCAGATCTGCCAGGTGGACATCGCCGATGCCTACGACCACAAGCACCAACCGGTAAGTGAAGAGAACCCTAACGGCGGCCTGAACCGAATGAGTTTGGATATCTCCAAAGCGTTGTATCGCAAGTTGGCCACGCAAGGGATTACTTTTAGCAGCGAAGACTTCCGCACGCTCAAAGCCACTTACTACCGCTTTGCATTGGATTTGATCGAAGCCTACGACCACGATGCGACCATGAACGGTTTGAGCCTCGATCGCCATAGCGAAGAGCAGGCGGTCGAACTCTTCGCCAGCAACCTGCTGGAAGCAGGCAACTTATTCCTGGACAACCCGCGAGAGCGGCCCTTTATTCCCAGCTGGAACCGCGTCCAGGCGGCCGTGCCCGACCTGTTAACGCGTATGCACGAAGCAGTCGAGTTGGATAATCAAGGTAAGGTTTAACCGCACTAGAGGCATTATCAAACAAGACCAGCTACCTGGAGTAGCTGGTCTTTTTTTAGCGACGCTTAAAAATCGCTGTCCTGATAAGCGGCTTGCGGGGAAGAGGAAACGGCGCGTAATGCCTGAGCATGCTGCAGGTTTTGGGTAATACGGAAATGCGCCACCAGCTGACGCAGTTGAGCGCTTAGCTGGGCAAGCGTTTGGGTTGCGTGGTTACTCTCTTGTACTAGGCTGGCATTTTGCTGGGTCATTTGATCCATTTGGGTAACCGCTTGGTTGACCTGCTCAATACCGCTGCTCTGTTCGATAGTCGCCGCCGAAATTTCCTGTACCAGCGTGCTTAGCTGCTTGATGTCGTCGACCATGCCATGGATCACGTCGCCGGTCTCGCGTACTTGGCGGCTGCCTTCGACCACTTTGCTGTCCGATGCTTCGATCAGCGTTTTGATCTCTTGCGCGGCAGCAGCCGAGCGGCTGGCAAGCTGGCGAACCTCGTTGGCAACCACCGCAAAACCGCGCCCTTGTTCCCCCGCGCGGGCGGCTTCTACCGAGGCATTCAGCGCTAAAATATTGGTTTGGAAAGCAATGCCGTCAATGGTGTTGACGATGCTGCTCATTTGCGTCGCGCTTTCGTTAATAGTGGCCATGGTGGTGATCACCGTCGACATGGCGTCACTACCGCGCTGAGCACTGTCAGCGGTGCGAGTTGCCAGCGTGCGGGCATGATCGGCATGGTCTGCGTTCTGCTTAACGGTCGCGGTAAGCTGCTCCATGCTGGAAGCCGTTTCGGCTAGGGAGGCTGCCTGCTCTTCGGTCCGGGTCGAGAGCTCTTCGTTGACGCCGACAATCTGCTCTACACCACTATTCACCTGGCTTGCCCCTTGGTGAATATCGCCGATCGTGGCGGCCAAGGTTTCCCGCATGCGGTTAATATCGAACAGCAGGCTTTGCTGATCTTTGCTTGAAAGCTGGGTTACCTGGGTGAGGTCGCCGTCGGCAATGTGGCGCACGACGCTGGCGGCGTAGCGGGGGTCACCGCCTAAGCGGCGGGAAACATCACGAATCACCCAACCCATCAGCAACGTTACCGGTACGCCAATAATCAACAGGATGACCACCGAGCGAATCAAGCCAGCAATAAACGCTTCGTTAATGTCATCGACATAAACGCCAGCCGCCAGCGACCACTGCCATTCAGGCAGGTAGGCGACGTAACTGATTTTGGGCACCTGCTCATCGCCGGTAATGCGGCGAGAGTAGTAGTCTACGTGGCCACCGCCAGATTGCGCAGCTTCAAGGAATGCAGCGTAAAGATCCATACCGCTGGCATCTTGGTAGGCGCTCATGTCTTCGCCGCGGGGGCGATTGGGGTGGGAAACGATACGCAGATCGTTGTCGAAAGAAAACAGGTATTCACCGCCCCCAAAGCTAACGCTAGACATATTGTCGATTGCGCGCTGCTGGGCTTCTTCTTCGCTGAGTTCGCCAGTGGCCACACGGGCTTGCAGCGCTTCAATTTGGCTGTGTACGCTCTCGATCACAAATTGAATGCTGTCGCGGCGCTCGCTCTCGATCGTTTGGCGATTTTCTAATGCGAGCCAGCCAACTAATAGCAGCATCGCGATCCAGATGATGCCCAGCGTACCCCAGAGTTTTTGCGTCGTTGTTAAGCGTGTCATGTTCTTCCTAGCCGATGTAAGTAACCAACGGTTTTTCTATCGGCCTAGGGCGTTAAGACATGAGCTTTTTTTAAAGTAAAGGCGGCGGCAAGGTTACTTGCCGCCGCTGTTCACGTGGGTTGCTGCGCTTCACTCACGATCATGACGCTTAAAAATCGCTGTCCTCATAAGCTGCCCGTGGGGCAGGCGTGGAGGCGGGTAATGCCTGGGCCTGCTCCAGGTTTTGGTTAATATGGAAATGAGCCACCAACTGACGCAGTTGAGCGCTTAGCTGGGCAAGCGTTTGAGTTGCGTGGTTGCTCTCTTGCACCAGGCTGGCATTTTGCTGGGTCATTTGATCCATTTGGGTGACCGCTTGGTTGACCTGCTCAATACCGCTGCTCTGTTCGATAGTGGCCGCCGAAATTTCCTGGACCAGCGTGCTGAGCTGCTTGATGTCATCGACCATGCCGTTAATGACATCACCGGTATCGCGTACTTGGCAGCTGCCTTCGACCACTTTGCTGTCCGATGCTTCGATCAGCGTTTTGATCTCTTGGGCAGCAGACGCGGAGCGGCTGGCAAGCTGGCGAACCTCGTTGGCAACCACCGCAAAACCGCGGCCTTGGTCACCGGCCCTGGCGGCTTCTACCGAGGCGTTAAGGGCCAGAATATTGGTTTGGAAGGCAATGCCGTCGATGGTGTTAACGATGCTGCTCATTTGTGTCGCGCTTTCGTTAATCGTCGCCATGGTCGCGGTCACCGAGGACATTGAGTCACTGCCGCGCTGAGCGCTGTCGGCTGCCCGGGTGGCAAGCGTGCGCGCATGGTCAGCGTGTTCCGCATTTTGCTTAACGGTGGCGGTAAGCTGCTCCATGCTGGAAGCCGTTTCGGCCAGGGAGGCTGCTTGTTCTTCGGTGCGGGTCGAGAGTTCTTCATTAACGCCGACAATTTGCTCGACGCCGCTGTTCACTTGGCTGGCGCCTCGGTGAATATCGCCGATCGTAGCGGCCAACGTTTCCCGCATGCGGTTAATATCGAACAGCAGGCTTTGCTGATCTTTGCTTGAAAGCTGGGTTACCTGGGTGAGATCGCCGTCAGCTATATGACGCACAACGCTGGCGGCGTAGCGGGGATCACCGCCTAAACGCCGGGAAACATCGCGGATAACCAAGCCCATCAGCAGCGTTACCGGTAGGCCGATGATCAGCAAGATGCCAATTGAGTGAATCAAACCAGTAATAAACGCTTCATTGATGTCGTCCACATACACGCCCGTGGCTAATGACCAGCCCCATTCGGGAAGGTGAGCGACATAACTGGTTTTGGGCAGTTGTTCTTCACCCCCGGCGCGGGTCGAGTAGTAATTGACGTGACCACCGCCTGCTTGGGCAACGCGCAGCAACTCCGGATAAAGCGCCATGCCGCTAGCGTCTAGATAGTCAGTCATGTCCGTTCCGGACTCGCGGCTGGGATGTGAAATAACTAATAAGTCATCATTAAAAGCGAAAATATACTCGCCCGCGCCGAAGCTGACGCTTGCCATATTGTCGATCGCGCGCTGTTGCGCCTCTTCGAGGCTGAGCTCACCGGCGGCAACCCTTTCCTGAAGGGCTTCAATTTGATTATGGACGCTTTCGACCACGTATTGAATGCTGTCGCGGCGTTCGTTGACAATCGTTTGACGGTTCTCCAGAGCTAGCCAGCCCACCAAGAGCAGCATCGCGATCCAGATGATGCCCAGTGTTCCCCACAATTTTTGTGTTGTTGTTAAACGAGTCATGTTGTTCCTTTTTTATATTTGGTTAACTTTTTACTTATCGGCCTCAATCTTATTTGCATTAGCCCTTTCAGCGTTAAGTATTGTTGTTAGGTATTGTTAGCAAATGTTATTTTCATTTATATTCTTAAAAAGAATAAACATATACCTATACTTGCCCTATGATGCTGGTAAAGACGAAGCTAGCGATTAAGGAGGTGCGCCGTGGAGTGGACAGCAAGCTTGCAAGGGCTGGGGGGAGGAGTATTGATAGGGCTTTCCGCCACGTGGCTAATGGCAACATTAGGCCGAATAGCCGGTATCAGCGGGATTATTGGTAACCTGATTACACAACGCCCGAAAGGCGATAGCACTTGGCGAGTAGCGTTTGTTTTGGGGCTGATCAGCGGGCCGCTATTGATCATGGCCGTCGGTGGTGGTTTGGGTAATGTAGCGGGTAGCCCGAGTGACGTGATTGGCGCGCCCGCCGGTGGTGTTGGGCTGATGTTGGTGGCTGGCTTGTTGGTAGGGGTGGGCACGGGGCTGGGTAGCGGTTGTACCAGCGGGCATGGTGTCTGTGGGTTGGCGCGCTTGGCGCCACGCTCCATGGCCGCTACCGGTATGTTTTTGCTGGCGGCGTTAGTGACCGTTTATATCTCGCGCCATCTATTAGGCCTAGGCGGTGTGCAATGAACAGGAACGCAATGAAAACCGCGGCAGGTTATGCGGCGGGGCTGCTTTTTGGTTTAGGTTTGGCGATATCAGGCATGACCGACCCCGCCCGGGTACTGGGCTTTCTCGACGTGGCAGGCGCTTGGGACCCCACCTTGATGTTTGTGTTGGGCGGGGCCGTAGTCACCACCTTTATCGGCTATCGGTTGGTATTCAAGCGTTCGGCCCCACTGTTGGGCGGCGGTTTTCAACTACCCACTAAACAAGAATTGGATGGCAAGTTGCTGGGCGGCGCCGCCCTGTTTGGCATTGGCTGGGGGCTTTCCGGCTACTGCCCAGGGCCCGCAATCGCCTCTATTGGCGGCATATCGCTACCGCTAGCAGCCATGCTAATGACGATGGTAGTGGGGTGGTTCCTCGCGAGAAGGCTTGGCTAATCAATAGACGTTATATGGAAGCTGCTGACTTGCAGGCAGCAGCTTGTCAAACATGGCGATTGGACTCGCCTGCAGTATTTGTTGCCAATGTTGTCATGGGCTTGGTGCAGGGGGCGCCACGACAACTTCGTCCATAAGAGCAGCTAATGTGAAGAGAGTTCGCTGAAAAAAGCAGGATTATCTTGGATGGTGGCCAGCACTTTTGCTGCCAGTCCTGTAGGGTTGCGACGTTTTGCCTCCCAGCTCTTGATCGTATCGACACTGGTACCCATGGCATCAGCAAACTCAGCTTGAGATACATGCAGCTTAGCGCGGATAGCTTTCACATCGGCTACTTCGTGGCGCGTGGTGCGAACTGCCTTAGCATTACCCTTCTTAATATCCACGGCTTCTTGCAATGATGTGTGGAGTTCATCAAATATGCTCATTCGGAAATCTCCCCTTTTAAATAGTGACTCAGTGCTTTTAAGGTGGCTTTTTCAGCGGATGTTAAGCTGTCTTTCATGCTCTTGGGGTAAGCTAATATCAAATAGATGATCTCAGCGGTAGCCACGAAGTAAATGACTCGAGCGCCGCCTTGTTTGCCTTGATTTCCTAATGCCATGCGTATCTTGCGCGCAGCGACGCAGCAGCCTCAGTTGGTGTAGGCAGCTAAGCCTATGGCGCTTCGCCGCCCATCATTTCGATCAGTTGCTCATCGCTGGGTAGGCCTTGGACGCGATCAATGCGAACCGTGCCGTCTTCAGTGGTGCGCTGGAAGGCGCTGGTAGGGGTGGCGTAAAGGCCTAGTTCTTCAAACAGCTGGTTATTGGCATACACTTGCTCTTCGAACTCTCTGGACTGGGCGCTGGCGTCGACGGTTTGCTTGCCGCTTTCATGGGCGTGCAGGGTGGCCGCAGGGTCATCTGAAGCGAGCAGGTTTGCCGCTTTGGCAGGGCTGTCGGGCGCTAAGATTCCCACCATGATATGGCGCAACTGTACCTTGCCTGCTTCTACCCAGGGGCGAACCTCTTGCCAAAACTGGCGGCAGTAGGGGCAGTTGGCGTCCGTGAACGTATAAATGACGCGAGGCGCATCGACATCGCCATCCTGAATCCAGTGGCTTTCGCTGAGCAACTGCCAAGTTTGGGCTTCTAGCGGCGCGCGGACGTGCTCGTCCAATTGGGCTTCGGTGAGGTCGTTACCCTCGCTGTCCATCAGTGTTCCCACCAACGCGTGCTCGCCATCCGGGGTTAGGTAAATCGCCATGTCCTGGCCCTGAACGCTGGCGCCGTAGCCGCGTAAACCCCCGGGGGCGTCAAACGCGCCATGTATTTCCACGCCCTGGTCGGCCAGCGCTTGAACAGGGGCGGGAAGCTTGTCGGTGTCGTTCGCCGAGGTATTGCCAGTCACAGTGAGTAGTAAAAGTCCGCTGATGACGAATGACCATTTCAATTGCATGCAGGTGCCTTATTTAATAAAAGAGCTGAATAAAGGGTTGAATAAAAAACTGAGAAAAAATAGCTGTATGAAAAAAGAAGCTAGTCGGTGGCCACCAACCAGCGTACTGCATAAGGTGGCAGCGCCCCTTCAGCAGACCAGGGATTATCTGAATCGAGCGCCTGCCAGGCGTGCTGGCTCAGCGCTTCGGTGACGGCTTCACCCACCCCCGTCAAAGGAAGCGGCTGATCGGTGACATTATACACCGCCAGCAGGCGGCGCCCATCGTGAAGCGGGCCGCGTTCCACCGCGAGCAGTTCCGGCGGTGATGCCAATACCCGCTGGGCTGCTGTCGGATGGAAACAGGGCTCTTGACGGCGCTGGTCGAGTAGCTTGTTCAAGGCGTTAAACACGTCGTGTGTCGGCGTAGAGGGGCTGTCCAGCAGCAGCTCTAATTCATGACGCTGCCAGCGCCGCCGGTTGATCGAGCGCAGCCGCCCACTGCGCTCAACACCCTCAACATCGTTGAGCGTGCCGGTGAGCGTATGAATATAGAGCGCTGGGATGCCTTGCAGGCTGAGCATAATCGCCTGGCTGCACAAAAAGCGGGCGATTTGCCAAGGGTCAGGCCCTCGCCGCGTGCCGCGCATGGCTTCGAACCAGGTGATATTGATTTCGTAGGGCGTGTCGCTGCCGTCTGGGTTGCTGCGCATGCTGACAAAACCGCCAAATTTATGCATCAGCTCTAACAGTGCGTCCCGTTCGTGGTCGGGCAGCAAGCCTTCCAGGGGGCGTACGCCAATGCCGTCATGGCTGGCAGTGAAGTTCAGGTATGTGCAGTGGTCGGGCAACACAGGCAAGCTAGCCAGCCAGGTTTGCATAGTGCTGGCTTCGCCACGGGTTAGGGTATGTAACAGCAGGGGCGGTAGGGCAAATTGATACACCATATGCGCTTCATCAGGCGGGCCTTCGGGAAGTCTTTCAAGCCCGAAGTAGCTGATATTTTCTTGATGGGGCACGTTGGTTTCGGTGATCAGCAGCGTGCCGGGGGCAACATGATCGATAATCGCGCGCAGCAAGCGCACGACGGTATGCGTTTCCGGTAGATGAATGCATGACGTACCGAGTCGTTTCCATAGGAAAGCCACTGCGTCCAAACGGATGATCCGCGTGCCTTGCTCCAGGTAGAACAGCAGAATGCCGACAAAATCGAGCAACACATCAGGGTTTTCAAAGTTTAGGTCGAGCTGGTCTTCGGAGAAGGTTGCCCACAGGTAACGGGTGCCACGCCGGGTGGAAACGGGCACCAGCAGCGGGCTGCTGCGGGGGCGAACGACCTGGGAAACATCGGTGTCGGGGTCGACTTCGATAAAATAATCGCGGCCTGGCAGGCTGCCGCTCAGGTAGTCGACGAACCACAGCGATTCTCGCGAGACGTGATTGAGCACCAGGTCGGCCATTAAATCATAGTGGCTAGCGAGTTCGCGGATATGCGACCAGTCGCCCAGCTCGCTATTCACTTCACGGTAATGGATCACCGAGAAGCCGTCGTCGCTGCTCCAGGGGAAGAAGGGCAGCACATGTACACCACTAATGCGGTCACCCAGGCGTGCTTGAAGGAAGTCGCTGAGCACTGCCAGCGGCGGCACGCCCTCTTCTATAATGGAATCACCGTAGCTAATGACCCATTGGTCTTTTTCGCTCCAAGACGGTGCGTTTTTAGCCAGGGCATCACCGGGGACGGACGAAAAGGGGGCAAGCGACAGAAAGTGCTCAAGATGCTGATTCAAGCGGCGCTGTACTTCGCCTGCACGCGGCCCATACAGGTGAGTGAGGTAGCCGTTAATGGTCTGCTCAATGGGTGACATGGGTGGCTCCTGATAAACAATCTGCGACAAACGCTGCAGCTTGTGTGCCAAATCGTTACAATATGAAGTTGATACCGCGTTTAAACGCTAAGAAGCCTTCGTTTCAGGCAGCTATTACTCGTTTAAACGCCACTAATAGCACACACATAGACAGGTTATAACACGCTAACTCGTGGAGTAGTCGACACGAGCTGACAACAGGTTGACCGCCATGCATTGCCCTTTTTGTGGTGCAAACGATACTCGAGTGACCGATTCACGGCTGGTGGCCGATGGCGACCAGGTGCGCCGTCGCCGCCAGTGCGCGAGCTGCCAAGAGCGCTTTACCACCTACGAGACCGCTGAACTCGTGATGCCTCGGGTAGTGAAATCAGACGGTTCGCGTGAGAGCTTTAATGAAGCCAAGTTACGGGCGGGCATGCTGCGTGCGCTTGAAAAGCGCCCGGTAAGCGCTGAGTCCATTGAAGCCGCCGTGGAGCGCATACGTCAAACCCTTCGCGCGCGCGGTGATCGTGAGATCAACGCTCGCGATATTGGTGAATCGGTGATGCAGGCGCTCAAAACCCTCGATCACGTGGCTTATATCCGCTTTGCATCGGTGTATCGCAAGTTTCAGGATTTGGACGAGTTCCGCGCTGAGATCGATCGTCTTTCTCAAGAGCCGTCAAAATGAGAGCGCTGTATAGCCAAGACGATCACCGCTATATGGCGCGGGCGCTCAAGCTGGCACGAAAAGGGCTTTACACCACCGACCCGAATCCACGGGTGGGCTGTGTGATCGTTCTCGACGAGCAGGTCGTCGGGGAAGGCTTTCATGTGCGTGCCGGCGAGCCGCATGCGGAAATCCATGCGCTCGCAGCGGCGGGCGAGCGGGCTCACGGCGCGACCGCGTATGTCACGCTTGAGCCCTGCTCTCATACCGGGCGAACCGGCCCCTGTGCGGTGGTGCTCAAGGAGGCCAAGGTATCGCGGGTTGTTATCGCGATGCAGGACCCCAATCCTCAGGTCAGCGGCCAGGGTATACGGCTGTTGGAAGACGCCGGTATTAAGGTGGCGGTAGGGCTGCTTGAGAGTGAAGCGCGGGCGCTGAATCCTGGATTTATCGCGCGTATGACTCTTCAGCGGCCGTTTGTGCGCCTGAAGATGGCGATGAGCCTGGATGGCCGAACCGCCATGGGCTCAGGGGAGTCGCAGTGGATTACCGGGCCCGAAGCGCGTACTCAGGTGCAGCGGCTACGGGCGCGCTCGAGTGCGATATTAAGCGGCGTCGAATCGATCATCATGGACGATTCGCGGTTAACCCTGCGCTCAGAACAGTTACAGCTGGCCAATACCGAAGACGTCCTTCAGCGCCAACCGCTGCGGGTGATTTTGGATACGCGGCTGCGTTTACCCTTGGCGGCCGCCTGTTTGCGTGAGCCGGGTCGCACGTTAGTGATGACCACGCCCGCCCACTCAGATGAAAAGCGGGCGCGGTTGACCGAGGCGGGCGCTGAGGTGCATGTGCTGCCTGCCGGACATGATGGGCGCATTGATTTGGCCTTAATGTTGCGCTGGCTAGCCGACAACGAACAGGTGAATGAACTGCTGGTGGAAACCGGAGCGACTCTGGCGGGCGCTATGTTGGATGCAGCGCTCGTAGACGAGCTGCAGTTGTTTGTCGCGCCCACCTTGTTGGGGGGCGAAGCCAGACCGCTTTTTGCACTGCCAGGGCTCTCCCGTATGGCCGATCAGCGGCGTTTAACCATTCATGATATGCGAGCGGTGGGTCGCGATTGGCGTATTATTGCGTCCCCTCAGCCGACTAGCGCAACTAGCGATACCAGGGTACCCTGACGCGCGAATTCGCCGCTGACGTGACACTTTTTGGGTGACGACTTTTCGTTACAAGCTGGCGCAACAGTCTTTTTGCGGCAACGTTACGCGACAACTTTTGGAGATTCCATGGCGCACTCCTCCTCTAGAGGCTTAGCCCCCATCGCCGAGCTGGTAGATGATATTCGTCAGGGCAAAATGGTGATTCTCATGGACGATGAGGATCGCGAAAACGAAGGTGATATCATCATGGCTGCCGAAAAAGTGCAGGCTGAGCATATCAACTTCATGGCTCGTTTTGCCCGTGGCCTTATCTGCATGCCCATGACCCGTGCCCGCTGCGAGCAGCTTAATTTGCCGCTGATGGTGCGTGACAACGGCTCCGGCTTTGGCACTAAATTTACGCTCTCGATCGAAGCGACCGAAGGCGTTACTACCGGCATTTCTGCTGCCGATCGCGCACGCACGGTGCAAGCGGCCGTGGCGGCCAATGCCAAGCCTTCGGATATCGTTCAGCCGGGGCATATTTTCCCGCTGATGGCTGAGCCGGGTGGGGTGCTGCGTCGTGCGGGTCACACCGAAGCGGCATGCGATTTGGCGGCGTTAGCGGGGTTTGACCCCAGTGGCGTGATCTGCGAAATCATGAATGACGACGGTAGCATGGCGCGCCGCCCTGAGCTTGAAGCATTTGCCCACGAGCACGAAATTAAAATGGGCACGATCGCGGACTTGATTCATTACCGCATCGTCAACGAGCAGACCATCGATCACCTTGAAGCCTCTACGGTGACGACGTCTCATGGTGAGCTGACGCTGCATGTGTTCCGTGATCGCATTCAGGGGGCTCATCACTTGGCGCTCGTCAAAGGGCAGCCTACGCCTGACGTGCCGACGACGATTCGCGTGCACCTCACCGATACGCTGCGTGATGTAATGGGCTTGATGAAGGGGGAGCAGTGCCGTTGGGATGCCCACCGAGCGCTGGAAGAGATTGCCAATGCCACCGCAGGGGTGTTTGTGTTGATTGACGATGGGCGCCCCCATCAGGATCTTAAGGATCAACTGGATATCTTTTTGGACCGTGTTCGCCAGCCGCGCACCAGCGACTCTGATGGCGCTGGCAATTACTTAACCATCGGCACGGGGTCACAGATACTGCGCTTTTTAGGCGTGGGCAAAATGCGCTTGTTGAGTTCACCGTGGAAGTTTTCCGCGCTATCCGGCTTCGATCTCGAAGTCGTCGAGCGTCTGGGGCCTAATGACACGGCGGATGAGCCAACCTTTCAGCAGGACTGATTCAGCAGGACGAATGCAGCAGAATCAATTCAGCAAGACTAATTAGCAGGAATAAATTGATGAACTCCCTTTCTCAAGTTGAAGGTACTTTTGTTGACGTCGATGGGCATTATGTCATCGTGGTCGGTCGCTTTAACCATCACGTGGTGGACAGCCTGGTGGAAGGGGCGGTCGACAGCTTGACGCGTCATGGTGTCGATGCCGAGCATATCCATATTGTTCACGTGCCGGGTGCATGGGAACTGCCGCTTGCGGTCAAGCGTGTGTTGAAAGTGATGAAGCCAGATGCCGTCATTGCGCTAGGCGCGGTGATTCGCGGTGGCACGCCCCACTTTGAATACGTGGCGGGTGGCTGCAACACGGCGATCAATCACTTACAGCTTGAGTTCGATACGCCGGTCGCCAACGGGGTGTTAACCGTTGAGTCGATCGAACAAGCGATTGAGCGCGCGGGCACCAAAGCTGGCAACAAAGGCACCGAAGCGGCCATGGCAGCGATGGAAATGGTATCACTGCTGCGCGCGCTGCCCTTAGGAGACTCTCGATGAGCGAGCGTAAACCCTCTGCCGCTCAGCAGGGCCGCCACGCGGCCCGCGAGCTTGCCGTGCAAGGGCTTTATCAGTGGCACATGACGGGTAAATCCATTACCACCATCGAAGCCGAGTTTCGCAGCCAGGTCGCCGATGATGACCTGGAAGACCACGAAAACTGGGTCAAGGTCATGGAGATCGCCGATAAGGCGCTGTTTCACGATTTGCTGCATAACACCGTGCGTTTCAAGGCGGAGCTCGACCGTGAAATCTCCCCGCTGTTAGACCGTCGCTTGGAAGATCTCGACGCCGTCGAACTGGCGATTCTTCGCTTAGGCGCTTATGAGCTATCCCGGCGCTTGGAAGTACCCTATCGTGTAGTGATTAACGAAGGCGTTGAGCTGGCTAAGTCATTTGGCGCCACCGACGGCCATAAATACGTGAACGGCATTTTAGACAAGCTGGCGATTCGCCTGCGTAGTGCCGAGGTCAGCGCTCGCCGTCTCTGAACGCGAGCGTCGTGACAATGCGTTTAAGGGGCCTTTGTGCTTGCCGAATTTGATTTGATCCGACGCTACTTTGTGTCGTCGCAGGAGGCGGCGTCCGCGTCAAATGGCGTCACACTGGGATGTGGAGACGACGCCACGCTATTGGTGCCGCGCGCGGGTCAACAGCTGGCCGTGAGCGTTGATACCTCGGTCGTCGATGTGCACTTTCCTGGTGACGCTCCGGCGTTTGCGGTGGGGCATCGCGCTTTGGCGGTCGCGCTTAGCGATTTGGCCGCCATGGGGGCGTCTTCCCGCTGGTGCCTGATGGCGTTAACGCTCGACCAGCGCCAATTCGCTGATGAAGAGGCCGCCCACGCATGGCTCGCCGAGTATGCGCATGGCTTTCACACCCTCAGACAGCAGCATGACACCACGCTGGTAGGTGGCGATGTCACTTCCGGTGCGCTGTCGATTGGCGTGACGGTGATGGGCGACGTGCCTGTGGGCGAAGCGCTTACCCGAGGCGGTGCTCAACCCGGCGACCTGATTGCGGTCACCGGTGCATTAGGTGGTGGGGCAGGGGGGCTGGCGCTCTGGCAAAAAGGTGAGCGTGATCTTGGCCACCCTTTGCTACGTCGCTATTTACTGCCTGAACCGCGCTTGGCGGCGGGGGTCGCGCTGCGAGGGCTCGCCACGGCGGCAATGGATATTTCCGATGGGTTAATGGCTGACTTGGCACACCTTCGCGAAGCCTCCCAAGTGGGCGCCGTTATGACGCTGGAAGCGCTACCGCTAGCGGACGCTCTAGAAAGCCTGTTAGGCCGAGAGATGGCCTTGAAGGCAGCGCTTTCCGGGGGTGATGACTACGAACTGCTGGTGACGTTAAACGCTGACAGCCTTTCAGAAGCCCAACAGCGCCTGGCGCCATTGGGGTTGGCGCTGACGGTGATTGGCCAATGCCGTGAGGCATTGGGCGTTAGCGCCTCTGACCAGAGCGACCTTAGCGGCTATGCCGGTTGGCAGCATTTTAGTGGGGATACGCCATGAATCGTGCACCGAAAAGTGTCTGGCGTCGCCCAACACATTTTTTTGCCTTTGGCCTGGGGAGCGGCACCGTGCCGTGGGCACCCGGCACCTTTGGTACGCTGGCGGCGATTCCGTTCTACTGGATGATGGCGGACCTGCCGCTGGGGTGGTACCTAAGCATTTGTTTTGTTGCTTTTGTTGTCGGCGTATGGCTTTGTGATAAAACCTCGCATGACTTGGGCGTACACGACCACTCTGGGATCGTTTGGGACGAATTTGTCGGTTATTGGTTGACCATGGCCGCGGTGCCTTTTTCATGGGAGGCTGCGCTGTGGGGCTTTGTGGTGTTTCGTATCTTCGATGTCTTCAAGCCCTGGCCGATACGCTGGGCTGACCGGCGTGTCGCAGGTGGTTTTGGGATTATGATCGATGATGTGATGGCAGGGGTTTACGCTTGGAGTACCATGCACCTATGGTTCTGGTTACACTAAAAAACTAGTACGGATACGAAAATAGTACGGACACTAAGCACTATCGGTTGCTGGCGCCATTTCCGTGCGGTGGCTCCAAGGAGGTAGCATGCGCAAGGAACGTCTGATTGTCCCTACCTTGGCGATAATCGCCGTGGTATGGATGGCAGCGCAACTTCTCTCCAGTGTTCTTTTTGAACGCAGCCTGCGTCAGGCGCTGGAAGACCTGGAAGCGCGCGGCGAGTGGCGCGTCAACAGAACTGAGAGTCACCAGGGCTGGTTAAGTTCCCAAGGGCGCCTATTACTTTCACCACTATTGGGGCGCCCCTGGCGGCTTGAGCTGACTTATCGTGCCCGCCACGGCATTTTGAGTACGGATGTCGAAGGCACGTTGCTGCCTCGCCTTGATACCGTTTTGCAGCAAGCGGTAGGTGAAGTGACGGCGCCCTCTGTACCGCGCTGGCAAGGGCGTTACCATACCCTCAGCGGTCACAGTGAGTTACGCCTTGCCCTGGCCCCCTTTGTGATTCAACAAAATGGTCGCGAGTTAGCTGTCCGCGGTGGACGGCTGCGCCTGGAAGGTGTCTTTGGCGATTGGCGTCTGCGCGCCTTACTGGATCAATTAACGCTGACCGATGGGGCCGCTCAGCTCACTCTGGGCCCGTCGGTGCTTGAAAGCCGCTACACCTATACCGAGGGCGCTTATCACTTTGCCCAACGCGACCATCTGCATATTGAAACACTGACACTCAGCTACCCCTCCTATGATATTCAATTGGCGCCGCTCGATCTGAACAGCCATATGGTGTTGGACGAAAGTGAGCTGCGTATCAAAGGTGATCTCGAAGTCGGGGATGTCATGGTGCCCTCGGAGGCGCCAGAAACGCCGCTGCTCACTGGGCGCATCGAAATGGAGCTTTCGCGTATCAATGCCGATGCGGTTCGCCACGCCATTCGTCGTTTACGCCAGGAAGCCGCTTGGGGAGATGCCAGCCTGCCGATGGCCGAGGGATTATTGGCGCGGCTTGAGCCGGATTTGCGCAAGATGCTGAGCGACTCACCCCGCCTGGATGTGCCCACTATCGCCATCGATAGCCCTTTACTCGGTATTCGTCTTGATGCAGATGGTGCGCTGTTTTTTGATGCCCGTCAGTTAGATGAGCTTAGCGTGGTTCGCTTGGACGAAAAGAAAGAGCAGGCCCAGTGGCTAGACCGTGTAGACGGTGATTTTACTTGGCACGACGCTCCCACCGTCGCTGCCCTCTGGTTGGGTCTGCCGCTTGGCACCCGCGAGCTGCAATTTGATGTGGTGCGCGGCGTCTGGCGCGTCAATGGCCGCCCAATGCCCGAGCTATGGCCGTAGGCCAGTCATTGGCAACTTTCACCCTACTTTGTTGCGAACTTTCCCCCTTTGTCATTGCGAACTTTCCCCCTTTGTCATTGCGAACTTTCCTCCCTTTGTCATTGCGAACGCAGTGAAGCAATCTGGGGTTGCCCTGGTTGGTCATCGCGAGCGAAGAATGGCGATCTATGGTTGGTTGCCACCGCGGGTAGAGATTGCCGCGTCGCTGCGCTCCTCGCAATGACATAGGCGCTGCTCCTTGCGATGACATAGACGCTGCGCTTCTCGCAATGATAAGGGTGGCTTCTTGTAATGAGGGGGAGTCACCTTGCAATGACATACACGAAGATTTTTCTCAGCGAGATAAAGCGGAGACGCTTTACAAAGCCATCCCAAGGGTTGAAGTTTGGGCGCACTGCCCGCATTCCATGAACAAAGCTAACCGGTGGTCACCGCCGGTATCGGTTCATTGGAGGACGCATGAGCGACCAGGATTACGAACGCGATCACGAACACCACGATTGGCAACTTGACGATGAAACATCAGCGACTAACGCTGATGATGAAGGCCATGCTGACGCCCAGGGCGGCGATGAGTACCGTTCGGATGGTGAACGGGTAAATTCATTGGTACCCGCCAGCGATATGCTGCCGGAGCGCATTTATCTTCTGCCTATTCATAACCGCCCCTTCTTCCCCGCTCAAGTTCAGCCCTTGGTGGTCAATCGCGAACGCTGGGAAGAGACCATGCGTCGTGTCGGTAATACCCCGCATCACACGCTGGGCGTAGCATTCGTGGGCGAGCAGGGCGTTACTTCGCTTGACCACGAAGGCTTTCCCGACATCGGTACCGCCGTTAAGGTGCATAAGCTCAAAGGCGAAGACGACCAGATCCAGTTCATCGCCCAGGGGCTTCAGCGCTTCAAGATTACCCGCTGGCTCTCCAAAGAACCGCCTTACCTGGTGGAAGTCACTTATCCCAAAGAGCCGGTCGATGCGGAGAATGAAGAGACCCGCGCCTATGCCATGGCGATCATCAATGGGATCAAAGAGCTACTGCCGATCAACCCGCTGTATGGTGAAGAGCTCAAGCATTACCTGAACCGCTTTAGCCCCCATCAGCCGGGGCCGCTGACGGATTTTGCCGCTGCGATCACCTCCGCGAAAGGGCCCGAGCTTCAGGATGTGCTCGCCACGCTATCGGTGGAAGAGCGGATGCAGAAAGTCTTGCCGCTGCTGCGTAAAGAGATTGATGTAGCGCTGTTGCAGGGCGAGATCAGCGAGCAGGTCAACGCGCAAATGCAGGATCGCCAGCGCGAGTTTTTCCTGCGTGAGCAGCTCAAGGTCATCCAGCGCGAGCTGGGCATCTCTAAGGACGACCGTGAAAACGATGTCGATACGTTCCGAGCGCGGCTGGAATCGCTGGTAGTGCCGGAGCGCGTGCAAACCCGTATCGACGACGAGTTGAATAAACTCAGCGTGCTGGAAACCGGCTCGCCGGAGTATGGCACCACGCGTAACTATCTTGATTGGCTCACCTCGCTTCCTTGGGGCGTCACCAGTCAGGATCAGCTCGACCTTCCACATGCGCGCCAAGTGCTCGATCGCGATCACGACGGTCTGAAAGACGTTAAAGAGCGCATCATTGAGTTTCTGGCCGAGGGCACTTTCAAAGGCGATGTCGGCGGTTCGATCGTGCTGTTGGTAGGCCCGCCTGGGGTGGGTAAAACCTCCATTGGTCGCTCGATTGCCGAAGCTTTGGGGCGTCAGTTCTACCGCTTCTCGGTAGGCGGTATGCGTGATGAAGCTGAAATTAAAGGCCATCGGCGTACCTATGTCGGGGCGATGCCCGGCAAGCTCGTGCAGGCCTTCAAAGAGGTCGAAGTCGAAAACCCAGTCATTATGCTCGATGAGATCGACAAGCTAGGGCAGTCTTTCCAGGGTGACCCGGCGTCGGCGCTGCTGGAAGTGCTGGATCCCGAGCAGAATGTCGATTTCCTCGATCACTACTTAGACGTGCGCATGGATCTTTCCAAGGTGCTGTTCGTGTGTACGGCGAACACGCTGGATTCGATTCCGGGGCCGCTGCTCGACCGCATGGAGCAAATCCGTCTCTCCGGCTATATCGCCGAAGAGAAGCTGGCGATTGCCAAGAATCACCTGTGGCCGAAACTACTCAAGCGAGACAACCTGCCCAAAAAACGTATCAACTTATCCGATGCGGCCTTGAAGCAGGTCATCGAAGGCTATGCTCGGGAAGCCGGTGTGCGTCAGCTTGAGAAGCAACTGCACCGCATTGTGCGTAAATCCGCGGTCAAGCTGCTCGAAGAAGACATCGAAACCGTCAAAATATCGGTGAAGAACCTGGAAGAATTCTTGGGCGCGCCGATCTTCCGTAAAGAAAAAGTGCTCACTGGGGAAGGGGTCGTAACCGGCCTGGCTTGGACCTCGATGGGCGGCGCGACGCTGCCGATTGAAGCGGGCAAAGTCCACTCGCTGGATCGTGGCTTTAAGCTGACGGGCAAACTTGGCGAAGTGATGCAGGAGTCGGCCAATATTGCCTACAGCTACACGCTGGGCCACTTGCAGGAGTATGGCGCCGATGCAGACTTCTTTGACTCGGCCTTCGTACATTTGCACGTGCCAGAAGGTGCGACCCCGAAAGATGGCCCCTCGGCGGGGGTGACCATGACCACGGCACTACTCTCGCTAGCCAAGCACAAGGCGATCGATCGCCCCTTGGCCATGACTGGTGAGCTAACCCTGACGGGGCAAGTGTTGCCGGTCGGCGGTATCCGGGAGAAGGTGATTGCCGCACGGCGCAGTGATATTTTTGAATTGATCCTGCCTGATGCTAACAAGCGTGATTACGAAGAGTTGCCGGACTACCTCAAGGAAGGCATGACGGTGCACTTTGCCAAACGTTATCGCGACGTGGCGGATGTCGTTTTCGGGCGCTGATAGCGTAGCGTCTACCCCTCTTATTTAATAACGTTTTAAATCCTATCCAAGCGCCATACGAAAGTATGGCGTTTTTTTTACAGTTATTCATTGGTTGGCCGATAGTGGGTTCAGCGATACTAATTTTTGATAAAAATTAATTGTGCCTAATTTTTGGAGAGCTAATGCGCAACAACCAGCCTGTGACGCAACGCGAGTACATGTTAAGCGAAGAGGCGGTACTCATTTCCCGCTCGGATCTAAAAGGGAATGTCACTTACGCGAACCCTACTTTCGTTGACGTCAGTGGTTATAGCCGTGAAGAGCTCATTGGCTCGCCCCATAATATTCTACGCCACCCGGATATGCCGGAGGCAGCCTATGCCGACTTCTGGAAGACCATTCAAGCCGGTGCCACCTGGCAAGGCGTGGTCAAGAATCGGCGTAAAAACGGCGACCACTACTGGGTACACGCCACCGTTGCCCCGCTGCGAGACGGCGATCGCTTGGTGGGGTACACCTCTGTTCGCCGCAAAGCCCCCGCAAACCTAGTGGCTAGGGCGGAGAAGGTCTACGCCGACATTCGCGCCAAAGGTAAATCCCGCTCTTACAAGCTCGCCCAGGGAACACTTCGCCGCAAGGGCATAACGGGATTCTTGTCGCGCTTACAGTTTTCTAGTTTAAAAGCCAAGCTCACCAGCATGGTGGTGGCATCGCTACTGTTGCTCTGCCTGTCGGGTGCCTTGGGGGTCTATGCGCTCATGGTTTCCGGCGAGCGGCTAGAAACTATTAACCGGTCGGGGCTGGGTGAGGTTGCCTCTCTACAGCACATTGAGCGCTATATGGGACAAACGGTTGATACACTGGAGCCGGTCGTGCGTAATCCACGCCAAGTTGATATCGACGCCGTTAACGCTGAAATCGGCGATTATGTCGGCGCGTTGAAAACGCGATGGCTTGATTACAAGGTCGATGATGTGGCTCAAACTGAAGTGACCCGAGCGTTCGATAGCGCGCTGACGACCTGGGATGAGGGTGTAGAAGCCACCCTGGTAGCGATTCAGGAAGGCAACGGGTTTGCGGCGTTCGAAGCTTTTAACAACATCGTGGTGCCAACGACGGAATCACTGCGTGAAATGAATAGTGCGCTGGTGGATCAGGTGCGCGCCGATGCGCAAGCGCTTGTGACGCAGGCGCAACAGGGCCGCCAGCAGATGCTGCTTGCCCAGTTGACGCTTCTAGCCGTTGGCTTTTTGGTCATGATTGGCTTGAGCGTGGTGGTTTTAAAATCCGTGTTCCGCAGTTTGTCAGGGGCGCGCTATCTCACCTTTCAGATTGCCTCTGGCAATCTAGCTGCCCGGGAGCGTCGTCAAACCAACGATGAACTGGGCGAGCTGCTCTACTCGTTGGACACCATGCGCTTCAGTCTCTCCAGCATTGTGGGCGATGTGGAAAACCGCGTTTCAGTGGTCACCCCCGCGATACAACAGATTGCGGCGGAAAATGAAGAGCTCTCATCGCGTACGGAACAACAGGCATCGTCGTTACAGCAGACGGCATCGAGCATGGAAGAGATGACGTCAACGGTGCAGCAAAATACCGAGAATGCCCGTCAGGCAACGGATTTGGCGGTACAGAACGCGGCCAGCACCAAAGATACCGGCCAGCAAATGCAGCAACTGGTGGAACGCATGCAGCGTATCGCCCAGAGCGCTGAAAAGATGACCGAAATGATCAGCGTGATCGACGGGATTGCCTTTCAAACCAATATTCTGGCGCTCAACGCCTCGGTCGAGGCCGCACGTGCTGGTGAACATGGCCGTGGCTTCGCAGTCGTTGCCAGCGAAGTGCGAAACCTGGCCGGGCGCAGTGCCGACGCTGCCCAGGAAATCCGCAAGATGATCGATAGCACCACGCAAGAAGTCAGTGGAGGCCGGAGCGCGGTCGAGCAGGCGGAGCGGGCGATTGAAGAAGTCTCCCAGCAGGTGAGTCGAGTCAGTGACTTGATGGCTGCCATTAGCACTGCTTCCACCGAGCAGAGCAGCGGGATTGGCCAAATTAATACGGCCATTGCTGAGATGGATCATGTCACTCAGCAGAATGCCTCGAAAGTTCAGTCGATTGCGGCGTCAGCCGATAATCTCTCGCTTGAGGCGCATGAGCTGGCCAACGTAGTGGATGCCTTCCGGCTGGAAGGTGCCCAGGATGAAAACATCAACGAAGCGCGGGCGAAGTTGCAGCACGCCACCCATGCCTTCAATAAAGCAACGCGTGGCTTACCCGCGCCCGCTAAACAGCATTCCACGTCACCCGCCGCCCAATCCCGCCCTGATCAGTGGGAAGCGTTTTGACGTTTGGATAATGCGGTTAGGTGATTGATTTCCCTTCGTTCATTTTTACAACATGCCACCCTTGCGGTGGCATGTTTCATGCATAACTCCTAATTGAAAAGGCTTAGCGCTAAGGAGCCGCTAAGACGAAAGATGGCGCGAGCCTTCAATAAAAGTAGGGGTTTAGATGCATAATGCAGCACAACCAGCATCCACAGCGTACGAGCTAGCCGCGGATGACGTGTTGATCTCACGCTCGGATCGCCAGGGCCGAATCACTTACGCCAATCAAACCTTTGTGGACGTAAGCGGCTACGCGTTGGAGGAGCTGATGGGCGAACCCCATAGCCTGTTTCGCCACCCCAGCATGCCCCAAGCCGTGTTTAAGAATTTGTGGGCAACCATCGAGGCAGGCAAAACCTGGCAGGGTTTAATCAAGAACCGCGGAAAAAGCGGCGAAGGCTATTGGATGCATACCACCATCGCACCGCTACTCGATGGGGAGCGCGTTGTGGGCTATACCTCTATTCGGCGCAAAGCCACCGCCAACGCGATTGCCCAGGCAGAGCGCGTTTACGCTGCGATGCAAACGGGCAAGGCGCGGGGGGTTAAGCTCCATTATGGTGCAATTCGCCGTACCGGTCTGCGTGGGTGGGTAAAACGTTTCAGTTTTAGCAGTATGCAAGCCAAGCTCATGGGCATGGTGATGGCCGCGGTGCTATTGCTGGTATTGGCTGGCGCGGCGGGGGTTTATGGCTTAACCAGCTCTGCTGAAAGACTGCGTACGCTCAATCAAACCGGCCTTGAAGGCATTTCCGACCTTCAGCAAATCGATCAGCGCGTCAGCCAGGCGATACAGGCACTCGAGCCTGCGGTGCGCAACCCACGTCGCGCTGATTTGGATGCCTTGGGAACACAGTTGGCCACCATGCGGGGCGATATCGAGGAGTCCTGGCAGAGCTACACGGCCCAGCGCGAAGCGGGCAGTGTGCAGGAAGGCTTAACCGCCCACATCACCACGTTTGTTGAAAGTGCCGATATCACCTTGACCGCCATTCGCGATGGCAATGGGTTTGCTGCCTTTGAAGCCTTTAATGACAACGTGCAGCCCACGTCTGAAAGCATTAGTGCCACGGTCAACCTATTGGTCGAGCAGGAGCGAACCGCGGCCCAAGCGCTCATGGCCAGTGCCGAACAGCAGCAACAGGTGCTGCTATATGGCCAGTTAGCGGTACTACTGCTGGGTATTGCCTTGATGATCGGCTTGAGTATGGCGGTGCTGAAATCGCTGATTAAATCACTCAACGAAGCGCGCCGGGTGACCTTTCAAATAGCCGCAGGCAACCTCGCCAACCGCGTTACTCTGAAACGCAATGACGAGCTGGGCGAACTACTGAGCTCGCTAGAAATCATGCGAGCGAGCTTGTCGGGGCTGATCACTGAGGTGGGCAATAAGGTCGATGTCGCCACACCGGCGTCCGAGCATATCAAACAGCAGAATGAAGAGCTGGCATCGCGCACCGAACAGCAGGCATCCTCTCTGCAGCAAACAGCCTCCAGCATGGATGAGATGACGGTGACCGTGCAGCAAAATACCGAAAACGCCCGCGAGGCTAATCAGCTAGCCATGCAAAACGCCACTACCAGCCGCGAAACCGGTGAGCGCATGCAGGCGCTTGTGGAGCGGATGGAGCGCATTGCTGCCAGTGCCCATAAAATGACCGATATCATTAGCGTGATTGACGGCATTGCTTTTCAAACCAATATCCTGGCGTTAAACGCCTCAGTGGAGGCTGCCCGGGCCGGTGAGCAAGGGCGTGGTTTTGCCGTGGTGGCAAATGAAGTGCGCAATCTAGCGGGGCGCAGCGCCGATGCCGCGGGCGAAATTCGCAGTTTAATCGATGCCTCCTCCCAGGAAATCAGCGGCGGCGCCCAGGCGGTCAAAGAAGCCGAAGCGGCTATCGATCAGGTCGTCACGCAAGTCATGAAGGTCAGCGACATCATGGAAGAGATCAGTACCGCCTCTGATGCGCAGAACAGCGGTATCGCCCAAATTAATACCGCCGTTTCTGAGATGGATCACGTCACTCAGCAGAACGCCTCCAAGGTGCAATCGATTTCCAGCGCTGCTCAAGACCTGACACGTGAAGCTTTGAGCCTCGCTAACGTGATTGCCGCTTTTCGCTTGGAGGGCGCTGCAGAAGAGAGCAGTGACACCGCTCGCGAGCGTGTGCTCAGGCAGTCAGGTTTGCAGTCATCACTTCCCTTAGCCACTACTTCCTCTTCGGGGCTCTCCCTGCCTCCGCAGCGTTCACATCAACGCGCCGCTGCTCCACCGCCAGCTGAAGAGGCCTAGTAAACGTTTTAAGTCAGCGGCGCCACCCTATAATCCAGCGGTGCCACAACCTCAGTGCCATGGAAGGCGCTTATCTCTGTGATTCGTCATGAATCTCGCTCCAGCCTTAATCTTCAGTCTCAACTGCCCGTGCCTGCATCTAGTCTCTCGGTAGTGCTCATGCCACAATTCAAATCGGACGATCAACGTCAACCTGAGCGATGCTGAACTGGCGGCTCGCCGCGAGGCAGCGATGGCAGAAGGCGCCGCGGCCCGGAAACCGGTGACAGCGCCCGCTTAAGATTACACACAGCTGAAACACACGATCAGCCCGAGTAAGGAATCAAATGAAGGCGATTATTAACGTTGGATTAGTCGGCTACGGTTTTGCGAGCCAAACGTTCCACGCGCCACTGATTCAGGCCACGGAAGGCCTGGATTTGGTCGCGGTCTCCTCGAGCGATGCGACCAAGGTGCAGGCGTCGCTGCCTGGCGTGGAAGTCGAGAGCCAGGCGATGGCGCTGTGTCAGCGCAAGGATATTGATTTGATCGTTATTCCTACGCCAAACGACACGCATTTTTCGCTCGCCAAGGCGGCTCTCACGGCGGGAAAGCATGTCGTCGTCGACAAACCTTTTACGGTCACGCTTTCGGAAGGACGGTTGCTTAAAAAGTTGGCAGATGAAAAAGAGCGCTTACTGTCAGTCTTTCACAACCGCCGTTGGGATAGCGACTTCTTGACCGTTAAAGCGCTGCTTGAAGCGGGTACGCTGGGTCGAGTAGTGAATGTTGAATCGCATTTTGACCGCTTCCGACCGGAAGTGCGTGACCGCTGGCGCGAGAAAGCGACGCCTGGTGGCGGCATTTGGTACGACCTGGGGCCGCATTTGCTGGATCAGGCCTGTGAGCTGTTTGGCATGCCTCAGGCCATTCTGCTTGAGTTGGGTACCTTGCGTGATGGCGCCAAGGCCGACGATGACTTCCTGGCCTTGCTCGATTATGAGGATTTTCGCGTGACGCTAGCCGCGGGCACGCTGGTCGCCGACCCTACGCCGCGCTTTCGGATTCATGGCACCCAAGGCAGCTTCGTGAAATATGGTCTGGATCCTCAGGAAGACCGCTTGAAGGCAGGCGAAGTGCCTACGTCACAGTGGGGCATTGATAGCCAGCCTGGGATCCTAACGTTGCGCGAAGGGGAGGGTGAAAACGCACCGCTCAACCGCAACGAGTACCCAACGCTGCCGGGCGACTACCTGGCGTATTACCAGGGCATCGCCGCTGCTATCCGCGACAAAGCCCCGCTACCGGTAAGCGTCGACGACGCCCTGCGTTCGATGGCATTGCTGGAAGCAGGGCTTGACAGCCACCGCCAGCGGCGCTGGATCGCTTTGAAAAATCATCTTTAAGAAAAATTGAGGCTTGTTGGGTTGCGAGCGACAAATACCTTGCCATCTAAGGTGTTTCAAAGCAGATCCGTCGCGCTATCGCGCTTCTCTTCTCGCAGCCTGTCACGGGCGATATAGAGGGCGGCGATGGCGCGGGCCTCATGAAAATCTTCGCGTAACAGTAACGCGGGTAGGTCTTCGATCGCGTGGGTTTCGACGATCAGCGGCTCGGGTTCATCGCCCGGCAGGCGTTTGGGGTACAGGTCGGTGGCGAGAAGCACTTGCATGCGGTGGCGCATATAGTTGGGTGCCAGGGAAAGCTCAACGAGCGGCTCAATGCGGTGCGCGCCAACGCCACACTCTTCCATCAACTCACGGTTGGCGGCGGTCATGATATCTTCGCCGGGGTCGACCAGCCCCTTTGGCAACGTGAGCACATAATCTTCAAATCCAGCCGCGTATTCACGAATGAGCAGTACGTGGTCTGGATCAGGCATTGCCACCATCATCACTGCGCCGCGGTCAGCGCCGGTCAAGCGTTCGAATTGACGCTCTTCGCCATTAGAAAAGCGCAGATCTAGCGATTCAATCTGAAATAAGCGGCTCTGGGCAACGCGCGTACGCGAAAGAATTTGCGGCTTACGCTGGTAGCCGGAGCGAGTATCGCGGCCATCTTCAGTGCGGTGCGAGGGTGGCTGCGTTGGGGGGTATGTCGACATAAATCTGTGCCTCCATGGCTGGAAAAAGGCGGTTACGCTACAATAGCACGCTTACTCCTTATGCGACTGGAGCGGCAATGATTGATTGGCGCGAGATAGATACCGTCCTCCTCGATATGGACGGTACGCTGCTGGATTTACATTTCGATAGCCACTTTTGGCTGGAGCATTTACCGCGACGCTACCGTGAGCTGCATCAACTGGATGAAGCCTCGCAAGACGCGCTGCGTGCCCGCATTATCGGTGAGCAGGGTACCCTAAATTGGTATAGCTTGGCGTACTGGAGCCGCGAATTAGGGGTAGATATCGTGGCCCTGAAGCGGGAGGTGCAGCACCTGATCGGGCTGCGCAGCGATGCACTGGATTTTCTGAAGTGGCTAAAATTAGCGCACCCCAGGGTGGTGCTTGCCACCAACGCTGATCGCGCCAGTTTATCACTCAAGCTGCCGCTTACCGGCCTGGAAAGCTATTTAGACGCCATCGTCTCCTCCGAAGATGTCGGCGCTGCCAAAGAGGAGCAGGCGTTCTGGTTTGCGTTACAGGAAATTGAAGCCTTTGATCCGTCGCGCACGCTATTTATCGATGACAATCCCCGTGTGCTGGAGAGCGCGCGTGAGTTTGGCATCAAATATTTATTGGGCATTAAACAACCTGACAGCCAGCGGCCTGAAAAGGAGTTACAGGAGTTCATAGTGCTTGACCGGTTCGCGCATTTGTTACCCGAACAACGGCCGGAACAGCTGTCAGATAGGCAAGGAGAGCACCCATGAGTGAGAGCGTACGCTTGGATAAATGGCTCTGGGCAGCACGCTTCTTCAAGACCCGCGCGCTGGCTAAGAAAGCCATTGAAGGTGGCAAAGTGCAATACGATGGCGCCCGGGCGAAAACCAGCAAACAGGTCGAGCTAGGGGCCATTATCCGTGTGCCACAGGGCTGGGATATTTACGAAGTAGAAGTCATCTCGCTTTCCGACCAGCGCCGCGGCGCCCCGGAAGCGCGCACGCTGTATGCCGAAACCGACGAGAGCGTACAGCGCCGTGCCAAAGAAGCAGAGGCAAGACGCCTTACCAATGAAGTCATGCAACACCCGCTCAAACGGCCTGACAAAAAGCAGCGCCGCGACATTCAGCGCTTTCAGCGTCACCAGGGTGAATAACCCCTGTCTTTAATACACCAGTTAACCCTAGGTTGCCCATTATGTCCGATCAAATTCAGCGCTTTATGTTCGATCACACCAATGTCCGTGGTGAGATCGTTACCTTAGCGGCCGCCTACCACGAGGTGTTGGACCGTCACGCCTACCCACCCGCGGTCAATGAGCTATTGGGCGAGCTGCTCGCGGCCGTTGCACTGCTCACCGATACCGTGAAATTGGATGGTACGTTGAGCATTGAAGTACGCGGGCGGGGCGTGCTGTCACTGCTGATGGCCGAGTCCAACCCCGGTGGTGAGCTACGCGCGATTGCCCGCATCGCGGAAGATGCCGCGCTGCCGAGTGAGCATGCCTCCTTCCGCGAGCTGGTCGGCGAAGGCCAAATCGTGATAACGCTCGACCCCCGCGAAGGGCATCGCTACCAAGGGATTGTCGCGCTGGATCAAGAAACGCTGGGCGGCTGTCTGGAAGCCTACTTCAGCCAATCTGAGCAGTTGCCCACCCGGTTATGGTTAGCGGCCGATGAGAAACGCGCTGGAGGACTACTGCTGCAGCGCCTGCCGGAAGAGTCACAAAACCAGGATGTCGATGCCTGGGATCGCAGCGTGCAGTTGGCCGATACGATCAAAACCGAAGAGTTGCTCGGTTTAGAGCAGCGCGAAGTGCTCTATCGCCTCTACCATGAAGAAACCGTGCGCGTGTTCGACCCGAAGGCGTTGCGTTTTGGCTGTACTTGCTCGCGGGAGCGGATGAGTCATGCGTTGCACTCATTAGGCAAAGACGAGTTGCGCGATATTCTCCACGAACAGGGCGCTATCGACACCCAATGCCACTTTTGCCACACGAAATATCACTACACGGCAGCGGATATTGAAACTTTGTTGGATGACCCTGAAGCGCCATCCCCTACAATTCACTAAGTGTGTAGTCGAGCACGCGGGAGCTTGGGTATTAGCGCCACACGATGAGGGCCAGTAGATTCAATGAATTTGGCACGTTGGCTAAACGGGCGTTTTAATTCCTACTGCGCTGCAACACAAAATATAGTGTCTTTGTAGTAGTTTAACTACAAGATATTTGATCTTCGCCCCCGTTTCCCGGGGGCTTTCTTTTTGCCATAATGCGCCGGACTTCAGCGTACCCAGCCGAATTAGCAGGGCTGGGGTGAACTTTAAGGCGTCGGAAAGAAGGTGATTACAAAGTAGCTCAGCCCTCCTTTGTAGACAGCTTCTAGCGCCCGGTAACGAGATATAATGGCCTCAAGGCCCAGGAATCGACATGACCACGACTCAAGCTCCCCAAGCCCACGTCAATCTCAGTAGCGCCGAACTTATCGAGCGCGCCGTGGCACGTGGCGAAGGCCGCCTCTCGGCTAACGGTGCTCTGGTAGTTAATACCGGCCTGCGTACCGGCCGCTCACCGAAAGACCGCTTTATTGTCGATGAGCCCTCTACACGCAGCCAAATCGATTGGGGGAGCGTCAACCGCCCCTTCGATGCAGATAAGTTCGATGCCTTGTGGAACCGGGTCGATGATTACCTGAACAGCCAAGAGCACTTTGTCTCTGAGCTTCATGTGGGCAGTGATGCGACGCATTACCTGCCGGTGCGTGCCACCACCGAGACCGCTTGGCAAAACCTGTTTGGCCGTACCATGTTTGTGCGCCCCTTGGCTTACAACCAGGCGGCCAAAGAAGAATGGACCATTCTGAACGCCGCAGGCTTTGAGTGTGATCCTTCTCGCGACGGCACTAACTCTGATGGCTGTGTGATCATCAACTTCGCCGCGAAAAAAGTGCTGATTGCTGGCATGCGTTACGCCGGTGAAATGAAGAAAGCCATGTTCTCCGTGCAGAACTTCCTGCTGCCGGCCGCTGACGTCCTGCCGATGCACTGCTCGGCTAACGTCGGTGAAGATGGCGAAACCTGCCTCTTCTTCGGTCTCTCTGGCACCGGTAAAACCACGCTTTCTGCCGATCAGGCGCGCTTTTTGATCGGTGATGATGAGCACGCCTGGGGTGACGACATCGTCTTCAATATGGAAGGCGGCTGCTACGCTAAGTGTATCGACCTTTCTGAAAAGAATGAGCCGGTCATTTGGAACGCAATCAAGTTTGGTACCGTGCTTGAAAACGTCGTGCTGGATGACCGTCGTGAGCCCGACTACGCCGATGATAGCCTGACGCAGAACTCACGTGCCGCTTACCCATTGGAGCATGTCGAGAAGCGCGTACCGGAAAACCTGGCGGGCGAGCCGAATGCGATTGTCTTCCTGACCTGCGATATGTCTGGTGTGCTGCCTCCTGTCTCGATTCTTAGCAAAGAAGCCGCGGCCTATCACTTCCTGTCCGGTTATACCGCCAAGGTAGGCTCGACTGAAATGGGCTCTTCTGAAGGCTTGGCTGCCACGTTCTCCACCTGCTTTGGTGCGCCGTTCTTCCCGCGTCCTGCACGTGAATACGCTGACCTGCTGATCAAGCGTGTCGATAAGAAAGATGCGCAGGTATATTTGGTCAACACTGGCTGGACTGGCGGTGCTTACGGTGAAGGCGGCTCGCGCTTCTCTATCCCGACGACGCGCGCCATCATCAGTGCCATTCAGTCCGGCGTGCTGCGCGATATCGATACCAAGCACATCGACGGACTGAACCTGCAAGTGCCTGTCGCCGTGCCGGGCGTTGATTCCAGCCTGCTCGACCCGCGTGAAACCTGGCAGGACCGTGACGCCTATGACCGCCACCTTAAAGAGCTGGCGACCAAGTTCGTCGATAACTTCAAGAAGTTCGAAGGTGTTAACGAAGCAATCATTCAGGCGGGCCCCCAGTTAACCTAATGGGGTGCGGCTGGTAAATGCTGGAGCCGGTGCGTTTGCTAGCTATAGAAGCATTTAGCCAAAAAGGCCATCGCCCGGTGTAAGTAGTCGACGGTTTGAACGACTAAGTGGTTAGAAGCGATCGCCATTAACATCGATCGACGCCAAAATGGGACAGCGCTTCGGCACTGTCCCTTTTTTGTTGGCTACTTTCTTCGCAGAACAGCACGGGAGCGATACCCATGAAAAGACGTCAATTCTTAGGCTTAGCAGGACTGACCGGCGTAGTCGGGGCCATACCAGGCCTCTCGTTTGGCTTTCCACGGCTTGATCTTGAACCTGCGCCAGACTTGGAGAAGCTAGAGCTAAGTAAAGAAGAGTGGCGCGAACGGCTCTCCGATGAAGCCTACAATGTGCTTCGCGACCATGGCACTGAGCCCGCTTTTTCGAGTCCTTTAGATAAACAGTGGGGAGAGGGCGAGTATCGCTGTGCGGGCTGCGATCTATTACTGTTCACCAGTGAAATGAAATATGATTCCGGTACCGGCTGGCCAAGCTTTTTTGAGCACGTAGAAGGACACATGCTCACCGAACTTGATTTCAAACTGGTGTGGCCACGTACCGAATACCACTGTGCCCGCTGCGGTGGCCATCAGGGCCATGTCTTTGAAGACGGCCCCGACCCTACCGGCCTGCGCTGGTGTAACAATGGTGTAGCGCTGCGTTTTGTACCAGCGTGAGCAAGCGGATAGATGGGCGGGTCGTTAAAAACAAACAATAGGAGGGTGGTGTGAAAGGTTGGCTCCAACAACGATGGACTCGAAAAAAACTCGCCCGTATCCATAACTTGCATGACGTTGAACGGCTCGCCCGAAGAGCGCTACCACGGCCTATTTTTGGCTATATCGATCATGTCGCAGAGGATGGGCGAACACAGCGCGCTAACCTCACCGCTTTTGATGCGTACCGCTTTATGCCCAAGGCGTTTGTCAATGTGTCGCAAATTGATCTGCACACAGAGCTCTTTGGCAAACGCTACGCCGTGCCTTTCGGTATTGCCCCGATGGGCATCAGTGCGCTTTCTACTTACCAGGGCGACTTAGTGCTCGCGCGAGCCGCCGCGCAGCGCAACATACCCATGATCATGAGTGGTTCATCGCTGGTGCCAATGGAAGACGTGGCCAAGGTGGAGGGTGCCGACTGGTTTCAGGCGTACTTACCCGGCACGCCCGAGGGCATCGAAGCGCTGCTTGAGCGGATCAAACGCGCCGGTTTCAAAAAGCTGGTGGTCACGCTGGATTACCCCGTGCCGCCTAATCCTGATAATTTCCGACGTTCAGGTTTTTCATCCCCTTTGGAGCCAACGCTTCGCTTGGCAATCGATGGCTTGATGCGGCCAGGCTGGTTGTGTAATACCTTTCTGCGTACGCTCTGGAAACAGGGCGTGCCGCATTTCGAGAACAACCACGCCGAACGGGGGGCGCCAGTGATCTCCCGGCAAGCCGCGCGAGATTTCTCAGGACGTCGCCATTTTGACTGGGGCTATCTCGATCTGGTGCGCCGACTATGGCCCGACACACTGATCGTCAAAGGCGTACTCAACCCTGAAGATGCGGTATGTGCCCGCCAAGCCGGGGTGGACGGCATTATCCTCTCCAATCACGGCGCTCGGCAGTTGGATAGCACTATCTCTCCGCTTCAAGTGTTGCCTGAGATTAAACGTCGCGTGAGCGATATCCCCATTATGATCGACAGCGGCTTCCGCCGTGGCACCGATGTCATCAAGGCCCTGGCGCTCGGGGCAGACTTTGTCTTCGTGGGCCGTCCATTCAACTACGCGGCTGCCGTAGCAGGGCAAGCCGGTGTAGAGCATATCGCCGATCTTTTACAGCGTGAAGTTGAGCGCAACATGGCTTTGCTCGGGCTGACCAGCCTGTCACAGCTGAACCGTTCATGCCTCTATCAACCCTCAACCGGTGAAGTAACCCCCGCCGTCACAACCTAAAGCCTTCCACAATATGCTCGGCCAAGCTGTCGATAATCGGTGATTGGGTCGATGAGGTGCGCTGTAAAACGATGGATGCCAGTCAAGATTGCCGCGTCTCTGCGTTCCACGTAATGATAAGTAGGAGGTCATTGCGAACGTAGTGAAGCAATCTCGGGGCTATTCTTAAGGTCATGCCAGCCGTGGTGGGTTTGTGATACCTTGTGGGCACTAAAAAATGCTGCATGAGTTAGTTGCAATTTATGGATGTCAATCAGCGTATTATTTCCCGTTTGGCCACCGAGCTAAGCGTAAGACCCGAACAAGTCGCCGCCACGGTGGAGTTGCTGGATGGCGGCGCCACCGTGCCGTTTATTGCCCGTTACCGTAAAGAAGTCACCGGCGCGCTGGACGATATTCAACTGCGCCAACTGGATGAGCGCCTGCGCTACTTGCGTGAGTTGGAAGAGCGCCGCACCGCTGTTCTCGCGGCCATCGATGAGCAGGGCAAGCTGGACGGCCCATTGAAAGCGAGCATCGAGGCCGCTGAGACCAAGCAGCGATTGGAAGATTTATACCTGCCGTTCAAGAAGAAGCGTCGTACCAAGGCGCAGATTGCGCGTGAGGCGGGGTTAGAGCCGTTGGCCGATGCGCTGCTCGCCGATCCAACGCTTAACCCGGAAAGCGAAGCGGAAAACTACCTGCGTCCGGCTGAGGGTGATATCCCTGCCATCGAAGATGCAAAGGCAGCGCTGGATGGTGCCAAGCAGATCTTGATGGAACGCTTTGCCGAAGACCCCGAACTGATTGGCCAACTGCGCGAACGCCTCTGGCAAGAGGGCGAATTAAGCGCCCGCGTGCTGGAAGGCAAGCAGCAGGAGGGCGCCAAGTTCTCCGACTACTTCGAGCACGATGAAAAACTCGCCAAGGCGCCTTCTCACCGCGCTCTGGCAATGTTCCGGGCGCGCAACGAGGGCGTATTGAGCCTGTCGATCCGCCTGCCCGGTGAAGAGGAAGCGCCGGTGCACCCCGCCCAGGTGACGATTGCCAAGCAGTTCGGTATCAGCGACCAGGGCCGCCCAGCGGATAAATGGTTAGCTGAAGTGGTGCGCTGGACCTGGCGTGTGAAGCTCTACACTGCACTTGAAACCGAGTTGCTCGGCCGCTTGCGCGAACAGGCTGAATTGACGGCGATCGAGGTCTTCGCGGCCAACCTCAAAGATCTGCTGCTAGCCGCGCCGGCGGGGCAGAAAGTGACGCTGGCCATTGACCCCGGTCAGCGCACCGGCTGTAAGATCGCGGTGATTGATGCCACCGGCCAGTTTGTCGATCACACCACCATCTACCCGCACGCACCGCAAAACCAGTGGAATGAGTCTTTGAGCGTGCTGGCCAAGCTGGTCAAGCAGCACGGCGTCGAGCTGATTGCGGTAGGCAACGGTACCGCCAGCCGCGAAACCGACAAGCTGGCGGGCGAGTTACTGAAAGCGCTGGCGCCTGACCACCGCGTGAGCAAAGTGATGGTGTCGGAAGCGGGGGCTTCGGTCTATTCCGCTTCAGAGTATGCTTCCCGGGAAATGCCCGATCTGGATGTCACCGTGCGGGGCGCTGTCTCGATTGGCCGCCGCCTGCAAGACCCTCTCGCTGAATTGGTGAAAATCGAACCCAAATCCATTGGTGTAGGCCAGTATCAGCACGATGTTTCCCAGGTACAGCTCTCGCGCAGTCTGGAAGTGGTGATTGAAGACTGTGTAAATGCTGTGGGTGTCGATCTCAACACTGCTTCCAGTGCGCTGCTTTCGCGAGTGGCGGGTTTGAGTACGGCGTTGGCCGAAAATATCGTTGCCCAGCGCAACGTCAAAGGTGCCTTCAAAAGCCGTAAAGAGCTGCTGGAAGTCAGCCGCTTGGGCGCAAAAACCTTTGAGCAGTGCGCCGGTTTCTTGCGCATCCATAACGCCGATAACCCTCTGGATGCCAGCGCCGTTCACCCTGAGGCCTACCCCTTGGTAGAGCGGATCGCCAAGCAGAGCGGCCGTGAAGTGCGCGGTTTAATCGGCGACAGCTCAGTGCTAAAAGCGTTAAAGCCTGCCGACTTCGCCGATGAACGCTTTGGTGTACCCACGGTCAGCGACATCCTTAAAGAGCTGGACAAGCCTGGCCGCGATCCGCGTCCGGAATTTAAAGCCGCCGAGTTCCGCGAAGGGGTCGAAACGCTTAATGATCTTAAGCTTTCGATGGTGCTGGAAGGCACGGTGACGAACGTGACGCACTTTGGTGCTTTCGTAGATATCGGTGTCCACCAGGACGGTTTGGTGCATATCTCAGCACTGTCGGATCGTTTTATCGACGATCCACGCAGCGTGGTAAAAGCCGGGGACATCGTCACCGTCAAAGTCATGAGTGTGGATATTCCGCGTAAGCGGGTAGGGCTGTCGATGCGCTTGGATGACCAGCCGGAAACTGAAAACGCAGCCAATAAGGGCAGTGGTTCGCCTACAGATCCGCGTAGCGGCTCGCGTAAACCTGCGCGCAGCCAGCGCGACAGTGCAAAGTCTACCGAAACAGCGGCCCCCATTGGCGCACTAGGTGCTGCGTTGTTAAAAGCGCGCGGCGGCAAATAGTCGCGCGCCTTGAAAAAGCCATATCTTGAAAAGAACATAGTTGCCGCCATATCCTGTTGTCTACTTTCGAACAGCGATGATGGCGATGCCACCTGACTACACCAAGGCCCGCTCACGGCGGGCTTTACTGACAAGGAGTGTTCACCTTGCCTGAACCACTCACTGTGCCATCTGCGCTGACCGCGCAAGTCGAGCGCCTGATTCCCAGTGCGCGCCTTGGTCGGTTGGGCCGCCTGCGTCGTGGGCTTGAAAAAGAGGGGTTGCGGGTTGATGCCAATGGCCACATTGCGCAAACGCCGCATCCGCACGCGCTGGGCTCTAAACTTACCCACCCGCATATCACTACGGATTATTCAGAATCGCTATTGGAGTACATCACGCCCGTATACTCCCAGCCGGGTGAAGCGCTGTGCTTTTTGTCTGATCTGCACACCTTTACCTATCACCACCTGGAAAACGAGTGGATCTGGCCCGGCAGCATGCCATCGCGCCTTTCGGGCAACGACAGCGTACCGATTGCCGATTATGGCAGCTCCAATGTCGGCACCATGAAGCATGTTTACCGTAAAGGGTTGGACATGCGCTATGGCCGTATCATGCAGGCGATTGCGGGCGTTCACTACAACGTGTCGCTGCCGGACGATATGTGGCACGCCCTGCGTGAGATGGAAAAAGCCACCAATATTCCCTTCAATGATTACCGCTCAACCCGCTATTTCGGCATGATTCGCCATTTCCGTCGGCATAGCTGGTTGCTGCTTTATCTGTTTGGTGCCTCACCGGCTATCGATAAGAGCTTTTTACCCGACGACAAGAAAGTGCCTGAAAAGCTGCAGTCACTCAGCGACGATACTTACTTCGCGCCGTATGCAACGACGCTGCGTATGTCGGACCTGGGTTACCAGAACAAGGTGCAGTCCCAGCTCAAGATCTGTTTTAACTCGCTCTCCAATTACGTCAACACCCTTCGCCATGCCATCTCGTCGCCTTGGCCGGACTACGAGAAAATGGGTGTTAACGTCGATGGTGAGTGGCGTCAATTGAACGCCAACATCCTGCAGATCGAAAACGAGTACTACAGCGATATACGTCCCAAGCGTGTCGCTAAGCATAACGAGACTCCCAGCCAAGCTCTCGAAGCTCGCGGCGTGGAGTACATCGAAGTGCGCTGTCTGGACCTCAACCCCTTCGATCCGCTCGGCGTGACCGAAACCCAGATGCGCTTTGTGGACACTTTCCTAATGTGGTGTCTGCTCAGCGACAGCCCTTGGATCTCCGACGAAGAGTGTGACCGCTTAGACGACAACCGTCGTTGGGTCGTCGAACGCGGCCGTGATCCTGAGCTTGAACTCTATAATCACGGCGAAACCACTTCAGTGCGGGAATGGGGCGAACAAATATTCGCCGAGATGGGGGAAGTCGCTCGGTTGTTAGATGCCGTCGAAGAAGGCAGTCCGCATGCAGATGCTCTGTCAGAACTCGCCCCGCGCTTAGCAGACCCTTCACTAACGCCATCAGCCCAGGTGCTAGAGAGGCTCAAAGCGAACGGCGGCTCGCTGAGTGATTTGATGCTTAGCCTGGCCCAGGAGCAGGCGGAACAGCTTAAAGCAGAACCGATGCAGCGCAGCCGCGATGCACTGCTTGCCCAGCTGATTGAGACCTCGCATCAGCAGCAGCACGATATTGAAGCCGCTGATGAAGAGACCTTTGAGGAGTTTCTACAGGTCTATTTCACAAAAGCTCGCGAGTCCCGCGCCTTATCGGCGCTGCCACCTGAGGTTCGTCAATGATCCTGCACTCCTTTCGCTCGACTGCCCTGGCCGGGTTAGCTTTTTGCGTTTTAATGATGGCGGTAGCCCTGGGGTTAGAGCATATCGGTGGCTTTGAGCCTTGCCCACTGTGCATCTTCCAGCGTGTCGCGGTTATCGCGGCGGGTATTGTGTTTGCCATCGCCGCCATTCACTGCCCGGCCGGTCGAGTGGGTAAGGTGATTTACGGTCTGCTGGCGCTGGCGGCCGTGGGCACCGGTGCCTTTATCGCTGGGCGTCACGTCTGGCTGCAAGGCTTGCCCGCCGATGAAGTGCCTTCGTGTGGTCCCGGGCTTGATTACATGATGGATATCCTGCCCATGCAGGATGTCGTGGCCATGGTGTTAACGGGCTCGGGTGAGTGCGCCAATATCGATTTCTCCCTGCTGGGCCTTTCGCTACCTGCATGGACACTGATCGGTTTTGCCATTCTGGCGATTGCCCCAGTGCGGATGCTGTTTTTTAAAAGCCGGGGTTAACCGTGCGTCAGTGATAAGGAGATCGAATGCTTTATCAACACTTTACGACTCAAGAAGAGATCGACCGCGCCTACGATCCGATGATGGGGCGAGACCCGTTGATGTTGGTAAAGGATTGGCGTCAGCGCAGTGAAGCGTCACGTACACGTCACCGTGTAACGCTTGATCTGCCTTATGGCCCAACGCTTGCTGAGCGTATGGATGTCTTCCATGCCGATAACCCGAATGCTCCCGTCCATGTGTTCTTCCATGGCGGCTACTGGCGCTCACTGAGTCACCGTGAATTCAGCTTTATCGTCAATGATCTAGTGAACGCCGGTATCACTGTCGCGGTGGTCAACTACGCGCTCTGTCCACAGGTGCGTTTCAGTGAGGTTGTGCGTCAGGCTCAGGCAGCCGTGGCCTACGTTTATACCCATGCCGTTGAGCTAGGCGTTGATCCGGAGCAATTGAGTATTTCGGGACACTCGGCGGGCGGGCATCTTTGCGCCATGCTGATGGCGACGGACTGGGAGGGTTCGTATGGTTTACCCAACCAACTGATTCGCGGCGCGCTCTGTATCAGTGGCTTATATGACCTACGACCCTTCCCTTGGTCGTGGCTTCAGCCCAAGCTTCAGCTTAGCGGGCGCGATGTTCAGGAATTCAGCCCGTTATGGCTGCCGTGCCGAGTAGCTGCACCGCTAAAGCTGGTAGCAGGGGCCTTAGAGTCCAAAGAGTTTGCGCGGCAGATGAGTTGCTATGCGGAGCATGTGGGCGAGCAAGGTCAGAACGTCACCCAACAGCTACTCCCTGACGTCGATCACTTCTCGATTCTTGAGCATTATCTAAACGATGGTTGTTTTGTCGAGTGGATTAAAGGGTTTCACGCTAGCGATAAGATTTGATTAAAATCTAACTCAACTGCTCATCACAGGATCGAAATAGCCTGAAGCGGGGGTCTTTCGCCAAGGATGGCGAAAGTAGCGCCCAAGGATGGGTTCACAGCGCCCCCGCGGAAGGTTGTTTCGATCCGGCGCACCTCTTTGTACTCTGCTAGAGGCACTTTTGACTGTTCTTAAGCAGCAGGAATCATCGCCGTCGCTTCGATTTCCACCTTGGCTTCATCCTCAACCAGCCCAGCCACCTGCACCATCGTCATCGCTGGAAAATGCTTACCCAGCACTTCGCGGTAGGCAGCGCCCACCTCTTTAAGCCGTGCCAAATACTCCTTTTTATCCGTCACATACCAAGTTAGCCGCACGATATGCTCTGGGCCTGCATTCGCCTCTTTTAAGATCGCCACGATATTTTGCAGCGCCTGGTTTACCTGCATGACAAAGTCATCGCTTTCGAACACCTGGTCGGCATTCCAGCCAATCTGGCCGCCTACAAAAACCGTCTGGCCGGTAGCCAGCACACCATTGGCGTAGCCGATGGCAGGCTTCCAATGAGAAGGGTGAAGAAGCTGATGAAAGGTGGCGTCACTCATGATGGCTATCCTTATAAGTTATCGACGGTAATGCGCTGGCGTATTGCCTCGGTCCATGGCATCGACTTACCGCTATTTAAATCCATAAAAACTAGGGTGGAACAACTCGTTAAGCGTTTTTGGTCGCCGCAGTAAGCGGTGATCTGCAGAGTCAGGCTGCTACGGCCCAGGGCCTGCACCAATAATTCGAACGTTAGCAGCTCACCCAGCCGGCTTGGTGCATGAAACTGGGTGTCGATAGCGGCCGTGGGAACCCCGGTACCACTCTCCACATGCAGCTTATTGAAGTCGTGGTGTAAGTCCTGCTCAAACCAGTCCTCCACCACCGAGTTGATCATCTCAAAATAGCGTGGATAAAAAACGATTCCCGCCGGATCGCAGTGCTGAAAGCGAACTTTGCGCTGGGTAGTAAACGTCATTGTTTTCTCACTGTTTTAGTTCCCAACGTTATTCTCAACGTTATTTTCAACTACACGCCTAAGTATCGGTCGCGAATGCTGCTATCCAGCCCGGTGGGTTTGCCATCCCAAACCGTGCAGCCTTTTTCTAAAATAGTGCAGCGGTCAGCGATGGGCAGTATTTCACTCAGCGACTTATCCACCAGCAGCGTGGCCTGACCCTGCTCCTTGAGCAGCCGAATCGCTCGCCAGATCTCCTGTCGAATCACCGGTGCCAGACCCTCGGTAGCTTCATCCAGCACCAGCAGGCGCGGGTTGGTCATCAACGCCCGTCCAATGGCCAGCATCTGCTGTTCACCGCCAGAGAGCGTTTTGGCCATTTGCGCGCGGCGTTCTTCCAAGCGCGGAAAGAGCGTTTCCACTTTCTCCAGCGTCCACTCGCCGGGGCGGGCCGTGACCAACAGGTTTTCACGCACTGACAAATTAGGGAAGCAGCGGCGCCCCTCAGGCACCAGGCCAAGGCCCGCCTTGGCGATGCGGTACGCGGGCAGGCGGCGTATGTTCTGCGACTCGAACTCAATCGTGCCGCGGCTGGCCGGGGTCAGCCCGAAAATCGAGCGGATCGTGGTGGTCTTGCCCATGCCATTGCGGCCCATCAGGGCAACCATTTCACCGGCCGCAACCTCGAGCGACACGCCGAACAGCGCCTGGGAGGGGCCATAAAACGTTTCAATGTCAGCAACTTTAAGCATCAGCATCTCCCAGGTAGGCTTCACGGACGCGCGGATCCTGCTTGATGGCGAGGCTATCGCCGTGGGCGATCACGCTGCCGGATACCAGCACCGAGATACGGTCAGCAAGGCGAAAAACCGCTTCCATGTCGTGCTCGATCAGCAGAATAGGCACTTCCAGCTTCAGTGCCTCGAGCAGCTCGGTCAGCTTTGCCGAGCCTTCCGGCCCCAGGCCCGCCATGGGTTCGTCCAGCAGTAGCGCGCGGGGCTTGAGCGCCAGAGCGCAGGCGACTTCCACTTGGCGACGCTCACCATGGGAAAGCTCGAATACTGGTGTCCAAGCGCGGTGGCTGAGCTGCATGCGTTCTAGTGCCGCATAGGCGGGGTCGAGCAGGTGATGATCCCGGGCGACGGGCTTCCAGAAGCGAAAACTGTGACTCAGCAGCGCTTGAACGCCCATCATCACATTGCGCATCACCGATAGCGGTTCAGCCAGCGATGACACCTGAAAGCTCCGCCCCAGTCCAAGACGTGCGCGCTCGGCAATGCTCATCGTGGTAATGTCGGTACCAGCCAGATAAACGCGGCCCTCGTCGGGGCGCAGGCTGCCGGCAATCTGGCCGATTAACGTAGATTTACCCGCGCCGTTGGGACCAATCAGGGCATGGATTTCTCCCTGCTTAAGATCCAGCGACACATCGTTAGTCGCCTGTAGTGCTCCAAAGCGCTTATGTAGATTTTGCAGTGACAGGACAGCTTCACTCATTGCGCTCACTCCCGGCTAGCCAACCCATCACACCGTGCTTGGCAAACAGCACGACGCCAAGCAGCACCAGCCCTAGAAAGAGTTGCCAGTACTCGGTGATGCCACCCAGGAAGGTTTCCATCATCACAAACAGCACCGCCCCGGCCAGCGGGCCATAAAGGCGCCCCACGCCCCCCAGGATGACGATGACCATTAGCTCGCCGGAGAAGTGCCAGCTGAGCATCGAGGGGCTGACGAAGCCGTTCAGGTCCGCGTAGAGTGCCCCGGCAAGCCCGGTGATGGCCGCCGAGATAACGAACGCCACCAGACGAATGGGATACGGGCTGACCCCTGCCGTTGCCAGTCGTACGTCATTCAGCCGAGCCATGGTCAACGCAGCTCCAAAGCGCGATTTCATCAGCCGCGAGGTAATCGCCATGGCCAGTACCAGCCCGGTGAAGCAGATCAGGAAATAGGTCAATGCATCACTGCTGTCGAACAAGTTGTTACCGACCTGGGGCAGGGTGTTGCGGATATAGATAGGCAGCCCATCCTGACCGCCGTAGGTGGGCCAGGAGTTGGCAAAGTAGTAGATCATCTGCGCAAATGCGAGGGTGATCATGATGAAGTAAACGCCGGTGGTGCGTAGCGAAATGGCGCCGATCGCCAGGGCCAGCAGGGCGCACAGTACGACAGCGGCCAGCCATACCACCAGTAGGCTATCGCTGCCCGGCACGCTGAAGGGCCAGCTCATGAAGGGCGTCATGTCGAAGGCATGGTAGGCGCTGATGCCCGCCACGTAGCCACCCAGGCCAAAATAGGCCGCATGACCGAAGCTCACCATGCCGCCATAGCCAATCGCCAGGTTGAGCCCGACGGCTGCCATGGCAATGATGGTGACCCGCGAGGCCAGATTGACGTAATAAGTGTGACCCAAAAAATAGGCGGCCACAGGCAGTAACAGCAGCAGGCCGAGCAGTATCATCTGAACCAGCCCCTTGCGGTCGAAGTGGCTCTCTGCGTGGGTTGCTGGCGCAGCGTTCTTGGAAAGGGAAGTGGTATTAGTCATTGGCAGCAAACAGTCCCTTGGGCTTGAACGCGAGGATGACGGCCATGAGGATATAAATCAGCATCGCAGCCAGTGAAGAACCGACCCCAGTGGCTTCAGAAGGCGGCATGAAGGTTTGGAAAAACAGCGGCAGGTAGACGCGCCCCAAGGTATCGACAATCCCCACCAGCAGCGCCCCGAACAGCGCGCCCTTGATCGAGCCGATACCGCCAATCACGATGACCACGAAGGCTAGGATCAGCACCGGCTCGCCCATGCCGACCTGCACGGACTGCAATGCTCCCACCAGCGCGCCGGCCAGGCCCGCCAGCGCAGCCCCCAGGGCAAACACCACGGTATACAGCTTGGCAATGTTGACGCCCAACGCACCAATCATCTCGCGGTCGCTTTCGCCCGCCCGAATGCGCATGCCCAGCCGCGTGCGGGAAATCAGCAGGTATAGGCCAATCGCAATAGCGACCCCTACGCCAATCAGCATGAGCCGATAGATCGGGTAGCGGGTATCCCCCGGCAGGGTGACAAACCCGGTAAGCCAGGAGGGTGGACTCAGCCATAGCGGCGACGAGCCGAAGAGCCAGCGTGTGCCTTCTGAGAAGATCAGTATCAGGGCAAAGGTCGCCAACACCTGGTCGAGGTGTGGGCGGTGATAAAGACGCCGTATGACGAGAAGCTCAACCAGCGCGCCGACTAGGGCCGCGGCCGTCATGCCCGCCGCTAGGCCGATCAGAAAAGAGCCCGTCGAGGCAGTGACCGCGGCCGTGGCATAGGCGCCCACCATGTAAAAAGAGCCGTGGGCAAGATTGATCAGGCCCATCACCCCGAACACCAGGGTGAGGCCGCTGGCCATTAAAAACAACATCGTGCCTAGCTGAACGCCGTTAAGCAGTTGCTCGATTAGCAGGGTAACGGACACGTTAGTTAACCTTAGCGAAGATGAGAGAAGTGGCTGGGTGCTCGCACCCAGCCGAGGTGAGCTTACATCTCACACTGTTCGTAATAGACGTCCTGGATATCTTCGATGGCGACACCGATCAGGCGATTGGTAGGCTCGCCATCGTCACCCTCCACGACTTCACGCACGTAGATATCCTGGATGGGATGCTGATTGGGGCCAAAACGGAACTCACCGCGCACGCTATCGAAATCAGCAGCCCGCAGTGCTTCGCGGAAGGCATCTTTGTCATCGGGGTGGGCAGTTTCCAGTGCACTCAGAATCAGGTTGGCGGTGTCGTAACCTTGTGCCGCGTAAAGCGTTGGCATGCGGTCATAGGCGGCTTGGAAGCGCTCTACAAAGCGGTCGTTGGCTTCATTCTCCAGGTCGTAGGCCCATAGCGAGGTATTGCGTGCACCAATCGCTGCACTGCCGACCGCTTTGATAAGAATTTCATCAAACGAGAACGCCGCGCCAAAGATCGGCATGTCAACGCCCGAGCTTTCCCACTGCTTCATAAACGAGATACCCATGCCGCCGGGCAGGAAGAAGAACAGGCTGTCGGCATCGCTATCGCGAATCTGGGCGATTTCAGCCGCATAGTCGGTCTGACCCATTTGGGTGTAAAGCTCGCCAACGACCTCACCTTCATACAGGTGCTTGAAGCCCGCCAGTGCATCGGTACCCGCCGGGTAATTGGGCGCCATGATGATCGGGCGCTCATACCCCTGTTCGCGCATGTAAGCTCCCATAGCGCCGTGCAGGTTGTCGTTCTGATACGCCACGTTGAAGTAGTTCTCGTGACACATGCGACCAGCCAGATCGGAAGGGCCGGCATTGGGGGAGAGATAGAAGGTGCCCTGACGGGTAACGGAGGGCACCACCGCCATCGCCAGGTTCGACCAGATGATGCCGGTCATGATGTCGACTTCATCGCGCTGCATGAACTCATTGGCCAGGCTGCGCGCCAGATCTGGGCGGTTGGCATCGTCCTGAATCAACACTTCCACATCGTCGCGGCCAGACTGTTCCAGCGCCAGCATGAAACCGTCACGAACGTCCACGCCCAGGTGCGAACCGCCGCCTGAAAGTGTGGTGATCATGCCAATTTTGACGTCTTCAGCGTGCGCGGTCAGTACGCTTGAAGAGAGCAGTAAGCCAAGGCCAAAGCGAGATATCATTTTCATCGTAAATTCCTTGTTTTAATTAACCCTTGCCGAGTTTTATCGAACATCATCTTGCTGAAATCTATCGTTTAGAACAACAAAAAAGCAGGGGTACGCTGGTAGCTGCTTATTTAGAGCAAGCGATGTTAGCGCCTTTCGGAAGCATTGTGTTGCCATAAACCACTGGCTACCGAATTCTCTGGTCGGTATGCTTTCATCCGGTGCTACTCGCAATGTCTACGTTAAGATGAGAGCATCAATATTCCCAACGCGAGGACGGGCCTCCTGGCCTTGATAACGGTGCTCATGTGCCATAGAAGAAAGCGTTATGGCGGATGAACATTTAGTACCAAGGAAACCGTACTTGCTGGGATTGACAGCGATAGTCGAAGGCGCGACTCTAACCCTGTTCATTGCCCTAAGCGGCTGGTTGTTAACGCTGATAGCTGTAAACTGATGGTAGTTAACTGAAAGTGGTTAGTTGATCGCAGTTAAAAAGGTGAGTTAAGGAGAAAGCCCCATGCTCGAAGATTGCAAAAATGCCCTGGAGCGCTGGGGAGGCGTGCACACTTTGATCGATCGCTGGTTAGATCAACGTCGTCAGCTATTGATTAGCTTCATAGAGTTGAAGGAAGCGTGTGACGCCGAACTGGAAGCAGTAAGCAAAGCCCCTATTGATACTTTCAGTGAGCAGTTGATGGACTATATCAGCGCCGGTCACTTTGAGATTTATCCACAGCTGTCAGAAGAGGCACAAGCCTTTGGCGATGATGCTGCGCTGGTTATCGCAGAGAAGCTGCTTGAGCGTCTGGAAATGTCGACCGAGATGGTGCTGGAGTTCGATACCGATTTCGGCTCCACCCTTAGCTGCGAGCAAAATATTGCCCGTTTGCCCGCCTGGATCGACCGTCTCGCCCGTGGACTCACCGAGCGTTTTGCCTTGGAAGACCAGTTAATCGCGCGCCTGCACGCCGCGCACAGCCCGCAGAACGCTAAAGCACCTGCTTAACGAATCACTATCGCCCGGTAGGAGCGCAATTCATTGCGCGATCAGCAAGGATCGGAGCGCCGAGAGTGAGTGCTACTAGATGGTCTGATCGCCCGGCAAGTCGGGCTCCTACATGGGTTGGGTGCAGGCGCCGGGTGTTGTAGGAGCGCAATTCATTGCGCGATCAGCAAGGATCGGAGCGCCGAGAGTGAGTG